>Ga0209017_10000083_pt1 | contig 88917 bp, 78 predicted proteins | sample YNPBryunderm2012_FD_185812 | JGI IMG/M metagenome (GOLD analysis project Ga0209017, IMG submission 185812) | Anoxygenic and chlorotrophic microbial mat microbial communities from Yellowstone National Park, USA - YNP Bryant MS undermat 2012... ... | reverse complement strand
GCGTCGAGATCGTGCTCCGCTGACGCGGCGATATCCAGACGAAGCGAGCGGAAGGGCGCCTTCGGGCGCCCTTCCTGCTTTCCCGGGAAGCCCGGTTGCAGTTGAGGCGACATCGCATCCGCCTTGCAGATGAGCGGCCGCGCCGCGCGAGAGAACGCCCCGGCTACGGCCGCGACGGGGCGATGGGCGACTGTCCCCCTCACACGGGTCAAAGGGAAGGCGACCAGCGAATGGTTCGGCGCGCGAGGGCCGCGGTGCCGACCGTCAGGCAGAACGGTCACAACTGTCGCGCGGCCGCAACATGCTTCGGCATTCATGCGTGAGGGGCCGGTGCTCCACGGGGCGGGGAGGTGCACCACCCGGAGGGGTCCGGTATCGTTCCGCACTGAGCCGGGTGGTGGGGGCGGCTCTCGAGGGCCGCGGCTATCCGCAACGTCGTCGCCCACACCCCGAGAACGTGCAAGCCGAGGGAAGGAATAATGAGGCTTCTGAGCGCGTTGCTGGCCGCCTCGTTCATGGTTTTGTTGCCCGCTGCCGCGAACACCCAGTCTACTGGTGCTCACGGGGCGACCCGCACCGACCTCGTCGTCTTCGACTTCGACAGCGCGGCTCTGACCGACCGCGCCCGCCAGATCATCGCCGAGGCGGCGAATGCGCCGCGGGCGCAGACGACGCGGATCGAGGTCACCGGCCACACCGACACGGTCGGGTCCGCGGCCTACAACCAGGGCCTATCGCTTCGTCGCGCCGAGGCCGTGGCGCGAGAGCTCGAGGCGCGCGGCATTCCGCGCAGCCAGATGGTCATCCGCGGTGTGGGCTTCAGCCAGCCGCTGGTGCCCACGGGGCCGAATGTCCGCGAGCCGCAGAACAACCGCGTGGAGATCGTGCTGCGCTGACGTTGGGACAGCTGGGTCACCGTGGTGATCGGAAGGGTGCCTTCGCGCGCCCCTCTCGTTTCGGGAAGCCGCCCGGGTACGCGCGAAACCATGTCGCCCTCAGGTGGCCCCGGTGAGACGTGCCGAAGGCCAAGGCCGCGGCAGTCACGACGGGTCGATGCCGGAAGGTCGAAGGGCTGGTCGACCAGAGCATACCGGCATGCCACGCTTGGTCGCCCGACCGCTCATCCCCGGTCTTCACCCCGCTCGCTGAGCCGTCTGCGCCTCCTACGCCAAGCCGCCGGCGCGCCCTTTGCCGAGGACGCGGCGCGGGGTCAGCGACGCGGCTGCTGGGCTTGCTGGGAGCGCGCTGGTGTCTGCTCCGCCGCCCGCACCTCGCAGGGCCGAAGATCGAAAGCGAGCGGAAGGCCGGCGCTGGCGGAGGCGGCGACGAGGTCGTTCGAGGACCGAAGTAGCGCCACCTGCTCGAACAGTGGGCCGACGCGCCCACAGAAATTTGCGCCAAGTCGTATCCCTTCCTGGGAGTGCGCGTTGGCGAGAGCAGTGATGTAGGCGTTCAGCGCGCGCTGGCCCCCCTGGGTCCGGTTGAAGTAGCCGGTGAGGTTGCGGTGCGCACCGGCAAGATCCGACTGCCAGCGGGTGACGAAGGCGTTGTAGCGGTCATGCATGCCGCAGGAGAGCGCGCCGACCATCAGATGCGTCTGCAGGGCGCGGAGATGAAATGCCTGCTGCTCACGCGCATTGACGCAGGCCTGGGCGATCGCCGTTCCGGTTCCCGCGAGGCCGAGTGCGGCGATGGTCGCTGTTGCCAGGAGTGCGTGACGCACGGGTGGGCTCCCCTCTCTACAGCCTGCGACTCGGGCGGTGCCTCGCCTTCGCTTGCCACCCAGATATCGGCGAAGCCGAAGCCATGATCAAGCATCCGCGCGCGTGCCGGCCCGGGATCCGGTGATGGGCGGTGCTTGGCCGCCCCAGGCCGGGCGGGCTAGCATTTTCGGATCGGCCGGCGTGCGCGCGGCGCAGTTCGGCACGGCGAGGGCGGCGAAGCAGGGGATGGGCAAGCGGTGAGCGGGCCGAAGCCGCGCACGACCGAGGTCTTCGACGCAGACGGACGACCGCTTCCGCTGCCCGGCTACGATCCTGGCGGCTTCTTCTGCGAGCTCACCACCGAGCGACCGGGCGACGGAGGCGCGCTCGCAACCGTGCTTCGGCGCCTGGCCGCGCTTCCTGTGGAGGAGCTGAGGCGTCGCGCGGCATCGGCCGAGCGTGACCTCTTCAATCTCGGCATCACCTTCACCGTGTATTCGGAGGCGACGGCGATCGACCGGATCCTGCCGTTCGACATCGTTCCCCGCGTGCTGACCGCGGGCGAGTGGCGCACGCTCGAGGCAGGCGTGAAGCAGCGCGTGGCGGCGCTGAACCTTTTCCTGCAGGACATCTACAACGGGCAGAAGATCCTCAAGGACGGCGTGGTTCCCGCCGATCTCGTGCACGGAAACCCGAACTACCGCCCGGAGATGCAGGGCTTCCCGGTCCCGTTCGGCAGCTACGTCCACATCTGCGGCATCGACATCGTGCGCGACGAGCACGGGCGTTTCCGCGTGCTCGAGGACAATGCCCGAACGCCCTCGGGCGTCTCCTACGTGATCGAGAACCGGCACGCGATGCTGCGCGCCTTCCCCGATCTGATGCAGGGCATACGCCTCCGGCCGGTCGATGGCTACGGGCTCAGGCTGCAGGAGGCGATGTGCGCGATCGCGCCGCCAGCGGTGGCCGATCCGCAGGTCGTGCTGCTCTCCCCAGGGATCTACAACTCGGCCTTCTTCGAGCACGTCTTCCTCGCGCGCGAGATGGGCGTGCCCTTGGTCGAGGGCGCCGACCTCACGGTCGAGAACGACCGCGTGTTCATGCGCACCACGGCGGGCCTCGCACCCGTGCACACCATCTACCGCCGGATCGACGACACTTTCCTCGACCCGACCGTGTTCCGCCCCGACAGCCTGCTCGGTGTGCCCGGCCTCATCGCCGCCTGGCGCAAGGGCAATGTCGCGCTCGCCAACGCCGTCGGCACGGGGGTGGCCGACGACAAGGCGCTCTACGCCTACATGCCGCGGATCATCCGCTACTACCTCGCCGAGGATCCGGTGATCGAGAACGTCGAGACGCGGATCTGCCGCGAGCCGGAGGGGCTTGCCGCCACGCTGGCGGAGCTTCCCAACCTCGTCATCAAGCCGGTCGGCGGATCCGGTGGCTATGGCATCACCATCGGCCCGCGCGCGACCCGGGCCGAGCTCGAGGCCTGCCGCGAGAAGCTGCTCGCCAACCCGGCGAACTGGATCAGCCAGCCGATGATCAACCTCTCCGTCGCCCCGACCTTGACGCCGGACGGGCTTCGGCCGCGGCATCTCGACCTCCGCCCCTACGCGATCACCGGCCGTGACACCTGGGTGCTGCCCGGAGGGCTGACCCGGGTAGCGCTCAAGCCCGGAAGCCTCGTCGTCAACTCTTCGCAGGGCGGGGGGTCGAAGGACACCTGGGTGCTGGTGGACGAATGAGATGACCGATACGCTTCGCGCCCCCGCCCAGCCGCTGCTCGCCCGCTACGCCGAGAGCCTGTTCTGGATGGCGCGGTATCTTGAGCGCGCCGAGAACCTCGCCCGCGTGCTCGACGTCACCCAGACCTTCGAGGCCTCCGGCCGCCCCGCCCAGGCGTGGGAGAGCGTGGTGCGGATCAACGCCGACGAGGCGGAGTTCGCCCGGCGCTACGGCCAGGCCACGCCCGAGGCGGTGCGGCGCTTCTACCTGCTCGATGCTGACAACCCGACCTCGATCCCGGCCGCGGTGGCCGCAGCGCGGCAGAACGCCCGAATCCTGCGCCCGCTCATCTCCACCGAGATGTGGACCCAGCTCAACGTCTTCCACGGCTGGGTCTCGGCGCTGACCGAGGAGGAGATCGCAGGCGAGGGGCTGTCGCGGCTCTGTTCGCGCCTGAAGGAGAGCGTGCAGCTCAACACCGGAATCACCGAGGGAACATTCTACCGCGACCAGGGCTGGCACTTTCTCCAGCTCGGCCGCGTCATCGAGCGGGCGGACCAGACCACGCGCCTGCTCGACATCAAGTACCATCTGCTTCTGCCCTCGCTCGCCGATGTCGGCTCGGCGCTCGATTTGTCGCAGTGGCACGCGCTATTGCGCGCCGCCGCCGGCTACCACGCCTTCCGGCGGGTGCATCCGCGCGAGCTGACGCCCCGGGCTGTGGCAGATTTCCTGCTTCTCGACGGTGCCTTCCCGCGCTCGGTCCTGCTTTGTGTCCGCCAGGCGGAGTGGGCGCTCGAGCAGTTGCGCTCCCGCTATGGTCTGCGCGGAACCCGCGAGGCGGCCGAGCGCGCGGAGGAGCTCCGCGCCGGCCTCGAGGAGCGCAGCATCGACCGGATCGTCGAGGCCGGGCTGCACGAGTTCCTGGACTGGGTGCAGCGCATGCTGATCGCGATCGCGGGTGCGGTCGGCACGGCCTTCTTCCGCGACTGGCGGCCCGGTGCCGCAAGCCCCGGGTGAGCCAGGCGCTGACGCCCTGGCGGCCCGAGCCAAACCTTCCGAGATGGAGAACCATGCACCGATGGCCGACAGCGACGTGACACGCCCACTCCGCATCCGCACCCGCAGCTGCCCGCTGTGCGGTGCGTCGTCGTCGTCGGACGCGCGGCCGTGGTTCGCCCGCGACGGATGGCGGATCATCTCCTGCCACGCCTGCGGGTTCGCCTATCTGCCGGAGGTGCCGAAACCCGGAAGAGCTGGCTGAGCAGCTGGCCTGGGAGAAGAGCTTCGCTCGCGAAGCCGAGCGCCGCCAGAAGGAGGATGGCCTGCTCGCCTGGCTCGACTCCGCCAGCCGCTGGCGGCTGCACCTTCTGCCGTGAATCGAACCGGTTTCCATCCTCGCACGGCGCGCTCGGCCCGGTGCGGTGCTTGACATCGGCTGTGGCGACGGCAGCCACATGCTCGCCTTGCCATCAGGGTTCCGCCCCGTCGGCATTGAGGTCTCGCAGGCCTTGGCCGAGGCCGCTCGCGCGGCCCTCGCGCCGTTGGAGGGAGAGGTGATCTCCGCGCCGGCTGTCACGGCCATGGAACGACTCGGCAGCGGTGTCTTCACCGGCGCGCTCCTGCGGTCCTACCTCGAACACGAGGCGGAGCCCGCCCGGGTGCTGTGCGCCCTGCACCGCACCCTCCTCCCCGGCGGCGTTGCGGTGGTGAAGGTGCCGAACTTCGGCAGCCTCAATCGCCGAGTCATGGGCAGCCGGTGGTGCGGCATGCGCCTGCCGGACCATGTGAACGACTTCACCCCGGCAAGCCTGCGACGGATGGCGGACGCGGCGGGCTTCGACATCGAGGTCTCGCTGCTTCTGTCGCTCCCGACGGACGACAACATGATCGCGGTTCTCACGCGGCGGTAGGACCCTCGCGTCGCGAAGCCGACCGCAGCGGTTGCCGTGGACTGCGGGCCAACCCCCGAGCCATCCGAGCTGCCGGCACGGCGATAGTTGTGCGGGCGCGCAACGAAGACGCCGCCCCGCCGGGCCAGCGAACCAACGATCAGCCTGGCCGTGCGTGAGCGAACCGGCACGCGCCTGTCCGTTCACGACCGAGGACCCTCACCCGGTGCCGAAGGCACGGTCGCCCGCATCCCCGAGCCCGGGCAGAATGTAGCCCCGGGGATCGAGGCAGCGGTCGAGCGCGGCGATGATCACCCGCGCCTCGGGGTGGGCCGCGGCGAGAGCGCGCACCCCTTCCGGCGCCGCGATCACGGCGCAGACGGTGACATCGCGTGCTCCGGCCGCCTTCAGCCGCGTGACGGCGGCGACCGCCGTTCCGCCCGTCGCAAGCATCGGGTCGAGCACGATCGCGCCACGCTCTCCGAGGTCGGCCGGTGCCTTGAAGTAGTACTCGACCGGCTTGAGCGTGTCGTGGTCGCGCCAGGCGCCGAAATGCGCAACAGGGCTCTCCGGCAGCAGTGTCGCGAAGCCCTCGACGAGGGCGAGGCCCGCGCGCAGAACCGGAACGAGGCAGGGCGGTTTCGCCGCGAGCACCGGCACTGAGGCGGTCTCGAGCGGTGTCGTGACGGAAGCGGTCCGCGTCGGCAGATGCCGTGTCGCTTCGGCCGCGAGCAGAAGGGCCACGCGGAAGAGAGCGGCGCGGAAAGCGGGCGGCGAGGTCTCGGCGCGCCTGAGTGTCGCCACCGAGTCGGCCGCGAGCGGGTGATCGAGGAGCGTCGGTGGCACCTGCCTTTTCTCAGCGGTCGGTCAGCCTGAGCTCGATCCGGCGGTTGCGCGCCAGAGCCGCGGGGCTGTCGCCCAGGTCGAGCGGCTGAAACTCGCCGAAGGCGGTGGCGGCGAGACGGTTCTCGGGAACGCCGAGCAGCGCGAGCAGCCGAACCACCGTGATGGCGCGCGCGGCCGAAAGCTCCCAGTTCGAGGCGAACCGGCCGGTGCCGGTGATCGGCGTGCGGTCAGCATGGCCATCGACGCGCAGGATCCACGGGATGTCGGGGGGGATGTCGCGCGCGATCTCGCGCACCACAGCGGCGATCTGGCGAATCTGCTCCACCCCCTCGGGCTGGAGATCAGCCGAACCGACCGGGAACAGCACCTCCGATTGGAACACGAACCGGTCGCCGACAATCTGGATCCCGGGGCGGTTACCGAGCACCTCGCGCAGCCGGCCGAAGAAGTCGCTGCGGTAGCGCTGCAGCTCCTCCACCCGCGCGGCAAGAGCGAGGTTGAGCCGCTGGCCGAGAGCGGCGATCTGTGCGTCCTTGTCACGCCCCTCCGCCTCGGCGGCTTCGAGAGCGGCGGCGATTCGCGCGATCTGGGCGCGAAGCTCCTCGATCTGGCGGTTGAGGAGGGCCACCTGCGCCCGCGCCGTCTCGCCGAGCCGACGCTCCTCCTCGAGCAGCGCGGCGAGGGCGCGCCTCTGCTGCTCCTCGGTGGTGGCACGCGCCGCCGCCGCCCGCGCCTCGCGCTCGAGCTCGTCGCGCAGCGCCGTGAGCGCCTGGATCTGGCCGGTGAGCCGGGCGATCTCCGAGAGGCGAAGCTCGATGGTCGCGCGGTCGGCCGTCACCTGGCGGTCAAGCGCTGCGATCTCCTCGCGCATGCGGGCGAGCTGCGCCCGCTCCGCCTCGAGCGTGCGGCGCGTCTCGGCGAGTTCGGCCCGGGCATCGGCGAGCTGCCGCTGCGCCTCCGCGGCGGCGCGTGCCGCTTCCGTCGCGGCGCGCTGGCGCTCGGCCGCCTCGCGCGCGGCATCCTGCGCGTCGCGGGCGCGGGCGTCGGCCACCATTTGCACCTGGTCGGCCCGGGTCAGCGCCTCGGCGAGCTCCGCCTCAAGACGCTGCACCCGCGCCGCGGCGGCGTCGGCGCGCGCCCGCGCCTCGGCAAGCTCCGTGGCCAGCCGCGCCCGCTCGGCGAGAGCGGCGGCGCGGTCGGCCCCGGCACGGTCGCGCTGGGCAGAGAGAGAAGCAATCTCGCGGGAGAGCGCATCGCGCTCGGCCGCCATCGCCTCGAGGTCTGAGGCCAGCCGTGCGACCGAGAGCCTCAGCTCCTCCGTCGTGCCGCGCTCGAGCGCGAGCAGGTCTGACAGTTCCGCCACCTGCCGGCTCAGCCGCGCGAGCGCCTGGTCGCGACCCGAGAGGGCCACCGAGAGGAACCCTTGCGCGAGCACGAACACGAGCAGAACGAAGATGATCACCATCAGGAGGGTCGAGAGCGCGTCGACATAGCCCGGCCAGGGCTCGTAGCCGCCGCGTCGCCGACCGCTCGCGAGCCCTGCCATCAGACGCCCTCCCGACCCGCCATCAGCCGCCCCCGTGCTGCGGCCTCATCGCTGATCGTTCTCCGCGAGCGCAGCGATGGTGCGTGCGAGCAGCTTGATCTCGCTCCTCACCTCGGAGGAAAGCTGGTTCCGCCCCTGGATTAACTCCTCGAGCAGGCGCGCCATGTAGAGCTCAAGGTTGCGGATGTGCGCGCGCGTCGCCTCGTCGAGAGCGCCATGCGCCTGCGCATCGGCAAGCCTCGCAAGCACAGGGCGGAGCTCCTGCTGGCCTTCCGCCATGCGCAACAGGATCGCCTGCGAGGCGCGCATCTGGTCGGTGAGCTGACCGAGGCGCTCGGTCAGCCCGATCACCGCCTGGTTCGCCGCCATCCTTCCCTCCTCGCCGCGGGCGAGGATTCGCTGCAGCCCCTCGAGGTTCTCCGCCGTCTGCTCGAGCAGCGCCTGGACATAGACGGGAACCGAGCCCTCGCCCTCGGTGCCGATCGCCCCGGAGGAGAGCCGGGTGGCCTGAGCGAGCCACTCCTCGAGGTCCATGTAGAAGCGGTTCTGCGCCTGGCCGGCGTTGAGGTCGAGGAAGCCGAGCACGAGCGAGGAGGCAAGCCCGAACAGAGAGGCGGAGAACGCCGTGCCCATGCCGCGAAGCGGCGCCTCGAGGCCCGATTTGAGCTGGTTGAACAGGGTCGGCAGGTCGCCCGAGCCGACCGTCATGCCGCCGATCACCTCGGCGATCGCACCGATCGTCTGGATCAGGCCCCAGAACGTGCCGAGCAGGCCGAGGAAGATCAGAAGCCCCACCGTGTAGCGGCTGATCTCACGCGTCTCGTCGAGCCGGCTTCGGATGCCGTCGAGCAGGCTGCGCATCGCGAGCGCTGACAGGGTGAGGCGATCGCGCTTCTCCGCGATCATCGCCGCCATCGGCGCGAGCAGCCTCGGCTGCCCGAGCCCGGCAAGGCCGGGCCGGTTGCGCCGGAAGGTCTCGAGCCACTCGACCTCGCGCTCGAGCGCGATCACCTGCCGGAAGGTGTAGATCACGCCCGCGAGCAGCACGCCGAGGATCAGCCCGTTGAGAAGCGGGGTGGCGAGGAAGGCCTCGATCAGCGTCCGGTGCAGCACCGCGGCGACCGCGAGCACAACCGCGACGAAGAGAAGCATGCGCAGGACGAAGCGTCGCGGCCGGGTGATCATCGGCCCGCTCCGGCGAGAATGTCGACGCGGTCGGCAGGGCCGTCGCCGGAGCCGAGGCCAAGAGCGCGCACATCGATCCGTGTCGAGCGTATGCCGGCCTCCATCAGCGCCGCGCGCACGGCGAGCGCGCGGGAGAGCGAGGTGCGGCGTGCGCGGGAGGGGTCGGACGGGTCTCCCCCCGCATAGGCGTTGACGGTGATCCGCACCTGGTCGTCCTCCGCGATGCCGCTCGCGAACCGGAGCACCTGCTCGCGCGCCGAGGGGGTGAGCTCCGTCGCCCCGCCCGCGAACTCGAGCCTGAGCGAGCGGGCTGCGGCGGTCGCCGCCGCTACGGGCGTCGCCGCCGCGGGGCGGGCCGGAGGAGCCGCCGCGGGTGCCTGGGCCTGTTGTGGCGCCTGCCGGGCCGGAGCGGCCGCCGACGGAGCCGGTGCCGCAGCCTGTGGGTCCGCCGGGGCAGAGGCCGGGGGTGGCGCGCCGGGAGCCGGAGCGGTCGGTGGGGCTTGGGCCGCACGCAGGGTGGGCGGCAGGAGAGAGGGGGCGAGCGGGCGCGGCGCCTCCTCCTCACGCGGCGGCGCGGCGGCGATCGGCGGAGGCGGCGGAACGCGCACCACGCCGTCCTTGGTCTCCTCCGCTGCCGGGCGTTGGGGCGGCGTGCGCCGGACACTGCGCCTCGGCTCCTGCGCGGCGGGCGGCTCGAACCCGGGGGCCAGAGGCTGGCGCGGCGCAGGCCCGAGCGCATCGAGCACGGAGCGGTCCACCCGCACGCCAGGGTCCTGCGCCGCCGCGCCGAGGGGCGCGAGCGGAAGCCCGAGCCCGAGCAGGAGGCCAGTGAGGCGAGCGAGCCGCGCCATCGTCTCCGCGCGTCAGAGGTGAACGATCCCGTGGCGGGACCTTACGCGATGACGCGCGGGCACACCAACCCGCGCCGCCTGTCTCATCCGCGTACCGCGGCGATCCCGCTCGCCACCACCTCGCGCAGCTTCGGGTGAAGTGCCGGGTTCGCCGCCACGACATCGCCGGAGGCGAGCGGGTCGCCCCCGTCGGGGGCGGTGACGAAGCCGCCCGCCTCGCGCACCAGGATGATCCCCGCCGCGATGTCCCACGGGTTGAGATTGAGTTCCCAGTAGCCGTCGTAGCGGCCCGCCGCCACCCAGGCGAGATCAAGCGCCGCCGCCCCGGCGCGGCGTATGCCCGCGACCTCGGGCATCAGCGCCGTCAGAGTATGCGTGAACTCGCGCTTGTACGGCATCGAGCCGAAGGGGATTCCGGTCGCGAACAGCGCCTCCCGCATCTCCCGCCGTGCCGAGACGCGCAAGCGACGCTCGTTGAGGAAGGCGCCGACCCCCTTCTCCGCCACGAACAGCTCGCCCTGGGCGGGGGAATGCACCACGCCCGCCACGATCTCCGAGGTCTTGCCGAGGCGACGCTCGAGCCCGATCGAGATCGCCCAGTGCGGAATCCCGTGCAGGAAGTTCGTCGTGCCGTCGAGCGGATCGACCAGGAAGCGGAACTTCCAGTCCTCCGGCCCCGAGCTGCCGCGCTCCTCCATCAGGAACGCGTGGTCGGGGCGGCCCTTGGAGAGCTCGGCACGCAGCGTCTCCTCGGCGCGGAGATCGGCTTGGCTCACGAAGTCGGAGGGGCCCTTTACCGACACCTGGAGGTTCTCGACCTCGCCGAAGTCGCGCAAGAGGCGCTTCGCCGCCTTGTGGGCGGCGGCGATCATCACGTTGACGACAGGCGAGAAGCGCGGGACGACCATCGGCGGGCGCGGCCGGGCTCAGCCGCGCGCCCGCTCCACGTAGGTCGCGTCCTCGGTGCGCACCACCACCTTATCCCCGCTCTCGATGAACGGCGGGACCATGATCCGCACCCCGTTGGCGAGTACCGCCGGCTTATAGGAGGAGGCGGCCGTCTGCCCCTTCACCACCGGGTCGGCCTCGACGACCTCGAGAACCACCGTCTGCGGAAGGTGAACGGCCACCGGGTCGCCGTCGACGAAATCGACCGTGAGCGTCATGCCCTCCTGCAGGAACTGCTTCGCCTCGCCGGCAAGTTCGGAGGAGACCTCGATCTGCTCGAAGGTCTCCTTGTCCATCAGCGTCAGCATCTCACCGGTGGCGAACAGGAAGTCCATCTCCCGTTCCTCGGTCTGCAGACGCTCGACCGTGTCGACCGTGCGCCAGCGCTCGTCCTTCTTCGCACCGGTCTTGAGGTCGCGCATTTCGACCTGAATCACCGCCGCGCCTTTGCCAGGGGTGTTGATGTGGCTCTTGAGGATGGTCCAGCGCCGGCCCTCGTGCTCGATCACGTGGCCCGGGCGCATCTGGTTCGCCTGCATCTTCATGGCAGAGCCGTTTCCGTCGCTTCTGTCGGGGGTCGCGCGGGGCTTTAGCCGCTTTCGCCGGTATCGGCAAGGCGATGGCGCGACCCGTCTGGCGCGGTGAGCAGCCAGCCCTCGCCATCCCGCTCGGCATGGCTCTCGCCCACCGGCACCTTGCCGTGGCCGCCTGCGATGTCGACCACATAGATCGGCAGGGCATGGCCGGGGATGCGCCCGCGCAGGCGCCGCATCAGCGCGCGGCCGCGTGCGAGCGGAACGCGGAACCGCGCCGTGCCGGGCGCGCGGTCGAGGTGGTGCAGATAGGCGGGCTTGACCCGGGCGGCGATCAGCGCGCGGAAGAGCTGCTCAAGCGCCGCCTCGCAGTCGTTGACGCCCCGGAGAAGAACGCTCTGGGAGAGGATCGGCACGCCCGCGGCGCGGATCCTGCCGAGCGCCTCAAGCGCCGCGGGGCTGAGCTCGCGCGCGTGGTTGACGTGCACCATCAGCCACAGCGGCTTCTCGGTCGCGAGCGCTGCGGCGAGGGCCGGTGTGACGAGCGAGGGCTCGGCCACCGGAACGCGGGTGTGGATCCGAAGCGTCTCGAGGTGCGGGATCGCGTCGAGAGCCTGCAGGATCGCCCCGAGCCGTCGTGGCGACAGCATCAGCGGGTCGCCGCCCGTGAGGATCACCTCGCGGATCTGAGGCCGCGCCCGGACATAGGCGTAGGCCGCCTCGAGCTCTGCGTCCGCCAGTACCCCGCCATCGGGGCCGACGCTCTCGCGTCGAAAGCAGAACCGGCAGTAGACGGGGCAGGCGAGCAGCGGCTTGAGAAGCACCCTGTCGGGGTAGCGGTGGACGATCCCTCGAACCGGGCTGTGCCGGTCGTCGCCGATCGGGTCAGGGTGCTCGTCTGGGCGCGTCACCGCTTCGTCGGGATGCGGGACGTATTGCGCGGCGATCGGGTCGGCCGGGTCGTCGCGGTCGATCAGCGACGCGACATGCGGCGTGACGGCGATCGCGTAGCGCTCCGCGACCGCCTCGAGCTTGGGAAGCTCATCGACGCGCACGAGGCCGGCGGAGGCGAGCGCGGCCATGGTCCTCAGCGTCTTGGGTGGCGCGGCGGGAGCGGCGGTGCCGTCGGGCATGGCGCGAGGGTTTAGGCCGGCGCGCCAGAGCGGGCAAGCGTCAGGCCGGCTGCGGCGGCGCCCCGAGCAGGAGCCGCGCGAGCAGCGCAGGCAGCGTGCCGCGCGCGGGCGCCTGGGCGAGCACCGGGTCGTGCGCCTCGGAAAACAGCCGCCTGATCAGCGCCGCGCGCGCGGCATCCGACACCGCCTCGAACCGCAGCCCGAGCCGCGCGCCGCGCACGCCCACGATCGTCGCCTCGAGCGTCGGCACCTTGGAGAGGGCGACCGTCACACGGTCCCCGCGCCGGAACGGGAGCGACGCCCTCGGCTCGACGAGCGCGCCTGTGACGGAGAGGTCGATCAGCGCCGCCTCGAGCCGCTCGCCGTTCACGATGAGTGCGGCCGGTTCGCCGCCCATCGCGAAGCGCTCCTCTGCGCGCCCCGAATGGCGCGGCACCGCAAGCACGATCACGAGCAGAAGCACCACCGCGTTGACGATCGACCATCCCGCCACCACGGGGATCAAGGCCATCCGCTCGACGATCCTGACCTCGAGCGCGGTGTTGAGCACGAGGCCCGCGAGCGTGGCGGCGATCACGGCGAAGGCCGTTCCGACCACCAGCCGGTCCGCCACGCGGGAAGCGGCGTCACGCCCCTTCGGCGTGACCCGGAACGCGTGCCCGTAGGGCCGGAACAGCGTAACGAGCACGGCCGGCAGAAGCCGCACCGCGGAGAAGGCCGAGAGCACCACCGCGGCGAGCGGGTGGTAGGCGCCTCGGGAGAGGAGCTGCAGCCCGCCCATGTAGGCCAGCACGACAGGGATCTGGTAGGCGAGCACCTCGGGCACGCCGACATTGGCGATCGGCACGAGGCCCGTGAGCATGAACACCACCGGCGCGACCAGCGAGAAGCTCTGCACGAGGCTCCCGGAGAGCCAGTGCGTGGGCAGAAAGAACAGCCGCTGCAGAAGGGTGAGCCCCGGGCCGAGCGGCCCTGCGCGCAGGTAGAGGATCTGGATCGCGCCGCGGGCCCAGCGGGCGCGCTGCACGAAGAAGGCATCGGTCGATTCCGGGGCGAGGCCGAGCGCGAGGGTCTCGTTCAGGTAGCGCGTGACGTAGCCCTTCCGAAGCATCACGAGGGTAAGCAGCATGTCCTCGGTGATCGAGCCGGTTGGGAGTTTTCCGCCCACCGCGTCGAGAGCAGCGCGGCGGATGATCCCGTTCGAGCCGCAGCAGAACGCGACGTCCCAGGCGTCGCGCGCCGGCATGATCACGTCGAAGAAGAGCCTCTGATCGTCGGGCAGGACGCGCTGCAGAGCGAGGTTCTGCTGCATCGGGTCGGGGTTGAAGAACCGATGCGGGGCCTGGACGATGCCGACCCGGGGGTCGTCGAAGAACCCCATGGTGCGGCGGAGGAAATTGGCGCGGGGCGCGAAATCGGCATCGAGCACGAGCACGAAGGGCGCATCGGTGCGCGCGAGCGCGGCGTTGATGTTGCCCGCCTTCGCCCCCTTGTTGTCCGGCCGCGTGAGGTAGCCAACACCGCGCGCCGCGCACCAGGCGCGCAGCCAGTCGCGCCGGCCGTCATCGAGCACCCAGACGCGCAAGCAGGGCCAATCGAGCGCCATCGCCGCGACGATGGTGCGTTCGAGCACCTCGATCGGCTCGTTGTAGGTCGGGATGAACACATCGACCGCCGGAAGCGCCGAGGGGTCGAGCGAAGCGAGCCGTGCCTCGTGCCGGTCGGCCTCGGCCGAGTTGTCGCGCCGCCGGGACAGGAGAAGCATAAGGATCATGCCGTCGGCGAAGGCGAGCAGCTCGACGCCGAGGAAGGCGAGGATGAACACCCTGTCGGCCGGGCCGAGGCCGGGCCCAGAGAGCGTGCTCGCAAAGCGCCAGGAGAGGTAGTAGGCGACGATCACGGCGACCATTGTCGGCACGATCGCGCGGGCGAGCCGCTCGTCATCAGCGCCTCTCAGAAGCAGAAGGAGCCCCGCGACCGCGAACAGCGGCCAGAGCGCCTCGCTCGGGATGTCGAGCAGCATCCGCCTGGCCGGCCTGGGTCAGGGAGCGGCGCGGGCGGCGAGCCGCTGCGCGAGGAGGTCGACCGCCCAGTCGGCCGTCTTGCGCAGGCGCAGGGCCAGGGCGCCGAGCCGATCGGCCAGTTCGGCGACGGGGCCGGAGGCGGCTGGGAAGCTCACCTCGGCGAGGCGGCCGATGCCGCAGAACCCGCCCTCCGCCTCGCGCGCGATCCGGGCGGCGGCGTCAGCGGGCAGCACCACCTCGACGGTGAGCTGGCCGCGGTCCTCGATCGGGCGGTCGGCGGCGAGAAGGGCGGCGCGGTTGCGCGCCCCCGCACCACGGATCGAGCGGATCGTGCCCTCGAGCTCGGGGCCGCCGCGCAGCCGAACCTGCGCGACCTGCCCAGGCAGGAGCGCGCTGTAGGCGAGATCGGGCAGGGAGACCTCGACGAACAGCCGGTCGCAGCGAACGAGGTCGAGCAAAGCCTCGCCCGGCTTGACCGGGGCGCCGGGGGTGGCGCGACGCTCCCACACGAGGAGATCGGCGGGCGGAGAGACGTCGTAGCGCGCGCGGGTCCGCTGCGCCTCCTCCTCGGCGGCGAGCGCCGCAGCAAGCGCCGGCTCGCGCGCCACAGCCTCGGCCAGACGGTCGGCAATGAGCCGCCGCTCGAAGAGAAGACGCTCGCGCTGCTGCACCGTGTAGGGAACGTCGTTCTGGCCGTCGCGCAGGTGCAGCCCGGCTTCGGCCGCGCGGAGCTCGACCTCGAGCCGCGCGATCCGCGCCGCGAGCGCCTCGGCCGCGGCGTCTGCGCGGCGAAGCGCCGACTCGGCGGCCTCGACGCGCACGGCAGCGACGTGACGTTGCGCGTAGAGGGTGCGCACATAGTCAAGCTCGGCGCTTGCCTGGTTGACGACGGCGAGAGCGCCCGCGTGCTCCGCCCGCGCCTCGGCGAGTTCCGCGGCAAGACGCGCGCGCGCCGCCTCGGTGTGGACGCGGGCACGCTCGGCGAGCGCCCGGTCCTGCGCCTCGAGCTCGGCAAGCGCGCGCCGCGCCTCCTCCGCCTGGGCGCGGACAAGAGCGAGGTCATGCGCGAGACGATGCAACTCCCGATCCTCGGCGACGAGGCGCCGGACGAGCGGCGTCGCCACGCCGGCGGCAAGCACCGTGCCGGGCCCCGGCAGGCGCTCGTCGGCGAGCCCGTCGATCGGCGAGACGATCCGCACCACCTCGCTGTTGACGACGGCGTCGGTCGAGATCCGGTTGGTGAGGTGGGGTGCGAACGCATAGCCGGCCGCGCCGAGCAGCCCGGCACCGAGCAGGATTCGGCTGAAACGTCGGGTCAGCATGGCCTCGCCCTTTTCGTCGCGAGACCAAGTTTCGGCCGAGAGGGGTTAATCGGGCGTTGACGTCGGCCCCCTCGCCCCGCTTCCTCGGGCCCATGTCCCCCCCCTGGGCTCCCGAGCGTCTCGCCGCGCGCCTGCCGTTTCTGCGCCGGCGCGCGCGGCTTGTGGCTGAGATCCGCGCCGTCCTCGCCGGGCGTGGCTACACCGAGGTGGAAACGCCCATCCTCCAGGCCTGCCCAGGGATGGAGCCCAATCTCGACCCGTTCGTGACGCGCTACTCGGCCAAAGTCGGCTGCGAGCAGCGCACGCTCTATCTCCAGTTCAGCCCCGAATTCGCGATGAAGAAGCTGCTCGCCGGCGGGGCGGGCCCGATCTTCCAATTTGCGCGGGTGTTCCGAAACGGCGAGGCGGGGCCGAACCACCAGCCGGAGTTCACCCTGCTCGAATGGTATCGACCCGGCCTTTCCCTTGCCGGGCTGATGGACGAAACCGAGGCGCTGATCCGAACGGTCGTGCCCGAAGGCCTGCGCACGAAGCACCTCTCGGTGCCGACCGACGTGCCCTTCGAACGGATCACGGTCGCCGAGGCCTTCCTGCGGCACTGCGACGGGCTCGACCTCCTCGCCACCGCCCCCGACCCGCTCGCCCCCGAGGTCTCCCTCCTCGCCGAGGCGGCGTCGCGCATCGGCGTCCGGCACCGCGCGGGCGAGACCTGGCAGGACCTGTTCTTCCGCCTGCTGCTCGAGCGTGTGGAGCCAGCGATCGGGCGCGACCGGCCGACCTTCCTGACGCATTGGCCGGCCTCCGAGGCGGCGCTCGCGCGGCGCGACCCCGCCGATCCGCGCGTGGCACTCCGCTTCGAGCTGTTCGCCGCCGGGCTTGAGCTCGCCAACGCCTACGAGGAGCTGACGGATGCGGCCGAGCAGCGCGCCCGCTTCGCGGCCTGGGCGGAGGAGCGGCGCCGGCTCACGGGCGAAGTCCGGGCCGTGGACGAGGACTTCCTCAACGCGCTGGAGCACGGGCTTCCCCCCTGTTCCGGCATCGCGCTCGGGATCGACCGCCTCGCGATGCTCGCGTCAGGGGCGGCGCGGATCGAGGACGTTCTCTGGCTTCCGGCGGTCTAGAGCACCCTGGCAACCGGCGTCGTCGCCTCCCTCCGTGGGTGCGCGCGTCTTGACGGCTTGGGCCGATGCGAGGCGGGTGCGATCAGCTCGGGGCCTGCCGGCTGGTGATGGCGAGCGCGGCGGCGAAATCCTCGGCGATCGTGAAGCCGGGGGTGGCGTCGGTCAGCCCCATCCGCGCCATCACCGCGCGCGGCTGCGGCTGGATGCCGGCGACGATCACGTGCGTGCCGTTGGCGCGGCAGCGGCGGACGACGTCAGCAAGCGCGGCCACCCCCGTGCTGTCGATGAACGGCACCTTGCGCATACGCAGGATGAACCAGCGCGGGTAGCGCGGTAGCAGCTCCACCACGTCAGCGAGCCGGCCGGCCGCGCCGAAGAAGAGAGGGCCGCGGAGCTGGAAGACCTCGACCCCCTCGGGCAGCGCGTCGCGCTGGGTGTAGCGGTCCTCGCGCGGCCGGGCGAAATCGTCCTCGTCGGCGATCACGACGCGCCGCCCGTCCTGCGTCAAGGACACCGCCTCTGCCATCCCGTGCATAAAGAGGATCGCGGCGAGCACGACCCCCACCTCGATGGCAAGCGTGAGATCGACCAGCACGGTGAGCAGGAAGGTGACGGCGAGAACCACGCGCTCGCCCGTCGGGGCGCTGGCGAGCATGTGGCGCACCTTGTGGTGCTCGCTCATGTTCCACGCGACGATCACGAGCACCGCGGCGAGCGAGGCGAGCGGCACGTAGGCCGCGAGCGGCGCCGCCACCATCATGAATGCGAGCAGGAACACCGCGTGCAGCATTCCCGCCACGGGGCTCTTGGCGCCGGCGCGGATCGAGGTGGCGGTCCGGGCGATCGCCCCGGTCACCGGCAGGCCGCCGAAGCAGGCGGAGGCGAAGTTGGCGATGCTCTGGCTCACGAGCTCGGCGTTCGAGCGGTGCCGCCGCCCGGTCATGCCGTCGGCCACCACGGCGCAGAGCAGGCTCTCGATTCCGGCGAGGAAGGCGATGGTGAAGGCAGGCTCGACGAGTTCCCCCATCCGTTCGAGCGAGACCTCGGGCAGGCGCGGTGCCGGCAGCGCGGAGGGAAGCTCGCCGAAACGTGAGCCAATCGTCTCCACCGGCAGCCCCGTCGCAGCGACAAGCGCGGAGGCGGCGACGACGGCGATCAGGAACCCGGGCAGGCGCGGGGCGAAGCGTCTGACCGCGAGGATCAGCCCAAGCGCTGCGGCAGAGACCAGGGTGGCCGCGAACGAGACCGTCCCGCGCGCCGCCCAGTAGGCCTGCCACTGCGAGGCCACACCCCCGGCAGCTTCTCGAGCGAGAGGCCGAACAGGTCCCGCACCTGCGAGGAGAAGATGATCACCGCGATGCCGGCGGTGAAGCCGACGACGACCGGCTCGGGCACGTACTTGATCCAGGTGCCGAAGCGAAGCAGGCCCGCCGCGACGAGCATGATCGCCGCCATCATGGTGGCGACCACGAGCGCGTCATAGCCGTGCCGCTCGATCACTCCGAACACGACGACCACGAGGGCGCCGGTAGGGCCTGAGATGTTGAACCGAGCGCCGCCGAGCGCAGAGCCCAGGAACCCGCCGACCACCGCGGTGACGAGGCCGACATCGGGAGTGGTTCCGGAGGCGATGGCGAGCGCCATCGCCAGCGGCAGGGCGACGATCGCGACGGTGAGGCCGGCCAGCAGGTCGGCTTGGAAATCGGCCGGCCCGTAGCCCTGCCGCAGAACGGTGACACGCTTCGGCACGAACAGGCGCCAGCCGGGCGCGGCACCCTGTCGCGGCTCGGCGGCAACAGCGGCTGATCTTTCGGCCATGCGCCATGCTCGCGGCGCTCGGGAGCGCGTTCAAGTCCCGATCAGGCGAGCAGCGAAACTCCGAAGGCGCCGGGCGCCAGCATCGCGGCCGACCAGACGGCTGCCGAGGCGACGGTGGCGAGCTTGAAGCGCACCGGACACATCGCCGTCAGACCGGCCGCGAGCGGAACCGTCGCCCGCATCGGGCCGAGGAACTTGCCGAAGAACACCCCGGCGATGCCCCAGCGCCGGAAGAACGCCTCCGCCCGCGGCAGGAGAGAGGGATCGCGCGACAGCGGCCAGAGCCCGGCGACGCGGCGCTTGAACCGCCAGCCGAGCCAGTAGGAGATCACGTCCCCGGCCACCGCCCCGGCCGCCGCGGCCGCCCAGACCGGCAGGAACTCGACCGCCCCGGCGCAAACGATCGCGCCGAGCCCGAGCAGGATCACCGTCGCCGGGACGAGGAAGGAGACGAGAGCCACCGACTCGCAGAAGGCGACCAGGAAGGTCAGCGGCACGGCAAGGCCCGCGTTCTCGCGGATCAGCGAGGTGATGTCAGCGCCGAGCTCGTGCATGCGCGGCGGAGATGGGCTCGCGCTGCCGCCGCGGTCAAGGCCGCGAGCGCATCGCCTCGTTCACGACCGAGCGGAACTCCCTCCGGTGCAGCTCCGCAAGCACCGCGAGGCTTGCCGCGATCAGGGCGACGGGGTGGATGATCCAGGCGAGCGCGGCGAGCCCAAAATAGTAAGCCCGAAGCCCCGTGTTGAAATGCCGCGCGGCACGGTTGGCGATCTTGGCCGCCATCTCGGCGCGGGCGAAGGCGTCGTCATCGGCCGTCGCGCCGATCCCGCCCATGATGATCTGGGCGTAGTTGAACTGGCGGATCGACCAGGTGAGCGCGAAGAAGGCCTGGATGAAGATGAGGATCAACAGCCCGACCTTGATCTCCCACAGGAGCTCGGTCCCGGTCGAGGTGAAGGGCAGGGCGCCGACGACGCGCAAGCCGAGGTCGGAGGCGCCGAGCATGGCGACGAGGCCGCCCAGGATGAAGATCGCCGTCGTGGCGAGGAAGGTCGCCGACGACATCAGGTTGCCGATGATGATGGCATCGACGACGCGCGGGTCGCGCGTCACCATCGCCCGCATCCAGCGGCGCCTGTGCTCGTCCATCGCCGCGATCACGCTTCTCGACCGGATCGCGGGCACGCGGTCGACCACCGTGGCGTAGCCGACCCAAGAGGCGACGAACACTGCAAGCGCCACGAGATCGAGCGGGGAGAACGGGCCGAGCATCGACGCCGCGCGAGGGGTTAGCGACGCCGCAAGGGCCGGGCCGGCGCTGCGGCGCCTCGACGCGTCCCAGGTCGCCGCGCTGCCGCCCCCGTCCCGATCATCGCCGTCGTGGCGGTCGGAACGTGCTCGAGGTCGAGGCCGGTGCAGGAGAGCGTCACCTCCTCGAGCGGCGGCAGCGGCAGCAGGCTCGCCGGTTGCGCATCAAGCCCGATAAAGCGTCGCAGCCCGACCACACGCGCGCCGTGGAGCTGCACCCGCTGAAGGATCGCCTCGATCCCCTCCTCGGTCGTGCGCACGAACTCGAACGTGACCTCGGTCAGCGTCTCGCCGGTGGCAAGCGCGGCGAGCAGGAACGGGCTCGCCGCGCCCCAGGCACGGGTGAAGCGCACCGGGCCAGCCACAGCCCGTGCCGCCGCGCGCCCGCGTGAGCCGTCCGGCACGCTGCTCGACAGTTCGAAGGCAAGGCCGACCAACTTGCCCTCGTGCGGCGAGGGCGCCTCGCCGGGGAAGGCGCCCTGACGCGCGCCGACGATCCGCACATAGAAGGGGTACATCCAGGGCGTCGCCTGCTCCGCCCGGGCCTGTCAGCCTACCAGGCGGCCATCGCCGCCTTGAGGTTGGCGTCGATCTTGTCGAGGAAGGCCTGGGTGTTCAGCCAGGGCTGGGTCGGCCCGATCAGCATCGCGAGGTCCTTGGTCATGAACCCTGCCTCGACCGTCTCGATGCACACCCGCTCGAGCGTGGTCGCGAACCGCTCGACCTCGGGCGTGCCGTCGAACCGGCCGCGATAGGCAAGCCCCCGCGTCCAGGCGAAGATCGAGGCGATCGGGTTGGTCGAGGTCTCGCGACCGGCCTGGTGCTCGCGATAGTGGCGGGTGACCGTGCCGTGCGCCGCCTCGCTCTCCACCGTCTTGCCGTCGGGGGTGAGCAGAACCGAGGTCATCAGCCCGAGCGAGCCGAACCCTTGGGCGACGATGTCGCTCTCGACATCGCCGTCGTAGTTCTTGCACGCCCATATGTAGCCGCCGCGCCACTTGAGCGCGCAGGCCACCATGTCGTCGATCAGGCGGTGCTCGTAGGTCAGGCCGCGCTTGTCGAACTCGGCCTTGAACTCGCGCTCGAAGACCTCCTGGAAGACGTCCTTGAAGGTGCCGTCATAGGCCTTGAGGATCGTGTTCTTGGTCGAGAGGTAGACCGGGAAGTTGCGCATCAGGCCGTAGTTGAAGGTGGCGCGCGCGAAGCCCTCGATCGAGGCAACCGTGTTGTGCATGCCGAGCGCCACGCCCGGGCCCTTCATGTCGATCACCTCCATCGCGAGCCCGGGCGTGCCGTCGTGCGGCGTCCAGGTGATCGTGACGCTGCCGGGGCCAGGGATCTTGAACTCGGCCGCCTTGTAGATGTCGCCATAGGCATGGCGGCCGATCACGATCGGCTTGTCCCAGTGCGGCACGAGGCGCGGCACGTTGCGGCAGATGATCGGCTCGCGGAAGATCGTGCCGTCGAGGATGTTGCGGATGGTTCCGTTCGGGCTGCGCCACATCTTCTTGAGCCCGAACTCCTTCACCCGCGCCTCGTCGGGCGTGATGGTCGCACATTTGACCGCGACGCCATATTGCTTGGTGGCGTTGGCGGCATCGACGGTGACCTGGTCGTTCGTCCGGTCACGATTCTCGATGCCGAGATCGAAATATTTCAGGTCGATGTCGAGATAGGGAAGGATCAACTTCTGCTTGATGAACCCCCAGATGATGCGCGTCATCTCGTCCCCGTCCATCTCGACGACGGGGTTCTTCACCTTGATCTTCGACATCGCCTCTCGTCTCCGGAACGCGCATTGGCTCGAGGCGCCGGCTCCGGCGCGGCGGCACCATAGGTAGGCGGCACGCCCCGGGCAAGGCACAGGCCCGCACACCTGCCCCGGTTGTTGCGCCACGCCGGCCTGCCCGGCAGAGTGGCAGGCGCTGAGGCAGCGAGGCATGACGCGCGACCGATGACCGGTCAGGGTCAGACAGGAGCGGCCGCGGCGGCGCCGGCGGCGACGCCGCCCTCCGGTGAGGAGGCGGCGCGTCCGGCCTCGGCGCGAGCGCTCGCCCGGCTCCTGCGCCGCTGGCCGACGTCGCTTGGGCTTGTCGCCGCAGGCGCGCTCGCGATCGCCGTGCTGTGGGTCGGCGTGATCGGCCAGCTCGCCGCCGCGAGCGAGGCGCAGCGCGAGGAGGCGGCCCGGCTTGCCGCCACCACCGCCGCCACGCTCGATGCCCATGCGCGTCGGGTGTTCGGTATGGTGCACGCCCAGCTCGCGGCCGCGCGCGACCAGCTTCTGCGCGAGGCACCCGGCGAACCCCCCGCCGTCTCCGCCGTTGCGCTGTTCGAGCGGCTCCGCCAGATCGATGAGGCGGTGGCGCAGGTCCTGCTCGTCGGGGCCGACGGCGTCGTCGCCGGTGCAGCCCCGCTCGCCCCGCGTGGGCTCGTCGTCTCCGGCGACCGCGACTTCTTCCTCGCGCTCGCGTCCGGCGAGGGACAGCGGCCCTATGTCAGCCGGCCCTTCGCCAGCCTGCTGAACGGCCGGATCTCGATCGCCGTTCCCGCCCGGCTGACGCGGCCCGACGGCGCCTTCGCCGGGGTGATCGCCGCGGAGCTCGACCCGGTCGATCTGCTGCGACCGGTGATCGACGCCGAGCGCGAGACCGGACTCGAGCTCGCCCTCGTCGGCACCGACGGTGTGGTGCGCGCCTCCTCCGGCCCGCTGCTCGGCGAGGTGGGCCAGGACATCGGCGCCTCGCCGCTGTTCCTCGGCATGCGCGCCGCCCCCCGCGGCACGCTCGCCGTGGCCGCACCAGCGGAGGCGGAGGCAATGCTGCACGTCTCCTTCCGCCACGTTCCCGAGGTGCCGCTGATCGCGGTCGTGGCGATCCCGGAGCGGGTGATCAGTGCGGGCATCACCGGGCGCTGGCTTGCCACGCTGCTCGCCGCGGGCGGCATTACGCTCGCCCTCGCCGCGCTCGTCGGCGCGCTGTTGCTCGAGGTCGGCCGCCGCGCCCGGCGCGAGGCGGAGCTCGCGCGCGAGCGCGTCGTGCTCGAGGAGGCGAACCGCGAGATGGCGCGCGCCAAGCGGCTTGCGGACGAGAAGTCGGCCCTGCTCGAGACGACGCTCGCCAACCTTTCCGATGGCGTGACGGTCTTCGACGCGAGTTACCGCCTCGTGACCTGGAACGACCGGCTCGAGGACCTCCTCAACCTGCCGCCCTCGGTTCTGTTCGAGGGGGCGAGCTACGAGAGCATCATCCGTGCCCAGGCGGCTGAGGGCGAGTTCGGCTCGGGCGACATCGAGGCCGAGGTGCGCCGGCGCCTCGACATGGTCCGCGCCGGCTCGTTCGGCATCTACGAGCGGACCCGGCCGGACGGGCGGGTGATCGAAGCGAAGCGCACCGGCCTGCCGGGCGGCGGCTTCGTGACCGTCTATACCGACATCACGCCGAGGCGCCGCGCCGAGGAGGAGATGCGCCGCGCCCGCGAGATCGCCGAGGCCGCCTCGGCTGCGAAGTCCAGCTTCGTCGCGGTCGTCAGCCACGAGATCCGCACGCCGATGAACGCGGTGATCGGCACTCTGGGCCTGCTCGTCGACACGCCGCTCGACCCGGAACAGCGGCGCTATGTCGAGACGGCGCGGGAGAGCGCCGAGCACCTGCTCGCCATCATCAACGACATCCTCGACCTCTCGAAGATCGAGGCGGGCAAGCTCGTGCTCGAGCCGTCGGATTTCGCGCTCGCGCCGCTCGTTGCCGGCGCGGTCGAGCTGTTCCGGCCGCAGGCGCGCGAGCGCGACCTCGACATCGCGGTCGAGATCGGCGCGGGCGTGCCGGCCGCTCTGCGCGGCGATTCGGGCCGGATCCGGCAGATCCTCCTCAACCTGATCTCGAACGCGGTGAAGTTCAGCCGGAGAGGCCAGATCGCTGTCTCCGTCACCGTCGCTGGCGGGCGGAGGGACGGGTCGCGCACGCACCTCCTTCGCTTCGCCGTCGCCGACCGCGGCCCTGGCATCCCGCCGGAGCAGCGCGCGCTCCTGTTCCAGCCGTTCTCGCAGCTCGAGGGACCGGATGCCCGGCGCACCGGCGGAACCGGGCTCGGCCTTGCGATCTGCCGCCGCCTCGTCGAACTGCTCGGCGGCACGATCGGCATCGACGCGCGTCCGGGAGGGGGCAGCGTCTTCTGGTTCATCCTCGAGCTGCCGGAGGCCGAGGGGGCGCCCGAGCCGCAGGCCGAGCCCCTCTCGCTCGTTCCCGTCCGCCGCGCCCGGGTGCTGCTCGCGGAGGACAGCCCCGCCAACCAGCTCGTCGCGGCAACGCTCCTGCGCAAGGCCGGCCACCACGTCGACGTGGTCGGCAACGGCATCGAGGCGGTCGAGGCGGTGCGCGCCCGCCCCTACGACGTCGTCTTCATGGACATGTTCATGCCGGAGATGGACGGGCTCGCCGCGACGCGCGAGATCCGCTCCCTGCCGGGGCCGGCGGGCCGGGTGCCGATCATCGCGCTGACGGCAAACGTTCTTCCGGGCGACCGCGAGCGTTTCCTCGCCTCCGGCATGAACGGCGTGCTCGCGAAGCCGTTGACGGCACGGATGCTGAACGAGGCGCTGGCGCGGCAGTTGCCGCACGCCCCGGCCGAGCCGCCGCCTTCCGCCATGCCAGGCGGCATCGACGAGGACCATTTCGCCCGGCTTCGCCGCGGCCTCTCCCCTGACACGCTCGCGATGCTGATCGGCGCCTGCATCGACGAAGTGAAGAGCCGCGCCCGCTCGCTCGAGAGCGCGGCGGCGTCAGCCGATCTTGTGATGCTGCAGCGCGAGGCGCATGCGCTGCGCGGCGGGGCTGCGAACTACGGCCTGCGCGAGCTCGCCGAGCGTGCCGGCGAGATCGAGGCCGCCGTCCGCGAGGGCCGCGGCCAGGAGGCGATCGCGCTCGTGCGGACGCTCGCCGAGGTGCTGGACCGCGCGATCCTGGCCTTGAAGGCGCAGAGCCCGGCGAAGGCGGGATGAGCGCGGCAGGCGATTCGGCCCGGGCCGCGGCGCGGGCGCTGGCGAAGAGCCTCGACCGCGCGACCTATGCCGGCTATGTCGCCGGCTTCGAGGCGGCGCGCGACGCGGCCGCCCGCCTCGCCCGCGGTGCACAAAACGAGGCGCTGGCGGAGGCCATCGCCGCGCTCAGGCCGCTTCCCGATCGTGGCCGCGAGGAGGAGGGCAGGGGATGAGTCGCGAGGTGGTTCTCTGCCCGCACTGCGAGGAGCCGACGCTGCCGAACCCTCTCGCGGACGGAACGGTCGTCTGCTCCTGCGCCGCGGAGCGTGAGCTCGGCGGCGCAGGAGGCGTCGATGCTCAGAGGTCGGTGCCCCAGGGGGCCGGATACCACCCGAAGCCCTCGCCCTCGGCGGCAACATGGCCGACACCCGGGAAGGGGAAGTGGTAGGCGACGATGCCCATCCGCTCCTGCGCGAGCATCCGCAAGACCCGAAGCCGAGACTGGGCGGAGAGCCGCGGGTCGGTGTCGAAGGCGAACTCGATCTGCGGCCGGCGCAGCATGATCACCTGGTGGTGCGCGAGGTCGCCGATGAACATCGCCCGCGAATTGCCCGACTGGATGGCATAGACGGTGTGGCCCACCGTGTGCCCCGGCGCGGAGACCGCGATCACGCCCGGGACGACCTCCTTGCCGTCCTCGACGAAGGTGATCCGGTCACGCACCGGCAGGAGGTTGCGCCGCGCTCCCTTGACGAAATCGCCCACCCAGCCTTGAGCGTTCTGTCGGTCCTCCGCCGTCCAGAAGTCGAAATCGGCCTTCGAGATGAAGATCCGCGCGTTCGGGAAGTTCGGCTTGCCGTCGGCGCCAATGATGCCCCAGCAATGGTCGATGTGCGCGTGGCTGATCACGACCGCATCGACCTGCTCGGGCTGCAGGCCGGCCGCCCGCATGTTGGCGAGCAGGAGCCCGGTGCCGAGGCCGAACGGCCGGGTGACGCCGACGCCGCTGTCGAACAGGATGAGCTGCCGACCGGTGTTGAGGAACAGGCAGTTCTGGTCGAGCGTCAGCGCATTGGTCGGCAGGAAGTTCGACCGCAGGAGGGACGTCAGGTCGTCGCGCGGGTGCTGCGGGAAGCCGCCCGCGGGCTCGCCGAGCGCGAGCGGCCCGTCCTGAACGACGGTGGCCTCGAACTCGCCGATCCGCAAGCGATACCAGTCGGGCGCGCGGATGCCGGTGATCGGCGCCGCTGCCTCCGCGCGGCCGAAAAGTGGCAGCGCCGCGGCGGCGCCGAGCGCGCCGAGCGCGGCGCGACGGGAGAGGCTCACGGGAGAGGTCTCGTGCATCGGTTTCCTCGCATCGTTTGCTGGTTCTGGCGCCGTTGGGGGCTGCGTCCCCCGGCAGACGGTAGCATGAACGCGGCCGGGTGCACGCCCCCCGTGCGGCCCGATCACCTTGGCCGATGCCGAACACACAGGCGGCAGGTGCCGCCGCATGCGGCATCGCCCCCTCACGCCGCACGCCGAAGGCCGCCCCCTCGCGTGGCACGGCGGCTGCATCCACACGCCACGCGCTCCGGCCGCCCGGCCGGAGCGATCCTGATCGGAGCCGACACGCCATGACCCTCCGTCGCCGCAGCGCCCTCGCCGCCCTCGCCGCCGCCCCGGCCGCTCTCGCCGCCCCGGCGGTGTTCGGCCAGCCGGCCACACGGATCAGGATCGCCGGCAACTTCGCGACCGAGCACTCCTCCTCGATCGCCATCGAGGGCTTCAAGGCCGAGGTGGCGCGGCTCTCCGGCGGGCGCATGGAGGTGGACACCTTCCCCGCGATGCAGCTCGGCGGCGCGCAGGAGAACGTGAGCCAGGTGCGCGCCGGCACGCTTTTGATGACCTGGGTGGGCATGGCGTTCCTTTCCCGGACCGTTCCGGAGCTTGAGGCGATCAGCCTGCCGTTCCAGTTCCCTTCCCGGGAGGCCGCCTTCAAGGTCGTGGACGGCCCGGTCGGCGAGCTGCTCGATCAGCGCATGGCCGACAGGGGGTTCATCTCGCTCGGCTTCATGGAGCTCGGCTTCCGCCATGTGACCACGGCCGCCAAGCCGATCCGCAGCGTCGATGATCTGCGCGGGCTCAAGATCAGGCTTCAGCCGAACGAGACCCATCTCGCCACCTTCCGCGCGCTCGGCGCCAACCCGGTGGCGATGGACATCCGCGAGCTCTACTCGGCGCTGCAGCAGCGCGTGGTCGATGGCCAGGAGAACCCCTACGCCATCATCCTCGCGAGCCGCTATTTCGAGGTGCAGCGGCACCTGACCAACACCGGCCACGTCTTCGACTTCATCTCGGTCGTCGCCAATCGCCGCGGCTTCGGCGCGCTGTCGGCCGAGCAGCAGGGGATCATCCGCACCGCGATGGGCAGCGCGATCAAGGCGCAGCGCGAGCTCGCGGCGCGCAGCGACGGCGAGGCGCTCGCCGCCCTGCAGGCCCGTGGCATGCAGTATGACCCGCTTCCGCCTTCGGAGCTTGCGCGGATGCGCGCCCTCACCGCCGGCGTGGTGGACGGGATCAAGGCGCGGATCGGCGCCGATCTGGTCGATCGCGTCCAGGCCGAGGTCGCCCGCGCAGGCGCCTGACCGGTGCCGTGGACCGGCTGCTCTCCCTGATCGACCGGGGCATCCGCGCCGTCCTCGTCGTCGCGGTGATGGTGGCCGTGGTGTTCGCGCAAGTTGTGGCGCGCTACGGCCTCAACGCCTCGATCGGCTGGGCGGACGAGATCGCGCGGCTCGCCTTCGTCACCACCGTGTTCCTCGGCATCGCGGTGGCGGTGCGCGCGCGTGCCCATATCGCCATCGAGCTCGCGGCCGCCATGCTGCCTGCCGCCGTCGCGCGGGCGGTTCGACGCCTCGTGCTCGCAGGCGCTGCGGCGCTTGCCGCGATCGTCGCCTGGCAGGCCGGCCTGATCGCCGCCGAGCAGTGGGACGAGCGGATGATCTCGGTCGAGCTTTCCTCGGGCTGGTTCCTCGTCCCGGTGGTGGTCGGCATGGCGGTCTCGGCGCTCAACCTCGCCGCGGCGGTCGCCGGGGAGCGGGGGCGCGCATGAGCCTCTCCGTGATGCTCGTGTTCCTCGGCGCCGCCCTGCTCGGCATGCCGCTTGCGTTCGCGCTCGGCCTCGGTGCGGTCGCTGGCGTGCTCGAGAGCGGCTTCCCGCTGAACATGCTGCCGACGCGGATGATGAACGCGGTGAACGCCTTCCCGCTGATGTCGATCCCGTTCTTCGTGCTTGCAGGCGAGCTGATGCTGAAGGCCGGCATCATGGAGCGGCTGATCGACCTCGCCAACGCCGCGATCGGCCGCGTGCGCGGCGGGCTCGGCCATGTGACGGTGCTCGCGGGCATGGGTCTCTCCACCGTCTCGGGCGCTGCGGTGGCCGATGCCTCCGCCCTCGGCTCGACCATGCTCCGCCCGCTCGAGCGTCACTACGGCAGGGGCTTCTCCGCCGCGGTGATCGCGGCTTCGGCCAATCTCGGCCCGATCATTCCGCCCTCTGGGGCGATGATCGTCTATGCCTACATGGCGGGCTCCACGGTCTCGGTGGGCGGGCTGTTCCTTTCGGGTGTCATCCCGGGCCTGTTGCTCGTCCTCGGCATGCTCACGATGTGCTCGGTGATCGCCCACGCCCGGGGCCTGCCGCTCACCGGCGAGGCGTTCAGCGCGCGTCGCGTGCTCTCCGAGCTCAGGCGCTCCTTCATCGTGCTGATGATGCCGGTGGTGGTGATCGGCGGCATCGTCGGCGGCGCCTTCACCGCGACCGAGGGCTCTGCCGTCGCGGTGGTCTATGCGCTCGCGGTCGGGTTCCTCGTCACCCGCCGGCTGAGGCTGGCCGATCTTCCGGAAGCGATCGGCGCGACGGTGGTCACCACCGCCGTGGTCGGCGCCATGATCGCCTTCGCCTCCGCCGTCACCTACATGCTGACGATCGACCTCTTTCCGCAGAAGCTCGCCGCCTGGCTGAAGGGGGTCACCACCGACCCGCTCACCTTCATGGCGCTCGTCGCGGTGGTGCTTGTGGTCGTCGGCTGCTTCCTCGAGAGCAATGCCGCCTACATCATGCTCGTGCCGCTCCTGCACCCGATCGCGGTCGACTACGGTGTGGATCCGCAGCATTTCGGGTTCCTGTTCGTGTTTAACCTCGTGATCGGCATGCTGACGCCGCCTGTCGGCGTGGTGCTGTTCGTCGTCTGCGGGCTTGCGCGCATGCCGGTGGGCGAGATCGCGCGCCATGTCTGGCCGTTCGTTGCGTTTATGTACGGGCTTCTTGGCGCCTGCATGCTGGTGCCCGGGCTTGTGCTGTGGCTGCCGCGGGCGGCCGGGTTCTGAAGAAGGGGAAGTGACGATGGTGGATGCGATGGGCTACACGCACCGGCTCGGGGTGATCACGCCTTCGGGCAATGTGGTGGTCGAGCGGGTGACGACCGCACTGCTTTCGGCCGTGCCGGGCGTGTCAGCGCACTATGCGCGGATCGCGGTTCGTGGCGCGGTCGATCCGTTCCCGGACAGCTACGACATGGAAGGGATGCTCGCCGCCGCGCGCCTGCTCGCCGACGCGAAGCCCGACGTGATCTTCTGGAACGGCTCGAAGGGCGGGGCCATCGGGCTTCAGCATGACCGCGCCCTCGCCGACGCCATCACCGCCGAGACCGGCATCCCGGCCACCACCTCGATGCTCGCGCTCGCGGTGGCGCTGCGCGGCCTCGGCGCGCGGCGGATCGGCCTCGCGACACCGTTCACGTCCGCTTACCAGCAGCGGCTTGTCGCCGAGTTCGCCCGCTGGGGCTACGAGACGGTGGCCGAAACCCACGCGGGGCTTGCCGACAATCTCTCCTACGCCTCCGTTCCGCTTGCCGAGATCGCCGCCCAGCTCGACGCGGTGGCGGCGTCGCGGCCGGAGGCGATCCTCTCCGTCTCCACCAATTTCGCAGGCGGGCTTCTCGCGGCGGAGGCCGAGCGTCGCCACGGCATCCCCGTGCTTGATACGACCACGGTGCCGCTTTGGTGGGTGCTGAGGACGCTCGGGCACGACACCGCGCCGCTCGCCGAGCGCTGGGGGAGCGTGTTCAGCCGGAAGCTGCCGGCCTGAGCCGCTCCGCCACCGCCGCGGCCGCGGCGACCGTGCCGGCGCTTCCGCCGATGTCGGGCGTGGAGCGGCCGTCGGCGAAGGCGCGATCCACTGCCTCGGCCAGCTCCGCCGCCGCATCGGCGAAGCGCGCTCCGGCGCCGCGCGCGCCGAGCCACTTGAGCATCATCACCGCCGAAAGCAAGGTGGCGGTCGGGTTGGCAAGGGCCGCGCCCGGCGATGTCGGGAGCGGAGCCATGCGCCGGCTGGAACACGGCATGGCTGTCGCCGATATCGGCCGACGGCGCGAAGCCCATGCCTCCGACGAGACCGGCGGCAAGGTCGGAGAGGATGTCGCCGAACATGGTCTCGGTCGGCAGCACGTCGAAGTCCCAGCGGCGCCGGACGAGCTCGAGCGCCATCGCATCGACGTAGTGGGTCGCGTAGGCGACGTCAGGGTGCGCGTGCGCCTGCTCGTCGAACACTCGTCGCATGAAGGCGAAGGCGCGGAACACGTTCGCCTTGTCAACGAGCCTGACCTCGCCGCGTCGGCCGCGCACCCGCGCGCAGTGCTCGGCGAGCCGGAAGGAGAAGCGTGCCAGACGCTCGGTGCTCGCGCGGGTGATCCGCAGCGTCTCTTCGGCCATGTCGGTGACCCTGCCGCAGCCGCGCGAATGGAACAGCCCTCGGTGCTCTCGCGGACGATCACGAGGTCGATCCCCCGCGCGCGGGGGGCGGCGAGCGCCACCGGCACGCCCGGGATCGCGCGCACGGGGCGGACGCCGGCGTAGAGGTCGAGCCGGGCGCGAAGCTCGAGCTGGGGCGCGAGCTCCGTTCCGTCCTCGACACGTATTCCCGGCCAGCCCATTGCGCCGAGCAGGATCGCATCCGCCGCAGCGGCGCGACGGAACGTCTCCTCGCTCATCGCCGTTCCGGTGTCGCGATAGCAGAACGCCCCGGCGCGCAGGTGCTCGAAGCGGAGCCCGATGCCGTGGCGCGCGGCGAGACGGTCGAGCACCGGCAGCGTCGCCGCGATCACCTCCGCGCCGATGCCGTCGCCCGGAAGCACGGCGATGGTGGGCGCATTGGCCGGCATGCCGTTCCTCCTTCAGCGTGTGCGCGCGCGAAGCCGCCGAGCGAGCGGGCGGGCGATCCGCTCGACGAGCGGGACCAGCGCGAACCCCACGGCGAGGCCGACGACCCCTGCCCCTGCGGCCGCGACAGCCCAGGAGATTGCACCGTCCGCAGCCGGAACAAGCGCCCCGACCACATGGCCCGCGCGATCGATCGCATGGCCGAGCGCGCCCAGCCCGAACGCCTCGAGCCCATGCACGATGATCCCGCCGCCCACCCAGACCATCGCCGCCGTGCCGAGGATGCTCAAGCCCGCAAGCAGGGGCGGCATGCCGCGCACGAGCCCGCGCCCGAGAGCCGCGACGAAGCGGTTGCCGCTCGCGGCCAGCGCTACGCCGGCATCATCATCTGCCTTCACGATCAGCGCGACCGTGCCATACACCGCCACAGTGATGCCGAAGGCAACGGCCGAGAGGATGGCCGCCTGCATGGGCAGCGCGATATCGGGGAGGGTCGCGAGCGCGATCGCCATGATCTCGGCCGACAGGATGAGATCGGTGGAGATGGCGGCGCGCACCTTCGCGTCCTCAACCGACTGCGGGTCGCCGCCTGCGGGGCCGGCCACCTCCGCGTGCGACTCCGTCGCGTGGCGGAACAGCGCGCCGGACACCTTCTCCGTGCCCTCGTAGCAGAGCCAGGCGCCGCCGAGCATGAGCAGCGGTGTGATCGCCCACGGTGCGAGCGCCGAGAGCGCAAGTGCGGCGGGCAGGAGGATGACGATCTTGTTCCGGAGCGAGCCGAGCGCGATGCGGCGGATGATCGGCAGTTCGCGTGCGGCCGCGAGGCCGACCACATAGCGCGGCGTGACCGCGGCGTCGTCGATCACCACGCCGGCGGCCTTGGCGCCCGCCTTCGAGGCCGCGGCGGCCACGTCGTCGAGCGAGGCGGCCGCGACCTTGGCGATGGCGGCGACGTCGTCGAGAAGCGCGATCAGTCCGGTGCTCATGGTCCTCGCCGGTCCTCGGGCGGCGGACGAGTATGGACGAAACGGCGGGGTCTGGCGCGCGCTCCCGAGGCGCGGCGTGCGCCTGACCGCCGTTCGCCCTTCCGCCCCGGGGCTTGACCAGGGCGCCCGTGCCGCCAACCCTGCGGCGGGACAGACCGGGAGCCCCGCATGACCGCAGCGCCGACGGAAGCCGCCATCACCGCCTGGCTCGCCACCCAGAGGCAGGCGATGCTCGCGATGCTCGAGCGGATGGTGAACACCGACAGCGGCAGCGCCGACGAGGCGGGGGTCGATTCGGTTGGCGAGCAGATCAAGGCCTTCTTCGCCGAGCATGGCATCCCCGTTGAGGTGACGCCCGGCGCGCAGCAGGGCGATGTGCTGCGCGCCGTGCTCGATGCTCCCGGGGCGGCGTCGGCCGGGGCGAACGCGCGGCGCAACATCGTCCTCTTGGGCCATCGCGACACGGTGTTCCCACGCGGCGAGGCCGCGCGCCGCCCGTTCCGTGTCGAGAACGGCCTCGCCTACGGACCCGGGGTCGCGGACATGAAGGCGGGCCTCGTGATGAACTGTTTCGTGATCGCCGCCTTCTGGAAGTTCGGCGGCCACCCCGCCCCGATCGTCGGCCTGTTCACGGCCGACGAGGAGATCGCCTCGCCCGAGGGCAGACCGCTGATCGAGGCGGAAGGGAGGATGGCGCGGGCGGTGTTCAACAGCGAGCCGGGGCGGCCCTCCGGCAACGTCGTCACCGGCCGCAAGGGGGGCGTGTTCTCGACCGTTTCGATCGAGGGCAGGGCGGCGCATTCGGGCGGCAATTTCGAAGCCGGCATCAGCGCGATCGAGGAGCTCGCGCGCAAGGTTCAGGCGGTGCATGCGCTGACCGACCTCGCGCGAGGGATCACGCTGAACGTGGGCGTCGTGCGCGGCGGGCAGAGCGTCAACACCGTCGCGCCGTGGGCCGAGTTCGACATCGATTTCCGCTATGTCGAGCCGGCGCAGCGCGAGGAGATCCTCGCCCGAATCGAGGCGATCGTGCGCACGGCGAACGTTCCGGGCACGAAGTCCTCCTGGCGGATCAACGGCGAGTTCCTGCCCGTCACGCAGGGCGCAGCCTCCGAGGCCCTGTTCGCCCTCTACCGTGACGCCTCCGGAAACCCCGAGCTCAAGGGCGAGTTCTCGGGCGGCTGCGCCGACAGCGGGTTCACGGCCGCGGTGGGAGCGCCCACGCTGTGCGGTGTCGGGCCGGTCGGGGGCAAGGCGCACACGCCGGAGGAATATCTCGAGGTCGAGAGCTTGGTGCCGCGCGCCCAGGCGCTTGCGCGCGCGATCTGCCGGCTCGAGCAGGCGGGGCTCTGAGCCCCGCCGGTATCGGGGTCAGGCCCGCTCGCTGCGCCGAGGCAGAGCCTCGCGGCCGCGGAGCGTTGCGCGCAGAGGTTCTGGAGCGCGAGGGCCGGGAACCGTGAGCGAGGGCTCGGCGGCATCGAACCTGTCGTCGCGGTCGTTCGCGGCGGCATTAGGCACGGAGGATGCGACCGCGACCGGCACGTGATCCCGCTCCCCATCCTTCTCCCGTTCTTCGCCCTGATTCTGCTCGGCTGGCTGCTCGGGCGCGGGCCGCTCGCGGCACCCCAGGCGCAGGCTGGCTTGCGCGCCTTCGTTCTCTATGCGGCCCTGCCGGCCTTCGTGTTCCGGTTCGTCGTCGAGGCGGAACGGCCGCCGCCTGCGGCCCTGCTCGCTCCGCTCGCCTATGTGCTCGCCTCCGCCGTCGCGGGCGGGGCCTCGGCCATGGGCGCGCGCCGCGGCCTGCGGCGCATGGCCTTCATGGCCGCGATCAGCGCCAATCTCGGCTATATCGGCCTGCCCGCGATCGCCGTCTCCCCGCTCGGGGCCGACCCGGCGGCGGTCGGCGCCGCGATCGCTCTGCTCGTGCTCGACGTTCTCGGCACGCTCAATCTCGGCATGGTGTTGATGGCGCGCGGCGGGCTCGGCGCGGGGCTCGGCGCTCTCGTCCGCGCGCCGATCGCCTGGGCGATGCTCGCGGGCCTTGGGCTGCGGGGCTTTGGGCTCGCGCTGCCTGAGCCGGCGGCGCGGCTTGCCGCGATGCTCTCGGGCGGCGCGGTTCCGGGCGCTCTCGTCAGTCTCGGCGCGGCGCTCGCCGCCGGTGGCGCAGGGCTGTCGTTCCGCCCGCTTGCCGGTGTCGCTGCCGCCGTGCCGGCGAAGCTCGTCCTGCAGCCGGCGGCCTATGTCGGGGCGGCGATGCTGCTTGATCTGCCGCGCGGGGCGGTGGTGGCGGGGGCGATGATGGCGGCCTGCCCGGTCTCGCTCGGCTTCTTCCTCGTCGCCGCCGCCGGGGGGCAGGATTCGCGCACGGCCGCCGCGCTCTGCCTCTGGAGCACGGTCGCCGCCGCCCCCTCCTTCGCCCTGTGGAACGCCCTGCTCGGGTGAGGGGCTAGTCCTCGCGGCTCCGGGCCTCCTTCGCCTCTGCCTCGCGCCGGATGCTCTCGAGGATGAGCCGCTCGGCGACCTCGGGGCCCGCCCACTCGCCCAAGCTGACCTCCTTGCCCTTCTCGAGATCCTTGTAGTGCTTGAAGAAATGCGCGATCTGGTCGATCAGGATCGCGGGCAGGTCGGTGTAGCTGCGGATCCCGGTGTAGAACGGGTGCAGCTTGTCTACCGGCACGGCGAGGATCTTCTCGTCAGGCCCCGCCTCGTCGCGCATCTGCAGCACGCCGACGGGCCGGCAGCGCACGATGCAGCCCGGAACGAGCGCCGCCTGGGTCACGATCATCACGTCCATCGGGTCCCCGTCCTCGGCGAGGGTGTGCGGGATGAACCCGTAATTGCCTGGGTAGTACATCGCCGTGTGCAGGAACCGGTCGACCGTGAGCGCGCCCGAGGCCTTGTCGAGCTCGTACTTCACCGGAACGCCGCCCTGGGGGATCTCGACGATCACGTTGATGTCGTGGGGCGGGTTGCGGCCGATCGCGATCCGGCTGATGTCCACGTGCGTCTCCTCGCGGTCGAGACAGAGGGGCTAGGCCTCAGGGTGCACGGCTTCTAGCGGCACCGGCTCGCGCGCGCCACGGGTTCGGGCGTGGGGGCCCCCCGCGCTCCGCCCTCCCGTCCGCAGGCCCGTCGTGCGGAGGGGCTGCGGCGCCGTTCACCGGCGGCGGTCTCTGCAGGCGGGGCTTGCGCTCGGCTCCGCCTGCCCGCATCACTCGGCCGGGGGGTGGGCCGGTAGCTCAATGGTCAGAGCTGGCCGCTCATAACGGCCTGGTTGCAGGTTCGAGTCCTGCCCGGCCCACCAGGGCTTCCGCGGTCCAACGGCCTTGGCCGCTCTCGCGCGCGAGCCGGGGCGGCAGCACCGCTCATGCCGTGGCGCCGGCGGTGCGGCGGCGTCGTCGCGTCACGGTTGCGGCCGCCCGGGGGCATCGGTAGAACCGGCGCTCCCCGCCGCATCCAAGCCGGAAGGCAGAGACCATGCCCGCCTACCAGTACGTCTACGTGATGAAGAACCTCACCAAGGCCTACCCGGGCGGGCGCGAGGTGTTCAAGGGCATCACCCTCTCCTTCCTGCCCGGAGCGAAGATCGGCGTGCTCGGCGTCAACGGCGCCGGCAAGTCGACCCTGCTCAGGATCATGGCCGGTCTCGACACCGATTTCGGCGGCGAGGCCTGGGCCGCGGAGGGGGTTCGCGTCGGCTACCTGCCGCAGGAGCCGGAACTCGACCCGACGAAGACGGTCGCCGAGAACGTGCGCGAGGCGCTCGGCGAGGTCGTCGGCTGGCTCGATCGGTTCAACGCCATCTCCGCCCGCTTCGCCGAGGAGCTCTCAGAAGACGAAATGACCGCCCTGCTCGCCGAGCAGGCGGAGCTGCAGGAGAAGATCGACGCGGCGAACGGCTGGGAGCTCGACCGCCAGATCGAGATCGCTCTCGATGCGCTGCGCTGCCCTCCTCCCGACAGTCCGGTGACCAACCTCTCGGGCGGCGAGAAGCGGCGCGTGGCTCTCTGCAGGCTGCTGCTCGAGAAGCCTGACCTTCTCCTGCTCGACGAGCCGACCAACCATCTCGATGCCGAGAGCGTGGCCTGGCTCGAGCGGACGCTGCGCGAGTATCCGGGCACGGTCATGGTCGTCACCCATGACCGCTACTTCCTCGACAACGTCACCGGCTGGATCCTCGAGATCGAGCGCGGCCGGGGCATCCCCTTCGAAGGCAACTATTCCTCCTGGCTCGAGCAGAAGCTGAAGCGCCTCGCCCAGGAGGAGAAGGAGGAGACCGCCCGGATGCGGGCGCTCGCGGCCGAGCGGGAGTGGATCGCGGCAAGCCCCAAGGCGCGGCAGGCCAAGAACAAGGCGCGGATCCAGCGCTATGAGGAGCTGCTCGCCAAGAGCGAGCAGCAGGCCCAAGGGGTGGCCGAGATCGTGATCCCGCCGGGCCCTCGCCTCGGCGACACGGTGATCGAGGCGGAGGGTCTGACCAAGGGCTATGGCGACCGACTCCTGATCGAGGATCTGAGCTTCAAGCTTCCGCCCGGCGGCATCGTCGGTGTGATCGGGCCGAACGGCGCAGGGAAGACGACCCTGTTCCGCATGATCACCGGCCAGGAGACGCCCGATGCCGGAACCTTGCGGATCGGCGAGACGGTGAAGCTCGGCTATGTCGACCAGAGCCGGGACAGCCTCGACCCGAACAAGACCGTCTGGGAGGAGATCTCGGGCGGGCAGGACGTGATCCAGCTCGGCAAGCGCGCCGTGCCCTCGCGCGCCTATGTCGGTGCGTTCAACTTCAAGGGCCCTGACCAGCAGAAGAAGGTGGGCATCCTCTCGGGCGGCGAGCGCAACCGGGTGCACCTCGCCAAGATGCTGAAATCGGGGGCGAACGTTCTGCTGCTCGACGAGCCGACCAACGACCTCGACGTCGATACGCTGCGCGCGCTCGAGGATGCCCTGGCCGATTTCGCCGGCTGCGTGGTGGTGATCAGCCACGACCGCTGGTTCCTCGACCGTCTCTGCACCCACATCCTCGCCTTCGAGGGCGACAGCCACGTCGAGTGGTTCGAGGGCAATTTCCAGGCCTACGAGGAGGACAAGCGCCGACGCCTCGGCGAGCACGCGACCGACCCGCACCGGATCAGGTACAAGCCGCTCGTCAGGGTGTGAGTGGCCGGAGGCCGGGGAGCCGGGCGAGCAGGGCGGCGAGCTCTGCCTGGCGACGGCAGCCTGTGCGTGCGAGCACGGCCTTGAGCCGAGACCGTGCGGTCTCGAGCGGGATCCCGGCGCAGGCCGCGTGCACATTGAGCGGAACACCCTCGGCGATGGCGTGGGCGAGAGCCGCCTGCCCCTCCGTCAGGCCGAAAAGCTCGGCGAGGTTTGCTTCGGTCACGGCCACCGGAGCGGCAGGGTCGCTCACCACCACGAGCACCTCACGCTTGGGCGGCAGGATTGGGATCACGTCGGCGAGGTAGGGCACCGGCCCGCTCGTGCGCGCAAGCGGCAGACGCACGCCGCTCTCGGCGCCGCGGATCGCATCCGCAAGCGCTGCGGCATCGCCCGGCCGCTGCGGCATCAGCCCGGCCGGACCGAGAGCGAGCCCATCCCGACGCGCGGCGAGCCGGCGCATCGGCCCGTTCGCCCCGAGGAATCTCCCCTCGCGGTCATACCGCGCGACCGCGAGCTCCACGAGCCCGGCGACATCCTGCGACAGGGGTGAGGCAGCCTGGGCATCGACGAGCCGCATCCGCGCCCGCGCCGCCCGGCGCAGATGCGGTGCGAGAGCGGCAAGCCGCGCCCGCGCCTCGTTGGGGAAGGGGCCGTTCTCAGGCAGGCGCCCAAGCCCAAGCCGCGCCTGCAGGCCGGGCACGACGGTCACGGCAAGGCCGAGCGCGTGCAGCATCGGCACGTGGGCGCGCATGAAGCCGCGCCAGGCTGCCGACTGGACGAACTCGGACGCAGGCACGACCCGGTCGAAATCGATCACTTGCCCGTCCGGCACCTCGACCCAGGCGCGCTGGCGAAGATTGAGCGGCGCCCAGCGGTGTGTGTAGTCGTCGATCCGGTCGGCGGAGACGGCGCCGGCGACATGAAGGTCGAGCCGCGTCGCATCGTCGAGCCGGCTGACGTAGTAGAAGCACGTGTCGGCGCCGAGCGCCGCCCGGCTCAGCGCGAGCGCCTGCTCGAAGCTGCCGGTGCCGGTCGCCGCGGCGTAGAAGGCAAGGGCGATCTCGGCGAGGCGTCCCGCCGCCGCTGCTTCCTCCCCGCTCATCCGCCAGGCTCCGGGGCGAGGCGCGCGAGCAGTCGGGCGAGATCCTGCTGGCGGGCGCAGCCGGTCTTGCCGAGCACGGATTTGAGCTGGGTGCGTGCTGTCTCGAGCGAGATGCCGCGCGCCCGGGCTGCGGCGGCGAGCGTCGCTCCGGCCGCAAGCTCCGCCGCAAGCGCGGCTTCGGCCTGGGTGAGCCCGAGCACGTCGCGCAAAAGCCTCGGATCGGGCTTGCCGGCGGCGGGGTCGGTCACCGCAAGCAGCACGGCATGGGCGCGCGGCGGCGCCCCCCTCAGCGCCATCACCTGAACGACATAGGGCAGGGCATGGCCCCGGCGCGGCACGGCGACGCTGCGCACCGGCGGGACGCCGGGGCCCACGCCGTGCGCGAGCGCCTCGATCGCCCGGGCGAGCGCCGCATCGGCGCGCGGATCGGACGCCGCGAGGCGGGCATGGCCGAAAGTCAGGCCATCGCGCCGACGCGCGAGCCGACGCAGCGCCGCGTTGGCCACGAGAAGCGGGGGCGTTCCGGAGATGATCGCAAGCGGCTGAGGCAGAACCTCGATCTCGTCGATACCGAAGGCCTGCGGGCGTCGGCCGGGGGGCGATGCATCGAGCAGGGCGCGCGCGCGCAGCATGCCGACAAGATGCGGGCCGAGTGCCGAAAGCAGGTCAAGGGCGCGCGGAGCGAAGCCTCCCAACCCGTTTCGGCCAAGCGACAGGCGCGCCACCTCCCCTTGGCCGAGGTCGAGCCGTATCCCGCACACATGCCGCGCCGGGAAGCCCGAGCGTCGCATGAACGCGGCAAGCGGGCCCACCGCGACCTCGTCTGGATCGACCAGACGGTCGATGTCCACCGCCACGCCCGCCGGCATCGCAGCCCAGACGCGCTCGCGCGGATTGCGCGGGATGAACTCACGCTGATAGGCAGCGAGAACATCCTCTCCGGTCCTGATGCTCTGGACGTCCACCCACCCGCCCGCGGGCCCGCTCCGGTAGAGCAGCGCCTCCTCCGCCCCGGTCGCGGCGGCGAGACGGCCGAGCGCCTCACGCAGCGGCGCGCCATCGAGCCCGGCCTCCGAAAAGGCAAGGGCAAGCGCGAGGACCGCATCATTCTGCATGAGCGAAGCATCGCCAGACGCGGGGCGTGATGCAACCAGCCTCACCCGTTCGGGTGATGCGATCGAGGCGCCGCCTACCCATCCTGCCGACGGTCAACGCGCAGAGATCACGGGAAGAAGCAGGGAATCGATGCGCAATCGCGTTCAGTTCCTCCTGGAGGCGCCGAGCGGTGAGGCGCTCTTTCGCCTCGCCGATCGCTGCCTGCGGTCCCTCGAGGATCCCGTTTCGGCCTATCGCGAGGTGAGCCGATTTGTCGCCGCCCTCGGCGCCGCCGCCGACGCGGCCGATCCGCAGGAATGGGCGCTGTTGCGCAAGGGCATCGCGCTCCATCCCTTGATGCGGGAGCTCGGCCGCGATCCGCTCATCCACCACATGCGCCGGGCGGGCAGGCGCACCGCCGCGCCGGAGATGACGATCGGCGACCTGATGCTCCGCCACCCCGAGGGAGACCGTCTCGTCCAGGCGACCGAGCCGGTCGGCCGGAACATCCATGCCGCGACCTCGTCGCTCGCTCTGTGCGACGCCGTCCGCGACCGCCGCCGGCTGCTCGCGCGGTACATGGACGCGGCGTCCGAGCGGCGGTTCGGCGCCGAGGTGCTCGCCATCGACCCAGGCTACATGCGCGAGGCGCAGTCCTCGATCGCCGGCCCTGCGGGCGCGATAGGCCGCTGGGTGGCGCTGGTCGGCGAGACCAAGGCCGCAGCGGAGATCGCCCGGTCGATGCCGCTTCCCTGGGTCGTGCCGATCCGGGGCAACGTGCTCGCGACCCTGCTCCGGCCCGACCTCGTCGGGCAGTTCGACGTCGTCTACTGCAAGACGCTCGAGACGATGGCCGACGCTGCCGCCGAGGCGCTCGTGGTCGCTGCCTTCGCGCGCCTTAAGCCGGGCGGACGTCTGCTCTTGTCCTGCCGCGCGCCGGGCGCGCCGGACTCGGCGTTCTGGACGGTCGTCGCCGGCCTCGAGCCTTATTTCCGCGACGAGGCGATGCTGTCTCGGCTAGCGGGAGCGCTCGACCCTCGCGAGGTCGCCTCCCGCACCGCATTTTCGAGCGTCAACGAGGCGATCGCCTATCTCGAGGTGGTCAAGGCCTGAGTGGCGGTCGGAGGGCAGAGCGGCCACCCCCACAGTCTGCCGAGGCTCACGCTACGGGCTCGCCGCCCGGGCGCTGCCCGCTTGCGCTTTAGGACCTGCCTTCGTGAGCTGCCGGCCCGAGCCTCGGTCTCAGCGGGGCAGGGCCTGCTGCTCGAGCTGGGCGAGCTGTTGGCGCATGGCGTTGAGCAGCCCGTCCACGCCGCCGCTGCGCTGCACGACGGCGGAATATTCGGAGCGTTGGGTGATCCTGAGGCTCGTGCCTTCGGCAACGAGGTCGACGATCTTCGGCTTGCCCCCGATATCCGCGACGCGCCAATCGAGCGTCACCGCCGGGGTGTTCGGCCGCGTCACCACGGTCGAGACAACCGCCTCGTCCTCGGAGACCATCTGCGCGCGCGACACGGTGAAGCTCGCGCCGTTGAGCTCGCCGAAGCGTGAGGACAGGGTGCGCACGAGCAGTTCCTCGAACAGGGCGAGATAGGCGTCACGCTGCGGCGCCGTCGCGGTGCGCCAGTGCCGGCCGAGCACGAACTGGGCGACCCCGCGGACATCGACCGCCTCGCGCAGGATCGCAGCCACCCGCTCGCGTTTCTCCTCCAGGGTGCCCGGTCCGTTGATCACAGCGATCACCTCCGCCCCGCGCGCCTCGATGAACTCAGCCGCGCGGGAGGGAAGGTCGGTCGCGGCCGCAAGCGGTGCGGCGGCCGCGAACGGCAGGGAGACGAGGCAGGCGGAGAACAGGCGACGCCTCATCGCTGCGGGCCGACCCGGATCTCCCCCTCCCAGTTGAAGAAGCGCCGCTGCGCCCGCCCCTCGTTGCGGATGTCGCGCTCGCGCTGCTGAATGTAGGCGCTGCGCGTGGCGGCGTAGTAGTCGAGGCTGGAGGCCCTCAGCGCATCGAGCGGCTCGATCAGCTGCTCGCGGGTGTCGACGACCGACACGCCCGTGCGCACGAGCCTCGCATCAGGGCTCAGGATGTAGGTGAAGGGGTCGGTGACCATGTCCATTGCCCGGCCGAACGTGTCGCGCAGGTTGGACGGGCCGAGCACGGGAAGAACGAGATAGGGCCCGCCATTGGTGGTTCCGGCCCAGACGGCGAGGGTCTGGCCGAAATCCTCGAACCGTCCCTCGATCCCCATGTCGGAGGCGAGATCGATGATGCCGCCGACACCGAGCGTGCTGTTGATCACGAAGCGGGCCGCGTTCTGGCCGGCAAGCGTCGTGTTGCCCTGCATCAGGCTGTTTAGCGCGCTGCGCGGCAGCAACAGGTTGTCGATCACGTTGCCGATCCCTGCGCGGATGGGTGGGGGGACGAAGATCCGGTAGGCCTCGGCCGCCGGGCGGAGGAGCAACGTGTCGATCCCGTCGTTGACGAAGAAGAGAACCCGGTTGGTCGGCTCCCACGGGTCGTTCGTCTCGAAATACTCTGCCCGCGCCTCCGGGTCCGAGGCGGGGGGAGGCGTGGTGCATGCGGCGAGCAGGGCGAGCACGCCGAGCGCTGCGGCGGCTCTCAGGGGCAGGCGACTGGTCACGGTCTCATCCACACTCTGTTGCTCCGGGTCGCTCCGACCGCGGCGGATGGCCGCGCGCCGTCGCGTGCTGCAGGCGCCCCTGCCGCCACGATTGACGCGCCTCACAGTAGCGTCGCGCACCTACTGTCGCCTAGACAGGTTTGCAAGCGATTTACGTGTGACCGCCGGCACGCGCCCGCCGGGTGAGGCTTGCGTGCAATGCCTTCCGTCGCCATTCATGCCGCGGGAGATCTGGAGGAAGGGCCTGATGCTGCACACGCCCATGGCCAACCCGTCCGAGTCGGTGCTCGCCCGCTGGGCGGCGGGGCCGCGCTTCTCGGCCCTTCCGGCGCGGCCGGACGGGCTTGCGCCGCCGAAACTCTCGTTCGAGTTCTTCCCGCCGAAGACCGAGGCGCTCGAGGCCCAGCTCTGGGCCTGCATCCGACGGCTCGAGCCGCTCAGGCCGCGCTTCGTGTCCGTCACCTATGGCGCGGGCGGCTCGACCCGGGAGCGCACGCACGCCACGGTGGCGCGGATCGCCCGCGAGACCTCGCTCACCCCGGCCGCGCACCTGACCTGTGTCGGGGCCTCGCGCGCCGAGGTCGATCAGGTGGCCCGAGCATATTGGGACGCGGGCGTGCGCCACATCGTCGCCCTCCGGGGCGACCCGCCCGCCGGCACGGCGCGCTACGAGCCCCACCCCGAAGGCTACGCCTACGCCGCCGATCTCGTGGCCGGGCTTCGCGCCATCGCGCCGTTCGAGATCTCGGTCGCCGCCTATCCGGAGGGTCATCCGGCCGCGCTTTCGCCGGAGGCCGACCTCGACAACCTCAAGCGGAAGATCGACGCCGGCGCGACCAGGGCGATCACCCAGTACTTCTTCGAGGCGGATGTCTATCTCCGCTTCCTCGACCGCTGTGTCGCCGCCGGCATCACCGCCCCGATCGTTCCCGGCATCCTGCCGGTGACCAATTTCGCCCAGGTGCTGAAGTTCAGCGCGATGTGCGGCGCGACCGTCCCGGCCTGGCTCGCCCACCTGTTCGAAGGCCTCGACGATGACCCGGAGACGCGGCGCATGGTCGCCGCCGTCGCCGCGGCCGAGCTGGTTCGCCTGCTCCAGGCGGCTGGGATCGACGAGTTCCACTTCTACACCCTCAATCGCCCCGACCTGACCTACGCGATCGCCCATATCCTCGGCGTCCGGCCGAAGGCGTCGGAGGCCGTCACGACGGCTGCGGCCTGACCAGCCGGCGGTAGATCGGCCTGAGCAGGAACGGGCTCAGAAACAGCGGGAACTGGCAGAGCGCGAAGAACATCAGGAGTGCTGGGTCGCTGTCGCGCGGCATCACGGCGAGGTAGAGCGCCATGTTGCGGTTGCCCGACATCAGCCCGGTCGCGAGCGCGATCGCCCGCCCGAAGGGCAGGAACAGAAGCGTGGTGAGCGCGTTCATGCCGTAGTTGACGAGGAAGGCGAGCAGGGTCGCGGCGGCGACGAGCCCGAACCGCGAGACCGCCGCGGCGAGGATCCCGTCCATCACCGCGATCCCGTAGAGGCAGACGAGCAGAACCGCCGCCCCATCGATCGCCCCGCCCCAGGGGCTGAGCCGCTCATCCCCAGCGACACGCCGGATCAGCAGGCTCGCGAGCAGCGGCAGGCCGACCACGAGGGCGAGACGCGCCATCAGCCCGCCGACGGTGATCGGCAGCACGACGCCGAGGAGCCCGAGCGCGAGCGGCGGTGCCGTGAACGGCACGAGCAGGGTCGAGAGCACCGAGCCAACGAGCGAGAGCTGCGCATCGAGGCCGACGAGCCGCGCGAAGGCCGGCGCGGAGGTGGCCGCGCAGCCGGTCGCGGCGATCACGAAAGCGGCACCGAGCGGCCCCGACACCCCCACAACCTCGGCGAGCCGGACGGCGGCGAAGGCGGCGATCGGCGCGCCCACCATCAGCCAGGCGAGCAGCCACACGACGAGAACGGGGCGGCGGAGATAGGCGAAGACGGCCGCGAAATCGACGCGCAGGAGAACGAGCGTCATCAGCCCGACCACCGTCGGCGTGATGATGAACCGCATCGCGCGGGCAAGCGGCGGCACAAGGAGACCGAGGAAGATCGAGGCGGCGAGCAGGACAGCGCCCTGGCGTGCACAGAATTCGAGCGCCCGTCTCATCCGTCCCCGGCCCAGGCGTTGCTTCGGCGGATCGGCCCTTTGCGCGCCCGCCCGCCTGTTCTATATGCGCGGCCATGCACACGCTACCGGTCCTGGTCGCGGCGCTGCTCACCTTCAGCGCCGGCCTCTCCCTCGCTGCCTGCACCTCCGCTCCCGAACCGGGCGTGGATTGGCGCCGCTGCCTCCTCGACCGGCGCGACTTCGCAGGCGCCGACCTCACCGGAGCGGTGCTGCGTGACGCCTCGCTGCAGCGGGCGAACCTCACCGGCACCAAGCTCGTCCGCGTCGAAGGGCAGGATGCCCGTTTCGTTTCCGCAGCGATGCGCGGCGCCGACCTCTCCGGGTCGAACTTCCGTTCCGCCGATTTCACCCGTGCCGATCTGCGCGAGGCGAAGCTGAAGGAGACCGATCTGCGCCAGGCGCGCTTCTTCGGCGCCGACCTGCGCGGCGCGGATCTGACCGGGGCCAATCTCGCCGGCGTCGATCTCAACAACGCCCGGCTCGGCGGGGCGCGCTGGCTCGACGGCGAGCGCGTCTGCGCCGAGGGCTCGATCGGCGTCTGCCAGTAGGGTCGTGATGTCGGCGCGCCGGTTGCGGCCCGCGGGCACGGGCACCATGCTCGCGGCATGGACGCCTATCCCTATCTCGCGCGGCTGAACCCTGAACAGCGCGAGGCCGTCGAGACGCTCGAGGGCCCGCTCCTTGTCCTTGCCGGCGCCGGCACGGGCAAGACGCGCGTGCTCACCGCACGCTTCGCCCACATTCTGCTCACCGGCCGCGCCGCGCCGGGCGAGGTGCTCGCCGTCACCTTCACCAACAAGGCGGCGCGCGAGATGCGCGAGCGTGTGGCGGCGATGATCGGCCGCCCCGTCGAGGGGCTCTGGCTCGGCACCTTCCACGCCCTCTGCGTGCGGCTTCTGCGACGCCATGCCGAGCGTGTGGGGCTGCGCTCAAGCTTCACCATCCTCGACACCGACGACCAGCTCCGCCTCCTCAAGCAGGTGATGGAGGCGGCCGGGATCGACCAGAAGCGCTGGCCGCCGCAGGGGCTGATGGCGGTGATCCAGCGCTGGAAGGACCGCGGCCTCACGCCCGAGGGCATCACCCCCGCCGAGGACAGTGACTTCGCCCCGGGCCGCGCCCGCTCGCTCTATGCCGACTACCAGGCGAGGCTTCTTTCGCTCAACGCCTGCGACTTCGGCGACCTGCTTCTGCACACCGTCACGCTCCTGCAACGTCAGCCGGAGGTGCTCGCCGAGTGCCAGCGACGCTTCCGCTATCTCCTGGTCGACGAGTACCAGGACACCAACACGGTTCAGTATCTCTGGCTCAGGCTGCTCGCCCAAGCGCACCGCAACATCTGCTGTGTCGGCGACGACGACCAGTCGATCTATTCCTGGCGCGGGGCGGAGGTGGAGAACATCCTCAGGTTCGAGCGCGACTTTCCTGGAGCCCGCATCGTCCGGCTCGAGCGCAACTACCGCTCGACCAGGCCGATCCTCGCCGCTGCCTCGGCGCTCATCGCGCAGAACGAGGGCCGGCTCGGCAAGACGCTTCGCCCCGGCCGCGACGATGCCGAGGGCGACAAGATCGAGGTGCATGCGCTGTGGGACAGCGAGGAGGAGGCCCGCATGGTGGCCGGGCGGATCGAGGCGCTGCGCCGCGAGGGCCACGCGGCCGGCGAGATCGCCATTCTCGTGCGCACAGGCGCGCAGACACGTGCCTTCGAGGAGCGTCTGATCCTGCTCGGCATCCCCTACCGCGTGGTCGGGGGCCCGCGCTTCTACGAGCGCGCCGAGATCCGCGACGCGCTCGCCTACATGCGCCTGCTCGCGAGCCCTGCCGACGACCTCGCCTTCGAGCGGATCGTCAACACCCCGCGCCGCGGCGTCGGCGACGGCGCCCTGCGCGCGATCACGTCGCATGCGCGTGCCGAGAAGCTGCCGCTGTCGCTCGCCGCCGAGGCGCTCCTTGGCACCGATCTCCTCAAAGGACGGGCGCGGCCGGCGCTCGCCGAGTTCTTCCGCGACCTCTCGCGCTGGCGGGCGATGCTCGACCGCGAGGGGCATGTCGCCACCGTCGCGGCGATGCTGGACGAGAGCGGCTATACCGAGATGTGGCGCAAGGACCCGTCTCCGGAGGCGCCCGGGCGGCTCGACAACCTGCGCGAGCTTCTGCGCGCCATCGCCGATTTCGAGACGCTCGAGGGGTTCCTCGAGCACGTCGCTCTCGTGACGGAGAACGACGAGGCGTCGGACGGTGACCGGGTGACGCTGATGACGCTGCACGCCGCGAAGGGGCTCGAGTTCGACACAGTGTTCCTGCCCGGCTGGGAGGAGGGGCTGTTTCCGAACCAGCGTGCTCTCGACGACGGGGGGCAGAAGGCGCTCGAGGAGGAGCGCCGACTCGCCTATGTCGGGCTCACCCGCGCCCGGCGACGCGCGATCATCTCCTGGGCCGCGAACCGGCGGCTCTATGCAAACTGGCAGGCGGCGATCCCCTCACGCTTCCTCGCCGAGCTGCCCGAGGCGGAGGTCGAGCGTGTGGCCGCGCCCGGGCTTGCGGGCCGCCCGCCTCAGGACGCCCCCTCCGTCTTCCCCGCGATCGGCTTCGGCGGTGCCCGACGCGGCCGGGTGATCGAGGCCGGTGCGTGGGAGGTGGCGGAGCGGCCGGCGAGACCCGACCCTTTCGCCGTCGGCGAACGCGTGTTCCACCAGAAGTTCGGCTACGGGACAGTGCGATCGGTCGAGGACGACAAGCTCGAGGTCGAGTTCGCGACTGGCCTCAAGCGCCTGCTTGACCGGTTCGTGGAGCGGGCATGAGCGCTCCCCCTCTGCCGCGTCTTGCCGTCACGGTGCCGGAGCACGCCGTCCCCGCCTTCGCCGCCGCCTTCGAAACCGCCTGCGAAGGGGTCGCGTTCTTCCGAAGCCATGACCAGGGCCATCCCACTGGCCCCGACTGGACCGTCGAGGGATTGCTGACCGATCCCGCTGCCCGGGCGAGGCTTGCGGGTGCTCTTGCGCTCGCCGCCGCCGCCTCCGGAATCGCGCCGCCCGATGTGCGCGAGGACAGTGTCGAGGCGGAGGGGTGGCTTGCCCGCACCCGCGATGCCTTCCCGCCGCAGCCGATCGGCCGTCGCTTCCTGATCCGCGGCACGCACGACGCAGGCGTGACGATGCCGGGGCGGATCGCTCTTACCATCGACGCTGGCCTCGCCTTCGGCTCGGGCGAGCATGCGACGACGCGCGGCTGCCTGATGGCGCTCGAGCGTCTGCCCCGGCCGCGCGGCCCGGTGGCTGATGTCGGCACCGGCTCGGGGATACTTGCCCTTGCCGCCGCCGCTCTCTGGCATGTGCGGGCGGTCGGGGTCGAGATCGAGCCCTGGGCGGCTCGGGTCGGGGCCGAGAACGCCCGGATGAACCGCCTGAATCGGCGGGTGATGATCGTGCACGGGAACGGCTTGGCCGCGCCCGCGCTGCGGCGGCACGCGCCGTACGGGCTTGTGCTCGCCAACATCCTCGCCCGGCCGCTCTGTGCGATGGCGGTGGATGTCGCGCGCAACCTCAGGCGCGGCGGCCACGCCGTCCTCTCCGGCCTCTTGGTCGAGCAGGCGCCGATGGTGCTCGCCGCCTATCGCCGCGTCGGTTTCGCCCTCGCTGGACGGATCGCGCTCGGCCACTGGGCAACGCTGATCCTCAAGAGGCGCTGAGCCACGGCACGCGAAAAGGGCGGGCCCCGTCTCCGGAGCCCGCCCCGTATCGCCAAGGCGTCGCGGCGCGGTTCAGGCGGCGGTCTTCGCCCCGACGGGGAGGTTGCTGTTCGCCGCCGCCGCCTTCGGCTGCGCGGCCTCTGCCGCGTCCTCGCGCCGCTCCCGCTCGCGCGTCGCCACGCTCATCGGGAAGTCCTCGTCGAACACGCGCGCGAGGTCAGAGCGCGTGAGCCCGATATCGGCGAGCTCGCGGTCAGACATCGCCTGGAGCTGTTCGAACAGGGCCCGGCGCCGCGGATAGTCGAGCAGGAACAGAACGGCGGCGCGGAGGCCACGCCACAGGGCGGAGACACCGCGCGCGATCGCCCGGCCGATCGCCTCGTCGCGCGCGCGGATGGCGGCAAGCCGGATCGCCTCCACCTCCTGCGCGGTGCGGCTCGGCGCCAGGTTGAGGAGGAGGGCTGTCTCCTCCTTGGTGATGCGGGGGTCCATGGTCTAGGGTCCTTTCCGGCGAGGGGGGCAGCTCTCGGCCGTCGCCGTCCCTGGCGCCGGCTGCCACCCCCGGATCGCTGACGGAAAGATGGGAGTCGCCGGCATTTCGCACATGCGAGATGATGCCTCGGCCGCTATGCGCCTAGCGCATGGATTTCGCGGAGCTATGACAGCGTCGTGAAACCTTTCGTGAACACGCCCGTGGCAGCGCTTCGGGCCGAGCTCTCCCGGCGCGGCCTCGACGGCTTCGTCGTCCCCCGCGCCGATTCCCATCTCGGCGAATACATCCCCCCCTCGGCCGACCGGCTTCGGTGGCTCACCGGCTTCACCGGCTCCGCCGGGCTCGCGGTCGTGCTCGCCGACCGTGCCGCCTTCTTCACAGACGGGCGCTACCAGCTCCAGGCGGCAGCGGAGATCGACCAGTCCCTGTTCACGCTGCGCCACAGCGTCGAGGCGCCGGTGGAGGACTGGCTGCGCGAGGTTCTGCGCGCCGGCATGCGGCTCGGCTACGACCCCTGGCTTCACGGCGAGGAGGGGGTAGCCAAGCTCGCGGCCGCAGCGGAGTCGGCCGGGGCGGTGCTCGTGCCGGTCGAGGACAATCTCATCGATCGCGTGTGGACCGACCGTCCCGCCCCGCCCGCCTCGCCGGTGGTGCTCCACCCGGTCCGCTTCGCCGGGGAGGAGGCGGCGGCGAAACGGGAGCGGATCGGCGCGGCGATCGGCAAGGCGGGGGCGGCGGCGGCGGTGCTCGCCTCGCCCGAGAGCATCGCCTGGCTCCTCAACATCCGCGCAAGCGACCTTCCCTACACCCCGGTCGCTCTTGCCCATGCTCTCGTGCACGCCGACGGACGTGTCGCCCTGTTCCTCGCGCCTGACCGTGTGGGCGCGGAGGTGCGGGCGGCGCTCGGCGAGGCCGTCACGGTCGAGCCGGTCGAGCGGCTCCGCCCAGCGCTTGCAGACCTTGGTGCGGCGAAGGCGCGGGTGCTCGTCGACCCGCGCACCGTTCCCGCCTGGTTCGCCGCCACTCTGCGCGCCGCGGGCGCGACCGTGGTCGCGGCCGACGACCCTGTCGCCCTGCCCAAGGCGGTCAAGAACGAGACCGAGCAGGAAGGCGCCCGCGCCGCGCACAGACGCGACGGCGCAGCACTTGCCCGCTTCCTCGCCTGGTTCGAGCGCGCGGCAGAGGGCGGCGGTCTCACCGAGCGCGCGGCTGGAGAGGCGCTTCTGCGCTTCCGCGCCTCGGGCGAGCATTTCGTCGGCGAAAGCTTCCCGGCGATCACGGGGTCGGGGCCGAACGGCGCGATCATCCACTACCGCGCCACCGCGGCGACCGACCGCAGGATCAGCCCGGGCGAGCTGTTCCTGATCGACAGCGGCGGCCAGTATCGCGACGGCACGACGGACGTGACGCGCACCGTGCTCGTCGGGCCCTCTCCGCCCGATTGCAACGAGATCGCCGACCGGTTCACTCGCGTGCTCAAGGGCCATATCGCGATCGCAACCGCCCGCTTCCCCAAAGGTGTCGCCGGGCCGCATCTCGATGCCTTCGCCCGCCGCGCGCTGTGGGACGTGGGCCTCGACTACGATCATGGCACGGGCCATGGCGTGGGAAGCTTCCTCTCGGTGCACGAGGGGCCGGTGTCGCTCTCGCGCGCGGCGCGGCCGGTCCCGCTCGCGCCTGGGATGATCCTCTCCAACGAGCCCGGCTTCTATGCTCCGGGCCGGTTCGGCATCCGGCTCGAGAACCTCGTGCTCGTGCGCGAGGAGGCGATCGAGGGGGCGGCGCGGCCCTTCCTCGGCTTCGAGACGCTGACGCTTGTTCCCTTCGACCGCAGCCTGATCCTGCCCGCGCTCCTCGCGGACTCGGAACGGGCCTGGATCGACGCCTATCACGCGCGCGTGCAGCGCGAGATCGCCCCGCTCGTCGAGCCGGAGGTCGGCGACTGGCTCGCGCGCGCCTGCGCGCCGCTCGGGCGGGCGTGATGGACGACCCGTACGACCTCGCCCGTTTTCTCGCCGCCCAGGCTCCGGTGATCGAGACCGCTCTTGGCGAGCTCCGCGCGGGCCGCAAGCGCACGCACTGGATGTGGTTCGTCTTCCCGCAGCTGCGTGGACTCGGAACCTCGCCGATGGCGCAGCGCTACGGCATCAGCTCGTTTGCCGAGGCGCGCGCCTATCTCGCCCATCCGGTGCTCGGGCCCAGGCTGCGCGTCTGCACGGAGGCCGTGCTCGCGCATGCCGGGCGGAGCCTCGCCGAGATCTTCGGCTCGCCCGATGATCTGAAGTTCCGCTCCTCGATGACCCTATTCGCCGAAGCAGCACTCGAAGATGACAGCGTGTTCGAGCGCGCGCTTGACCGCTTCTGCGCGGGCAGGCGCTGCGCGCGCACGCTCGAGCTCCTCAAAGCCCAATGAGCGCCCGCCACTCCGCCTCGGTGAGGGTGCGCACCCCGAGCGCCGCCGCCTTCTCCGCCTTCGAGCCGGCGTCCGCGCCGACCACAACGAGATCGGTCTTTTTCGAGACGCTGTCGGTCACCTTCGCGCCGAGCGCCTCGGCGCGCGCCTTCGCCTCTTGGCGCGTCATCGTCTCGAGCGTTCCGGTGAACACCACTGTCTTGCCGGCGAGCGGGCTCGCTGCCGCCTCCGGCACGGTCGCGTCCTCGGCCGTCACCTCCGCCATCAGCGCATCGAGCGCCTTGAGGTTGCGCGGTTCGGCGAAGAACTCGACGAGCTCCTCGGCGATCGCGGGGCCGATGCCGACAATGGTGCCGAGCTCCTGGCGGGCTTCGGAGCCGGCGACACGCGCCGCGAGCATCGCCTCGCGCCAGGCGCGGAAGCTTCCGTAGTGGCGGGCAAGCAGCCGCGCCGTTGCCTCGCCGACGCGGCGTATCCCCAAGGCGAAGATCAGCCGCTCGAGCGGGATGCGCCGCCGCGCCTCGATCGCCCTGAGGAGGTTGTCGAGCTTGCGCTCCTTCCAGCCTTTCCAGGAGAGGATCACCTCGCGGTGGCGATGGAGGCGGTAGATGTCGGCCGGTTCGCGGATCAGGCCCGCGTCGTGGAACAGGATGATGTTCTCCTCGCCGAGGCCTTCGATGTCGACCGCGCCGCGCGAGGCGAAATGGCGCAGCCGCTCCACCACCTGGGCGGGGCAGATCAGCCCGCCGGTGCAACGACGCACCGCCTCTCCCTCGGCGCGAACCGCGTGGCTGCCGCAGGCCGGGCAGCGGTCGGGGAACACGTAAGGAGCCGTGCCGGCCGGCCGCTTCTCCAGCACCACGCCGACCACCTGCGGGATCACGTCTCCGGCGCGCTGGACGATCACCGTATCGCCGATTCGGATGTCCTTGCGCGCGATCTCGTCCTCGTTGTGCAGCGTGGCGTGGCGGACGACGACGCCGCCGACGGTGACCGGGTCCATCACCGCGCGCGGCGTCAGCGCCCCGGTGCGGCCGACCTGGATCTCGATGTCGCGCAGCACCGTCGTTGCCCGCTCGGCCGGGAACTTCCACGCGATCGCCCAGCGCGGCGCGCGGCCGACGACGCCGAGCCGCTCCTGCCAATCAAGCCGATCGAGCTTGTAGACCACACCGTCGATATCGTAGGGCAGGGCGGAGCGCTGGGCGCCGATTCGTTCCTGGAACGCTTCCGCCTCCTGCCAGTCCTCGAGCAGGGCGGAGAGCGGGTTCACCGGCATGCCCCAGAGGCGCAGGCGCTCGAGGAAGCCGTGGTGGGTGTCGGCGACGCGCTCCGAGGCCTCGCCCATCGCATAGGCGAACAGGCGCAGCGGCCGCGTTGCGGTGACGGACGGGTCCTTCTGGCGCAACGATCCGGCAGCGGCGTTGCGCGGGTTCATGAACGGCTCCTCGCCCTCGCTCTCGAGCCGCGCGTTGAGCGCGAGGAACTCGGCCTTCTCCATGTAGACCTCGCCGCGAATCTCGATCAGCGCCGGGGCGTCGCCCGAGAGCCGGCGCGGCAGGTCAGCGACGGTGAGCAGGTTGGCGGTCACGTCCTCGCCTTCCGTGCCGTCGCCGCGCGTGGCGCCGCGGACGAACACGCCCCGCTCGTAGGTCAGGTTGATCGAGGCGCCGTCAATCTTCGGCTCGGCGACGAAGGCGAGGCGGATGCCCGGGTCGAGGCCGAGGAAATTGCGGATGCGCGAAACGAAAGCGGCGAAATCCTCCCGATCGAAGGCGTTGTCGAGCGAGAGCATCGGCTGGCGATGCCGCGCCTTGGCGAAGCCGCGCACCGGGGCGGCGCCGACCCGGCGCGAGGGGCTGTCGGGCCGGACGAGATGGGGAAACCGCGCCTCGATCGCGTCGTTCCGTCGCTTCAGCGCGTCATATTCGGCATCCGAGATCTCGGGCCGGTCGCGCTGGAAGTAGAGCCTATCGTGCCGGGCGATCTCGGCGGCGAGCGCGGCGAGCTCCTCCGCCGCTTCCGTCTCGGTCAGCGCCTCCGGCGGGCGCGCGCGCAACCCCCCTGTCATCCGGCGGCGAGCAGGCTTTCGGCGGCGGCGCGGGCCGCGTCGGTGACGCGCTCGCCCGCGAGCATGCGCGCGATCTCCTCGCGCCGCGCCGCCGCGTCGAGCGGGGTGACGAGCGTGACGGTTCCGGAACGGCCGGCGCGCTTCTCAACGCGCCAGTGGCAGGCGGCCTTCGCCGCCACCTGCGGCGAGTGGGTGACGACCAGCACCTGGCGCGTTGCGGCAAGCCGCGCGAGCCGCTCGCCGACGGCCGCGGCGGTGGCGCCGCCGACGCCGCTGTCGACCTCGTCGAAGACGAGGGTCGGCGTGGGCGCGCCGGCGGCGAGCACCACCTTGAGCGCGAGCATCAGCCGCGCGAGCTCGCCCCCCGAAGCGGTGCGCGCGAGCGGAGCGGGCGGAAGGCCCGGGTTCATCGCGACGAGGAAACGGACCGTCTCCGCCCCGCCCGGCCCGTGCGACTCCTCGGGCAGAGGCGCGAGCTCGGTGAGGAACCGCGCCTTCTCGAGCCTGAGCGGCCCGAGCTCCTTGGCGACCGCCCGGTCGAGACGCCGCGCCGCTTCGGCACGTGCGGCCGAGAGAGCGGCGGCGGCGGAGCGGTAGTTGGTGCGCGCCACCTCGACCGCCGCTACGAGGGCAGCGATCCGTTCCTCGCCCGCTTCGAGCTCGGCAAGCCGCTCGGCGAGAGACCGGGCGAGCGCCGGAAGGTCCGCCACCGTCGTGTGATGCTTCCGCGCCATCGCCCGCAGAGCGAACAGGCGTTCCTCGGTGCGGTCGAGCGCCGCCGGGTCGGGCCCGCTCTCGGCGAGAAGCCGCTCGAGCAGCGTCTCGGCTTCGGCGACCGCGTCCTGCGCCCGGCCGATCGCGGCGAGCGGCGCCTCCGTGCCCTCGTTCGGGCGCGGCAGCCGCTCGAGCGCCCGCGCCGCCTCGCGCAGGGCCGACGCCACGCCGCGCTGGCGGGTGAGCGCGGCCAGCGCCTCCGCATAGGACTCCGCCGCGCGCTCGCTCTGCTGCAGCCGACGCCGCTCCTCATCGAGCCGCTCCTCCTCTCCCTCCTCCGGAGCGAGCGCGCGCAGCTCCTCGACCGCGTGGCGCAGGAACGCCTCCTCCGACCGCGCCGCGGCCACCGCGGCTTCGGCATCGGTGAGCGCCGCACGCGCGGCGCGCCAGGAGGCATGGGCGCCGGCCACCGTGGCGCGGAGCGGAGCGAGCCCGCCGAAGGCGTCGAGCAGCCCCGCATGCGTCGCCTCGTCGGCAAGGCCGGTTTGCGCGAACTGCCCCTCGATCTCAACGAGAAGTGAACCCAGACGGCGCAGGAAGCCGACGCCGACCGCCTCGTCATTGACGAAGGCCTTCGACCGGCCATCGGCGGCGAGCACGCGGCGGAGCACGATCTCGCCCTCGGCCGCGATGCCGTGCTCCGCGAGACGGTCGAAGGCCGGGTGCCCCTTGGGCGGCGCGAAAGTGGCGGTGACGGAGGCCTGCGCCGCGCCTTGCCGAACGAGCCCCGCCTCCGCGCGCTCGCCGAGCGCGAGCCCGAGGCTGTCGAGCAGGATCGATTTGCCCGCCCCGGTCTCGCCGGTGAGCGCGGTCAGGCCGGGCCCGAGCGGGAGATCGAGCCGCTCGATCAGCACCACGTCGCGGATCGAGAGCGAGACGAGCATCGATGGCCGCAGCTCACGCTCGGCCGGGCGCGCGCGCGGTCCGAGCCGCGCCGAGGCTCAGAACACCGAGTTCCACAGCCGCGTGAGCAGGCCCGGCCGCTCGCCCTCAGACGGCTGGGCGCCCGGGGTGAGCAGGGCGTAGCTGTCCTGGTACCAGGAACTGCCGGGATAGTTGTGGCCGAGCACGGCAGCGGTCTTGCGCGCCTCTTCGGTCAGGCCGAGAGCGAGATAGACCTCGACGAGACGGTGCAGCGCCTCGGGCACGTGGTTGGTGGTGTCGTACTGGTCCACCACCGTCCGGAAGCGGTTCAGCGCGGCGGCGAAGAGCCGCCGCTGCTGGTAGTACCGGCCGATCACCATCTCCTTGCCGGCGAGATGATCGCGGGCGAGATCGATCTTGAGCCGCGCATCGCGCGCATAGGCCGTGTCGGGGAAGCGGTTGACGACGTCCTGCAGCGCGCTCAAGGCTTGCTGCGTCATCCTCTGGTCGCGCTGCACGTCCGCGATCTGCTCATAGTAGCACATCGCCCGGAGATAGTAGGCGTAGGGGATGTCGCGGTGCGCCGGGTGGAGGCGAATGAAGCGGTCGAGCATACCGATCGCCTCGGTGTAGCGGCCGCGCGTGTACTCGGCATGGGCGGCCATGAGCTTGGCGGTGGTGGCCCAGGGCGAGTAGGGGTGCTGACGCTCGACCTCCTGGAACAGGGCCGAGGCGCGGGCGTAGTTGCCCGCCTCTCGCTCGTCCACCGCCTCGTTGTAGATCTGCTCCACGGGCCGTTCGCGAGAGATCAGCGGGTCGGCCGGGTCGTCGGTGCGGCAGGCGGCGAGGGCGAGCGCTGCCGCGAGCGCCGCGACGAGTGTCGCGGGCCGGCGGGGCGAGGCGCGCGCGCGTGCCGGATCAGCCGTCCTGCTCATGAGGGTGCTGGACTATAGCATCGGTGCGCGTCTCGCCAGAGGCGCGTCGTTCCCGCCGTGCCGATCGGCCGCGGGTCACCCCGCGTTGGCGGGTACTCAGGCCGGCGCGGCCGCCGCCGCGGAGAGGCCGCCCACGCCGGCCCTGACCTGGGCGCCCGCGCCAGCTCCTGCCGGCACGATCCGGCACGACGCCGGGTCGGCGAACAGGGCGCGAAGCGCCGCGTTGTTCAGCCGGTGGCCAGGCCGCCGCGCGATCACATGCGCCGAGAGGGGCAGGCCGGCGAGGGCAAGGTCCCCAACCATGTCGAGGATCTTGTGGCGGACGAATTCGTCGGCGAAGCGAAGCCCGCCCTCGTTGAGCACACGCGCGCCGGAGACCACGACGGCGTTGGTCAATGATCCGCCGCGGGCGAGGCCGGCGGCCCGGAGCGCCTCCACCTCCTCGACGAAGCCGAAGGTGCGCGCGGCAGCGAGATCGGCCTTGAAGGCCTGAGGCGTGAGGCGGATCGCGCGTGCCTGGCGACGCACCGCCGCGGCCGGGAAGTCGATCTCCGCCTCGATCACAAGTCCGGGTGCCTTGGCCGGAAGCAGGGCGACGAAGCCCTCCCCGTCCTCGACTCTGACCGGCCGCAGCACCTCGATCATCAGCCGCGGCGCCTCGAGCGGCACCACACCCGCGCACTCGAGAAGGAACACGAAGGGTGCGGCGGAACCGTCGAGCACCGGAACCTCCGGCCCGTCGAGCTCGACCACGGCGTTGTCGATCCCCATGCCGGAGAGCGCGGCCATCAGGTGCTCGACCGTGCCGACCACGGCCTCGGGACGGCCGGGAAGGCCGAGCGTGGTGTTGAGCCGCGTGTCGACCACGCGATCATGGGCGGCGGCGATCTCGACCGGGCCGCCGGGAAGGTCGGTTCGCCGGAACACGATCCCCCGTCCGGCAGCCCCCGGCAGAAGGCGGAGCGAGACGCGCGCCCCCGAGTGCAGGCCGACGCCGGTGCAGCCGATCGGTGCCCGAAGCGTGCGCTGCGGCGAGGCGAAGGTCGCAAGCACCGCCCGGTCACGCACGCCCCTGCCGAGAGCGGCCCGGTCCTCGCGTGCGGCTGTTTCAGCTCTCATCTCGGCCCCTTGCGTCGTGCCCCCGAGGGGCCCACTCGGTTCCGGCGCGGAGCGCGCTCAGGTGTCATCGGCACGGGCGATCTTCCAAACGGTCCGGGCGACCCTTCAGTCGTCAGAAGGCAGCGGACCGGGTGGGGCGTAGACCTCCAGCGCCGTTCCGGAGCCACGACGCGCGGAAAGGCACCGTGGCACGATTCGACCCTAGGCGGCGGGAGGCCGAGGCTCAAGTCAAGGCTTGTTACCGCGTATTTCAAAGCCCTGCCCCAATTCTTGCACATTTCGGGCGAATTCTGGGCAAGTTCGGGAACACTTCGGAAATGCGCCGACTCGGCCCCCGCAGGCCAGTTTCGCGGGGGCCGAAGCAGGGGCGATCGCTGTGGCGTCAGTTCGCCTGGCGGCGCAGGAAGGCGGGAATGTCGAGGCCGAGCTCGTCGATCGGGGGCGTTCTCGGGGCGCCCGGGCGGGTGGGCGGCTCGGCCCGCACGGTGGGAGCAGCGGGAGGAGCGGGCGGCTGGCGCAGCGGCGCGGCCGCCGCCCCGAGCGTCGGCGCCTGCCGCGGCGGCTCCAGGTCACGCTGCATCAGCTGGTTGGTCACGCGCCGGAACAGGCTCGGCCGGCGCTCACCACCCTGGGAGACTTGGGCCTGCGGCTCCGGCTGCGGCTCGGGGGCGCGTGCGGCGAAGGACGGTGCCGCAGGCAGTGGCGGCTCGGCTGGTGGGGCCGGTGCGGGGTCCGCGGGCGCGATGCCCGGCTCGAGGTCGGGGGCCAAAGCGGTGGTGCCGGCGGTCGGGAACGACGGGGCCGGGGCGGCGGTCATCGTCGGCTGGGCGGCGGCGCGCTGCGGCAACGCGCCCGTCCCGCCGATCGCAGCGGCCGCCACCGCAGCCGCTGCCTGGCCGGAGGCCTGCGGGGTGGGCTGAGCCGCGGGCCGTGGCGCGGGGGCGCCGGCAACACTCACGAGCGTGGGGCGCGGCTTGGCGGCGGTGTTGGCTTCCATACCCGTGGCCACCACCGAGACGCGGATCCTGCCGTCCATCTCCTCAGAGATCGAGGAGCCGAAGATGATGTTGGCCTCCTCGTCGCCGACCTCCTTGCGGATCCGGTTCGCGGCCTCGTCCACCTCGAACAGCGTCATGTCCGTGCCGCCGGTGATATTGATCAGCACCGCCTTCGCGCCCTTCATCGAGGCCTCCTCGAGCAGCGGGTTGCTGATCGCGCTTTCGGCGGCGCGGGTCGCCCGGTCCTCGCCCTCGGCCTCGCCGGTGCCCATCATCGCCTTGCCCATCTCGGCCATCACCGAGCGGATGTCGGCGAAATCGAGGTTGACGACGCCCGGGTTGACGATCAGGTCGGTGATGCCGCGCACCCCCATGTAGAGCACGTTGTCGGCCATCTTGAACGCCTCGGCGAAGGTGGTGCGGTCATTTGCGATCCGGAAGAGATTCTGGTTCGGAATGACGATCAGCGTGTCGACCACCGACTGCAGCTCCTCGATCCCTGCCTCCGCCGCGCGGCGCCGCTTCAGCCCCTCGAACTCGAACGGCTTGGTCACCACACCGACGGTGAGGATCCCCCGCTCGCGGGCGATCCGCGCCACCACCGGCGCCGCACCCGTGCCGGTGCCACCGCCCATGCCGGCGGTGATGAACACCATGTGGCTGCCGGCGAGGTGGGAGGCGATCTCCTCCACCGCCTCCTCCGCCGCGCCGCGGCCGACTTCCGGCCGGCCGCCGGCGCCGAGCCCCTGGGTCAGGTGCGGCCCGAGCTGGATCTTCCGGTCAGCGCGGCTCGCCATCAGGCTCTGGGCGTCGGTGTTGGCGACGATGAACTCGACCCCCTCGAGCTTGGCTGCGATCATGTTGTTGACGGCATTCGAGCCGCCGCCACCGACGCCGATGACGGTGATCCGCGGCTGGAAATCGGTCATCGCCTGGGGCGGCAGGGTCAGCGTGATGGCCATGGCGTGGTCTCCTTGGGTGGGGCGGTCAGGCGGTTTCGGAGCGGCGGCGCATCCGGCTCAGAGCCTTTCGCGCAGCCAGGTGGCGAGCCGGCCGAGGAGGCCGGGCGGGGCCTCGTGGCCGGTGGAGGCGAGGTCGCGGGCGATCTGTCCTTCCGTCGCCGCCCAGACGAGCAGGCCGACGGGAACGGCGAAGGCGGGGCCGGAGGCGCTGTCGGGCAGGCCGCGGGGGCTCGGGGGGCGGCCGTGCCGAACCTGCTTGTCGAGGATCTGGGCGGCGAGGTCGCGCACGCCGATCAGCTGGCTCGCGCCGCCCGTGAGAACCACGCGCCGTCCGGCCGCGCGGCCCAAGCCTGCGTCCTCGAGCCGCTCGCGGACGAGCTCGAAGGTCTCCTCGAGCCGCGGGCGGATGATGCCGACGAGCATCGAGCGCGGCACCTTGGCGATCGCGTGGTCGTCCTCGCCGACGAGCGGCACGGGCAGGAGCTCGCGCTCGTCCTCGGGGACGGCGTGGGTCGAGCCGTGCAGCGTCTTCATCCGTTCCGCATGCGCGATGGTGGTGGAGAGCCCGCGCGCGATGTCGTTGGTGACGTGCTGGCCGCCGACGGGGATGACGTCGGTGTGCTGGAGCTGGCCTTCGGCGAACACGGCGAGACTCGTGGTGCCGCCGCCCATGTCGATGACGGTGACGCCGAGCTCGCGCTCGTCCTCCACCAGGGCGGCGAGACCCGCAGCGAAGGGCGCGGCGACGAGGGCCTCGATGTCGAGGTCGCAGCGGGCGAGGCAGGAGGCGAGGTTGCGAAGCGTGCCCACTTCGGCATCGACGATGTGCAGACGCGCCGAAAGCGTCTCGCACACCATGCCGCGCGGGTCCTTCACCCCCTCCGTGCCGTCCACGGCATAGCCGAGCGGCAGCGCGTGGATGATCTCGCGGCCCTCGGCATAGGCGCGCGCCCGTCCCTCCAGCACGATCCGGCGGAGCGCGTTCTGGTCGGCGGCGTGGCCGCCGAGGGTGAGGCGCACGTCGAGGCGGTGGCTCGCCGGCCGCCCGCAGGAGAGGTTGGTGACGACCTCGCGCACCTGCATGTCGGCGAGCTCCTCGGCCTGCGCCACGGCGGCGCGGATCGAGGCCTCCGCCTGCTCGAAATCGACCACCGAGCCAGCGCGTATGCCGCGGGCCCGGTGCTGCCCGACCGAGAGGACGCGCAGCTGCCCGTCGCTCTCGACCCGGCCGATCAGGCAGGTGATCTTGGTCGAGCCGATGTCGAGCGCGGCGAGCGTTCCGGAGGCGCGACGGAACCGGCCGCGCGCCGCCGGCCCGATGGAGAGGCCCGCGCGTCCCTCCGCCCCGGCTTCGGCAACCCCTGCTCGCGACAGCTCGTTCATCGCCCCTCCCGCCTCATGTCGGCCGACGCGGCGGCGGCCGCGCTCCGGCCGGCGGCTCCGGCGCCGGCTGGGGGCGGAGCACGAGCCTGTCCGGCAGGCGCATGTCGATCGCGGCAAGCGACCGGTCGAGCAGCCCCTGGTCGCGGTGCAGGGCGGCGAGCCGCTCGATCGCCGCCGCCTCCGCTCCCTCGGGCAGCATCACGTCCGCTCCGGAGGCAAGCCGCAGGTTCCACCGCCGCTCGCCCACCCGGATCGCTGCGGTGACGCGCAGCTTCACCTCGGGGAAGCGGGCGATCTCGTCGAGCAGCGACGCCGCAGCCCGTTCCGCCCCTGCACCGACCACGAGCGGCAGGCCGGCGAAGGGGGCGACGTCGTTCTCGACGATCACCTTGCCCGAGCGGTCGATCAGGGCGAACCGGCCCTGGCGCTGCCAGAGAGCGAAGGCCTCGCGCTCGGCGAGCACGATATGGACGCGCCCGGGGAAACGCCGCTGCACCGTCGCCCGCTCGACCCACGGCAGCGCCTCGAGACGCGCGCGCACCGCCTCCGGCGAGACCGCGAGGATCGGCATGCCGCGTTCGAGCCCGCTTGCCTCGAGCAGCATCGGGCCGGAGGCGTTGCGCCGCCCCTCGACGGTGATCTCCTCCACCGCGAGCCCCCAAGCGGCGGTGAGCCGGAGCGCATGGTCACGCCACGCGGCGAGGGCGCGGCCAGGCTCCGCCGCGCGCCAGAGCAGGACGGCGCCGGCGAGGACGGCGACGCCTGCGAGCCCGAGCGCCGCCGGCCGCGCGAGCGCGCGGTTCCGCCGCAGCCAGAGCCTGAGCCGGCTCGGCCGTTGCGTCTTCCGCGGGGCGCTCAGAAGCCGCATGCCGCCTGCTCCACCATCCACCGGCACAGGTCGGGGAAGGCGATGCCGCGATAGGCCGCCTGCTCGGGCAGAAGCGAGGTCGGCGTCAGCCCAGGCTGGGTGTTCACCTCGAGCAGGACGAGCCGCCCCGGCTCGCCCGCGGTGTCGTCGTAGCGGAAATCCGCCCGCGTGGCGCCGCGGCAGCCAAGCGCGGCGTGCGCGGCGCGCGCCACCTCGAGCGCGCGCGCATAGGCCTCTGGGTGGAGCTCAGCCGGAACGACATGGCGGGAGCCTCCGGCGGCGTATTTCGCCTCGTAGTCGTAGAAGCCGCCGCCCGCGAGCGCGATGATCTCTGTGACCGCCAGCGGCGTGTCGCCGAGCACGCCGACCGTCAGTTCCCGCCCCGGAACATACTCCTCGCAGAGCGCCATCCTGCCGTGGCGCCAGAAGCGGGCGATCTCGGCGCGCGCGTTCGCGCCCTCGCGCAGGATATGCACCCCGACCGAGGAGCCCTCGTCGAGCGGCTTGACGACATAGGGGCGCGGCAGCGGGTCCTCGGCCTCGAGCTCGGCAAGCGGGACCACCCGGCCCTTCGCGACCGGCAGCCCGGCGGCGGCGAAGGCAGCCTTCGCCGCCGCCTTGTCCATCGCGAGCGCCGAGGCGCGCACGCCCGAATGGGTGTAGGGGAGCTCGAGCCACTCGAGGATTCCCTGGATGCAGCCGTCCTCGCCGTAGCGCCCGTGCAGCGCGTTGAACACGACGTCAGGCCGAGGCTCCGTCAGCGCCGAGACCAGCGCCTTGAGATCGCGTGTGACCAGAACAGGCGCGACCTCGAAGCCCGCTTCCCGAAGCGCCTCGATCACCTGCCGCCCCGTCGAGAGGCTCACCTCGCGCTCGGCGGAGAGGCCGCCGAACAGAACCGCCACGCGCGTCACGGGCCGCCTCCCGCAGCGAGCGGCCTGCCGATCCGGCGGATTTCCCACTCGAGCACGACGCCGGTCGCCTCCGCCACGCGGCGCCGCACCTCCTCGCCGAGGGCCTCGATCTCGGCGGCCGTTGCGCCACCGAGATTGATGAGGAAGTTGCAGTGCTTCTCCGAAACCTGCGCCGCGCCGAGGCGAAGGCCGCGGCAGCCGGCGCGGTCGATCAGCTCCCAGGCCTTCGGGCCGAGGGGGGGGTTCTTGAAGGTGCTGCCGCCTGTGCGCGCCCGCACCGGCTGCGTCGCCTCGCGTGCGGTGTGAATTCCGGCCATCTCCTCGGCAATCGCCGCACGGTCGCCGGGAGGGGCGCGCAGGCGCGCGGCGGTGACGATCGCGCCCTCAGGAAGGTCGGTGCGGCGGTAGGAGGCGGCGAGATCGGCGCACCGGAGACGGGCGCCGTCGCGCAGCACGAGCTCGGCCCAGTCGAGCACCGCGCCCGTGTCCGAACCGTAGGCGCCGGCGTTCATCGCCACCGCCCCGCCGATCGTTCCGGGAATGCCGGACAGGAACGCAAGCCCCCTACGCCCCGCCTCGGCGGCGGTCTCGGCGACCGTGAGGTCGAGCGCCGCCGCTCCGGCGACGATCCCGTCCGCCTCGACCGTGATGCGCGCGAAGGATGCAGGGAGGCGGACGACGACGCCGGCAACCCCGCCGTCGCGCACGATCAGGTTCGAGCCCGCACCGATCACCGTCACCGGAACGGCAGGGTCGAGAGCGGAGAGGAAGGCCGAGAGATCCTCGACATCAGCCGGCCGGAACAGCACCTCGGCCGCCCCGCCGGCGCGGAACCAGGTGAGCGGGCCGAGCGGCGCATCGGCGACGAGCCGCCCGCGCACGCGGGGGAGCGTGTCGATCAGGTGTGGTGGGAAACGCTTCGCCGCCATCATGGCGCGCCCCCGTTGGCGCGGCGGGGGATCGCCGCCTGCAGAGCCTTGAGCTCGCCGGGAAGGGCGTGTGCCCAAGACGTGATCGTTCCGGCACCGAGGCACACGACGTAGTCCCCCGGACGGGCGATCGCATGCACCATCTCGGCGAGATGCTCGGGCCCCGGAAGCGGCACGACCGAGCGGTGGCCGCGCGCCCGCAGGCCCTCGACCAGGGCGTCGCGGTCAACCCCCTCGATCGGCTGCTCGCCCGCCGGATAGACGTCGGCGACGATCACCGTTCCGGCGTCGTTCATGCAGGTGCAGAACTCCTCGAACAGTGTTGCAAGCCGCGTGTAGCGGTGCGGCTGCACCACCGCGATCACGTCGCGCGCCCCGGCCTGGCGTGCCGCCTTCAAGACGGCGGCGATCTCGACCGGATGGTGGCCGTAGTCGTCGATCACGGTGATGCCGCCCGCCTCGCCGGTTCGGGTGAAGCGGCGCTTCACGCCCTTGAAGCCGAGGAGGGCGCTGCGGATCACGTCCTCGGCGATTTCCATCTCGATGCCAACGGCGATCGCCGCGAGCGCGTTCTGCACATTATGCGCCCCGAGCATCGGCAGGCGGAACGGAGCGAGCCGGCGCGTCCGGCCGCTGTGCCGGTCCGCCACCACCACCTCGAAGGTGGCGCCGAGCCGGTCCATCACCAGCCGGTCCGCCCGCACATCGGCCTGCGGGCTGAACCCGTAGGTGACGATCCGCCGGTCCGAGAGGCGGGGGATCATCGCCTGCACCTCGGGATGGTCGAGGCAGAGCACGGCGAAGCCGTAGAACGGAATGTTGCCGACGAACTGCGCGTAACCCTCCTTCATCGCCTCGACCGTTCCCCAGTGGTCGAGGTGCTCGGGATCCATGTTCGTCACGATCGCGATCACCGCCGGGAGGCGGAGGAAGGAGCCGTCGCTCTCGTCGGCCTCGACCACCATCCAATCGCCCGCGCCGAGGCGCGTGTTCGTGCCGTAGGCGTTGACGATGCCGCCGTTGATCACGGTCGGGTCGAGATCGGCTGCCTCGAGCACGGCGGCGACCAGGCTCGTCGTCGTCGTCTTGCCGTGCGTGCCACCGATCGCGATCGACCAGCGCAGACGCATCAGCTCGGCGAGCATCTCGGCACGCCGCACCACCGGAATGAGCTGCGCCCGTGCCGCCGCCACCTCCGGGTTGTCCCGCCCGATGGCGGAGGAGACGACGACCACCTGCGCATCGCCGAGGTTCGACGCCGCATGCCCGACCGTGACGGGGATGCCGGCCTCGCGCAGCCGCTTGACGTTGGCGTTCTCGGCGATGTCGGAGCCCTGGACGCGGTAGCCGAGATTGTGCAGGACCTCGGCGATGCCGGACATGCCGATGCCGCCGATGCCGACGAAGTGGATCGTTCCGATGCTGAGCGGCAGCGCCCTCATGGCGTGATCTCCGTCGGCGCAAGAGCGAGCACGGCATCGGCGAGGCGTTCGGCCGAATCGGCAGCGCCAAGCCGGGCGGCGGCCTGCGCCATCGCCTCAAGCCGCGACGGCGCATCGAGGAGCTCGATGAGAGCGGCGGCGAGCGCCTCTGCCGTGAACGCACGCTCTGGCATCGCCCGCGCAGCACCCGCCTCGACAAGCGCGCGCGCATTCGCCGCCTGGTGGTCGTCGATCGCGCCAGGAAGCGGAACGAGCAGGCCCGGGCGGCCGAGGCAGGCGAGCTCGGCGACCGTCGAAGCCCCAGCGCGGGCGAGAACGAGATGCGCCGCGGCGAGGCGTTCGGCCACGTCGGTGAAGAAGGGCGAGACGGTCGCCTCAACGCCCGCTTCCGCCAAGGCGTGCTCGACCGACGCCACGTCCTCGGGCCGCGCCTGCATCGCGACGGAGAGGCGCGCGCGCAGGGCCACGGGAAGAGCGGCGAGTGCGGCCGGAACGACGCGTGCGAAGACGCGCGCGCCGAGGCTTCCGCCGAGCACGAGCAGCCGGACCGTCCCGGCCGGATCGGGCGGCGTGTAGCGCTCGCCCGCGAGAGCGGCGATCGCGGGGCGAACCGGCGTGCCGGTGAGCAGCGTCCTCGCCCCGGGCGGAACACGTTCGGTCGCGGCGAAGGAGAGGGCGATCAGGTCGGCGAACGGGGCGAGGAAGCGGTTGGCGCGGCCGAGCACGGCGTTCTGCTCATGGAGCACGAGCGCGGGGCGGCGGGCGCGCGGCAGGGTGCGCGCCGCGACGAGCGGCGGCACCGAGGGATAGCCGCCGAAGCCGACGACGGCGGCCGCGCCGATGCGCGCGAGAGCCGAGCGGGCGGCGAGGGTTCCCCGAGCGAGCGAAACGATCGCGCCGGGGGCGCGCACAAGGCCGCGGCCTGCGAGCCCCGCGGCCGGGATCACGTGCGTCTCCGCGGTCGCGAAACCGGGGCCGAGGTGTCGGGCGGTGCGCCGATCGGTGAACAGAGCCACGCGCTGCCCGCGCGCGGCAAGCGCCGCGGCGAGCGCCTCGGCCGGGAAGAGGTGCCCGCCCGTTCCGCCGGCGGCGATCGCGACCGGTCGAAGCATCGCCCCCCTCATCCCGCCTCTCCGTGGTTTCGGCGTCGCGTCAGCGCGAGCAGCATTCCCATCCCGAGCGCGACCGCGAACACCGACGACCCGCCATAGCTGACGAAGGGAAGCGTCATGCCCTTGGTGGGGATCAGGTGCAGAGACGAGGCCATGTTGATGAAGGCCTGAAGGCCGAACTGGGTGAGCAGCCCGGTCGCGGCGATGATCACGAACGCATCCGTCTCGGCGAGCAGGCGCAAGAAGCCGCGGATCACCACGACCGCGAACAGGGCGAGGATGGCGAGGCAGACGAGCATGCCGAACTCCTCGCCCGCGACGGCGAAGACGAAATCCGCATGCGCGTCGGGCAGGATGCTCTTCACCCGGCCCTCGCCCGGCCCGCGGCCCGTCAGCCCGCCATTGGCGAAGGCCGCAAGCGCCGTCGCCACCTGGTAGGTGTCGCCAGAGGACGGGTCGAGGAAGCGGTGCACCCGGCTTTGCACGTGCGGGAAGAAGCTATAGGCGGCGACCGCCACGCCGACCACAAGGGCCGCAAGGACGCCGACCCAGAACAGCCGAAGGCCCGCGACAAACCACTGCGCGAGGAACACGCCGAGCACGATGGCGGCCATGCCGATGTCGGGCTGAAGCTTCAGCACCGCGAGAACGAGCGCGAGCAGAAGGCACGCCCCGGCGGCACCGAGCCAGCGCCCCGCACGCTGGCCCTCAGCGAACAGCCAGGCGGTCAGCACGGCGAAGCAGGGCTTGAGGAACTCCGAGGGCTGGAGCGACAGCCCAGGGAACGCGAGCCAGCGCCGCGCCCCTTTGATCTCGGCGCCGACGACGAGGGTGGCAGCGGTGAGCGCGAAGGAGGCGGCGAAGCCCGCGAGCGCGAGCCGGCGCACCCCGCGCGGCCCGAGCAGGCTCACCCCGAGCATCAGCGCCGACGCCGCCGGCAGGAACAGGAGCTGGCGCCGCACGAAGGCGTAAGGGTCGAGGCCGATCCGCACCGCGACGGCCGGCGAGGCGGCGACCGTCATCAGCATGCCGACGGCGATCAGAAGCAGAAGCGCGGTGAGGGTCAGGCGATCGACCGTCCACCACCAGCGGCCGAGCATCGACCCGTCGGCAGGCGCGAGCGCGGTCATGGCCCCACCTCCACGGCAAGCGCGCGCGCAAGCGCCGCGAAGGCCGCGCCGCGCGCCTCGTAGTCGCGGAACTGGTCGAAGCTCGCGCAGGCCGGAGAAAGGAGCACGACCGAGGGCGCCTCGGCGCGGGCCGCGGCGAAGGCCTCGGCCACCGCCCGATCGAGCGTTCCCGAGATGGTGTGGGGAACGCCCGCGGCAGCGAGTGTGGTGGCGAAGGCTTCCGCCGCCTCGCCGATCAGGAAGGCCTGGGCGATCGCGGGGAAGTGGGGCGCGAGCGAGGCGATTCCCTCCTCCTTCGCCCGACCGCCCGCGATCCAGAACACACGCGGGTAGCAGCCGAGAGCGCGGGCGGCGGCATCGGCATTGGTGGCCTTGCTGTCGTTGACGAAGCGCACACCCGCGACCTCGGCGACCAGCTCCTGCCGGTGCGGCAGCCCGGGGAAGGAGGCGATGCCGTCGGCGATCTCGTTTGCGCCGACACCGAGCGAGACGGCGAGCGCGGCGGCGGCGGCTGCGTTCTGGGCGTTGTGCGTGCCGGGAAGCGTCAGCGTGCCGATCAGGCTCGCAAGCCGAACGGGCGAAGGTCCGCGGTCATCGACCACCCGGCCATGCGCGACATACACCCCGCCCCGAACCACCCCGCGGCCGGAGATCCGCACAAGACGCGCAGGGCCTCGGGCGAGCGCCTCCGCCATCGCCGCGGCATAGGGGTCGTCGACGCCGACCACGGCCGTGCAGGACTCGTCCTGCCGGTCGAAGATGTGCCGCTTGGCGGCGGCGTAGCCGGCCATGTCGCCATGCCGGTCGAGGTGGTCGGGGCTGAGGTTCAGCATCGCCGCCGCATCGAACCGGACGGTCGCGAGTCGCTCCAACATGTAAGACGACATCTCGAGGCAATACACCCCATCCGACCCCAAGATCTTGAGGGAGAGAGCGGGCGGCCCGAGATTGGCCCCAGCCTCGACGGGAAGCCCGGCGCGGCGGAGGATGTGCGCGAGAAGAGCCGTCGTCGTGCTCTTGCCGTTCGTTCCGGTGATGCCGAGGAAGCGCGCCCGCGAGCCCGTCGCCCGCACCGCCCGATAGAGGAGCTCGACGTCGGCGAGGATGGGCACGCCTTCAGCCCGAGCCTTCGCCGCCACAGGGTGCGGTTCGGGCAGAAGGTGCGGGATGCCCGGGGAGAGGACGAGCGCATCGAGGCCGGCGAGCGGGCGCGCGGCGAGATCGGCGAGCGTGACGCCTGCGTCGCGCGCGGCGTCGCGGGCGGCCGCGCTGTCGTCCCAGGCCGTCACCTCCGCACCCCAGGCGGCGAGCCGCCGCGCCGCGGCGAGGCCGGCGCGGCCGAGCCCCATCACGGCGAAGCACCGGCCGGCGAAGACGGGCGGGTCGGGCACGGCGCTCATCGGATCGACGCTCATCGGATCTTCAGAGTCGAGAGGCCGATCAGCGCCAGAACCATGGCGATGATCCAGAACCGGATGACGATCGTGCTCTCCGCCCAGCCCTTCTTCTCGAAATGGTGGTGCAGCGGCGCCATCTGGAACACCCGCTTGCCGGTGAGCTTGAAGGAGACCACCTGCACGATCACCGAGACCGTTTCGAGAACGAACAGCCCGCCGACGATCGCAAGCACGATCTCGTGTTTGGTCGCGACCGCGATCGCACCCAGCGCGCCGCCGAGGGCGAGCGAGCCCGTATCGCCCATGAACACCATCGCCGGCGGGGCGTTGAACCACAGGAACCCCATGCCCGCCCCGATCAGCGCCGAGCAGACGACGGCGAGCTCGCCCGCGCCGGGAACGAAGTTGATCTGGAGGTAGTTCGCGAACACGGCGTTGCCGGCGAGATAGGCGATCAGCGCGAAGCACCCGGCGGCGATCATCACGGGAACGATCGCAAGCCCGTCGAGCCCATCCGTCAGGTTCACGGCGTTAGAGGCGCCCATCATCACGAAGGCGGCGAAGAGCGGGAAGAACAGCCCGAGCGGAATCAGGACGTCCTTGAACACCGGCACGGCGAGGGCGGTCGCAAGCGGCGGCCTCGTCGCGAGCATGATGATGGCGGCAGCGCCCAGGCCCACGCCTGCCTGGACGGCGAGCTTGACCCAGCCCCGCACGCCGCGTGTGTTGCGCTTCGTCACCTTCAGGAAATCGTCGGCGAAGCCGAGCAGGCCATAGCCCCCGGTGACGAGCAGAACGGCCCAGACGAAGGCGTTGCGCAGATCGGCCCACAGCAGGGTCGAGAAGGTGAGCGCGAGCAGAATCAGCACGCCCCCCATCGTGGGCGTGCCGCGCTTGCCGAGGAGATGGGCCTCGGTCATGTAGGCCTCGCGCATCGGCTGGCCTTCCGCCTGCAGCGCACGGAGGCGGCGGATCATCGCCGGGCCGGTGGCGAAGGCGATCAGAAGCGCCGTCATGCAGGCCGCGCCGGAGCGGAAGGTGAGGTAGCGGAACAGGTTGAACAGGATGAACTCGTCGGCGAGCGGGGCGAGGGCGAGGAACAGCATCAGCGCATCCCCCCGCCCGCCTCGCCCGCAAGCGCGGCGACGATCAGCCCCATCCGGCTGCCGAGCGATCCCTTCACCAGCACGACATCGCCCGGCCGAATCGCCTCGGCAACCAGCGGCGCGAGCGCTGCGCTGTCGGGCGCATGCACGGCGGCGATCTCGGTGGGCAGAGCCTCGTGCAGGGCGCGCATCAGCGCCCCGCAGGTGAACACGGCATCGACGCCCGCCTCGACCAGAGGCCCCGCGAGCGCGCGGTGCTCCGCCTCCGCACGGTCGCCGAGCTCGAGCATGTCGCCGAGCACGGCGATCCGTCGCGCCGCCGGAACGGCGGCGAGCACGGCAAGTGCTGCGCGAACGGAGGGCGGGGAGGCGTTGTAGCTGTCATCGAGAAGTGTGGCCTCGCCGCCCGGGAGCGTGATCGTGCGGCGACGGCCGCGGCCGCCCGCCGGAGCGATCGACGCGAGCACCGGAAGCACCGCGTCCGCATCCGCCCCTGCAGCCGTGACGGCAGCGAGAACGCAACAGGCATTCAGCGCCGCATGCCGCCCGGGCGAGGCGAGGGTGGCCTCGAGCGCACGTCCGAACAGGCCGATCCGAACCCGCGCCTTCCAGCCCTCGGGCTCCCACGCGAGGAGCCGCACATCGGCGTGCGGGTCCGCGCCGAAGGTGAGCACGCGGCCGATGCCGCGCGCCCGCGCTCCCGCCTCGAGGCGGGGGAAATGGCGGTTGTCGCGATTGAGAACCACCGCTCCGCCCGGCTCGAGGCCGTCCATGATCGAGGCCTTTTCCTCGGCGATCGCCTCCTCGTTCGGGAAGAACGCGATGTGCACCGGCTCGACGGTGGTGATCACCGCGACATGCAGGCGCGCAAGGCGCGCAAGCGGCGAGATCTCGCCCGGATGATTCATGCCGATCTCCACCACCGCGAAGCGCGCCTCGGGCGGCAGGCGGGCGAGGGTGAGCGGCACGCCGAGATGGTTGTTGTAGGAGGCTGGGGAGGCATGGGTCGCGCCTTGCGCCGCGAGCGCGGCGGCGAGCGCCTCCTTCGTGCTCGTTTTGCCCACCGAGCCGGTGATGCCGATCACGGTCGCGGCGGAGCGCGCGCGCCCGTGGCGGCCGAGGCCGCGCAGGCCCTCGAGCGTGTCGGGGACGGTGAGAAGCGGGGCGTCGGCGGCAACAGCGGGCGGAGGGTCGGAGACCAAAGCCGCGGCGGCGCCTTTGGCGAACGCATCGGCGACGAAGGCGTGGCCGTCGCGCCTGGCCTTGAGCGCGACGAAGAGGTCGCCCCCTGCGAGGCTTCGGCTGTCGATCGACACGCCCGAGGCGGCGAAGTCGCGGCTCGCCCTGCCGCCCGTCGCCGCTTCCGCCTCGGCCGAGGTCCAGAGGGGGGCCTTCATGCGCGCCTCGCCGCCGCCGCACGGGCCACGGCGGCATCGTCGAAGGGAATGATCCGGCCCGCGATCTCCTGCCCTTGCTCGTGGCCCTTGCCCGCGATCACGAGCACGTCGCCGGGGCCGAGCAAGCCGATCGCGGCGGCGATCGCCTCTGCCCGATCGCCGATCTCGAGCGGCTCGGCGCCGGCTGCGCGCGCCCCGGCAAGCACGGCCGCCCGGATCAGCGCCGGCTCCTCGCTTCGCGGGTTGTCGTCGGTCACGATCACGACCTCGGCGCCGCGTGCCGCCGCCTCTCCCATCAGCGGGCGCTTGCCGGCGTCGCGGTCTCCCCCTGCGCCGAGCACGATCGCAAGACGCCCAGCGACATGGGGGCGAAGTGCTGCGAGCACGGTTGCGATTGCATCTGGCGTGTGGGCGTAGTCGACATAGACGGCGGCACCATTGCCGAGCACGGCGACGCGCTCGATCCGCCCGCGCACGCCGGCAAGGCGCGGCAGGAGAGCGAACACCGCCTCCGGCTCCGCCCCGGTCGCGATCGCGAGCATCGCGGCGACGAGAGCGTTCTGCCCCTGGAAGCCGATCAGAGGCAGCCCAAGACGCAGCCGCCGCCCCGCATGGGTGAGGGTAAGGGTCTGCCCCTCCGCGCTCGGCTCGGTGCGTTCGACGGCGATCGACTCGCCTCCCGGCCCGACGGTGAGAAGGCGAAGCCTGCGCGACGCGGCGATCGCGTGAAGGCGCGCGCGCGCCTCATTGGGAAGAGCGGTGTGGGCGACCGCGGGAGCACCCTCGGAGAGGAGCATGTCGAACAGCCTGAGCTTCGCCGCGAGATAGGCCTCCATCGTGCCGTGGTAGTCGAGATGGTCGCGGCTGAAGGTGGTGAAGGCGGCCGCCGCGAGGCGAACGCCGTCGAGCCGGCGCTGGTCGAGGCCGTGCGAGGAGGCCTCGATCGCTGCGTGGTCGATCCCCTCGCGCGCGAGCCTGGCGAGGGTGGCGGCGAGCGCGACCGGGTCGGGCGTCGTGAGGCTCGGGCCCGCTGCATGCCCCGGCGCGACGAGGCCGAGCGTGCCGAGCGAGGCGGCGCGGCCCTGGTGCAGCCCGGCCCAGATCTGGCGCAGGAAATCGGCGGTCGAGGTCTTGCCGTTGGTTCCGGTGATGGCGGCGATCGTCTTCGGCTGAGCGCCGTAAAAAGCGGCCGCCATCAGGGCGAGGCAGCGGCGCGGGTCGGCGTCGGTCAGAAGCGGCCGCGTCGGCACGCTCTCAGGCCACATGGTGCCCTCGGGGGCGAGCACGGCCGCCGCCCCGTTCGCCACGGCCTCGGCGATGAAGGCGCGGCCGTCGGCGCGTGTCCCGGGCAGGGCGGCGAACAGGAAGCCCGGGCGGACCGCGCGGCTGTCCGCCGCGAGGCCGGCGATGGCGACGCCGGCCTCCGCCTCGCCGGAACCAGAGATGAGGCCCGCCGCGCGCATCAGGTCAATGAGACGCGGCACGGGGTTCGGCCCTTGACGCAGGGGCGGCGGCGGTGCGTTGCACCGGCGGGGCGGCCTGGCGCTGCGGGCGCGGCGGCTGCAGCGGCATCGCAAGCGCGCTGCGCACGGCCTCCGTCTCGGCGATCGGCGCGAGCCCAAGCAGCGGCCCGATCCGGCCGATCACCTCCTGCGCCGCTGGGGCGGCCACCCAGCCGCCTGTGGCGTAGCCTGCGGTGTCACGCCGCGGCTTCGGCTCGTCGACCATCACGTAGACGACGTAGCGCGGCTCATGGCTCGGGAAGATGCCGGTGAAGGAGGAGATCCGCACATTCTGGAGGTAGCCGCCGCGGGGGCCGACCTTCTGCGCGGTGCCGGTCTTGCCGCCGACGAGATAGCCGGGCACGTCCGCGCCCTTGCCGGTGCCGTCGGTCACGGCAAGGCGCATCAGACGCCTGAGCGTGTCGGAGGTCTCGGGGCGGATCACGCGCGTGCCGCGCGCCTCCGTCCCCGGCTCGCGGGCGAGCAGGGTCGGGCGATGCAGCACGCCGCCATTGACCATCGCCGCGGTCGCGGTCGCGACCGCAAGCGGGCTGACCGAGATCCCGTGGCCGTAGCTGATGGTGAGCGTGTTGAGCTCGCGCCAGGCGTTGCCGCGCGGGTAGAGGGGGGCAGCGACCTCCGGCAGCTCGATCCCGGGCCGGGCGGTGAGCCCGAGCCGCTCGAGAAAGGCCTTGTGCCGAGCCACACCGACCTCGAGCGCCATCCGGGCAGTGCCGATGTTCGAGGAGTAGGTGAAGATCTCGGGCACGGTGAGCCACCGGTTCTTGCCCTTGAAGTCGCTGATCGTGAAGCGGCCGTAGGTGATTGGGCGGGAGGCGTCGTAGCCGCTCCAAATCCGCGCGGTGCCGAGCTCGAGCGCCATGGCGGTGGTGAACAGCTTGAAGGTGCTTCCCGGCTCGTAGACGCCGACGGTGATCCGGTTGAAGCGCTGGTCGTTGGTCGCCGTCCCGACCTCCGCCGGGAGGTAGTCGGGCAGGCTGACCATGCCGAGCACCTCGCCCGTGCGCACGTCCATCACCACTGCCGCGCCGCCGATCGCGTCGAACCGCTCGATCGCGCGCGCGAGCGCCTCGCGCAGAACATGCTGCACCCTGACGTCGATCGACAGCCTGAGCGGCTCGCCCGGCTCCTCGCGCAGGCGCTGCTCGAAGAACCGCTCCACGCCGGCGATGCCATGGCCGTCGATATCGGTGCCGCCGAGGACGTGCACGGCGGCCCTCCCTTGGGGATAGACGCGACGCTCGGCGCGCTCGAAATGGAGGCCCGGGATGCCGAGGCCGTTCACCGCCTCCTGCTCGCGCGGCGCAAGGTGGCGGCGGATGTAAACGAAGGAGCGGTCGGCGGAGAGGCGCTCGGTGAGGGCCGCGACATCGAGCCCCGGCAGGACGCGGGCAAGCGCGCTCGCCGCCTCGGCCGCGTCGGGGATCTGGCGCGGATTGGCGTAGAGGGCGACGGTGGGCAGCGAGACAGCGAGCAGCACGCCGTTGCGGTCGACGATCGAGGCGCGTCCGACCGGCGGCTCGGGAGCGAGCGCGGCGAGAGGTGCCGCGGCGACGCGCGGCGTGGCCCGGCTGAACACGGTCGCATCCGCAAGCCGTGCGGCCACGGCGAGATAGAGCACGCCGAACAGTCCGGCGCCGATCATCAGCCTCACGCGCGCGCGCTCGAGCAGAAGCCGCCGCCTGCCGTCGGCGGTGATCCGCCCCGACGGCCGCGCCCCCAGTGCGAGAGGGGCGCGGCCGGGCTGGTCAGGGCCGATGCTGACGGGAGCGGGTGGGACGGAGCGGATCATCGCCGCCTCAGTTCGCGTCCGCGCCGCGCCGGATCGGCACCGGCGGTGGCAGGGCCGGGGCGGGAGCGCCGAGCGCCGAGTGGGAGGCCCGCGGTGGTGGCGCTGTCGGAGGGGCGGCCACGGGGATCACGGGAGTGGGCGGACGCGCGGCCGGGGGAGGGGAGGTGCCGGGCAGGAGGGGGCGTGGCGCTCCCGCCTCGAGGTCGCGCCGCGGGGCTGGTGCCGCCTCGCGCGGCCGCGGCAGCGGTTCCTCGCGCGGCGGCGCAAGCCGCGACGGCGGCTGCGTGCCCGGCTGCGCCTCGCGCCGTGCCTCGGCAGGCCGCGGCGCCGGGACGGGCGTGGCGGCGGGGGCGGCAGCCTGCGCCGCGCGCCCGCTGCCGGGGGAGGCGGCGACCTCGGCTTCCCCGGAGCGCGGCAGGGCAGCCGGGAGGGACGCGATGACGGCCTGGTCGACGAACTGGGCTGGCCGCATCGGTTCGAGCTCGAGATGGCGGCTTGCGAGAGCGCGCAGCCGCTCGGGCTCGTTGAGAAGCGACCATTCCGCCTCGAGCACGTGGATGCGCTCCCGGGTGGTGGCGATCGCGCGGTTGAGCTCGACGAGGCGACGCTCGAGCCCCTGCACCTCGTGCTTGACGTTGTAGAGGACGAGACCGACGGCGATCGCGACGGCAAACCACAGGAGCGTGGCGGGGCGGAGCATCAGGCCGCCTCCGGAAGCCGTTCGGCGGCACGCAGCCGGGCCGAGCGCGCGCGCGGGTTGGTCGCCACCTCGGCGGCGGAGGGGCGGAGCGGCTTCGGCGTGAGCAGGCGGAGCGCAGGCGGCGCTGGGGCGGAGGCGAGGGCGGCCGGGTCGTGCCGCGAGGGTCGCGCCGCGCGGCCCGACGCCTCGGCGAGGTGCCGCTTCACCAGCCTGTCCTCGAGCGAATGGAACGAGACGGCGACGATGCGGCCTGAGGGCGCGAGCAGGGAGATTGCCGCCGCAAGCCCGCGCTCGAGTTCGCCGAGCTCGTCGTTCACAGCGATCCGCAGGGCCTGGAAGCTGCGCGTCGCAGGGTCGATCCCGTCTGCCGAAGGGGGCAGCGCGTCGCGCACCACGACGGCGAGCCGGGCCGTGGTGTCGATCGGGGCTTCGGCGCGGGCGCGGACGATCGCGCGGGCGACGCGTCGGGCATAGCGCTCCTCGCCGAACTCGAGAAGTAGCGCGGCGAGCGCGCGCTCGGAGAGGGTGTTGACGAGCTCGGCCGCGGTCGGCCCCGCCCGGCCCATGCGCATATCAAGCGGGCCGTCATTGCGGAAGGAAAAGCCGCGGCGCGGATCGTCGAGCTGGAAGGAGGAGACGCCGAGGTCGAACACCACCCCATCGAGAGCGGCCACCCCGCGTTCGGCGAGCAGCGCCACCATGTCGCCGAAGCGTCCCTCGATCAGGCAGAGCCGGCCGGGGAAGCGCGCCGCGAGTGCAGCGCCGCGGGCGATCGCGTCCGGGTCGCGGTCGAGGGCGAACACCCGGCACGCCGCCGCCTCGAGGATGGCGCGTGTGTAGCCGCCGCCGCCGAAGGTGGCATCGAGATAGGTTCGGCCGTCCCGCGGCGCGAGCAGCCCGAGCACCTCGGCGAGCATCACCGGGGTGTGGCCGGCCTCGGCCATCACGCCTCGGCCCGTCATGCCGGCCCCGCGCTGCGGCGGCGCGGAACGGTGAGCCTCCGCTCGAGGGTGCGTCGCTCGGCCTCAGCGAGGCGCGCCTCGGCCGCCTCCGGCGCCCAGAGCTGGAACGAGGCGCCGGCGCCCATGAACGTGACCTGGTCGGTCAGCTTGGCATGCGCGATCAGGCGCTCGGGCAGCGTGATCCTGCCTTCCGCATCCGGCATCGCTGAGGTCGAGCGCGCGAACAGCGTGGTGGTGAGGTCGTCGTGCTCGTCGGAGAACACGTCGAGCGTTTCAAGCTGCGCGGCGAGCTGGCGGAACAGCGTGTCGGGCCGGGCGTCGATGCAGGGGTATTTGTGGTTCGGCGAGAGGATGAGATCGGTCGCGCCGAGGCGTTCGAGCACGGCCCGGAACGGCGCCGGCACCGACACGCGGCCCTTGCGGTCAAGCCGGTTCGTATAGGTGTCGTAGAACTGGGTCATCCAGGCTCCGACACTGCCTCCGCATCCGGTGTCGACGGGGGTGCCCCGCGCGGCGGCCGCGAGGCCCCACCCTGCGCTGCCGTGACGGGAGCCGCGCCCTCTTCCGGTGGCGCTTCATGGCGCCTCCCGTCCATGGTCAAGCATGGGATAACACGGGACGGTATGGGTTACAAATGGAAACAGCCCGTCATCCGTCGGGTCCGCGCGCGTCGAGGGTCCTTCTCCGGTCGCCGAGGGACAAACCCGGGGGCGGCGCAAGTATTCACGGTTTGTTCTTGAGGGTCGTTGCCCGCGCGGCACGTCCCGGTGCGCGCAAGCGGGGTCAGGCGGCCTGTAAGCCGGGTTCTGTCCGGGGCCGTTCGGCCCCTGGACGGCCATTCCTCTAGGACGCCCGTCTCCGGGCGCCTCGCGCGACCAACCCGGGCGGAGAGCGCGGGAACGCGCCTGCCGCCTGGCCCTGTCGGACCAGCGGCCGTCCGCCCCTATTCGGTCTTGCTCCCGGTGGGGTTTGCCGTGCCGCGGCCGTTGCCGGCGCGCGCGGTGCGCTCTTGCCGCACCGTTTCACCCTTGCCTTCGGTCCGCCCCGGGAGCCCGGTGCGGAGCGCAGGCGGTCTCTTTTCTGTGGCACTTTCCCTGGGGTCGCCCCCGCCGGGCGTTACCCGGCACCGTGTTCCCGTGGAGCCCGGACTTTCCTCACCCCGCCTCCTTTCGGAGCCTGCCGCCCCTCGCGGGGCGGGTGCGGAGCGCGGCCGCCCGGCCGCCTGACCCGCACGCGTCATGCTCCCGGATGATCGCCCCGGTCAAGCGCCGCGTGCTTCTGCCTGCCTGGTCTGCGCCGAGCGCACGCGCCCTTCGGCGAGGCCGGCCACACGGCCGATGCGCCAGCGGGTCTCGCCATCCGCCACGCCGTCGGTGCGGTGCTGCGCCCAGTGCCTCTGGAACGCCGTGACGGCGAGGGCGAGGGAGCGGTCGAACGCGCCCTCCGCGGCGACGCGGTAGCCGATCCGCCCGAGCGTGCGGCGAAGCGACGCCACGCCCGGACCCTCGTCGCCGACCGCGAGCGTCGGCAGCGCCCGCGCCTCCTCCGGCGCCTCGCCCGGCCAGAGCCCGATGCCGGCAGCGGCGAGCGCGGCCCAAGGAAAGCGCTCGCCCGGGTCCTGTTTCCGTTCCGGCGCGATGTCGCTGTGCGCGACGACATTCCGGGGCGGGATCGGGTGCCGCCTGAGGATGTCGCGGCAGAGCGCGATCACGGTGGCGGTCTGAGCAGGGGGGAAGTCGCGATAGCCCCACTCGTGGCCAGGGTTGACGATCTCGATCCCGATCGACCGGTCGTTCAGAGACGCATGCCCGCGCCAGAAGGAGAGGCCGGCGTGCCAGGCGCGGCGGGCTTCCGGCACGAGCGCGAAGACGCGCCCGTCCTCCTCCACGAGATAGTGGCTCGAGACCTTGGCCTCGGGGTCGCGGAGCCGGGCGAGCGCCGCCTCGCCGCTCTGCATCCCCGTGTAGTGGAGCACCAGCGTGTCGATCGGCGCCCCGTCGGGGCGCGCGTCGTGGTTTGGGCTCGGCGCGTCGATCACGCTGACGGTCAGAGCCCACGCTCCCGTTTGATCCGGTTCCACGCCGCGTTGAACTCGGAGACGCGTCGCGTTGCCGCCTCGATGAAGTGCGGCGGCACGCCGCGTGCGGCGAGCGTGTCGGGGTGGTTCTCCCGCATCAGCCGGCGCCAGGTGGCGCGGATCTCCTCAGTCGAGGCGTTGCGGGAGACGCCGAGCACAGCGTAGGGGTCGGGCCCGGCGGGCTCGACGCGCCCCGCAGCGCCTGCGCGCGCCTGCTCCCACGCCCGCTCGGACAGGCCGAAGCGCGCGCGCACCGCGGCGAGGAACCGCTCCTCGGCCGGGTTGAGCGGCCCGTCCGCGCGCGCGACCGCGAACAGGGCGGCGAGCACCTCCTCGAGCACGGCGCGGTTGTCGGCGAATGCCTCGGCGAGCTTCTCGGCGAAGGGCTCGAACCCGTCTGCGCTCTCCCGCGCCCCGTCCCAAAGACGCGCGATGTCCTTGGCGTTCTCAGGCGCGAAGCGAAACAGGCGCTTGAACGCGTCGATCTCAGACCGCTTCACCGGCCCGTCGACCTTGGCGAGCTTGGCCGCAAGAACGACGACGGCAATCGAGAACACGGTGTCGCGGCTGCCGAGCATCGCCGCGATCTCGGTCATCCGGAGCGGGTCGGGCCGGCCGAGCAGGTCGGCCGGGCGCATCCCGGAGAGCCCCTGGCCCCCCCGCGTGTCGGCCGCGTGCCCGAGCGCGGCGCCGAGCACCGCCCCCACGGGCCCGCCCATCGCGAAGCCCGCCACCCCGCCGAGGATCTTGCCCCAGACGCTCATCCCCGTCCGCTCACCGCACCCATGGAATGGTGCCGAACCCCTTGTCCGTGAAGGCCCCGTGCGCCTTGCCGCCGGAGCGGCGCGAGGCTACCACGGCGGCTTCGTGGCGGATATCTCGCCGCGCTCACGAGGAGATGATGGTCGCATGCGCGCGGCGGCGGAGACGGCAGGCTGGCAGTTCTGGATCGACCGCGGCGGCACCTTCACCGACATCGTCGCCCGCGCCCCTGACGGCACGCTCTCGACCCACAAGCTGCTGTCGGAGAACCCCGGGCGCTACCGCGACGCGGCGGTCGCCGGGATCCGGGCCGTTCTCGGGCTCGACGCCGACGCCCCGATCCCGCCGGGGCTGATCGCCGCCGTCAGGATGGGTACGACGGTCGCGACCAACGCCCTGCTCGAACGCAAGGGCGAGCGGACGCTTCTCGTCGTCAACCGGGGCTTCGCCGACACGCTCCGGATCGGCTGGCAGACGCGTCCGCGCCTGTTCGACCTCGCGATCACCCTCCCCTCGATGCTGTACGAGCGCGTGGTCGAGATCCCGGGCCGGCTGATGGTGGACGGCTCCGAGCGCGAGCCGCTCGACCTCGAGGCCACGCGCGCCCTGCTCGCGGAGGCGCATGCCGACGGCCTCTGCGCTGTCGCGATCGTGCTGATGCATGCCTGGAAGAACCCGGCGCATGAGCAGGCGGTCGCGGCGGTCGCGCGCGAGGTCGGCTTCGCCCAGGTGAGCGCGAGCCACGCGGTGAGCCCGCTCATCAAATGGGTCGGCCGCGGCGACACGACGGTTGCTGATGCCTATCTCTCGCCGATCCTCCGACGCTACGTCGCCCAGGTGGAGGCGGAGCTCGGCGACGCGCCGCTCTACTTCATGCAGTCGAACGGCGGGCTCGCGAAGGCGGGCGCGTTCCAGGGCAAGGATGCGATCCTCTCCGGCCCCGCGGGCGGGATCGTCGGGGCCGTGCGGACCGCCGCCATGGCCGGCTTCGACCGGATCATCAGCTTCGACATGGGCGGCACCTCGACCGATGTCGCCCTCTACGACGGCGCCTTCGAGCGCAGCTTCGAAACGCTGGTCGCGGGTGTGCGGATCCGCGCGCCGATGCTCGCGATCAACACGGTCGCTGCGGGCGGCGGCTCGATCCTGCACTTCGACGGCGCGCGCTACCGCGTCGGGCCCGACAGCGCCGGTGCCAACCCAGGGCCGGCCTGCTATCGCCGCGGCGGGCCGCTGACCGTGACGGATGCGAATGTCTGTGTGGGCAAGATCCAGCCCGCGCACTTCCCCGCGATCTTCGGCCCCGGCGGAGACCTGCCGCTCGATGCCGCGATCGTGCGCGAGTGCTTCACCGCTCTCGCCGCCCGGATCGCGCGCGACACCGCGACCCCGCTGCGCGACCCGCGCGAGGTGGCGGAAGGGTTCCTCCGCATCGCGGTCGCCAACATGGCGAATGCGATCAAGCAGGTCTCGATCGCCCGCGGGCATGACCCCTCCCGATTTGCGCTCCAGTGCTTCGGCGGGGCGGCCGGGCAGCACGCCTGCCTCGTCGCCGACGAGCTCGGTATGGAGACGGTGTTCATCCACCCCTTCGCTGGCGTGCTCTCGGCCTATGGCATGGGGCTTGCCGACCAGGCGGCGCTGCGCGAGGCGGCGGTGGAGCGTCCGCTCGAGCCGGCGGAGATGGGCCCCGTCGCCGCCGTGCTCGACCGGCTCGCTGCCGAAGCGGCGGAGGCGCTCGCAGCCCAGGGCGCCGACCGCGGCCGGATCCGGATCACCCGCACCCTCCACCTGCGCTACGAGGGCACCGACACGACGCTGCCGGTGCCGTTCGGCGATCTCGAAGCCACGCTCGCGGCCTTCACCGAGGCGCATCGCGCCCGCTTCGGCTTCGCCACACCCGAACGCCGGGTGATCGTCGAGGCGGCTGCGGTCGAGGCCATCTGTCCCGGCGAGACGTTGCACGAGGAGCGCCTCCCGGCACGCGGCGAGGAACCACTCGCCCCGATCGACCGCGTCGAGATGTTCACCGCCGGTCGCGCCTGGGACACCCCGGTGTTCGACCGCGCCTCCCTGCTCGCCGGCGACACGATCTCGGGCCCGGCCCTGATCCGCGAGGCGACGGCGACGACGGTGGTCGAGCCCGGCTGGCGTGCCGAGGTGACGGCGTCGAACCACCTCGTGCTGCGACGCGCGAGCCCCCGGCCGGGGCGCGACGCGATCGGCACCGGGGAGCAGGGCGAGGGCGCAGACCCGGTGATGCTCGAACTCTTCAACAACCTGTTCATGTCGATCGCGGAACAGGCCGGTCTCGTTCTGCAGAACACCGCCCAGAGCGTGAACATCAAGGAGCGGCTCGACTTCTCCTGCGCCGTCTTCGACGCCGAAGGAAACCTCGTCGCCAACGCCCCGCACATCCCGGTCCATCTCGGCGCGATGGGCGAGAGCGTGCGCACGGTGCTCGCCGCCCGCCGCTTCACGCTCAAGCCCGGCGACGTGGTGGCGCTCAACAACCCCTACAATGGCGGCACGCACCTGCCCGACATCACGGTGATCACGCCCGTGTTCGACGAGGCGGGGCGGGAGCTTCTCTTCTTCGTCGGCTCGCGCGGCCATCATGCCGATGTCGGGGGCGTTACCCCAGGCTCGATGCCGCCCTTGTCGCGCACCCTCGAGGAGGAGGGCGTGCTGATCGACAACTTCCTGCTCGTCGACGGCGGCCGCTTCCGCGAGGCGGAGTTCCGCGCCCTGCTCGCGCAGGCACGCTACCCCGCGCGCAATCCGGACATGAACGTCGCCGACATCAAGGCCCAGGTTGCGGCGAACGAGAAGGGCGTGCGCGAACTGAGGCGCATCGTCGCCGAGTTCGGGCTCGAGACGGTGCGTCGCTACATGCGGCATGTGCGGGACAACGCCGAGGAGAGCGTGCGTCGGGTGATCAACCGCCTGCGTGATGGCGCCTTCGACTACCAGATGGATGACGGCAGCCTGCTTCGCGTCGCGGTGCGCGTCGATCACGACTCGCGAAGCGCGGTGATCGACTTCACCGGAACGGGCCCGCAGCGACCCGACAATTTCAACGCCCCACCGGCGGTCACGCGCGCCGCCGTGCTCTACTGCTTCCGCTGCCTCGTCGGCGCCGACATCCCGCTGAACGACGGCTGCCTCAGGCCGATCACCATCATCGTTCCGGAGGGCTCCTTTCTCGCACCAAGGCCTCCGGCGGCGGTCGTCGCCGGCAATGTCGAGGTCAGCCAGGCGGTGACGAACGCCTTGTTCGGCGCGCTCGGCGCGATCGCCTGCAGCCAGGCGACGATGAACAACTTCACCTTCGGCGACGGCACGTTCCAGTACTACGAGACGATCTGCGGCGGCACAGGCGCCGGCCCGGGCTTCGACGGCACCTCCGCCGTGCAGACGCACATGACCAACACGCGGATGACCGACCCGGAGATCCTCGAGCTCCGCTACCCCGTTCTGCTCGAGGAGTTCTCGATCCGCCGCGGCTCGGGCGGGGCAGGGCGCTGGCGCGGCGGCGACGGAGCGGTGCGTCGGATACGGTTCCTCGCGCCGATGACGGCGGTGATCCTCGCAAGCCGGCGCACCGTCCCGCCCTTCGGACTCGCCGGCGGGGCGGACGGAGCGCCGGGGCGGCAGCGTGTCGAGCGCGCCGACGGCACCGTCGTCGAGCTCTCCGGCACCGACCGGGTCGAGCTCCTCCCCGGCGACGTGGTGGTGATCGAGACTCCCGGCGGCGGCGGCTACGGCTCTCCGTGAGCACGCACAGGTGCCGAGGGGGCCTCGGCGCTTGTGAACCCACCCGCGCTCTGGCAAGTCGCTCGCGTGGCTGCCCTTCTCCGCCTCCTTGCGTGGTTCGCCGCGTTCCTCGCCGCGCTTGCGGTGCTCGCGGCCTGGCTCGTGCCGCCGCGGCTCGACTGGTCGGCCTATCGCGCTGAGCTCGAGCGGATCGCCTCCGCCGAGCTCGGGCGGGAGTTCCGGATCGACGGCCCCTTCGCGCTGGCGCTTCTGCCCGAACCGCGCCTCGTCGCGCGGGGTGTCGCCATCGGCGAGGCGGGCGACACCGTCACCGGAACGGCCGAGGAGCTTCGCCTCACCCTCGCTCTCGGCCGGCTCTTGATCGGCGAGGTGGCGGTAAGCGAGCTGACCCTCGTCGCCCCGCGCCTCGCCATCCGCGATGTGCCGATCCCGCTCTGGGCGGCGTCGTCCCGCCCCCCGCCGTTTCTCGCCGGCACGCGCGTCTCGCTCGAGCGGGGCGAGATCACCGTCGGCACGGTCCGTCTCGCCCATGTGTCGGGGCGGCTTTCGGCGCAGGGGCCATTCGGCCCCTACACGCTCGTGGGGCGGTACTCTCTCGGGTCGATGCCGGTCGAGGCGCAGCTGACGCTCGGCCGGGCGGGGCTTGACGGGGCGGCGACGCTGGAGGCGGCGTTCTTCGGCCGCGGCGCGCGCGTCGCCGTCGCCGGCGTGGTGCTGCACGGCGGGTTCGTCTTCTCCGGGAAGGTGGAGGCGGAAGGGGCCGATCTCTCGCAGCTTCTGCCCGCTCCGGCTCTACCCTTCCGCGCCGAGGCGCGTCTCGCCGTCGAAGGCGGGGCGGGCAGCGCCGACCAGCTCACGCTCCAGCTCGGCCCCTCGCGACTCTCAGGCGCGGCAAGCTTCGCCACCCGGCCCGAGCCGAGGGTGGACATCGCTCTTGCCGGCGTGCGCTTCCCGCTCGACCCGTGGGTGGCTCCCGCGAGCGGCGCGCTTGCCGCCACACCCTTCCCGATCGGGCTCGATCTCTCGCTCGAGGCGGCGGAGATCGGCGGCGGCACGCTGCGCTCGCTCCGCGCCGCATTGCTCATCGCCGACGGGCAGGTCGCGGTGAACGAGGCGGCGGCGGTGCTGCCGGGCGGGGCAGGGGTGGCGCTCGCCGGCGCCGTCATCGCCGCGGAACGCGGCCCGCGCTTCGAGGGGCTCGTCGAGCTCGAGGCGCCTGACCTGCGCGGCCTGCTCGCCTGGCTCTCGCTCGATCGGGTGTGGGCCGGGGTGGAAGGGTTCCGCTCGCTCTCCCTCTCCTCGCGGCTCTCCGCCGAGCCGGGCCTGCTCCAGATCGAGCAGGCCACGGCCCGTCTCGACGGCGTGCCGATCTCGGGGGGCGTGGTGATCCGCCCTCCCGCCGCGGCCGGGAGTGTCGCCGAGATCGGCGCGGGCTTGCGCGTCGCGCGTCTCGAGCTCGACCGGGTTCTGGGTGGGAAGGGTCTCGGCGAGGCGCTCGCGGCACTGCCGCCGATCGACGCGAATCTTCGCCTCGAGGCGGACGAGGTCTCTGCCTTTGGGGTGGTGGCGCGCGAGGTGACGCTCGATGCCACGCTCGCGCGCGGGCAGGTGGCGGTGCGGCGCCTCGCCGCCGGTGACCTCGCGGGCGGGGTGCTGACGCTCTCCGGCTCGGGCGAGGCCGGGGCGCGCAGCCGGATCTCCGATTTCGAGCTCGACTTCTCCGGAACCGATGCGTCGCGGCTCGCGTCGCTCGTTCCGGCCTCCAACCTCATCGCCGCCGCCGCGCCGGTCTGGCAGGGGGGGTTCACCATCCGTGCCGCGGCGCGCGCCGCCGGCGAGCAGGTCGCGATCACCGGCTTTGCCGAACTGCTCGACGCGCGGCTCGAGGTGGCCGGCCTCGCCGACCCTGATTTCGGGCGTGTGACCGGTCGGGTGGCGCTGCGCCATCCCGGGGCGCCGCGGCTTCTCGCCGCTCTCGGGATCGCCGGCACCGAGGCGTGGCTCGGCCAGGGGTCGCTTGCGATCGTGGCCGAGGGAACGGCCGCGCAACGGACGGTCACGGTCGCGCGTGCCGAGGTGGTCGCGGGGGATCTGCGTGCGGGGCTTTCCGGCGAGCTCGGCCTCGAGCCGGGCGGCGGGCGGTTCCGGCTTGCCGTGGAGGCGGAGCGGCTTCCGCTTCCACCCCCCGTGTGGGAGGGGAGGCGGCCGATCGATCTCGCGCCGCTCGCCGGCTGGAGCGGAACCTTTGCGATCCGTGCGGCCGAGATGCCGGTCGGCACGACGGCGGGGCTCGCCGCCGTCGCGGCGGAGGGCGAGCTCGCCGGTGGAACGCTGAGGCTCGCTTCGCTGACCGGCAGGCTGCGCGGCGGAACGATCGCGGGCTCCGCAAGCCTTTCCGCCGCCGGGGAGCTCGCCGTCGATGTCGTGCTCGCCGATGTGGTGATCGACCGGCCTCAGCTCGAGCTTCCGTTCGACCTCGCCGGCGGCAGCGTCAGCCTCGCCGCGAGCCTCTCCGGCCAGGGGCAATCGCCCGCCGGCTGGTTCGCCTCGCTCCGCGGCGATCTGCGGATCACCGTCGCCGATGGCGTGCTCGTCGGCTTCGACCTCGCTGCTGCGGCCGAGGCGTTGGCCGCACCCTTGCCGGAGGCGGAGGCGCTCGCGCGCATCCGCCGCGCCCTCGCGGGCGGTGCCACTGCGATCGAGCAGGCGACGCTCGTGCTGCGCGCCGAGGCCGGCATCGCGGCGATCACCGGGCTGACCTTCCGGTCCCCGTACGGTCACGGCTCCGGAACGGGCGAGATCGACCTCCGCGCCGGGGCGATCGGGCTCGCGCTTGCCATCACCCCGGTCGGGGGAGGAGAGACGCTGCCCGAGATCGGGCTCAGGGCGTCTGGGCCGGTCGCCGCGCCGCGGCGCGTGGTCGAGACCGCCGCCGTCGCACGCCACCTCGCCGAGCGCGCCCGCGCGCGCAGGCCCTGAGCCTCTCAACCGCCCCGGGCGGCGAGCACATGCAGCCTGAGCGCGCGGGCGAGCGGCACAGAGGGGTCGGGGCGTTCCGCGTCGATCGTGCGGATGAGCGCGGCGAGACTGATCCCCTCGCGCGCCGCCTCCTCCTCGAGCGCACGCCAGAACGCCGGCTCGAGCGCGACCGAAGTCCGGTGCCCGGCGAGGCTGAGCGAGCGTTTCTCGAGATGTCCGGCCATGTCGGAGAGCGGGTCAGGCGCGGCCGGCTGCCGGCCGCCGGCCCGCGGGCATGGCCGCAGCGGCTGTCCCGCGCCGCACTGTCTCCGCCCGCGCCGCACCGGCCGCCTCGGCCCGCATCGCGTCGCGTTGCGGTTCCGGCTGAAGCTGGTCGGGCGGCGGTCGCAGCACCGTCAGAACTGGTAGGTGGCGAGCTCGATCAGGTTGCCGTCGGGGTCGCGGCAATAGACCGAGGTGATCGGACCGAGCGCCCCGTGCTTCGTCACCGGCCCCTCTTCGATCGTCACGCCGCAGCCGTGCAGATGGGCGACGATGTCGGCGGCCGGCACGGTGACGATAAAGCAGAGGTCCTGTGTGCCGGGGGCGGCCGCCGCGCCGCTGAACCAGCTCGCCTCGGTTTCCTCCTTGGGGCGGAGATTGATCTTCTGCCCCCCGAAACGAAGCGCGGTGCGCTTTTGCAGCCCGAAGGCCTCGCGCTCCATCCCGAGAACGCGCTGGTACCAGCTCGCCATCACCTCAATGTCGTGGCAGGTGATGACGAGGTGATCGAGCCGGTCGACCGCGAAGCGCATCGACTTTAGGCTCCTTTCGGCAGCTTCGCCGTCACCTCGATCTCGATCCGCATCGCCGGCGTGGCGAGGCCGGCATGGATCAGCGTCGAGGTCGGCCGGGCGCGGCCAAGATAGCGCTTGAACACGGGCCAGCAGGGCGGCCAGTCGGCCGGGTTCGGGACGATCGTGAGCACGCGCACCACATCGTCGAGGCTCGCCCCGGCCTCGGCCAGAGCGCGGGCGATGTTGGCGAAGCACTGCTCAGCCTGGGCCACCACATCGTCGGCGATCGTCATGGTGGTGTAATCATAGCCTGTGGTGCCGGAGACCCAGACGTAGTCGCCGTCCACCACGGCGCGAGAATAGCCCACCTCCTCCTCGAACCGGGAGCCTGAGGAGATCCACTTGCGCATCGCCGCCTTCCTCTTCGTCACGCAGCCGAGCTGTTCGGCGCCGGGTTCGAGCGGCCGTCGCCGACACGCGCCTCGGCGCCGCGCTCGGCCCAAGCCTCCCGTGGCGCCCGCCGTGAGCCGGGGATGGCGCAACGCGGCGGAGCCGGCAGCGGCATCAGCGGCGGGGCTGCGCCCTCACTCGAGCCCGTCATAGAAGTCGTTGCCCTTGTCGTCGATGACGATGAAGGCCGGGAAGTCCTTCACCTCGATCCGCCACACCGCCTCCATGCCGAGCTCGGGGAACTCGAGCACCTCCACCTTGGTGATGCAGTCCTTGGCGAGCCGCGCCGCCGGGCCGCCGACCGAGCCGAGATAGAAGCCGCCGTACCGGGCGCAGCTTTCGCGCACGGCACGCGAGCGGTTGCCCTTCGCGAGCATCACGAGCGACCCGCCCGCCTTCTGGAACTCGGGCACGTAGCTGTCCATCCGCCCCGCCGTGGTCGGGCCGAAGGAGCCGGTGACGTAGCCCGCCGGCGTCTTGGCGGGGCCGGCGTAATAGACGGGGTGATCCTTCATGTAGTCGGGCAGCGGCAGGCCGCGGTCGAGCCGCTCCTTCAGCCGCGCATGGGCGATGTCGCGCGCGACCACCATCGGGCCCGAGAGCATCACCCGCGTCTTGACGGGGAGCTTCGACAGCGCGGCGCGGATCTCGCTCATCGGCCGGGTGAGGTCGATGTGCACGCACTCGCCGCCGAGCTCGGCATCTGTCGTCTCGGGAAGGTATTTCGCCGGGTCGGTCTCGAGCTGTTCGAGGAACACGCCCTCCGGCGTGATCTTGGCGAGGATCTGCCGGTCGGCCGCGCAGGAGACGCCGATGCCGACGGGAAGAGAGGCGCCGTGGCGGGGCAGGCGGATGACGCGGACGTCATGGCAGAAATACTTGCCGCCGAACTGCGCGCCGATGCCGAGGCGGCGGCTGATCTCGAGCACCTTCATCTCCGCCTCGAGATCGCGGAAGGCGTGGCCGGCGATCGAGCCCTGTGTGGGCAGGGCGTCGAGATACCGCGTCGAGGCGAGCTTGACGGTCTTCAGCGTCGCCTCGGCCGAGGTGCCGCCGATCACGATCGCGAGGTGGTAGGGCGGGCAGGCGGAGGTGCCGAGAGTCTTCAGCTTCGCCTCGAGGAACTCGTAGAGCCGCGCCTCGTTGAGCAGCGCCCGCGTCTCCTGGAACAGGAAGGTCTTGTTCGCGCTTCCCCCGCCCTTGGCCACGAACAGGAAGTGGAATTCCTCGGCATGCTCCTCGCCTGGTGCGGCCATGATGTCGAACTGGACGGGGAGGTTGTTGGCCGTGTTCACCTCCTCGAACATCGACAGCGGCGCCATCTGGCTGTAGCGGAGGTTCGTCTCGGTGAAGGTGCGCCACACCCCGCGCGAGAGCGCCTCCTCCTCGTTGCCTTCGACCCAGACGCGCTGCCCCTTCTTGCCGAACACGAGCGCGGTGCCGGTGTCCTGGCACATCGGCAGCACGCCGCCCGCGGCGATGTTGGCGTTCTTCAACAGTTCGAGCGCGACATAACGATCGTTCGCCGAGGCCTCCGGGTCGTCGAGGATGGCGCGGAGCTGGGCGAGGTGCTGGGGGCGGAGCAGGTGCGAGACGTCGCGGAACGCCTGGAAGGCGAGTTCGGTGAGTGTCTCGGGCGCGATGGTGAGAACGCGGCGGCCCGCAGCCTCGATCGTCGCGACCCCGTCGAGGGCAAGCTTCCGCCACGGTGTCGCGGTCTCTCCAAGCGGGAACATCGGGCTGTAGAGGAAGGCGCCGGTTGCAGCGGCGCGCGCGGCGGGCGCGTTCATGCGCGTCTCCCTGTGTCAATTCCTGGCTCGCTCCGCTTATCGCATGGCCGGCCGTTCCCGGCCAGAAGCGGGCGGCCAACTCCCCGCCCGCCCCGCGCGCCGCCTAGCCCTTGCCGGGCGGGCGCTTGCGGAAGGCGTCCAAGCTGACCACCTGCGGCCCCGTCTCCGCCGCGGCTGCGGGCGCCATGGGCGCGGCCTCCGCCTGCCGCGGCGCGGGCAGGCTCACCTTCGGGGCCGGGTCGGGCGTCTCGAAACGCAGGCCGAAGCGGACAGAGGGGTCGGCGAACTGGGTGACCGCCGACCAGGGGATGGAAAGGCGTGCCGGAACGCCGCCGAAATAGAGTGTGACCGAAAACTCGGCCTCCGTCGCCTCGAGATCGTCGAACTGGTGCTGCAGGACGATCGTCATCTCGCGCGGATACTGCGCGCGCAGACGCTCGGGCAGGACGACGCCGGGGCAGTCCGTCCGGAAGGTGATGTAGAAATGGTGATCCCCGGGCAGCCCCTCTGCGGCAACGCGGGCGAGCGCGAATCGCATAACGCCGCGCAGGCTCTCCTGGATCCAGCTCTCGTAGGGAAGAAGGCTGTCCTTCAGCCCGGGTTCATCCTGCGCCATCCCGTGCCCGACCTCTCCAAGCACCCCTGTCCGCAAGGGCAACCCTACGTCGCGCGGCACCGCCCTGTCACGCCTCGGCAATGTCACCGGCATGGGGAGGAGTGGGGGGCTTCTGTTGCCCGGTGCCCCCCGAACCGCGCTTACCCGATCAGATCAGGCAGCGAGCGCCATACGGCTGTTGTCGTTGGCACTTGTGGATTGGCCCGATGACGGCGGAACCGTGCCGGGCGAAAGGCACCTCTTTACCACGCGCGTCGAGCCTGTTTCGCCCCCTTAAGGCCCCCGCCGCAGGGGGAGATGGTGGTGGAGGCGCCGGGCACTGCCCCCGGGTCCGCTACGCTTATTCCAGGCACCGTTTATCGCCATAGCCGGGTTGCCCCGGCAGCCCGGAATATAGGAAACGGGCGGGCCCGGCGGAAGGGGCGACG
>Ga0209017_10000082_pt1 | contig 89035 bp, 78 predicted proteins | sample YNPBryunderm2012_FD_185812 | JGI IMG/M metagenome (GOLD analysis project Ga0209017, IMG submission 185812) | Anoxygenic and chlorotrophic microbial mat microbial communities from Yellowstone National Park, USA - YNP Bryant MS undermat 2012... ... | reverse complement strand
ATAGGGTTCGGCGCCGCGCGAGGCCGCCAACAGCGCCGCCGGCCCGCGCTCGCGATCACCCTGCTCCAGCCACACGCGGCCCAGGTCTACGAGAACGCCACGCCGTTCGGGCCGTAGCCTCCAGGCCTTTTCGTAATGCTCGGCGGCGAGCTCCGGCTCGTTGCGTTCCTCCGCCAGCCGCGCCAGCTCCAGGTGAGTGCCGAAATCTCCCGGATTCTTCTCGACCGCCTCCCGCCGGCGCGAAATGGCTTCGGCGAGGGCACGGTCTATGTTCTGGAAGGCCTGCTCCGCAGTCGCCCGGGAGGCCGGGTCGCCCGCTCGGCGAATGCGGTCGAACAGGCGGCGGGCGGTGGCGCGCTTCCCGGTCTCATAGCAGAGGAAGGCGTATTCGAGGGCCGCATGGTGATCGCCGGGATCCAGGCGGATCGCTTCCGCGAACTGCTCCAGCGCGGCCTCATTCTCGCCAATCTTCAGATACGTGTAAGCCAGTTCTTTGCGAACGGCGACCTTGGCGGGATCGGCCTCGATGGCGCGCCGGAAATTGGCGATGGCCTCTTCGTAATCGGCGGCTCGCAGTGCCGCGTACGCCTTTTCCAGCCACGGGTAGACGGCATCCGGGGACTGCCCGCAGGCCAGTCCGGCCGCCAGAACCAGCCACAGGCCGCGCTGCCACATGCCGGCTATCAACATTAGTGGCTGCGCGGGCGGAATTTCGCAGCCCAGCCGGGCGGCCTAGCGCAGAAGCGCGTTGAAAACCAGTTTGAACGTGCCGTGGGTCTGAGCCCGGTGCTGGGCGCGGAAGCCGATCAAAACGACTTCGCCCTTGCCCAGCCGCGCGGCGATCATGGCGGGCTTGCCCGCGATCGTCTGTTCGCCGATCAGCCAGCCGCTGGCCAGAAGGTCGCGGTCCGCGTAGCGCGCGATCGTTTCGTAGCGGTCGTTGAAAGCCGAGGGCAGGATTTCGAAGACGGGATTGCCTGCGAGGTACAGAGCCAGCCCTTCCTCCGGCATTCCGTAACCCAGCGGGTGGGCGACGTCGAAACGGACGCGCAGCGTCGAGCCCGGACACCAGAATTCCCGCGGCGACCTGCCCGTCACCAGATTGCGCACCCGCAAGCCTAGCTTCTCGATGGGAAGCATGGACGCGTTGCCGAAGGTCACCAGCCGGCCGCCTTGCTCGACGAACTCGCGCAGGGCCTTGACGCCCTCGTCGCCGATGCCGCTGCGATATTCGGGCGGGTATTCCTCTTCCGGCGGCCCGACCTGGCCTTCGCGTTCGCGGCGCTCGCCCGTAATGCGCGCCGTCGTATCGTCGGGCAGAATGAAGACGTCGTAGTTTTGCCGCAAGCCGCCCTTTTTGATTTCGGCATCCAACACGCTTTTGTAGGGGAAGCCGAATTGCTCGAGCAGCAGGCGGGTCCAGCCTTCGTCCATGTTGCCGCCCCAATAACGCTGGTACATGCCGATGCGGAGGCGCTGGAGCGGGCGGACGTTCTCGCCCGGGTCTTTCGACAGCGGGATGAAGTCCACGCCCGTGCGCCGCGCGATTTCAATCAGCGAGTGCGCCGGCGCCGCGACCAGGAAATCGCCCGGCCTGCGGTCCTGCCACGCGCGGTGCAAGCGGCGCACCGCGACGCCGCGATCGAGCAACAGATTCACCGCGCGGAAGCTGTCGTTCAGGCGGCCGTCAAGGGCGTAAAGCGCCGCGCCCGCCGGCACGTGTCCCTCCGGCGTCAGCTCGCCGGCGACCTTCTCGAGATCCGCGCGCACCGGCTCATCGGAGGGATCCACCCGCACGCCCATGAACTCGAACATCGTGTCGGTGGCCAGATCATAGGGACGCATGGGCGTGCCGTCGCGGGCGCGCGTCCATTCGTTGTCGGGATAGAAGGTGCGGCCGAGCAGGTAGCGGATCAGTCCCATCTTGGGCTGCGCCGGCGAAACCACGAACGTGCCCGCCGGATAGCTCATGCCCGAGGAGAGCGTGAACGGGGCACGCGCGCGGTGGACTTCGACGCCCTGCGCGAGCAGATTGTTCACCATTTTGTGGGCCGTCAGCCGATCATGCTGCGCAGGCGGGATCAGATAAGCGGCGGGTTTGCCTTGGGCGCCGCGCTCGGTCTGCCGTTTCGCCTTGTAGAACGCGTTCCACAGGACCGTCTCCCGATTGCGCGCCGCCAGATCGAGCACGGCCCAGGCGGAAACCTTCTTGCGTTCGACGATATCGCGCAGCCGCCACCAGCCGCCCGGCCACGGGTTGGGGAACGTGGTCTGCGCCGCGTAGGCAGGCAGGCCGCGCGCGTCGCCCCGCAACTGATCCGGGTGAATGTAGATCGGGCTGGCGAGGCGCACATTGGCCGATTCGGTCAGCATGCCCGCGATGTTGTGGAAGGGCGTGATCCAGTGGAAGCCGAAGTGTCCCCAGCCGGAAAACTGCGCCGCATTGATGACGCCCGACAGGCCTGCTTCTTCCTCCTTGTAGGCGATGTGGGCTCCGTACCACGCCATCTCGCGCCAGACCAGCGGGTCGGCATGCGGCCGTATGGGTTCTGCGTACGGCGGCACGTAAAAGCGCGGGCCGTAGCTGCCCATGTGGTGGTGATCCACGTAGGCCTGCGGGATCCACTCGCGGAACAGGATGCGGGCGGCGTAGCGCGATTCCACCAGATTGAGCTGGAAGGCGTCGCGGTTGTTGTCGTGACCCGCGTACTTGTGATAGAGCCAGGGCAGGCTGCTCCCTTCGTATTCGGTGCCCAGAGTTTTCTCGTACCAGTCGGCGACCATGACGGCGCCGTCGGGATTGAAGCAGGGGATGAGCAGACAGATGACGTTGTCGAGGATGCGACGCGTGTCGGCGTCGTGGCGCGATACCAGCTCGTAGGCCAGCTCGGGCGCCATTTGCGTGCCCCCGATTTCGGTGGCGTGCAGGCTCATGGACTGGCAGACGACAGCGCGGCCTTCGGCGACCAGTCTGGCCGCTTCCTGCTCGCTGAGTCCGCGCGGGTCGCTCAGGCGCAGGTTGACCTGACGCAGCCGCTCCAGGCGCGCCATGTTTTCCGGCGCCGTGATGATGACGAGCAGGAAGGGCCGGCCTTCCGTCGTCGGCCCCATCTCGACGACTCGGAGCTTGCCGCCGCCTTCGCGCTCGAGCAGACGATAGTATTCGACGATGCGCTCCCAGCGCGCGATCTTTCGATCGCTGCCCAGCTGAAATCCGAAGAATTTTTCCGGGGGCGTGACGGCGGTTTGGGCCCGGGCGAGCGCCAGCGCGGCCACAACGAATGCCAGACGGAATCCTGCGAGCATGAGATTCCTCCTCGACTGGTCGGGTGCGCGATTGTAACACAGACCAGCGGGTGGGGTGGCAATCCTGCTAGGCTCAACAATTGAAACCGACCACCAACTCGTCACCCAACTTCGGAAGGTCTGCGGCGATCACCATCCTGCTCGGGCTTTGCGGCGTCAACGCGCAGGCCCAGCGCATGTCGGGGGGCGTCGTTATCGGCCGAGCCGTCACCGGCGGTTTCCACGATCTGACGGAACACGTCTTTCTCGCGCCGTTCGATCCGGGCGGCTCCTGGTATCGAGGGAGCCTTCGCTTCTGGCCGCGCTCGCGCGACTGGGTGGCGGGCGGCATGCTCGAGCTCAGGCTGCGTGGCGACTGGTCGCTGGAGGTGGACGCACTCTGGCGCGAACTGCGCGGCCAACTGGCATTTTTCGAGCTGCCTTCCCGGCCGCCTGAGAAGGGCTCGCCGGAGCAGATCGTCACCTGGCAGTTCCCCGTTCTGTTCAAGTACCGGTTTCCGCGCCGCGGCGCGCGGCCCTTCCTGGCGGGTGGCCCGGCGTTGCGCACCATCGGTAACGTGGGGGAGGTCAGGCATACGTACTCGCGGCACGGCATGGCTGTTTCGGGCGGTCTCGAAATGACGTGGCGCGGCGTCAGGATCGCACCGACTCTGCGCTACACCCTGTGGGCGGGCGACAAGAGCACGGGCGCCTGGCGTACTGCGTCGGACCAGCTCGAAGCCCTGGTGGCTTTCAGCCGCGCCAGGGAGGAGAATTGGCGCCCCTTGGGCGAGCGCGTCGCCGTGGGAATTGTGCTGGGCATGAACCTGAATGGCGACTATCCGAGAACCACCGAGTTTCATGGGGCGGGGACAGAGTTCGCCTATGCGATCACCCGCACGGGGCCGCGCAGCGTGATTTACGGTCCCGTCATGGAAGCGCGCTTGGGGAGCGATTGGTCGGTGGAGGCCGCCGCGCTGCTGCGTCCCATCGCGTCCAGGAGCGAGGCGGCGCCGTCCCCATGGTCTTCCGCAACGCCTTGGGTGACACGTCAGCCCACGTGGGTCTTCTCGGTGCTCCCCAAGAAGAGCTTCCCCCAAGGTGCATGGGCGCCGTTCGTCGCGCTCGGTCCCTCGTTTCGCAAGAGGCAATTCTTCAGCGGCATTTCGCCTTATGGGATGACGGCGGCGGCGGGGATCGGATTCCAGGCGGGTCCTGCCAGGATCGCGCCTTCGCTGCGCTTTACGCACTGGGGCAGGAATCAGGCCCCAGGGTGGCCGCGGCGCAACCAGTGGGAAGCCCTCATCTCGTTTTCATTCTGAGTCGGCTGGAGGGCTCTCGACCCCTGCTTGGCCTCCGTTCACGATGGCCGCCTGGCGCAGCTTCTCGAGCTCGCGGCGCGCAATGGCGGCCCAGGGGCTCACAGGGTCCAATCGCAGGTAAATCTGCCAGTGCCGAACCGCCTCCAGCGGGCGGCCGCTCACCTGGTAAAGCAGCGCGAGATTGTAGTGGGCGTCGGCGTAATTGGGGTCCAGCCGGATCGCCTGCTCGTAATGGTGGATGGCGGCCGGGCGGTCGTCCATCTCATCGTAAAGATTGCCCAGATTATAGTAGGCGAGCGCGTAGTTGGGTTCGACCTCGATGGCGCGCCGGTACCACAGCTCGGCCTGAGCCCACATCCGCCGGTGAAAGAAGAGCGTGCCCAGATTGACCATGGCGCCCGCCGAGGTCGGATCGAGCGTAACGGCCTTCAGATAGGCCTGCACGACCTGATCGAAAGGAGCGCCGGTGCGTTCCAGCTCCAAAGCTTTCTCGAACCATTGCTCGGCCTCCCGCGCCCGGACCGCAGGCGAACGTGGCGTGGTGCGGGACCCCGGAAAGCTCACCAACCGGTCAATTTCTTCCGGATCGAAGTCCAGAAGGAGCTGGCCGGAGAGCGGCTCCATTTTCTGGCCGCCCACGATCACGGCAATGCGGCGTCCCTCACGCACGATGCGCAGTTGTTTGAGCGGTTCCTCCAGCTCGCCGACTTTGCGCCGCACGGCGTTGAGGATCGAGCGGATGCGGCCGGCGGTGAGGCGCGAGCTGGCCAGCTTGTGCAGGGTCTTCAAAGCCAGCAGATCGGCAAAGCGAAACTCCTGCTGGGCGGGGACCAGTTGCGCCCGCTCCCAACAGCGCAGCTGCGCTTCCGAGATGCCGAGCAACCGGCGCACCTGCGCCCGGGTGTAGGTGGTCTCGGCGCCGAGCACGCGCATGGCGGGCCTGTGGAACTGAGATTGTATCATGCGTTGAAGTCGGGTCCCCGGGTTCGGCGCGGAGCGCCGCCATTCGCAACCGAATTGCAGCAGTTCGGACCCACCGTTCACGCCAACCGCCCCGGCCGCTTGACACCCAGAATCGGACGTAGGATACTGAATAGTTGCTGCAACTCGTTTTCAATAAGCCCGAAAACGAAACCCTGGATACGCACGCCCCGGGCGAGATCCGGTCGCTGGACCAGCTGGCTGAGGGCGAAGAGGGCGTGTTGCGCGAGCTGGATCTGCCTGAAGAGGCCGCACGGCGCCTGATGGCCCTCGGCTTCGTTCCGGGTTGTCGCGTGCAGGCGGGGCGCACGGCGCCGGGCGGCGATCCCAGGGTTTATCGGGTGGACGGCGCCGAGATCGCCCTGCGGGCGGAGACGGCCGCTCGACTGAGGGTGCGCAGCTCAAGCCGCGGCCACGAGTCTTCCCCATGATCAGCGTTTGCCAGTGCGAAAGCTGTGCGCTGGCCACGGCGCGAGGCGAACGCAAGGGCAAACCCGCCGTTGTCGCCATCATCGGTCCCCCTAACTCCGGCAAATCTACCCTGTTCAACCGGTTGACCGGCCTCCGGCAGAAGGTCGCCAACTACCCCGGGGTTACGGTCGAGCAGCGCCTCGGCAGGGCGCGCGTGGACCGGGGCCACGAAGTCACGCTCATTGACCTGCCGGGAATCTACAGCCTGACGCCCTGCTCGGAGGACGAGCGGATCGCGCACGAGGTGCTGACGGGGCGCGCGGCGGGAATGCCCAGGCCCGACGCCGTGATCATCGTGCTGGACGCCAACGTGCTCAGCCGTCACTTGACGGTCGCGGCCGCGGTGCTGGCTTTGGGCTTGCCCGCCATGGTGGTCCTGAACATGGGCGACGAGTTGCACGAGCGGGGCGGGCACGTGGACACGGAGGCGTTGTCCGAACATCTGGGAGCGCCGGTCGCCTTGATCAGCGCCGCGCGCGGGGAGGGCCTGGGGCCGGTGCTGGAATTTCTCGACGGGCGCGTGCGCGGGGCGACGCCTCGCATTGACCGCGCCCTGCTGAACGACATCCCGCGCTGCCGCTTGTGGGCCTTGCATGTGGGCTCGCAGACCTGGCGTCCTCCGGGGCCCTCGCGCATGACGCAGCGCCTGGACGCAATTTTCCTGCATCCCGTAGCCGGACCGCTGATCTTCCTGGCCGTGGTGGTCGCGGTTTTCCAGACTATTTTTCTGGGCGCGCGTCCGTTGATGGATGCCGTGGAGTCGCTCATTCACGCGTCCGGGGAGTGGGTGGGCGGCGTTGCCCAGGGCGAAATGCTCCGTTCCCTTCTGGTGGACGGCGTTTGGGCCGGCGTCGGTTCGGTGGTGGTGTTTTTGCCCCAGATCCTGCTGCTTTTCCTGTTCGTCGGGATCCTGGAGGATTCGGGCTATCTGGCCCGGGCGGCCTTGATCGCGGACCGCACGATGGCGCGCGTGGGCTTGCAAGGCAAGTCATTTATCCCGCTGGTTTCGGCCTACGCTTGCGCGGTGCCCGCCATCATGGCGACGCGCACGATCGAGAACCGGCGCGATCGCATCGCCACCATACTGATCGCTCCCTTGATGACCTGCTCGGCCCGGCTGCCCGTCTACACGCTGATCATCGCCGCCTTCGTTCCCGAGCAGCCGCTGCTGGGGCCCCTGTTGGGAACCCGCGCGGCGGCGCTGCTGGGCCTGTACGTGCTCGGTTTCCTTGCCGCCATCGCCACGGCCGGGCTGTTGAAATCGGCGATCCTGAAGAGCGAGCGCACGCCGTTCGTGCTCGAGCTGCCTCCCTACCGCCGCCCCACGCTGCGTTCGTTGGGGTTGCGTCTGCTCGATCGAACGCGAGTCTTCCTGACCCGCGTCGGCACCATCATCCTGGCCGTGACGCTTGTCCTCTGGGGTCTGGCGAATTTGCCGCGGCAAGACGGCCAGGCGCCGCCCATCGAACACAGCTACGCCGGCAGGCTGGGGCACGCGATCGAACCGGTCATCGAGCCGCTCGGGTTCAATTGGAAGATCGGCGTGGGACTGATCACGTCGCTGGCGGCGCGGGAAGTCATCGTCAGCACGCTGGGCACGATCTATGGCCTGCAAGGAGACGGTGACGCCGGCGGGCTGCAAGAATCCGTGCGCAAAGATCTGACCCCGGCGGGCGCGCTGGCCTTGCTGCTGTTCTTCGCCTTCGCCTTGCAATGCATGTCCACCATCGCCGTCGTGCGCCGGGAGACGGGAAGCTGGAAGTGGCCCGCCTTGCAGTTTCTCTACATGGGTACGCTGGCATACGCGGGCGCCTGGGCAGCCTACCGTCTGGGCAGCGCTCTGTGGGGCTAAGACCCCTTCCGCCCGGCTGCCGGGCATCCTGCTAGCATGTGAAGCTGGATTGGGCCTATGCGGAACCTCATCATCGTCGGTTCGGGCTGTGCGGGCAACACGGCGGCAATTTATGCGGCGCGGGCCAATCTCAAGCCGCTGGTGGTCGCGGGGCATGAGCCGGGCGGCCAGCTCTCGTTGACCACGCTGGTGGAGAACTTTCCGGGTTTCCCCGAGGGGATCCAGGGCCCGGAGCTGGTGGCCAACATGCGCAAGCAGGCGGAAAAGTTCGGCGCCGAGTACGTGCAGGGCTCGGTGACCGAGGTGGACCTTTCCCGCCGTCCCTTCCGGATCCGCATTGACGATAGTTGGGAGGAGTGTCGCGCCCTGATCATCGCCTCGGGCGCCCGCGCGCGCTGGCTGGGCCTGCCCGGCGAACAGAAGCTGATCGGGCGCGGCGTCAGCTCCTGCGCCACCTGCGACGGCTTCTTCTTCCGCGACAAACTCATCATGGTGGTGGGCGGCGGCGACTCGGCGATGGAAGAGGCGATCTTCCTGACGCGCTTCGGGCGGCAGGTCACCATCGTCCATCGCCGCGATCAGTTTCGGGCTTCCAAGATCATGCTCGAGCGCGCTCGCGCCAATCCCAAGATTCGCTGGATCACCAAGGCCGTGGTGGACGAGGTCTTCGACGTGGACCAAGGCCTGGTGACGGGCGTGCGACTCAAAGACGTGGAAAGCGGCCGCAGTTGGGAAGAGCCGGTGGACGGATTGTTCATCGCCATCGGTCACGTGCCCAACACCGCGCCGTTCCGCGGCCAGATCGAGCTGGACGCCGACGGCTACATCGTTTCCAAGGGCGGGGCGCGCACCAGCGTTCCCGGCGTCTTTCATGCCGGCGACGTGCAGGACCGGGTCTACCGGCAGGCCATTACCGCGGCAGCCGCCGGCTGCATGGCGGCTATCGAAGCGGAGCGCTTTCTGGAGGCGGAGGGTCACTGACCAGCGCCAGTGGCCGGCGTTGGTCCAGCAGGCGCCAACAGGCCTCACAGTAATCGGCGTCGCGCGCGTCAATCTGTTCGACGGAGTGAGAGGGCCGCATGACGCAGGTGGCCTCCTGGCAGTGCACCAGCCCGGCCAGATGGCCCAGTTCGTGGAGCAGCTCGCGCAGGGCGCGTTCCAGCAGGAGCGCCGGATTGGGCGGCAGCCCGTAGAATTCCTCGCGCAGGCGATAGATGGAAAAGACGGCGGCGCGTCCACCCAGCTCGGCTTCTCCGAAAACGTAGCTGAAAACGGGAATGAAAAGGTCCAGGCGCGCGGCCCCCACGACCGGGATCGCATAACGGTTGCGCAAGGCCAGGATCAGGCGGGTGGAATCGCACTGCCCGCGCGCGGGATCGAGGGCGGGCGAGGGATCGAAGCGCCCGGCCAGCCGCGGGATGCGCGTGCGACGGGAGAGTTCCTCGAGCAAGACTTCCGAGAAATCGCCGATGGCGACAAGGCGAACGCCCGGCACTGGGGGAGGTCGTTTCACGCCCGCGAGATGCGTGTCCGCTCGGGCTGTTTGAGCCCGTAGCGGCGAATCTTGTGGTACAGGGTGACGCGGTCAATGCCCAGGGCTTTGGCGGCCTGAGTCTGGTTCCAGCCGAAGTCCTCCAGCACGCGGAGGATGTGCTTCCGCTCGACCGCCTCCAGCGTCAAGTCGTCGGTGGTCTCGGCGGGGCGGCTCAGCGCGAGGTCCGAGGCGCGAATCAACGGCTCGCGCCCGACCACGACGGCGCGCTCGATGATGTTTTCCAGTTCGCGGACGTTGCCCGGCCAGTTGTGGCTGACCAGCAGCTCCATGGCCGCCCGTTCGAAGCCGGTGAACTTGCGGTTCATCTGGCGGCTGAATTTTTCCAGGAAGTACTGGGCGAGCAGGGCCGTGTCGCCGTGACGCTCGCGCAGCGGCGGCAGATGGATCGTGAAGACGTTGAGCCGGTAGTAGAGGTCGGAACGGAAACGGCCTTCCTTGACCAGTTCGGCCAGGTTGCGATTGGTGGCGGCGATGACGCGGAAATCCACTTTGATCGGCTGCGTGCCGCCCACGCGCACGATTTCGCGTTCCTGCAAGACGCGCAGCAGGTCGGTCTGGGTCTTCAGGCTGATGTCGGCGATCTCGTCCAGGAAGATCGTGCCGCCCATGGCGGCTTCGAATTTGCCTTTCTTGCGGTATTGCGCGCCGGTGAAAGCGCCTTTCTCGTGGCCGAACAGCTCGCTTTCGATCAGGGTCTCGGTCAGCGCGCCGCAATGAACCACGACCATGGGGTTGTAGCGGCGCGGGCTGAGGCGGTGGATGGCCCGCGCCACCAGCTCCTTGCCCGTGCCGCTTTCGCCTTCGATCAGCACCGTGGTGTCCACCGGGGCGACGGTTTCGATCTGCTCCCTCACGCGGCGCATGGCTTCGCTCTGGCCGATCAGCTCGCTGACGGCCTGGGATTCGGCGAGCTGCTCGCGCAGCATCCGGTTTTCCCGTTTGAGCCGCTGCTGTTCGAGTGCGTTGCGAACCGCCACCGAGAGATCGTCGGGATCGAAAGGCTTGGTGATGTAGTCGAAGGCGCCGTGCTTGAGGGCGCGCACCGCGCTTTCCACGCTGGCGTAGCCGGTCATGATGATGACGGCGGCGTCGAGCTGCTCGGACTGGATTCTCTCGAGCAACTCCAGGCCGTCCATGCCGGGCATGCGGATGTCGGCGATGATCAGGTCCACGTCGCCGGACGCCAGTCGCGCCAGGGCTTCGGCCGCCGTGGCGGCCGCTTCCACGCGATAGCCCTCCTCGGTGAACCAGTGCACGAGCGAGTCGCGCACCACCTGCTCGTCGTCAACGATCAGAAGGGACGGCTTCGGTTCGGACATCGGATGCCTCCGGGTCGCGAGCGCCGGTCTGGCCAAGCGGCAACAGGACGTGGAACGTGGTCTCCTCCTCGTTCGTCTCCACGCGAATCTCGCCGCCGTGACGCTGAACGATGCCGTAAGCTACGGCCAGGCCAAGACCGACGCCGGCCGTCGCCGGCTTGGTCGAGAAGAACGGTTCGAAAATGTGCGGCAGCACGTCCTTGGGGATTGGCGGCCCGTTGTTGCTGATGGCGATATCCACGCGGTCATCGTCGGTGATGGTGGCGCGAATGCGAATGCGGCCAGGTCGCCCTGGACGGCTGCCGATGGCGTCCACCGCGTTCACCAGAATGGCGGTCAACACCTGCTGGATCTGGGAGCCGTCGCAAGGGATAGGCGGCAGCTCGGGGACCTCTTGAATCACTTCGATGCCGGCGCCTTGGAACTTGGGCTCCAGCACAGCCAGGGTGTAGCGCACGATGGTGCGCAAATCGCAAGGCGCAGTCTGCGTGGGCTGCTTGCGGGCGAACACAAGCAGGCTGTTGGCAATGTCGCCGCAGCGGCGACTTTCACGCTGGATGGTCTGCACCCATTCGAGGGCCGGGCCGGAAAGCGACGCCTTTTTCTCCAGAAGGCGGGCGTACGTGTAAATGCCCGCCAGCGGATTGTTGATCTCGTGCGCCACGGCCGCCGCCAGTTGTCCCAGCGACGCCAGCTTCTCGGTGTGGATGAGCTTTTGCTGCGCGGCTTCCAGTTCTTCCGTCTTGCGTCGAATCCGCTCTTCCAGGGTGCGATTGGCCGCCTCCACCTGCTCGGCCATGTCATCGAAGGCTCGCGCCAGAGCGCCGATCTCGTCACGGCGCTGGAGCCGGAAACGGAAGGAAAGGTCGCCTCGCGCCAGCCGATTGATTCCCTGGATCAGATGACGGATAGGACGTCCCACCAGCAGCCACACCAGGGCGGCGCCCAGCACCACCAGCACGCCCGTCGAAATCAGCACTTGGGCCCGCAGGCGCCGCTCGTGCTCTGCCAGCACTTCGTCCACTGTTTTCAGGGAAAGCACCACGTCCAGCACGCCCAAAATCCGCTGGGACGGCGGATGGGCATGACAGTAGGCGTTGGCGCAGCCCGGTTCGTTCTCGATGGGGCGGATCAGGCCGATCAGGCGTTCCTGACCACTGCGATAGAAGCGGTAGGTATGCTGCACCGCGGGCTTTTCCAGCGGCGTGGCCGAGGAATGGCAGGCGTAGCAGGCTTCCGCCCGCTTGTCCACCATCTGGCCGACTTCTCCCACGTTCGTGGAAAGCTGAATGGTTCCGTTCTTGGAGAAAACCCGAATTTTGCGCACGCCCTCCTGCGCACCGATGCTGTGGATGATGTGCAGGAGCTCTTCGCGGTTGTTGTCCATCATGCTGTCGTGGGTCGCCCGGAAGATCACGTCGGCCATGTTGCGCGCCGTCACCACGGCCGTGCGTTCCAGGTTTTCCCGCAGCAGGCGGAGGTTCGCGGTGCCCAACCACAGCATGACCGCGGCCATAATTGCGGCCAGGCCAGCGGTCAGTTTGACGCCGAGTCTATGCATACCGGGCCAGCGCCGGCTTCACCTCCGGGAACTGGCGCACCCTCGGCGAGGGTCCGAAGACTGCCAGATGCAGGACCGCGAATCGGAACGCCGCAATCCCCAACGTCACCAGCATCAATGTTACCGCCACTTCCATCCAGGAGGGGAAGTAGCGCGAACCCGCCGCCAGCGCCGTCGTGGACACGTTGAGCCGGTGGAGCAGGAAGCCGGCCACCACCGTGCAGGCCAGCGCGAAGAGCCGCTGCGGGTGAAGCCGGATCCGATCCGAGAGCGCCAGCGCCGCCGGTCCCAGCATCAGCAGCGCTTCCAGCCAGAACATGGCGGCATAGAACGCTTGGGGACCCGAGAACTGGAAGGCAGCGCCCAAATGCCCGCGATGGCCCAAGTCCCACAGGCGCAGGAACCAGAACACGCCGAGCAGCACCGCCATCGCCCTGCCCAGCTTCTCGAGCACGTCGATCTCCAGCGCGCGACCGAACGCACGCGCGCTCATACCGCTCTCGAAGATTACCATGGCCAGCCCCGCCCCGACCGCCGAGAACCAGAACAGCCACGGCAGCAACGGGCTGTACCACAGCGGGTGCAGCTTGGTGGGAACGATCAGGTACAGGCTGCCCAGGGAAGACTGGTGCATCGTGGAGAGGATGAAGCCCGCCACGGCCAGCGGGACCATAGCCGCGCGCGCCCGCTGCGATGCGCGCCGCCATCCCAGCCGATCGAACAGCAGCGGCGAAAACTCGACGGCCAGGACCGTGGTGTAGAGCATGACGCACCAGGCCACTTCGAACATGACCGAGCGCGGGTTCCACATCACCGTGGGACGCCAGATGTTCCACGGCCGGCCCAGATCGTAGATCAGGGCCACGATCACCAGCAGGTAGCCCAGGAAAGCAGTGAGCACGGCGGGCCGGACAATCGGCCGCAGCTTCTCAAGGTGCAGGATGTAGACCGCCATGGTGATCGTGAAGCCCCCGGCCGCCAGTCCCACGCCGCAGAGCACGTCAAAGCCGATCCACAGGCCCCACGGCATCTGGTCGGAAAGGTTCGTCGCCCCTCCCAGGCCTTTCGTGAAGCGGACGATGGTAGCATAGGCGCCTGCCGCCAGAATGGCGAGCGCCACCCAGCGCCAGAACAGCATTCGAAGCCGCGTCATCTTAGTCCCTCCCGTTCAGTCCGCCCAGATTCCCTCCTCGCCACCTCGTGCTTGCGATTCGTCAGCCACCACAAGCCGGCCAGGATCAAACTGGCCGTGCCTGCCAGAGGCGGGATCTGGGAGAGCGCCCGGTGCGTGTAAGCGGGCAAAGGGTCGAGCGGCAGATTCTCGGGCAACCCCAGAGCGCTGAATGGAACGTGCGAGATGTACAGGACCGAAGTCCCGCCGACTTCGTGCTCGCCATAGATGCGCGGCAGGTACTTGCCGGGTTCCGCGGCGATGCGGGCGCGGGCCTCTTTCAACAGCTCGTCGCGCTCCCCGCACATGGTAGCTCCGGTCGGACAAGCCTCGGCGCACGCCGTCACCCCTCCCTGCGCAAGACGCTCCGCGCAGAAGGAACATTTGCCCAGCTTCGGCGCCAGGCTGTCCCACTCGTAGCGCGGCACGTCGAAGGGACAGGCCTGAAGGCAATACCGGCAGCCCATGCAAATCGAGGGGTTGTAGACCACCGGGCCTTGAGAGGTCTTCCTGAGGGCGCCCACCGGACAGACGGAGGCGCAGGCAGGATCCAGGCAGTGCATGCACAGACGGCGGTAATAGGCTTCTCCGCGGCGCGTGCGCACCTTGCGGACCACGGTGTAGTGATGCGGCCCCAGTTCCGCTGAATCCTCAACCGGCAGCCCGTTCTGCTGGCAACAGGCGGCGACGCATGCGCCGCAACCGACACACTTGGTAATGTCAATCAGCAGGGCTCGCATGCCGGATTCCTCAGGAATTCAGAAAGAAGCGCTGCGTCAGTTCACGCCAGCGCTCCGGATTCAGTTGCAAACCTAGCTCCGGCTGGATCCTCCCGCCGTCCAACGCCGTCGCAAAGGCTTGGGGCGCCAAGGCTTGCCGCAGCTCCGCCACGGCCCATTCCATCCACCGGCGCGCGAGCGCCCCGTTGAGGAGATTCCGCAGGCTGACCTCGACGTCCGGCGAGTAGACTTCATACAACCAACCCGCTCCGTAGGGATCCCGCGTGATCAAGGAGGGATCTTCACGAACCCTCTCGTTGACCGCGACGATCTCGCCCTCCACCGGGGCCACCATGGCTGCTTCTCCCTGCTCGGTGGCCAGCGTCCAGCCTTTCTCGCCCTGGCGGAGCCAGCGACCCGCGGGGGGGCCTTGGATGCGGTGCACGCGGCCAAGCAGGCTCGCCGCGAATTCGTCTACGCCGATGCGGATTCTGCCTTGGCCTTGGTGTAACGCCCAAGTGTGACCAAGGTGGTAGCTCAACGATTCGGGGAGCGCCACGCCAGCGACGACCGGAGCGGGAGATGGCTTGGATACCGGAGAGGTTTCGGCCACTGGGAGGCGATACTTTTCCCGGTGCAGGATGTAGTCCACGATGATAAAAGCAACGAACGTTGCGAGAACTAACAAGGCAACCATAGCAGCGGTCTCCTTCCGTGACAATAGGGGGCACGCCGAGGCCCGTTAGCTGCGCGGTGGCGGTTGCGATGATAAGTGGCTAGATTCTCAAGCAGTTAGGCCTAGCGAGGCAAGTTCGGGCCGAACGAGGCCCCTCTCTCGGACGTTGCAATCAGCAACATGCATGACAATTCGGGTCATGAAGTCTAGCAATTGCCACAGTTGGAGGATGATGCAGATTGCAGCATAGGCGCTGATTTTCTCAGCAAGCTTGCCCGCGCGCAGTCCCGTACAAGCCCCTTGACCGTATGTATCCCATGACGGGACCCGGGATCTCCTTCGGTTCCTCCCCCGCCGCCAGTCGTGCGCGAAGGTCACGCGAGGAAACCGGCAACGCGAGCGTGGGAATCGGGATGACTCGGCTGCCAACGGGGGCTTGATAGTCGTGGCCGGGGCGGCTCGCGACAATGAAGGTCGCCAGCCGCACCACCTCTTCCCAGCGATACCAAGTCGTGACCTCAGCAAAGGCATCCGCGCCGATCAGAAAGAACAGCTCATCGCCGGGGGCCAGCCTGTCGCGGACCTTCTCGATCGTGTGGATCGAATAGCTGACGCGCTCGCCTTCTTCCAGGCGGCAGACCTCGAACCGCCGTTCGCCCGCGCAAGCCAGCTCGAGCATCCGGACGCGGTCCTCGTAAGGGGCCACCGCTGCCCCTCCCTTGTGCGGCGGGTGGGAGGCGGGGACGAACATCACGCGGTCGAGGCGGCAGTACCGGAGGGCTTCGCGCGCCACCTCGAGGTGCCCCGTGTGCACGGGATCGAACGTTCCGCCAAAGATCGCGATTCGCAACAGTCGGGTCCTCGAAAGTTCAAAACATCACCGTGAGCAGGATTTCGAACTGGTTACGCCGGCTCAGGCCGGAGCCGTCGGGCGTGGCGAACGCTTGCGTCGTCCAGCGTGTGTAGCGAATCTCGGGGATGAAGCGCGGGCCGAGCAGATTCCCTTCCAAACCCAGCGAGAAGACATATCCCCTCGCTGTCCTCTCCTTCAGTTCACGCGGGTCTTTGCGGTTCACCTGGACCGGCTGCCGGGGAAGGACGCCGCTCAATTCCGTGCCCGTCTGTTTGAAGCTCGCGAATCGCTGCCACACCAGGCCGGCGCCCGCCAGCGGTGAGACCCACTTTTGCGAGAAGCGATACTTGCCCAGCAAGGGGACGGCCCAGGCGTGCCCGGTGGTCACCAGATTCTCGCCCGAGCCCACCGACCGGTACTCGACCGAGCGGTGAAGAAGCTCGCCGGCCACGCTGAGACGCGCCGGCAGCATCAGTTCGAAGACGGGACCCAGGACCCAGCGTCCGCTGGAGGCCTGATAGCGACCGCCCGGCCAGGATTCGTTGCGAAAGGTGTCGGTCGCAGGCCAGCCGATCCTGACGCCGAAAGAAGGCCGCTGGCCGAATGCGGCGGTGACAATCCCGAGAATCACCATGACCCTGACGTGGAGGGCTGTGTTCATCATTTCAGCTTCGCTTCTCCTGAGCTGTCATCTTCGCACGCGAGGCCGGCTCGGCGGCGGCGCGGGAGGCGAGTTCATCGGCGCGCAGATTTTCGGGATCGTCCGCGTGCCCGCGCGTCCAGATCCAGCGCGTGCGATGACGCCCGCTGAGTTCATCGAGTTCCCGCCAGAGATCCTGGTTGCGCACGGACTGCCGCGAGGCCGTCGTCCATCCGCTCCGTTTCCAGCGGGGCAGCCACTCGGTGATGCCCTTTTTCAGGTACTCGGAGTCCGTGACAATTTCGACCTCGCAAGGTTCCTTCAACGCGCGGAGCCCCTCGATAGCGGCTTTCAGTTCCATCCGGTTGTTGGTGGTGTGCGGTTCGCTGCCCACGAGTTCCTTGCGGTGGGGGCCATAAATGAGGATGGCGGCCCAGCCGCCCGGCCCGGGATTGCCTTTGCAGGCGCCGTCGGTGACCAGGCGGACCTTCTTCATGCTGCCCGGGCCTCGAGCTCGCGCTGGAAGAACTCGTCCACCAGATCGAGGATCTCCTGGGGCTCGCGCGCCTTGTAGACCGCGGCTCGCAGGTGCGCGCCGTTGCGAACGCCATGAGTGAACAGGGATGCGAACTGTTTCATTTTTCCGACTGTTTCCGGATCGCCGCGCTCGATGAGCCAGGCATAGTATCGCCGCATCAACTCGTAGCGGTCGCGCTCGGAGGGCTGCTCATAGCTGCCGCGGCTCTGGTATTCGGCGATTTGCCGGAAAATCCAGGGATTATAAGAGGCGGCGCGCCCGATCATGACGGCGTCGCAGGCGGTTTCCGCCACCATGCGCACGGCATCCTCGGGCGTGACGATATCCCCGTTACCGATCACCGGGATCTTCACCGCAGCCTTGACTTGCGCGATCAGGCTCCAATCGGCCCTTCCGCTGTAGCCCTGATCCCGCGTGCGGGGATGCAGCGCGAAGGCGTCGAGGCCGCAGTCCTCGGCCAGACGCGCCACAGGCACAGCCACGATCTCTTGCTGACTCCAGCCGGCCCGTGCTTTGGCCGTCAACGGGATCTGGATGGCGGCGCGCACGGCGCGGAAGATCCGCTCGACGAGCTTGAGATCCCGCAGCAGACCGGAGCCGCCGTTGCTCCGGCAGACTTTCTTGGCAGGGCAACCGAGGTTGATGTCCACCAGGTCGAAGCCCAGTGCCTCGCACTGTCGGGCCGCTTCGGCCAGCACTTCGGGGTCGGCGCCGAACAGTTGCGCGGAGATCGGGTGCTCTTCGGGCTGGAACGCGAGGTACCTGAGTGTAGGGCCGCGGCCGCCCGCACGCATGGCGTTGACGATGCCGTGCGAGCTGGTGAACTCGGTCATGATGAGGCCGCAGCCGCCAAGCCCGCGAATGAGACGACGGAAGACGGTATCCGTAATCCCCGCCATGGGCGCCAGGACCGTGGCGGGACGGATCTCGACACCACCGATTCGCAGCAGCTCCGGCACCCCGTTCATCTCAACACCCATTGTAGCGGTCCGGTCGGCTGACAGAAGCGCCGGAGTGATGCTAGCATAAGTTGTTCGCGGAGGACGCCATCGTTCGCCTGTGCGTTCTGGCCAGCGGCAGCTCGGGCAACGCCACCCTGGTGGCCACCGGGCGAACCCGCCTTTTAATTGACGCGGGCTTGAGCGCCCGCGAACTCGAGCGACGGCTGGCGGCGGCAGGCGAAACGCCGGACCGCCTGGACGCCATCCTGGTGACCCACGAACATGGCGACCACGTGGCGGGTCTGCCGGTGCTGGCCCGCAAGCTTCGGCGTCCGGTCTTTCTCAGCGAACTCACGGCGTCCGCCATTTGCTGGAACGGCGAAGCGCCCCCGGTAGAGCTGTTCCGTGCAGGCGCCCGATGGCGTATCGGCGACATCGAGGTGACCAGCTTCAGCGTTCCCCACGATGCGGCGGATCCCGTGGGATTCTGCCTGGAAGCCGAAGGCCACAAGATCGCCATCGTCACCGACCTGGGCTACATTCCCGATTCCATCCGCTTTCAAATCCGCGGCGCCGAGCTTCTGGTGCTGGAATCCAACCACGATCTGGAAATGCTCAAGATCGGGCCCTATCCGTGGCCGGTCAAGCAGAGGGTCATGAGCCGCCAAGGTCACCTTTCCAACGATGCGGTGGCGCACTTCATCCGCAAGCACCTGGAGCCGTGCACGCGAACGCTGGTGCTGGGTCATTTGAGCGAACACAACAACCACCCTGATCTGGTTCGCCTGGTGGCGAGCGATGCGCTGCGCACCCGCGGCCTGCCCACACGCCTCGTCGTCGCCGAGCACCACTGTCAGACCGAGGTGTTTCAGCTATGATCACGCGTTACACGCGGCCGGAGATGGGCCGCATCTGGAGTGAGCAGAACAGGTTTCAGACCTGGCTGGAAGTGGAACTGGCAGCCGCCGAAACCCTGGCGGAGCTGGGCGAGGTCCCTGCGGAAGCCGCGCGCCAGTTGCGGCAACACGCCGCTTTCCGGCTGGAACGCATCCACGAGATCGAGCGAGAGGTCAAGCACGACGTCATCGCTTTCACGACCGCCGTCGCCGAGCATCTTACCGCTTCCGGCTACGCGGACGCATCGCGCTGGCTTCACTATGGTTTGACCTCGTACGACGTGGTGGATACTGCGCTGGCGCTCCAGATCAAGCAGGCCAACGGCCTCTTGAAAAGCGGGTTGGAACGCCTGCAAACCGCCCTGAAGGGCCGCGCCTTTGAGTTCAAAGACACTCCGCAGGTCGGGCGGACTCATGGGGTTCACGCCGAGCCTGTGACCTTCGGCCTGAAGTTCGTTTTGTGGTACGACGAGGCCGAGCGGAACGCCGCGCGGCTTCGGGCCGCCGAAGAGGAGGTCTGCGTGGGCAAGATTTCGGGCGCCGTCGGGACCTACGCCCACGTCACCCCCGAAGCCGAGGAAAAAATCTGCGCCCGGCTGGGCCTGAAACCTGCCCGCGCCAGCACCCAGGTGGTTTCAAGGGACCGGCACGCGCATTACTTGTGCGTTCTGGCTCTCATTGCTGCGCTTTTGGAAAAAATCGCCCTCGAAATCAGGCACTTGCAGAGGACCGAGGTCTTGGAAGCCGAGGAGCCGTTTACTGTCGGCCAGAAAGGATCCTCGGCCATGCCGCACAAGAGGAATCCCGTCGTCTGCGAGCAGATCTGCGGTCTGGCGAGGGTCGTCCGGGCCAACGCCGGGGCCGCCTTCGAGAACATTGCCCTGTGGCATGAGCGCGACATCTCCCACTCGTCCGTCGAGCGGGTGATTCTTCCCGATTCCGTGATTCTGGTGGACTATTTGCTCGCCCGGACGGCGGACGTGGTCGAGAACATGCGTGTTTACCCCGACCGGATCGAGCGAAATCTGGAAGCCACCCGGGGGCTCATCTATTCCGGCCAACTGCTGCTGGACCTGGCCGCGGCGGGGATGCTCCGCGAGGAGGCCTACAGGATCGTTCAGGGTCACGCCATGCGTTGCTGGGAGCGGGGCGAAGATTTCCGGGCTGCGATCGAAAGCGACCCCGAGATCGCCAAGTACTTGAATCGTGAGCAGATCCATCAAAGCTTCTCCCTGGGGCGCCACCTGAGCAACGTTGATTCCATCTACGAGCGGGTGTTCGGTAGCCGCGCTTGGGGGGCGGAGGGTGCCGTTAAACCCCTTAAAGATTAACTGTATTTAATCATTCCAACTTTCGTGGGTGCTTTTCTCCTTTCTTTGGGTTACACTATCCTTTGGGAGCCACCAAGGAAGGATGGGCTGAAGCATGAACAAGGCCCAGCGAACCCCGCAGCGCCATCTGGACCTGGCTCGAGTGCTTTTGGTTGACGACAACTTGACCTCCCGGCTGACCCTGCAAACGGTACTCGAGGCGGGCGGGTACCATGTTGACGCGGCGGCTTCTGCGGCCGAGGCCATCGAGAAACTGGAAAAGCACGAGTACGAGCTGGTTCTCACGGACCTCCGGATGGAGTCGCCCGAAGCTGGATTGAAGGTCCTGGCGCATGCCCGCATGATGGAGTACAAGCCGGCCACAGCGCTGGTCACGACGTATCAGGACACCCGTGGCCGCACCAAGCGTGCCGATGGGACCGTGCTGATCAAGCCGGAGGATCTGCCGGAGTTGTTGAGCCGTGTGGCCGACCTGATCAGCGAACGGGCGACCCGGCGGGTCGAGCGGGAGCTGGTCGCTCGCAGGTAGCCCTCCCGAAGTTGTCGGTTTTTCTGTAACTCATTGACGCCATGAGAGTTCTACCCTTGGGGGCGAAAGCTTTCCAACCGTGTTCGGTGCCGTCTCCTTGCTCGTCCTGAGCCAAAGACGAACGGCTTGAAACGATGCCCGAGGCTGTCTTCCGCTTCTATGGCGAGCTGAATGATTTTCTGACCCCCGAACGGCGCCAGACGGCGTTCCGGCACACCTTCTTGCTTCCCGCTCCCGTCAAAGACCTGATCGAGGGGCTCGGCGTTCCCCATCCCGAAGTCGAGCTGATCATGGCCAACGGCGCCAGCGTCAGCTTCGATTACCTCGTGCAGGACGGCGATCGCATTAGCGTCTACCCGGTTTTCGAGACCCTCGACGTGACCCCGCTGGTTCGCGTCAGGCCGCAGCCGCTGCGCCGGCCCCGGTTCGTGCTCGACACTCACTTGGGGCGGCTGGCGGCCTGCCTGCGCATGTTGGGCCTGGACGCCCTGTACCGCAACGACTCCAGCGATCACGAGCTGGTGCGGATCGCGGTCGAGCAGCGCCGCATCCTTCTCACTCGAGACACGGGATTGCTCAAGCACCGGGCAGTCACCCACGGCTACTTCGTGCGGGAGACCGAACCCCGGCGGCAGGCAGCCGAGGTCGTACGCCGCTTCCATTTGCAGAGGTTCCTCGAGCCTTTCAGTCGCTGCCTGCGCTGCAACGCCCTGCTGGAACGACTGGAGGGAGGGCCGCCGCCCGAGGCGCCGCCCACGGTGGCGCAGCGACACCGCGAGTTCTGGCGCTGCCCCGGGTGCCGCCGGGTGTACTGGCGAGGTTCGCACTATGCTCGCATGAGGGTTTGGGTGCGAACGCTTGCGGCGGATGAAAGTCCTTCCCCCAATCCGGTTAACATGTAATCCAGGGAGCGCCGTAGGCTTCCCCGGACGCCCCGACGATGGCGCTGCTTGACCTGACCTGGCACTGTTACATGGATCTGGCGAGCGCGGCCTTTTATGCGGGCCACACCGACCAGGCCATCCAGATGCTGGAGAAAGCCGCTCAGACCGTCGCCCACCTGGCCGCTCCCAACCAGCGCCTGGCTGAGACCCTCAACTGCATGGGTGTCCTTTACAGCCACCAACAGAGGTTCCTGCGAGCCGAGAAGTGCCTCCGCCAGGCCGTGGAGATCTTCGAATCGTCCCCCCAGCCCGATCCATCCAAGCTGGCCATCGCGCGCTTCAATCTGGCCGCGGTATGGGAAGCGCTGGGTCGCTCATCGGAAGCTGCCGAGGGGTACGAGCAGGCGGCCGAGGCTGCCCGGCAGGCGGCAGCCGCGGGAGACGATCATCTGGCGACCGTACTCCAGGAGATGGCCGATATCGAACTGGCGGAAGGACGGCGCACTTCTGCGCTTTTCGCCCTGCGGGAGGCGTTGCGCTTGCACGAGCAAGCTTCCGGTCCGGAGAGCTGGGAGGCTGCGGTTTGTCATGACAAGATGGCTGAGTGGTACCTGGCCGAGAACCGATATGCGGAAGCCGAGGCCTCTCTGCTGCGCGTCATCCGCATCAAAGCGAGGTTACTGGGGACCGACGACCCCGAACTTGCCCGACATTACCGGCGCCTGGGAGAACTCTACGCTCTCCAGAACAAGTATCCCGAGGCGGATCGCATGCTCGCGCACGCGGCCAGGCTGAGTCTGGCGAGCGCCGCGCCTCGCGTCCGCCAGCTCTCCCAATCCTTGCACGCGCTGGCCGAGACCCAGCGCGCCCAGGTCCGGCCCCTGCTGGCCGAAAAGCTGCGGCAATTGGCAGACCGGGTGGGAAACAGCCGCCTGGACGACGAGGCGCGCAAAGATATCCTGGAGACAATACAATGGCTGACCGCCTATCTGGACCGAGGCTGAGCGCCGGCGCCCGGTGAGGAGGTGGAATGTGCCGATTTACGAGTACCGGTGTGAAAGTTGCGGTCGCAAGGTAAGCGTGTTCGTACGGAAGATGGGCGAGGAAGCCGAGCAGTGTCCGCGCTGCGGATCGCCGCGCCTGGTTCGGCTCTATTCGCGCTTCGCGCTGGCGCGCAGCGAAGAAGACAGGCTGGAACGCCTTGCGGACGAGGCGGAGATGGCGGGCATTGACGAGAACGATCCCAAGAGCGTCGCGCGCTGGATGCGGCGCATGGGCGAAGAACTGGGCGAAGACGGCGCCGAGTTCGAAGAGGCGCTGGAAGAAATCGAACGCGGCGGTCTGGCCGAGGAGGACGAGGAGGCTGCCGGCAAAGACTCCGGCGAGGACGAATAAGGGGATTGGAGCGGGAGACGGGATTCGAACCCGCGACGTCCAGCTTGGGAAGCTGGCATTCTACCACTGAATTACTCCCGCCCCGGGGAGCCGTGGCTTTCGCTTCTGATTGTATCAAAAAGGCCGTCTTGCAGACTAGCCCCTTTTTGAGAGCGCCAGGCCGGGGGCCGTCACTTGTAAAATGCCGTGCTCACCATGGTCGCCAGAATTTGCCCCGGACGTCGCAGTCGGCCGGTCTCGATCTCATAGACGTAAGCCGAGATGAGCACGTCCTTGGGGATGAGGGGGTGGCGGCGGAGGGCCTCCACCTGCTCCACAGTCGCCTGGTCCACGTCCGTGATCGTCTTCCACCAGCGCGGCACGGCTTCCGGCGGCAAACGGAATTCGGGCAGCCCGGGGTCGAGGGCGATCTCGGAAAGCTTCACGCCGGTGGCCTGCTCGATTTTCTGAGTGACTTGCTCGCCCGTGGCGCCCAACATCCCGCACTCGGTGTGGGTGACGATAATGATTTCGCGCGTGCCGAAGCCGTGGATGGTCAAGGCCGCGCTGCGGATAACATCGTCGGTGACCAGGCCGCCGGCGTTCCGGAAAATATGAGCGTCCCCGGGCTGGAGGCCGAGGACCTGCTCGATGGGAACGCGTTCGTCCATGCAGGTGAGTACGAACAGCCCTTTGTTATTCGGGATCTTCTTGTGTCTGCGAAGCACCCAGTTTTCCCACTGCTCGATCGAACTGTTGACGGTGTCGGCGTGAGCCACGAAGCCTCCCTTTGTTTGTATTCTCCATTGAGATTACCATGATTGCACTTCTCTGTCAAACCCGGGGCCGATGCAGGGGATCTGCCTGCCCGAAGGCCGCAAGGTTCCTGCACCTGGGGGCGGTCGGTCTGAGAAGGTCGTTCTAAGAAAAAAATCCGCTCTCGCTCGGGGACCTCCGCGGTCAAGTTTTTCTGCGAGCTGCCGATTCTGGGTCCGATGTCTGCGCTGACTCGACTCGCTGACCGAGGCGCCCGGCCATGAGGTTGTTGTGGCTGGTCCCGGAAGAGGATCTCCGGCACGCTGAGCAACGCAGCCTGCTGGAAGCACTCGACGGCTGGTCGGTGGAGGTCATCCACGCCCCCTGGGCAGCTTTGGATGCCTTGGTCAAATCGGTGTATGACGCTGTTCTCGGGGAGTTCCCCTGGCCGGATTGGACTGCGGAGGATTGGCTGGAGGAGGCCCTGCGGGCGAACCCCTCCATCCCGGTGCTGATCCGCGAACGGGAGCCGCGCTTCGATCGCGCAGTCCGCCTCACCCGGCTGGGCGCTTTCCATTATCTCGGCGATCCCTTGGATCTCCCGGGCCTGCTGGGTCTTCTCAATGATGCGGCCCACTGGAAAAAGTGTTGGGACGAGGCGCGCGGTGGGCCGCAGGCCCCGGCTGAGCCTTGGCGCCGGTTGCTGATCGGGGAAAGCCGCGCCATGCGGCATGTGGTGGAGACGATCCGCCTCGTGGCCCGCCGGCGCTGCACCGTACTGATCACGGGCGACACCGGCACCGGCAAGGAAGTGGTGGCGCGCGCCATTCATATGGCCAGCGGGCGCGGTCACCTTCCGATGGTGGCGGTCAACTGCAGCGCGATCCCGGAGACGCTGCTCGAAGCGGAACTGTTCGGCCACGTCAAGGGCGCCTTCACAGGCGCCATTCACCATCGCATCGGGCGCTTCGAACAAGCGCATCGCAGCACGTTGTTCCTGGACGAGATCGGCGACATGCCGCTCGACTTGCAAGCCAAGCTGCTGCGCGTGTTGCAGGAACGCGAGCTGCAACGGCTGGGGAGTTCCGACGTGATCCCGGTCGACGTACGGGTGCTGGCGGCCTCCAATGCCGACTTGCCGGAACGGATCCGCCAGGGTCGCTTCCGCGAGGATTTGTACTACCGGCTCAATGTGGTCCCCATTCATTTGCCGCCGCTGGCCGAACGCGCCTCCGACATTCCCTTGCTGGTGGCCCACTTCCTGGAAAAGATCTGCTCGCGCGAGGAGATCCCGCCCAAACGCATCTCGGCTGAGGCCATGGAGCGACTGGCCACCTATAGTTGGCCGGGCAACGTCCGGCAGCTCGAGAACGCTGTCGAGATGGCCGTCATCCTCAGCGGGGAACGCGAGCTGTTGGTGCCCTCGGATTTTCCGCTTCCCTCACCCGCCCAGTGGAAGGCGTTGAACGCCAACTCGCTGCCCTCGATTCGCCTGCCGGACGAAGGCATGGATTTCGAGGCCACCATCGCGCGGATCGAGCGGAGCCTGCTCGAGCAGGCCCTGCGGCGCTCCCATGGCAACAAAAAGCAGGCGGCCGAGCTGTTGCGGCTCAAGCGCACCACCTTTTCGGCCAAGTTGAAGAGCCTCCAGACAGCGGCAAATTGGTGAGGGGCGACGGCCGGGTCAGACCCGGTTCGATCGGGCGCCGGCCGGCTCGCATAGACTATGAAAAAAGGAGCGGGTTTTGGCACTGGAGCATTCTGCGCGCCCCGATATGGGTCGCGTCCTGAAGTGGTCGCTGGTTCTGACGATCGCCTTCGTGGGCGTGGAGATCGCTGCGGGCTTGCAGGCGCACAGCCTCGCGCTGCTGTCCGATGCCGGGCACAACTTCACCGACGCGCTGGCCCTGCTGCTGGCGTGGTTCGGCTATTATTTCGCACAGCGTCCCGCCGACGAGGTCAAAACGTACGGGTATCACCGCGCGGGCGTGCTGGCGGCTTTCGTGAACGCGCTGGCGCTGCTGGGGCTGGCTGCGTACATTCTTTGGGAAAGCTACCGGCGATGGCTCAACCCGCAGGCGGTCCACGAGACGACGATGATCGTAGTGGCCGGCCTCGGTCTGGTGGTCAACCTGGTGATCATGCGTGGCCTGGCTTCGGAACGGCGAAGCGATCTGAACATCCGCAGCGCCTGGGCGCACATGCTGGGGGACGCGCTGGGCTCGATCGGGATCCTCATTGGCGCGCTCGTGATCCGCTGGACGGGCTGGCACCGGGTGGATCCGTTGCTTTCGGCGCTCATCGGGCTGCTGATTGTGTGGACGGCCTGGGATATCGTGCGCGAGTCGCTGAACATCCTGCTGGAAGGGTTACCCCGCGGCCTCAAGCTCGAGGACGTCGTACAAGCCATGCGCGAGATTCCCGGGGTTCTCGACGTGCATGACGTGCATGTCTGGAGCCTCGGTTCGAGCACCCACGCTCTGAGCTGTCACGTGGTCATCGAGGATGTGCCGCCCTCGGAAAGCGAGGGGCTGCTACGCCGCCTGAACCGGATGCTGGCGGAGCGGTTCCAGATCGGTCACACGACGATCCAGTTCGAACACGCCGCCTGCGAGGGTTGTCCCATTCCCAATCACCGCCAGCGGACCCTTACCGCGAATTCTTAGGGGGATCGGCGTTCTCACCCGCGCTCTTGTGGAGCTGCCAGGCCCGGACCAGCAACGTCAGGGCGATCCACAAACCCACCAGAGCGGCGGGAACCGTCACTGCCAAGGGCCACAACAAGGCGACCAGGCTGAGCGCCAGCAGGAGCGCTCCCGCTGTGGCGAGCACTCGGGCTTCCGCAGGCCCCAGTACGCGCAGGTTGGCGATGGAGGCGCCCACCGCTCGGCTGATCCCCAGCGCGCCCACGGCCATGCGTCCCTTGCGGCGACGGCGCGGACGCGCCAGCCCGCTGGCCAGGACGCGGCGTCGCGCGGTCAGTACGATTTCCGTGGCGTGCTCCAGGTCCTCCAGGTACATCTCCTCCATCCGGCGGGCGAACCCTTCGTCCTCGGCGACGATGTCCAGCTCCCAGTTGCCGAGCCAGCTCGAAAGGTTGAGGTTGGTCGAGCCGACACGCGCCCAGTAGCGATCGGCGACGGCGGTCTTGGCGTGAAGCATCGAGCCGTTCCACTCGAAGACGCGCACGCCCGCTTCGAGCAGCGGGCGATACATGGCGCGCGACAGGAAGGCCACCATCGGGATGTCGCTGGAGCCGGGCGCCAGAAGGCGCACGTCCACCCCGTCGCGTGCGGCGGTGCAGAGGGCCTGCACGTACGAGGTGGTGGCGACGAAGTAAGCGTCCGTCAGCCAGAGGTAACGCCGCGCGGCCGCGGCGATGAAGTGATCGAGCCGGTACAGGCCCGCGGTGTTCGGCGTCCCCGCGATCACGCGCAAGCGGACGTCGCCGGCCTGCGGTATCGCGTGCCGGCGCGGGATTTCCTCCAGGGGCAAGGGATCGCCCGCGGCCGCCCAGATCTGGGCGAAAGCCTGCTCGATGTCGGCCACGGCCGGCCCGCGTATTTCCACGCCGGTGTCGCGCCACGGATCCACGCCGCGACGCGGGTCGCCCAGCCACATCCGTCCCAGGCAGACTCCGGTGACGAAGGCGACCTCGCCGTCCACGCCGATCATCTTGCGATGATCGCGGCTGATCCACGCGAAGGGGCTGATGAATTGCGGCGGGTTGAACCATCGCGTCTCCACGCCGGCTTCGCGCAAGGCTCGCCAGAAGCGGCGCGAAGTGCGACGCACCGAGCCCAGCCAGTCGCACACCAGGCGCACGCGTACGCCCTGGCGCGCCTTGGCCATCAGGATCTGGGCGAACTCCCGGCCCACCTCGTCCTCGTGGATCAGAAAAGTCTCAAAGTGGATCCAGCGGCGCGCAGCCTGAAGGGCCTCACGCCACGCGGCATAATTCTCGGCGCCGTCCTTGAGCAGCCGCAGGCTGTTGCCCCCGATCAAAGGCGCGCCGGTAACCCGGGCCAGCACCTCCTGTGAGATCAGCGTCCGGCCAGGCATGAGCTTGCCTCCGCGAACCGCTACCCCTTACCATACACTCGCCGCGAGCTTTGCCTGGCAGCGCTGCGATGCTAAAGTAAATCCATGGGCAGCGGGTTTGCCTTTCCGATCCTGGGCGAGGGGGCGGGGACGACGCCGCGTATCCATTCCCTGCTGATCAAGCCGGTCTCGGCGGTCTGCAATCTGGACTGCGCCTACTGCTTTTATCTCGACCGCGAAGCGGATCCGTACAAGGATCTGCCCGGCCGCTCGATGACGCTGGAGATACTCGAGCGGCTGGTGGATACTTACCTCTTTTACTCCTATCCCAACAGCGTTTTTGCGTTTCAGGGCGGGGAACCGACTCTGGCCGGGCTCAAGTTTTACCGGAAACTGGTGGAATTTCAGAAACAGTACGGCCGCGACGGGCAGGCCGTATCCAATGCGCTGCAAACCAACGCCATCCTGATCAACGAGGACTGGTGCGGCCTGTTGCGGGACTATAACTGGCTGGTCGGCGTCTCGATTGACGGACCCGAGCCCATGCACGACCGTTACCGGGTCAACCGGGGAGGGCAGGGCACCTGGCGGCGCGTGATGCGCGGCATCGAAATTCTCAAACAGCACAAAGTCGAATTCAACGTGCTCTGCGTTCTCAGCCAGGCCAACGTGGAACACCCGCGGGAAGTTTATCGTTTCTTCCGCTCCATTGGCGTGGACAACATCCAGTACATCCCGCTGGCCGAATTCGACGGGCAGGGCAACCCGCTGCCGTTCACGATCACGCCCGAGCAGTACGGGCGCTTCATGCTGGAGACGTTCGAGCTGTGGTGGCCCGAACGGCGCCGGGTGCGCATCCGGCTGTTCGATAACATCGCCGAGGCGCTGGCGGGACAGAAACCCGGCAACTGCACCATGCACGAGACCTGCGACAGCTACGTGGTGGTGGAATACAACGGCGACGTTTATCCCTGCGACTTTTTCGTCCAGAACGACTGGAAGCTCGGCAACATCATGCAGGACTCGTGGCCGGAAATCGCGCGGCGCCAGCGGCGGCTCAGCTTCGCCTCCAAGAAGATGCTGCCGCGCCCGGAGTGCCGGGCTTGCGAGTACGACCCGATCTGCCACGGCGGCTGCCCCAAGTTGCGGCACGGCCCCAACCGGCGCTTCGAGGATCTGGACTATTTCTGCCAGGCCTACAAGATGATCTACGCCCGCTGTCTGGAGCCTCTGCGCAAGGAAGTGGCGCGCATGTGCGGCCCCGAGGCCGTGCGCGAACTCCACCCCGTCAGCCCCTATTGAGCGGCCTGCGCCGCGGCATCAGGCCCCCCCTTCCGGCGGCGGCGCGGCGACTTTCTCGATGCGCACGCGGGCGATGCGCCGGCGATCCATTTCCAGAACCGTGAACCGCCGACCCTCATATTCCACTGTTTCGCCGCCCTGCGGGATGCAGCCGAGTCGGTGCAGCAGGAATCCGGCCAGCGTCTCGAATCCAGCATTGGCAGGCAGCTCGATGCCGTAGCGGGAAGCCAGGTCGCGGATGCTGACGCCGCCTTCCAGCTCCAGCACGGGCGCTTCCAGCGCCGGCCCTGGCTGTTGCACATCGTGTTCGTCCTGGATCTCTCCGAAGACTTCCTCCAGCACGTCTTCGAAGGTGACCAGACCGACGATGGTGCCGAATTCGTTCACCACCAGCGCCATGTGCCTCCGGGCGGCGCGAAACTCCTCGATCATCTGGCTGAGCGGCTTGCTTTCGGGCACGACCAGCGGCTTGCGGAGCAGGGGACGCAAGGAGAAGCTGCCGCCGGCCAGCCGCTGTCGCGCCATCACCGCCAGCAGGTCCTTGTAATGCAGAATCCCGATGATATGTTCCGGATGGTCCTCGTGCACGGGAAAGCGGGAGAAAGGATGGTTGACGGCGGTGCGCAGCACGTGTTCGAGGGTGGCGTCCACGGGCAGCGAGACGATGTCGTGCCGCGGCGTCATGATCTCCCGCACCGCGACCCGATCCAGCTCGAGCATGCGCAGGACCGCTTCTTCTTCGACGCGCGAGATGCGACCCGCCGCGCGCACCGAGCTGGTGATCATCTTCAGCTCTTCCACCGAGTGGGCGCTGCGTTCCCCGCGCAAGCCGAAGAGGCGCGAGAGCACGGAAGCCGAGGTCTCCAGCACGCTCACGAACGGCTGCATCAGGCGCGCGAACACCAGAAGCGGCGGAGCGATCAGCACCGCGAAGCGATCCGCATTCTGGATGGCCAGATTCTTGGGCACCACTTCACCGGCCACCACCATGGCGAAGGTGAGAATCAGGAAAGCGCACAGGAACGCGGCCGCATGCAGCAGGGCGGTCACCAGGGGACCGTCCACCTGGCCCACGATATGCAGCAGGAACCGATAGACAGTCTCCTCGCCCGCCCAGCCCGCTCCGATGCCGGCCAGCGTGACGCCCACCTGCACCGTCGAGAGCAGGCGCGCCGGGCTGGCCAGCAGACTCAGCGCGGCTTGCGCTCCGAGCTGCCCGTCTTCGGCCAGCTCCCGCAGGCGCGATTGCCGGACTGCGATGAGCGCGGCCTCCGCCGAGGCGAAAAACGCGTTCATTCCCACGATGCAGGCCAGCAGCAGCAGGCGGTAACCGAAATAGTGGTCGCTCATGGCGTGCAGCCCTCCCTCCGCAGCCTGTCGCAGCGGCTCCAGTACAATCTTGAGGTGTTGCTCAAGAAATTCCTTCGTTATTTCAACATAGTCGCCGCCATGGGGGCGGTCGCCGCGCTGCTGCTGCTGTATTGGTACGGCTGGCGCCCGCTGCCGCAGACCTCGGGAACCCTGCGGGCGCCGGTCTCCGCGCCTGCCACCGTCGCGCGCGACCGGCAGGGCATCCCGCACATCACGGCGGCCGCTGTGGAAGATGCGTTGTTCTTGCAAGGTTTCGTCACGGCGCAGGACCGGCTCTGGCAGATGGACGCCTTGCGGCGACTGGCAGGCGGCGCGCTGGCCGAAATCTTCGGCCCGCCCGCGCTGGAGTCCGACCTTGCGGCCCGTCGCCTGCGACTGAGGAAGCTGGCGCAACAGCAATACGCGGCGCTGCCGGAGGCCGACCGCCGCGCCCTGGATGCCTACGTGCGCGGCGTCAACTTCTTCGTTTCCACGCACCGCGATCGCCTGCCGGTCGAGTTCCGCCTGCTCGGCTACGAGCCGCGGCCGTGGTCCGGCGTGGATTCGCTGTTGATCGGCCTCCACATGTTCCGTTCCCTGACCGGCGCCTGGGAGCAGGAGCGTCAAAAGCGGCGCCTGCTGGAAAACGGCGAGCGCGCGCTGGTCGAGCGTCTCTATCCGTTACGCAGTGGCCTGGAGCCGGCGCCCGGATCCAATGGCTGGGCGCTGTCGGGACGCCTGACCGCGAGCGGCAAACCCATCCTGGCAGGCGATCCCCACCTGGAATTCTCGCTGCCTGCGATCTGGCACCCCGTACACCTGCGCGCGCCGGGACTGGATGTGATCGGCGCCGCCCTGGTCGGCGTCCCCTGCGTCATTATCGGCCACAACCGCGACATCGCCTGGACCATGACCAACCTGCAATACGACGTGCAGGATCTCTACGAGGAGAAGCTGGATCCGCAGACGGGCCGCTACTGGTTTGCCGGACAGTGGGAGCAGGCGCGGCTAGAAAGCGAGACGATTCCCGTGCGGGGAGGGCCGCCGGTCGAGCTCAAGATCTGGGTGACGCGACACGGGCCGGTGGTGGCCGAGGAGAAAGAACGCTACTGGGCTTTGCGCTGGACGGCGGCGGACACAACGAGCTATGGATTTCCGTTCCTCGACGTCAATCGAGCCCGGAACTGGGAGGAGTTCCGTGCCGCGCTGGCGCGCTTCGTGGGCCCGGCGCAGAACTTCGTGTACGCGGACCGCCAGGGGCACATCGGCTACCAGGTGGCGGGACGTTTGCCGATCCGGAAAACTCATGGCGGCGACCTGCCCGCCGATGGCGCTTCCGGCGAGCACGAATGGCAAGGCTACATCCCGTTCGGAGACCTTCCCTCGGTCTACGACCCGCCGTCGGGCCTCATCGTCACCGCAAACCAGAACCCTTTCCCGGTGAACTATCCCTATCCGGTCAACGGCAGTTTTGCGCCCCACTACCGGGCTGCGCAAATCCGGGCGCGGCTCGGCGGGCGCAGCGGCTGGCGGCCCGAAGAAATGCTGGCCATCCAGAAGGACGTGTACTCGGCGTTCCATCATGCGCTGGCGCGCGCCGCCGTCGCGGCGTGGGATCGCAGCTCGAAGCGCGACCCGGGACTGGCCGGGGCCATCGAGATCCTGCGAGCCTGGAACGGGCAGATGGAGAAAGATCAGGCGGCGCCCTTGCTGGCCGTCCTGCTGGAAGGGCATTTTCGCAAGACGATCGTGGAGCGCGCTTCGCCCGGCAACAGCCTGATCTATCGCTTTGAAATCGCGCCCGCGGTGCTGGAGCAACTGTTGCGGGAACGGCCCAGCGAGTGGTTTGCGGATTGGGACGAGGTTTTGATGAAGGCCCTGAGCGGCGCCGTGGAGGAAGGCCGCCGCATGCAGGGCACGGAAGTTCGCCGGTGGCGCTGGGGCCACGCCAACCGGGTCCTCATCGTGCACCCGGTCCTGAGTCGTCTGCCGCTGATCGGAAAATACCTTCGCATCGGACCCGTGCCGATGAGCGGGGCGACGACGACCGTCAAGCAGACGACCACCCGTATCGGGCCCTCATTGCGTATCGTGGTGGATTTCGCGGATCTGGATGGGAGCTGGTTCGTGCTGCCCACCGGAGTTTCCGGGCATCCGCTGTCCGGTCATTTCAAAGATCAATGGTCGGATTACTACGTGGGCCGGGCGCACCGCCTCGGGTTCGACAAGGTGGAGGTCCGGCGGGTGCTGCGCGTCGAGCCTGCGGGCGGGTGAGTCAGGCGGCACCCGGCTTGCGGCGGGGCTGCCGGATCGAACGTCGGATGACCTTCAACAGCTCCTTGCAGTACAGGTCGAAGGCCCGCAGTCTGACGCCGTGGCGGAGCCACTGAAGCAACAATTGCCGCCCGGATTCGTCAATCGCGGTCACCTCCTCGAGCAGGACTTGCACTCGCTTGCCGGCGGCCAGTGCTTGCCGGCAACACTGCTCAGCCAGGCGGGCGTACTCGCCGGCGAGGCTGCCGTAGATGCGGATCGTGGTTCGCAGCGGGCCTTGTGACTGACTGAGGCGAAACACGGCTCGACAACGATCCAGTCTGACGTAGCATGCCGGTTACCAGAGGAGTGGTGGCGGAGGGATTCAGGGGCCGGGGCGGTGGGAGGGGTGGGTGACGACGCGCGCCGAATGTCGGCATCTGCCGATGGCAAGCGCCGAAAACTGCGATACCATGGAGTCGAATGCCCCATCCCGTCGCCGACGACCAGCATGACCTCCAGCGGGAGCTGGCTCGGCAACGCGACCGTCTGAGCGTCCTGTTCGAAATCACCAACGCCCTGGTCTCCAAGCTCTCCTGGGATGAGCTGTTACCCGCGATCTCTCGCGTGCTGGCTCGCGTGCTGCCCCATGACGGCGCCGCCCTCACCGTGCTGGACAAAGCCAGCGGCAAGCTTCGCTTGCACGCCCTCCACGTCCCCGAAAATGTCTGGTTCGATCTGGATCCCGAGCCCCGGTGTCCCGACGAGCTGCCATCCGGGCGGGCGATGGCGACCGGCCGGCCCGTGGTCACCACCGCCGGCGGCTTTGACCGGTTCGACCGGCACATCCGCGATCAGTTGGTGGCTCGCGGCGTCCAAGTGATCTGTTCGATCCCCCTGCTGACCGCCAATGGTCCGATCGGAACCCTCGAGATGGCTCGCGCTGGCCGCTCGGACTTCACGCCCGACGAGCTGGAGTTTGCGGTGCAGGCCGCGCGACCCATCGCCATTGCGCTCGAGAATTCGCTGGCCTTCCGCGAGCTGGAGGAAATCAAGCAGCGGCTCGCGCTGGAGAAGCTCTACCTGGAGGATGAGATCCGGGTGGATCAGAATCCCGGCAACATGGTGGGGCAAAGCCTCGCTTTCCAGGCTTTGCTGGAGCGCATCCGCATCGTCGCGCCTACCGACGCCACCGTGCTGATCGAAGGGGAAACGGGCACCGGCAAAGAACTGGTGGCCAGGGCCATCCATGAAGCGAGCGCACGGCGTGATCGTGCCTTCGTGAAAGTCAATTGCGCCGCGATTCCGGCCACCCTGCTGGAAAGCGAGTTGTTCGGCCACGAAAAGGGAGCTTTCACCGGCGCACTGACCCAGAAAATCGGTCGCTTCGAGGTGGCTGACGGCGGCACGCTCTTTCTGGACGAGGTGGGCGAGATCCCGCTCGATTTGCAGCCGAAACTGCTGCGCGCCATTCAGGAACAGGAGTTCGAGCGGTTGGGCAGCAATCGCACGATCCGTGTCAACGTGCGACTGATCGCTGCGACCAATCGCGATCTCAAGACGATGATGGAGGACGGCAAGTTCCGCAGCGATCTCTATTACCGGCTGAACGTCTTTCCGATCCACGTGCCGCCGCTGCGGGACCGCAAGGAAGACATCCCGCTGCTGGTCAGCTACTTCACGCAGAAATACGCGCAGCGGATCGGGCGACAGATTGATTCGATTCCTTCCAGCGCCCTGCAGGCGCTCATGCGCTACGACTGGCCGGGCAACATTCGCGAGTTGCAAAACGTGATCGAGCGCTCCGTCATCCTGAGTCGGAGCCGCGTGTTGCAACTGGCGATGCCGGAGGGCGGCCCGGTCGCGGTGCGCGCGCCGAGGACGCCCGGCGCCGAGGCAGCCGAGCGCGAGCGCATCCTGCGGGCGCTGCGGCAAACCAACGGGGTGGTCGGAGGACCGCGCGGCGCGGCGGCCCTGTTGGGCATGAAGCGTACCACGCTTCAATCCCGGATGAAAAGACTGGGCATACGCCGGGAGTACCGCTAGGCGGCCGGTTTGGAAGCCCTTTTGCACGGCTGCGAGGTGGAAAGTGAAAACACGCGGAGCTGGAATGGCTGGAAGATCTCGCTCGTTTGCTTGTTTCCGGCGCAGCTTGCGCCTGGCGGCGTGCGGTCTGCTGATCGCGACCGCCGGCTTGCGGGCCGAGCAAAGCCGGCCTGCGGCCGGAAAGCTCGCTCTGACGCTGTCGGAGGCGGTGGATCTGGCCTTGAAGAACAACCTGCAAACCCGCCTGGCGCGCGAGCGCATGGCGGAAGCCTCCGCCGCGAAAGGGATGGCGCGCTCGGCCCTGCTCCCCAACCTGCATGGCAGCGCGTATCAAATGGACCTGACGGTCAATCTCGCCGCCATGGGCTTTTCGCCCAGGAACCTCCCCGGCATTCCCATCCCGATGTTCGTCGGCCCATTCAACCGCTTTGACGCCCGCGTGCAACTGGCGCAAAGCATTTTCAACCTGAGTTCGCTGCGCCGATTTCAGGCCAGCCGGCACGCCGCCATGGCAGCCGGCTACGTCGAGCGCCAGGCCGCTCAACTCGTCACCGCCGCGGCAGCGCTCGGTTACTTGCAGGTACTCGAGGCCGAACAGGCGGTGGCCGCCGCCGAGGCGGACCTCCAGCTCGCCCAGAGGCTGCTGGATCTGGCGCGCAGCCGGCGCGAGGCGGGCGTGGCCACGGGCGTAGACGTGGCGCGTGCGGAGACCCGTCTGGCGGGCCAGCAGGTCCGCCTGGCCCAGGCGCGAACCCAACTGGATACGGCGCGCCTGAATCTGTTGCGCGTGATCGGGGCGCCCCTTTCGGCCGAGCTGTCCTTGAGCGAGAAGTTGCGCTTCAGCGCCGAGCCGCTTCCCGACGTGCAGAAAGCCGTCGAGCAAGCGCTGGCCGATCGCGCCGACGTGAGAGCCATGCGCGAGCAACTGCGTGCCGCCGAGGCCGAATACCGGGCTGCTTTGGGCGGCTGGCTGCCTTCGATCAGCTTCTTCGGCGATTACGGCAGCAGCGGTCTCAGGCCGAACGAGTTGAACCTGCCCACACGGAGCGTCGGTCTGCGCCTGGACGTGCCGCTGTTCAACGGGGGGCGCACGCGTGCGGAGATCCAGCTTGCCGCCAGCCATCGCCGGCAGGTGCAGGCGCAGTGGGAAGATCTGCGTGTCGCCGTGGAGAAAGAAGTGCGGGAGGCGCTGGAGCATTTGACGGTGCGCGCCCAGCAGGTGCGCGCCGCCGAGAGCGCGCTGAAGCTGGCGGAGCGCGAGCTGGAGCTGGCTCAGGATCGTTTTCGTAACGGCCTGGCGGACAACGTGGAGGTCATCCAAGCGCAAACCGCACTGGAAAATGCGCGCCGGGACTGGGTGGCCGGTCTGGCGCTTTACAACATGGCGCGCCTGAATCTGGCGGTCGCCACGGGACACGCAGAGGATTTCAAGCTGTGAAGACGAACGGACGGAGAAGATCTCATGCCTGAATCCCCGGTGGATATGCAAAACAGCATGGCGACCGAGTTCGAGCCCGCCAGCGCCCGGCGGCCGCTGGACAACCCTCGCGCGCGGTTGTTGCTGATCCTGGGTGTGGTCGCGGTCATCGTCGCGGGCGTCTGGTATTACTGGCAGCGGACGACGTTCGAGACCACGGATAACGCCTTCATCGAGGGAGCCATCATCCAGATCAGTCCCCGCGTCTTCGGCCAGGTGTTGCGCGTGCACGTGGATGATAACCGGCACGTCAACCAGGGCGATCTGCTGGTCGAGTTGGATCCCACCGATTACGAGGCCAGGCTGGCGGAAGCCAGGGCGCGGCTGGATGATATGCTGGCGCGGGCCAACGGCGCCAGGGCGGGCCTTTCGGCCACCACGACGCTGACCAGCGCCGTGCTCATCCAGGCCCAGGCGGCGCTGGAAGCGGCCAAAGAGCAGGTCGCGATGTTGAAGGCTCGCCTGGGTGAGGCCGAGGCGGGCGTCCGGGCTGCGCAGGCCAACCTCCAGCAGGCCCAGGCTCGTCGCGCCGCTGCGGAAGCCGAGGCCAGGCGCGCTGCGGCCGACGCCGCTCGTTACCGGGCTCTGTTCGACAAGGATGAAGTCTCGCGACAGATGCTCGACCGCACCGAGACCGAGGCCCGTGCGACGGCCGCGAACCTGGAGGCAGTCAATCAACTGGTGGCCGCGGCGGAGGCGGACCTGGCCCGGGCCCACGCACTGCGCGAATCCACACTGGCGGCCTTGCGGCAGGCTGAAAGCGCCGTGCGGCAGGCTGAAGGCCGGGTCAAGGAGGCGCAGTCCGGTCCCGATCAGGTGCGCGCGCGCCAGAGCGAGGTGCAGGCCCTGCAGGCCGGCATCCAACTGCAACAGGCGCTCGTGCGCCAGGCGGAGCTCAATCTTTCCTACACCCGAATCCACGCGCCGGAACCGGGCTACATCACCAAGAAGTCGGTGGAGCCGGGTAACATCGTGCAGCCTGGCCAGGCTCTGATGGCCCTGGTTTCCGACCGGCTGTGGGTGGTGGCCAACTTCAAGGAGACCCAGCTCAAACGCATGCGCCCCGGCCAGCAGGTGGAAATCAAAGTGGACGCCTACCCGCAGCTCAGACTGCGCGGCCGTGTAGATAGCATTCAGAGCGGCTCGGGGGCGCGCTTCAGCCTGCTGCCGCCGGAGAACGCCACGGGTAACTACGTGAAAGTCGTGCAGCGGGTGCCGGTGAAGATCGTCTTCACGGATCCGCTGCCGCGCGAGTACAAGCTCGGGCCGGGCATGTCCGTAGTGCCCAGGGTGCGAGTGCGATGAGTCTGCAACGGGACGCCAACGTAGCGTCGGCCTCCGAGTGGCGCCCGCGCGTGAACCCGTGGTTGATCACGGCGGCCGTGGTGTTGCCCACTTTCATGGAGGTGCTCGATACGACGATCGTCACCGTGGCCTTGCCCCAGATCGCGGGCAGCATGGCGGCCACGAACCCGGAGGCGACCTGGACGCTGACCAGCTACCTGGTGGCCAACGGCGTGGTGGTGCCCATCAGCGCCTGGCTGGCGCTGCGTTACGGGCGCAAGCGGCTGCTGATGCTGTGCACCGCGCTGTTTGTCGCCAGCTCCGTGGCCTGCGGGCTGGCGCCCAATCTCACCGTGCTCGTGCTGGCGCGGATTTTTCAGGGCATCGGGGGCGGGACGATGGTTCCGCTCACGCAGGCCGTGCTGCTGGAAAGTTTTCCGCCCGAAAAGCGCGGGCTTTCCATGGCTGTGTTCGGCCTGGTGATCGTGCTGGCGCCGATCATCGGCCCTACCTTCGGCGGCTGGCTTACCGACAATTATTCGTGGCGCTGGGCGTTTTACATCAACTTGCCTGCGGGGTTGGTGGCGCTGGCCTTGATGGCGCGCTATCTGGAGGACCCGCCCTGGATCCGGGAAGGCCGGGCGGGGCCGCTCGACCGCTGGGGCCTGACTTTCCTGATCGTCTGGATCGGCGCTCTGCAGATCGTGCTCGATAAAGGACAGGATGAGGATTGGTTCGCCAGCCCCCTGATCACGCGTCTCACCCTGGTGACCATCCTCGGCGTAACCGCGTTTCTGATTCACGAGGTCCGCACGCGCAATCCGGTGGTGGATCTGCGCGTCTTCAGGGATCGTAACTTCGCGGTGGCGGCGGCGACGATCTTCGTGGTCAGCGGCGCCATGTACGCTTCGATGACGCTGCTGCCGCAGTTCTTGCAGACGCTGCTCGGCTACACGGCCCAGTGGAGCGGATGGGCCATCGCACCGCGCGGTGCGGGCGCCTTCGTGGGCCTGCCGCTGGCCGGCTTGCTGTTGATGCGAGTGGACGGCAGGAAACTGGTTCTCTTTGGAATCTGCCTGTTTGCCTATAGCAATTACCTGCTGGGCGAGATCAGTCTCCAGACGGACTTCAGAAGCCTTTTGGGACCCAACCTTCTCCAGGGCTTCAGCCTGGGTTTCATCTTCGTTCCCCTGTCCACGCTGGCGGTGGCGCGCCTGCGCAACGAGCAGATGGGCAACGCGTCGGCCATTTTCAACCTGGTCCGGAATGTGGGTGGCAGCATCGGCATTTCCCTGTGGACGACGTATCTGGTGCGCAGCGCGCAGCGCAACCAGGCCTATCTGGTGGGGAGGCTGACGCCCTACGATCCGGTTTACCAAGAGTACCTGGCGGGTTTGCAGGCGGCGCTGGGACGCATCGCGGGGATGGTTCAGGGCCGGCACCAGGCCTACCGCGCCATGTACGGCATCCTGCTCCGGCAATCGGCGCTGCTCGCCTACGTACATACCTATCGCTGGCTCGTGATTGCCGTCTGGCTCTGTCTGCCCGCGGCTTTTTTGATGCGAAAAGCCGCGGCCCGGCCCACGCACGCGCTGCACTAACGACCTTGCACGATGGGGCGGAAGCGCCCGTCGCGATCCAGGTAATACCGGCGCCCGCGCCAGGTAATCGTGTTGCCGAAAAATCCGGCTATCCAGAAAAGAAAACTTAGTAAGTCCTCCAGGGGGAGGAGATACCAGAAACGGGCCAGTAACGGATCGCGGAGAATGCCGCGGCCCACGGCCCAGGCCGCCGCCGCGCGAGCCAGCGCCGTGGCGACCGCCAGCGGCCATGCCCGCGGGCAGAAAGTCGCCACGAGCAGGGCCAGCGGAAGCGGATACGTGAAGATCTGCCCCAGATAGCCCCAGCGACGCGAGCGGCGCGTGGAGCGCATCCAGCGCAGACGGTGCCGGAAATTCTCCCTCGGCGTATGGCTGCCGATGTGATGTTCGATCAGGTTGCGCGAAAGGATGACGCGCCAGCCCGAGTCGGCCACCCGGCGGCCCAGGACGAAATCCTCGGCCAGGTACTCGCGCAACTGCTCCATCCCGCCGATTGCCTCCAGCGCCTGCCGGCGCGCCGCAATCGTGGGACCGACGGCAAAGCGCACGCCCTCGATGAGGCGGGCGGCCAGCAGGCCGGCGAGAAAATCGGTGTTCATGCCCAGCGCTTCCAGCCGGGACCAGAAACTGGGGCCGGGCACGGCGCGGTAAGGACAGGTGGCCACGCCCAGCGCCGGGTCCTCGAACTCGGCCGCGAGGCCGCGTAACATCCCCGGGCCGACCCGAGTATCGCTGTCCGCCATGACGATCAGATCGTGGCGCGCCGCCGCCAGCATGAGGGCCAGGCTGAATACCTTGGCGTTGGGGTAAGGAGGCTCTCCGGTGACGATGAGTTGCGCGGGAATGTGCGGGAACTCGGCGCGGACCCGCTCGAAGACAGCGCGGGCCGGATCGTCCGCCGTGCGCACAGCGGCGAGAATTTCGAACTCGGAGTAATCCTGGCGGAAATAGCAGCGCAGGTTCTCCTCCAGCCCTTCGTCGGCGCCGGCCAGGGGACGAAGCACGCTGATGGGGACAGGGCGGCTCAGCTCAGGCCGGGGTTGGCGGAGGTAGGAGCGGACCGCCAGCAACACCATGACGCAGTAAGCCAGCGCGCCGGCCGCGAGCCCCGGCAAGGCTGCCGCCAGCATGGCGATTACTCGACGGGGGTCTTTTCCTGGATCAGCCGCTGGATTGCCGCCAGAAACTCGTCCACCGTGCGCGAACCCTGGTCGCCGTGGCGTCGGTTGCGCACGGAGACGGTTCCGCCCGCCGCTTCGCGGTCCCCCACCACAAGCATGTAAGGAATCTTCTGAAGCTGGGCCTCGCGAATCTTGAAATTGACTTTCTCGTTGCGCTCGTCCAGGGCGACGCGCAGGCCTGCCTGCTTGAGTCGTGCGGCCACTTCCCGTGCGTAGGGGATCTGCCGGTCTGTGATGGGCAATACGATCGCTTGCACGGGCGCCAGCCAGACCGGGAATGCGCCGCTATAGTGCTCGATGAGAATGCCGAAGAAACGTTCCAGCGAACCGAACAGCGCGCGGTGGACCATCAGGGGCTGGCGGGCCTTGCCGTCTTCGGCGATGTAAGTCAGCTCGAAGCGGCGCGGCAGGGTGAAGTCGAACTGGATGGTGGAAAGCTGCCACAGTCTGCCGATGGCGTCCACCAGCTTGACGTCAATTTTCGGCCCGTAAAACGCAGCTTCGTCCGGGACCACCTTGACCTTGAGATTGAGCCGCTCCGAGGCGTTCTTCAGCGCCGATTCCGCCAGTCGCCACTGCTCGGGAGTGCCGTCGTACTTGCCCGAGGCGCCTCCGTCCCAGGTCGAGAGCTCGGCTTCGTAACGCTCGAACCCGAAAGTCCGCAACACATGGAGCGCAAAGTCCAGGCAGGCTGCGATTTCGTCCTCGATCTGCCCGGGCGTGCAGAAGATATGGGCGTCGTCCTGAGTGAATCCGCGGACGCGCAGCAGACCATGCATTACGCCGGAGCGCTCGTAGCGGTACACCGTGCCCAGCTCCGCCAGGCGAATGGGGAGCTCCCGGTAACTGCGGAGCCTGTCCTTGTAAATGAGGATATGGAAGGGGCAGTTCATCGGCTTGAGCTGGTATTCGGAGTCTTCCAGCTCCATGCGCCGGAACATATTCTCGGCGTAGAAATCGTAATGCCCTGAAATCTTCCACAGGTCGGCGCGCGCCACGTGGGGCGTATAAACCAGCGAGTAGCCGCGCTCGACATACTGATCGCGCATCCAGTCCTCGAGCGCGCGGCGCACGATGGCGCCTTTGGGGTGGAAAAAGACGAGGCCGGGCCCCGCCATTTCCTGGATGCTGAACAGGTCCAGCTCCTGGCCCAGCTTGCGATGATCGCGCTTGCGCGCCTCCTCCAGTTGCTTGAGATACTCGTCCAGTTCCTTCTGGGTGAAGAAGGCGGTTCCGTAAATGCGCTGGAGCCGGCGATTGTGCTCGTCACCCTTCCAGTAAGCGCCCGCCACAGAGAGGAGTTTGAAGGCCTTGATTTTTCCGGTGGAAGGCACATGGGGGCCGCGGCAGAAATCCACGAAATGGGGCCCTAAAGTATATTCGGAGAAAACTTCGCCGGCCCGCTCCTGGATCAGCTCGACTTTCATGTCCTCGCCCATGGCGGCGTAGCGAGCCAGACCTTCCTGTTTGGGCACCAGGCGGCGCTCGTAAGGGAGGTCGCGCTGCTGGAGCTCGCGCATCTTGGCTTCGATTTTTTCCAGATCTTCGGCGGTGAAAGGCTCCTCCCGTTGGAAATCGTAGTAGAAACCGGTCTCTGTGGCCGGCCCGATGCCGAGCTTGGTGCCGGGATAGAGTTCCAGCACGGCCGCGGCCATCAAGTGGGCAGCCGAGTGGCGGTAGACCTCCAGCGCGTCCGGGTCCTTGGGGGTGAGGATCTGGAGGGTGACGTCGGATTCCAGAGGCCGCGTCAGATCCACCAGCTCGCCATTGATGCGGGCCACGACGGCTTCCTCGGCCAGTCGGCGGCTCAAAGAGCGCGCAATGTCGATCGGACGGCTGCCCTTGGGGACACGCAAGCTACTGCCGTCCGGCAGGGTGACGGAGATCTCGGGCATACAAGGATGACAAATCAGCTTAACACAGCCGAATCGCGCGCACTCCGGGCCGTGGCTCGCTTTCCTGGCGCGTCCGTGCGGGTTGCTATAGTAGAGATGAGCGCCGGAGGCGGCGCGATTCATGCAACCGGAATCGGCACGCAGTAACGGAACCGACGATGCCGGCTTGGTGCGCCTGGCCCAGGAAGGCGATTCCGAAGCCTTCGCGGAACTGGTGGCGCGTTACGAAAACAGCATCTTCCGGCTGGCTCGCAACATCACACAGAATGCGGAAGACGCCGAAGACGTCTTGCAGGAGACCTTCCTGAAGGCGTTCGAACACCTGGACGAGTTCCGTGGCGATTCCAAGTTTTACACTTGGCTGGTCCGGATCGCGGTCAACCAGGCTCTGATGAAACTACGCAAGCGCAAGAGCGATCGTTCGGTCTCGCTCGACGAGACGTTCGACACCGGGGAGGATACCCTGGTTCGCGAGATTGCCGTCTGGGCGGAGGACCCCGAGCGCCTCTACTCGCAGGAAGAACTGAGGCAAATTCTGGCCTCGGCCATCGAGAGCCTGCCGCCCATCTTCCGCACGGTGTTCGCCTTGCGCGACATCGAGGAACTCTCCACCGAAGAAACCGCGCAGATTCTCAACCTTTCGGTGCCCGCCGTCAAGAGTCGCCTTCTGCGGGCCCGACTGCGGTTGCGCGAGAAGCTGACGCGTTACTTCAAGCGGAAGGGGGACGATGTCTTTGCTTACCTGTAAAGACTTCCTCAACGAGCTCAACGATTACCTGGACGACGCTACGTCCCCGGGACTGCGCCAGGAAATCGAGGCTCATCTTGCCGAGTGCCCCAACTGCTGGGTGATCTGCGATACCACTCGAAAGACACTGCGCATTTACAAAGGGACGGATCTGTATCCTTTGCCCTCGGAGGTCCACCAGCGGCTCATGGAGGCGCTGCGGCGCAAGATGAGCCGGAGCACGAACGGTTCCTGAGAGCAGCTCGCTGAAACGGTTTCCCCCCTCCCGTGTAGTTGCGCCTCCGGCGCCCGTGGTAGTAGAGTCATCAGATCGTCATGCAACGGGCCACGGTGGCGGTGGTAGATCCGGATCCGAAGGTGCGGGCCTGCGTCCGCGCCGCGTTACGCCTCGAGGGGTATCGGGTGTTCGCCGTATCCAGCAGTCTTGCGGGGCTGATGTTGTGCGCCAGTCGGGAGGTGGATGCGGTCGTGCTCGAGCTGGAGTTGGGCAGTTTCTCGGGAACGGCCCTGGCCGAGACGCTCAAGTCTCGCTTCCCGGGACTGGTGGTCATCGGGGTGGCGGCGAACCCTCCCCTCCAATCGCCGCCCGGGATCTCGCGGGTGTTGCCGAAGCCCCTCGACACACCGGAGCTGGTCGCCGCAGTGCGCGAGGCCCTGAAGGCTCCGCCGCGAAAACAACCCGCAGTGCAGATGCCGGAACCGGGACGCCGGGCCCAGGCGGGCCACGGCTGAGCGCAACTATTCGGCTGCGGGAATCCGCCAGCGACGGCCTGCGCGCTCTACCTCAGCGAACACGCGCTCGCCGGGCGCCAGGCGTAGGTTCACGGTCTGGCCTGCCGGCGCCCGAACTTGCAAGGACAAGGCCCGGTCCCGCCGCGTCACCTGCGGCGATTCGAGCCGGCCGCCGCCCGATGAAAATACGCGCAGGACAGTGACGGTGAAAGCCTCGGGAGCCGGTTCCGTCGCTGCCGCCTCCACGTGCCATTGTGGGGGAATCGGCGGCCGGTTGACTGACCTCAAGTATTCCCAATCGGGCTCCGGATCGTATCCCGTCCATTGGCGCATTTTCAACGGCCGGGCCGCGACATAGTCCACCACGACGCCGGCCTTGCCGCGATCCAGGATCAGGCGTTGGGCGCCCTCGTCCACCTGGAACGGCTGCTGTGCGTGGAGCATCCACTGGAACGTGCCGGGCCTGGGCGCGCGAAGCTCGTCGGCCAGCAAGATGACGTCGGGCTTGACGAAGATGACGTGGCGCAACGCCCGTTCCAGACGGCCCTCGTAAGCGACGGTGGCATCGCCCAGCACGTAATCCAGGCCGTCTTCGAACTGCCAGCGCACGATGCGCCCCCCGGGATCGGCCGAGCGTGGTTTCTGACCTTCCCCGTTTACCAGCACCGCGTTATGAGCCCGCGTTCCCCAGACCCAGCCGCGGTGAAACGGGCTGCCGTAAAGATCGCGGTAGACGCAGTTGACCAGCAAGGGAACGCCGTAGCCGTTGAGCGTGAACGAGTTGTGCGGTTCCAGCCCGTGGCTCCAGCGTCCCATGGGGCTGGATTTGAAGCGCAGTTGCACGTTTTCGGCGGCGTTGAGAAGGGTGGTGTTGAGCACGGCCACGCCGGTGCCACGGAAGACTTTGGAGGTCGGCAGATCGCGGGGTGCTCGCGGGCTGACCGGCTGCCCGGCGGTCCACAAAAAGTCGAGCACCGGCTCGCCGACGCCCTCCGGGATGCCCCACGCCTGCAACCACCAGGCCCAGTAGGGGTTGCCCGTGCGTTGCACGAAGTAGTGCATGAAACTCCAGCCTCGGCCGGGAGGGCTGTGTGCGAGATCGCCGAACCCGAGGTCGGGCGAACCCGGCGGCGCCGAATAAAGTGCGTAGTCGCCGAAGTGAGCGAAGAACGGCTTTTTAAAACCGTCAATGCCGAGCGCCATGCGGGCCACGTCCATCCACCAGGCTGCCTTGGACATGTAACCCGCGAAGTAAGAAAGGCCCTCGTGCCAGCCGCCATCGTCGTCCGACCATACCGGATAGGCGGCGAAAAACTTGGTCACCGCGTATTCGAGGAAGCGGTCGGACTCCGGCGTTTCACCCAGAGTGGCGATGGCGTTTTCCGCCAGTTTGTGCCAGGTGCGATTGCCGTGGCTGCTGTAAGGCTGGTTCAGGTGGCCGGCGCCCTGGCGCACTTCGCCGCTTTTCCAGGCATCCAGCGCGCGGCGCAACAGGACAGCCCGGATGCGGGCACGCTCTTCCTCGCTGAAAAGCGGCCACGCCCAGTCATAGGCGCGCGCCAGCCGGTGCAGCATGGGCTTGGCGGCTTCGCAATTGAGCTGGAAATTGGTCGGGCCGTCGGGGTCCCAGGCCGCGAGCTTGAGCGTAAAGCGACGCGCTGCGTCGCCGTAGCGCGGATCCCTCGTGAGCAGCCAGGCGAAGGAAAGGACCTCGGCCTCGTGCAAGGCGCGGATGGTCTGTTCACGATTGGACCACCAGAACTGGCGCGTGGCGGGATCGGCGGCGCTGGCGCGCACCGCGGGCTCAGGCGTCGGTTCAGCGTTGTGCAACTGTTCGGCGCGCGCGATCAGCCTTTCATAGGCCGCCCGGCCGCCGTCGCGGGCCCACTCGCGCAAGCGCGGCAAATCGTCCGAGGTCACGAACAGGCGTGGGTGGCTTTTGGGCACGCGGCGCTTGAGTTCTTCCAGCGGAGGCTGCGGAAAGACTACCGCGCCGGGAGGAACGGTGAAGGAGCGAGCCCGGCTCCACGGCGAAGGCTTGCCGTCCTTGCCCAGGATGCGGTAACGCCACCAGTACTGGCCGGAGGCCAGCGGACTGTGGTGAGTGTAGACGCTCCACGGAATGCCGTCCACTTGCGTGGCTTGCTGGAACTCAGGGTTGGCTGCCCACTGGATCTGATAGGAAAGCGCGCCCGCCTCGTGAACCCAACTGAGGGAGGGCGGATTCAGCGGGACGACGGCGCCGTCTGCGGGCCGGTAACCCCATTCATCGGGCAGCGGCGCACGATCGGGAAGCTGGGCCAGGGCGATCGAAGTCAGCAGCAGGAGCGCGACTCTCATGTCGCACTTCATGATACTCCTCGGGCGTCCCCGCCGCAGGCGGCGCTTCAACGCCCGGCGGGACGACGGAATCGCTTGCGGCGCTGATAACTGCGGGCTAACTCCAGGTAGACGCCCAGGTCGCGATCCAGGTCCGACTGGGTCCCGTCGAAGTAAAAGTTGCGGATCGGGATGCCGCCCAGGTCGCGGCTGATACGAGGATAGATGGCCTCGCTGACGATGCCGTTCATGCACGTGAACGGGCTGATGTCTATGATGCCGTCCACTCCTCTGTGGGCCAAATAAATCGCCTTGCCCACGTTGAGCACCATTTCGCCCATGGCGCCTCCGGGCGGCAGATACGGGCGCGCGTAATCCAGCACTTCGTGGATATGCGGCTCCTCGTAGCCGGCGAAGTCCTCGCGGAACGGCTCGAGCAGGGCTTTTTCGTCGCGCTGCTGGATGTATTTGCGGATCCAGGCGGCCAGGGCGTCTTTGGAGAGTTGTCGCCCGGTGAGTCTGAGTTTGCGGAACTGCTCGGCGTTGGTGTACCAGACCCACTCGGTAATATCCGAGAGCCAGGCTTCGGCCCCGTAACTTTCCAGCCGGGCGACCAGGTTCTCGTTGGAGAACGTATGCAGGCGGCAGAAGATCTCGCCCACGATGCCGATCAGCGGGGTGGCAGGATCGCGGCGGATGGGCAGCGCGCGGAAGCGGTCCCGTGCCCGGATCAGGGACTCGCGTATGGCGCGGAGCTGGGGCTGGGGATCGAGCGGCGCTTGCTCGATGGTGCGGCAGAGGTCGTCGAGGCACTCTTCGTAAACCTGCTCGGTCTGTCCGGGGACGACCTCATGCGGGCGGTGCATGAGCAGCAGCTTTTGCAGGATGTCGGCGGCCAGCAAGGCGCGCCAGCCGGTGCGGATGAAGGGGCGGGCCAGTTCGCCTAGGCCGGCGTAGGCATTGGCGGAAGTGGGCGAGAGGACTTCGGTCTCAGGGAAGCCGGCCGCGGCCAGCAGGCGCTGCAAGTAGGGAGCGTACTGGCCGAAGCGGCAGGGACCGTCGGCCGTGGGCATGAACAGCACCACGCGGGACGGCTCCACGCCCGGCTGCTGGAGCACCTTCATGAAGTCGCCCACGGTAACTTTGGCGGGGTAACATTCATCCCCCGAGGTATAACGCGCCCCCAGCTCCCGGGTAAGATGATCCGACGGCGGAGTAATATCGGCGTCCAGACCGAGGGCGCGGAAAACCGAGGCAAAAGCCCGCCCGCTGCCATACGCCATGGGCGGAATGTAAATGCGTTTGCCGCGCAGGCCTTTGGGTATGCGCTCCGCGCCGGCGGCCTCGTTTACTGTACGGTCGCTGACAGCGCTCGCGGTTCCGCTGCCTTGTAGCATCGCAGAATCCCCTTGCTATCCAGATACGCTTCGCAACGCGTCATGTAGCCGGCGTCGTTGCCGTGGCCGTCGAACTGGAGAACCAGATAGGGCGAGCCGGCGGCGTCGCGGGTGAAGTGCTTGATATAGGAATCGGGACCGCACTTGAAATTCGAAATATAAATGACGTGGAGGTTGGGATGCTCACGGGCCAGCCGCGCTGCGGCCAGAATTTTTTGTCCCGAGGTCCAGTACATGTTGGGATGCAGATCGCCGATGAATTCGCGGCCGGTGACCAGGAAATCAATGGGGATGACGTTGGCGCCGTAACGATGCCGTAACTTGCGGGGTACGTCGCAATTTACGTTGCGATCGTAGATGTTGTACGAGCGGCCGACGATGATGATCCCCGGGTCGCCGGTGCGGACGAGCGTATCCAGGGCGCGCCGGCCGGCTTCGAGAAGGCGCTGTTGAAACTCGCGCTGCGCGGCGTAGGCGGCATCCACCGCCCGGTCGCTGGCGCGCCGGCTCACGCCCAGCTTGTGCACGCACTCCGCCATGGCGCGCTTGACGTAGTCGCGCCCGAGCTGGAAGTGGATGGTCGGAATAAGGAACTTGTGCCGGTGCGGTTCCAGTTGCGGCGCCGAGCAAATCACCCAGGGCAGGGTCTGGTTCCACGGGCAGTAATGCGCAATGCAGGGGTAGTCGGGGTGGGACTCGGCGTCGAGGGCGTTGAGCAGCAGAACGTAATCCACGCCCATGTCGAGCAGCGCCTGCACGTGCCCGTGAGCGATCTGGATGGGGTAGCAGGGCTGCGCGATGGCCAGCTCGACGCCCGCAGCCGCGATCCTGGGATCGGTGGGCGGCGAAAGGGCCACTTCCATACCGGCCTCAGTGAAGTAGCGGTGCCAGAACGGGTACTGATCGAGCATGGACATGGCGCGCGGCAACCCGACCACGAGCTTGCCGCCGCCGCGAGGCGGGGCAGCGTTCAGCGACCGCCCGGTGATCTCCTCGATCAGTTTCTCCCGGTAGGCGAACAGGTCCTCGATCACCGGCTTGCGCCCCGTCACCGAGGGCTTGCGGAAGCGGTCCGAGCACTTGTCGCCCCAGTAACTCTTCTGGCCCTCGATGGTGAACTCTTTCATTTCGCAAAGATTCGAGCAGGCCTGGCAGACGAAATCGCGCGTGGTCATCTTCAGGCGGCTCAGATCGTAGCCGCGGAAGCGCGTGGCGGCGCCCGTGGCGCGGTGCCACTGCCGCGCGATCAGGGCCATGCCGATCGCGCCGATGACGCCGTTGTGCGGCGGCACCGTGATCGTCTTGCCCAGCAGGCAGGCGAAGGCGGCGGCCACCGCGTCGTTGTAAGCGGTGCCGCCCTGGAAATAAATCACCTCGCCGATCCTGCGCCCGTGCACGACCCTGTTGAGATAGTTCAGGGCGATGGAATAGGCCAGCCCCGCTACAAGGTTGGGCACGCTTTCGCCCTTATGCAGCCAACTGGTGACGTCGCGTTCCATGAACACGGTGCAGCGTTCGCCCAGGCGCGTGGGGGCAGGGGCGGAAAGCGCCAGGCGCGCGAATTCTCCCTTGATCGAGATGCCCAGTTTCTCGGCCTGCTCTTCCAGGAAGGATCCCGTGCCCGCGGCGCAGGCCTCGTTCATGGCGAAGTCCACCACGACACCGTTCTCGATCGAGATGAACTTGGAGTCCTGCCCGCCGATTTCGAAGATCGTATCCACCGGCGGCAGGCCGAGGGTCTCCGCCACGTGCAGCGCCCCCGTCTTGTGCGCCGTGATTTCGTCGTTGACCACGTCCGCCCCAACGACTTCCGCGATCAACTCGCGGCCGGAGCCCGTGGTGCCGGCGCCCAGGATCTTGAGGCGGTGGCCCCAGAGGCGATCCACCTCGGCCAGGCCCTGCTGCACGGCCTCGATGGGGCGGCCTGCCGTGCGCAGATACACCTCGTGGATCAGGGCCCCGTGCTCGTCAATCACGACGACGTTGGTGGAGACCGAGCCGATGTCAATGCCCAGGTAGGCCGGGATGGGGCCGTCGCCCGGCGGCGGCGAGTACGGCACTACGCGATCGCGCAGCAGAACCACGTTCTCCATGGAGAGCGGGCGCGTGTCGTGCGGCTGGGTCTCGCTCTCGTGCTGCGCCAGCTTGTGGATTTCGGCGAACGACCGTTTGCGCGTTTCCTCGGCCTCCAGCATGGCGGTGCCGATGGCGCCGCACCAGGCGTACAGTTCGGGAACGAACAGATCGCTCTGGCCCAGATGGAAGACCTCGCGCAGCGCCCGCGTGATGGCGATGTTTTGCGAAACCGCGCCGATCAGGGCCACCGGCGGCGTCAGCTTGCGCCCCTTGACCACCGCCGCCTTGAAGTTGCGCGCCACAGCGTCGCACAGGCCTCGCAGAATCTCCTCCGGCTTGTACCCCTTCTGCTGGGCGTGGATCATGTCGGACTTGGCGAAGACCGAGCAACGGCCGGCGATGCGGGCGGCACAGCTTGCCGTGCAGGCCACCTCTCCGATCTCTTCGACGGAATAGTTCAGGCGCGAGGCCTGCTGGTCCAGGAAGGACCCGGTGCCGGCGGCGCACTCGCCGCTGCGGTCGTAGTCCACGATCCCGAGACGTCCCGTTTCAGCCTGCGGCTCCAGCCGAATGTACTTGGCGCTCTCGCCCCCCAGCTCGAAAATGGTCCGCACCTCGGGATAAAACGCGCTCATCATGCGCGCGATGGCTTTGAATTCATTCTCGAAGTAGATGCCGAGAATGCGGGCGATCGTCCGGCTGCCGGAGCCGGTCACGCGCAGACCTTCGATCCGCCGCTCCGGCACCAGTTCGTAAAACTCTTGGAGCAGATCGTACGTGGCCTGGATGGGGCTGCCCGCGATGCGGCGGTACTCGGAAATCACCAGCGGGCGCGGCCCGGAAGGAGATTCCCAATTCAGGAAGCGAAAGGCAGGACGCGCGGTGCACAGCGCCTCCAGCGTCCCCCGGTCTTCGGCCTCGCCCAGCGCAGCCAACTTGAGGCTGATCGCGCCGATGTCCAAGCCTATGTTGATGCCCATCGTTCCGCTCCGTGCATCCACGCCGCGCCGGACGCCCAGGTCCGCGAAGAGGCGCGGCCTGCCAGCCTGAGTCTTCTTATCAATCTTACACGCAGCAGGCCCGGTGGCGAAGCTCTTAAGATCCGAATGGCGTGAATTCCGCATCCAGCCGGCGATTTCCGCCATTGAACGGGGCCCGACACGGCTCCCTCAGGCCGGCCGCAGCGCCCGGCGGATCACCGCTCCGGTGAACGGCTGGCGCCTTTTGCGGATGGCCGCGCTTTGGGCGGCATGCCAGGGCCGAGGGCAACCGGCCGGCGCCCCGAGCAGTCCGAACAAGGTGGCGGACGAGTCCCGGTGGGGTGCAAAACTCCTGCGAATCATCGCGGATTGCGACCGCGGTTCTCCGACGCGGACCTCCTCCCTGTCACTTTTTCCGGAGAGCTGCATCCTCAATGGGTGAGAAGTTCAACAACTGGGACGGAGGTGCTTCGCATGTCGGGTACGGCGCGGCCGCACGTCGTCGTGATCGGAGGCGGGTTTGCAGGCTTGGAAGCTGCATTCTATCTCCGCATGAGGCTGGGGGACAGGGCCAGGCTCACACTGGTGTCGGATAAGGACTGGTTTCTGTTCAAACCGAACACGATTTACGTTCCGTTCGGTCTCGATCCTGAGAGGCTGAAAATTCCCTTGGACCGTCCCGCGCGGCGCAGAGACATCGAGCTGGTCCGGGGGGCCGCCCGGGAGATCAACCCCGGGGCCAGGCAAGTGGTAGTCGACGGACGCACGTTGAGTTATGACTACCTGATCGTGGCCACGGGCGCCGGGATGCGGCCGGAGGAGATCCCGGGCCTGGGCGAGCGTGCTCTCACGATCTGGTCGGTGGAGGACATGCTCCGGCTCGGCCGCGCGTTCCAGCAGTTGCTGGCCGACGCTCAGCAAGGCCGGCGCCGGCAGGTCCTGTTCCTGGTTCCGCCCAACAACAAATGCTCGGGTCCGCTGTATGAAATGGTGTTGATGTTGGAGACCTGGCTGCGCCGCAACAAGGTGCGTCACCAGGTGCAGATCACCTGGTCCACATACGAGGCAGGCTACATCCAGGCTTTCGGCCCGCGGCTGGACCAGGTCGTCAGCGGCGAATTCGACCGCCGCGGCATCCCCGGCTACAAGGAGCACGTCGTCGTGCGCGTGGAGAAGGACGAGGTAGTGTACCAGAACGGCCGGCGGCTGCCTTATGACCTGCTGATCTCCTTCCCGCCCTATGTGGCTTCGACGCCGTTTCCCGGGCTACCCGCCGACGATCGGGGGTTCCTGCGCACGGAGCTGGCGACCCGGCAGGTCGTAGGGCATCCCGAGATTTACGCCGTCGGGGATGCCGGGGACTTTCCCATCAAGCAAGCTTTTCTGGCGTTCCTTCAGGCCGACGCGGCCGCCGAGCACCTGGCCGCGAGCATCCTGGGCAAGAACGCCTCGCTCTGCTTCGATCCGGTCAGCATGTGCGTGATGGAACAGTTCGACAAAGCCACCTTCGCGCAGGTGCCGCTGGCGTTGACGGGCGACCAGGCTCGTCCCGTCAAGGTGCGGGCCGAGGATGACTCGCTGTACCGCGTGGGTTCCTCGCCGGTCTGGCGGCTCGGCAAGAAGCTGCTGGGACTTTACCTTCCGTGGCGGTTCGGCGCCGGCGAGCCCTTCCACGCCGGCGCCCCTTGGAAGGTGATGGAGGCCGGCCTCAAAGTCATGTCGCGGGTGATGGCCGGCTGAGCCGGCAGTTCTCTTCGATGAAAATCGCGGAACCGGTTCTTGCGGGTAGTTTCGGGGCGGCTGCGCAGGACCGCGCGGGCGTCGCCGGTCCGCGGCATAATAGATCCGGTGTTGGGTTTGCGTTTCTTGCCGGCAGGCTTCGTGTTGGCCAGTGTTCTGGCCGCTCAGTCACGCTATTATCCGTTCGGCATCGAGCAGGATGAACTGGCCGGTGCCCCCGACTTCAGCCACCTGAATCGCCCCTTGGAGCTCGCCCACCGCGTGTTCGTGCGCGACGGGGGCTTCTACCGGGTCGGCGCCGACCTGACGCCCAATACAGCCGATGACGAACGCGTCCGCTTCTTCGGCCTCAATCTGTGCTTCGGCGCCAACTTCCCCGAAGAGCGGGACGCGGTGCGCATCGCGCGCCGGTTGCGGAAGTTGGGCGTGAATCTGGTGCGGCTGCACCACATGGACAGCCAGCCGGATTCCAACCCCGACAACGCCGGCAGCACGCTGACGCGGGGGCCCTATCCCTCATGGAACCCGGTGTCGCTGCGGCGGCTGCGCGCTTTCCTGGATGCGCTCAAGGCCGAGGGCATCTACGTCAACGTCAACCTGCATGTGGGTTATCAGTACCGTCCCGCGGTGGACGGCGTCCCCGCACATCCGGCTTTCCCGACCCATAGCAAGCCGCTGCATATCTTCTGGCCGCGCATGGTCGAGCTGCAAGCCGAGTACGCTCGCGGGTTGCTGGAGAGGCTGGGATTGCGCGGCGACCCGGTGCTGGCCATGGTCGAAATCAACAACGAAAGCTCGTTGGTGCGCGACTGGCAGACGGGGAACCTGGGAAATGCTCTGGCCGGTGACTATCGGGTCGAGCTCGAACGGCAATGGAACGACTTCTTGCGCGAGCGCTACGGCACGACTGAGGCGTTGCGCGCGGCCTGGGGACCTGGCGAGCCGGACGGAGAGCCGTTGTTGCCCGGTCAATGGAAAATCGAGAACCACGCGCCGGCGCGGGGCGAGCCGCCCGAACCGATCGAAGCCGATGGCGTGCCCGCTGTCCGTGTTTACGTGGCCGCCGGCGGCAACTGGGTCATTCTCAAGCAGACTGGCTTCTCCGTCGAGGAGGGCGCGCCGTACCTGGCTGAGGTCGAAATGCGGGCCGACTTGCCCGCGGGCGAACAGCGCACGGTGTACTGGGACGTAAAGCTCGACGTCAGCCCGTGGCGAACCCAGCGCGGGATCAACATCTCGGTCGGCGCGCAATGGCGGCGCTACCAGATGGTGTTCACGGCCACGTTCCCCATGCAGGGCAACGGGCGGTTCGGCCTGTCCATCGAGCGGTTTGCAGGCACGACGGTGTACGTCCGCAACGCCGGCCTGAAACGGGCCGGACGGCATTCGCTGGCCGAAGGGCAGAGCATCGAAGAAGGCAAGGTGGCGCTGGTGGGCGATCAGGAAATCGCCGTTGAGCCGCGCGTCAACGATTACCTCGAGTTCCTGATCGAGGCCGATCGGCGTTACCTCAACGCCATCCGCGATGCGGTGCGCGCCGCCGCCGACGAGCTGGTCCCCATCACCGGAACCCAGATGAGTTACGGCGGCTTGTTGAACCTGGACTCCCATCGCGATCTCGACTACCTGGACAACCACTTTTACGTGGACCACTACAACTTCCCGAACGTGGCCTGGGACGGGCGCGACTGGCGCATCCGCGACAGCTCCGCCGTGGGCGCCGGCCTCCAGGCTTTCCTGAACATGGCTGTGGCGCGTGCGTTCGGCCTGCCTTACACCGTGAGCGAGTACAATCAACCGTGGCCCAACCGCCAGGGCGCCGAAATCGATCCCGCGCTGGCGGCCTTCGCCGCGTTTCAGGACTGGGACGGCATCGTCCACTTCGCCTACGAACACTCCCGGACGTGGGACGTGGGCGTACCGCACGGCTTCAACCTGAATGGCGACTGGGGCAAGTTCGTCAACTTCGGACAGGCGGCCTGGCTGTTTCGTTCGGGCGCGATCGAGCCTGCACGAGAAAGAATCCAGCTGCCCGTCCGCCGCGAGGACCGGCTGCGAGCCGGCCGCGAACGACGCAATTCGGCGATCGCGGCTTTCCTGGGAAGCCTCGCCGGATTGGACGCCGCGGTCTGCTTCAAGCACGCCTGTGGCTTGCGGCCAGATGCTGAGACGGAGTGGCCCGATGCGGCGCGCCAGGTCGCCGCGGCCCCGTATGCAAGCGACACCGGACAGCTCCTTTACGATCCGCAGGCGCGCCGTTTGCTCATCCGTACCGCCAGGGCTGCCGCGATTCTCGGTTACATAGATGGGGCGGCTTCGGCCGGCCCCATTGGCTTCCAACGGGCGCCTGAGACGCGGAACTTCGTGGCGCTGGTGGTAACTGCGCTGGACGACAAGCCGCTGGAGGAATCCGCACGAATCCTCGTTTCGCTGCCGGGTGCGACGCTGCGTTCGCAGCCCGGCTCCGATCCGCCGCGTCCCCAGCAGTTGGTAAATTATCCGGGCTCCACGGACTGGTTTACTTTAGAACCCGACTCACCCAACAAGCCCTCCGGCAATCTGAACGCCGGTTCAGCCCCGGTATGGATGGAGCGCGTAGAGGGCGTGCTCGGGCTGCGGACCCGCGCGGCGCGGCTCGTCGTTTATCCCCTGGATGGCGCGGGTCGCCGGCAAGAGCCGCTCGGCGAAACGTGGGTTCGACGAGAGGGTGACGCCTTCCGCATTCACTTGCAGGCGGACGGCCAGCCGTTGACGCCGTGGTACGAAATCGTGGCCGAATTTTGAGGGCCGGCGTTCAGGCCCGCCCGGCCATGCGCCGGAGAAACTCGATGCCCTCGGTGGCCATGCGGTCCGGGCTGGTTTCCAGATCGCGCCAGATCGAAGCCGCGGCCGAGATGCCGCCCAGGGCGAAACCGAAGCTTTCGATCGTCAGCCAGCCGTCATAGCCGATCTCCCGCAGCGCCGCGAAGACGGCTTCCCATTCGACGTGACCGGTACCCGGCGTGCCGCGGTCGTTCTCGCAGGTGTGCACATGCTGGAGCAGAGGACCCGCCAGCCGGTAGGCGGCGCCCAGATCCTTTTCCTCGATGTTCAGATGGAAGGTATCGAGCAGCACGCCCACGCGCGGGTGGGCCACTTGTCGGACCAAAGCCACGGCATCGGCCGCGGTGTTCAGGAAGTACGTTTCGAAACGGTTGAGGGGCTCGATGGCCAGATTCACGCTATAGGCTTCGAGCACGGGCGTCAGTTCCCGGTAACCCTCCAGTGCCCATCGCCACTCGTCGGACGTGCGCCGGCGGCCGGGCAGGTAACCTACGGGCGAATAGAGCGGTCCTGCCAGCACGGTGGCGCCCGCTTCCGCCACGGCTTTGATCGCATCGGCCAGATGGGCGCGGGCCCGGCGCCGGACCTCTTCATCCTCGCTGATCAGGCTCAGGCCGTCCACCATGACGGCGCTGACCGTGCATCCCATGCCGTTGGCCTCCAGCGTCCGGCGGATGCCTGCTGCCGGGAACGAGCGCGGATCGAACAGGGGCACCTCGAGGCCGTCGAAGCCCCATTGCTTCACCATGGGGAACAGATCGAGGTTGGACTCGTCGAAGGTCGCGGTCCACAGGAAAGCGTGCACGCCGAATTTCATGCTTGGATTCTATCCCAATCTTCGGACAGAATTGGTGTATGCGCTACCTGACTGGGTTGGTCGTGGCGGCCGGCGTCTGGGCGCAGCCGACGGTGACCGATCTGCTGGAGCAACGGACGCGGGAGCTGCTGGCCGGCGCCGAGAAGTCCTGCGAGTGCGTGTTGGGTGTGGCGGCGGTGGACCTGGAGAGCGGCGAGATCCTGGGGCGGAATCCGGATACGGTCTTTCCGCAAGCCAGCGCGATCAAGATCCCCATCATGGCGGAGGTGTTCCGGGCGGCGCGCGCCGGGCGCTTGCGCCTGGAAGACCGCGTCCGGCTGGAGCCCTCGGATCTGACGGGCGGCAGCGGCAAGTTGAAAGAGGAACTCAAGCGCGGCCCTGTGGAACGGTCGGTGCGCGAGCTGGTCGAGCTGATGATCCGCGACAGCGACAACGTCGCCACGAACAAGCTCATTGCCATGGTGGGCATGGAGGAGGTCAACCGGACGCTGGACGGACTGGGTCTGCACCGCACGCGGTTACGCCGCCGCATGATGGATATCGCGGCCGCTACACGAGACGAGGAAAATGTTTCAACGCCAGGCGAGATGGCGCGGCTGGCGGAAATGCTTTACCGCGGCCGGCTGGCGGACGAGGCTGCGAGCCGGGAGATGATCGAAATCATGAAAACCGTCAAGGGCTCCATGCGCAAGACGATCCCGGCCGAGATCGCCGTGGCGGCCAAGCCCGGCGAGCTGCCCGGCGTGCGCACGGAAACGGGCATCGTTTTCTTGCCCGGCCGGCCTTTCGTGCTGAGTGTGATGGGCACGTATCTGCCCGACAAGCTCGACCCCCTGGAGCCGGTGATCCGCATCGTTTACGAGCATTTTGTCCGCCTGGCCAATGCCAACCGCTACGGCCATCGCGTGCGATAATCTCTCGAATATGCGGCGAGGGGGACTCCTGACGGTTCTCGCTTTTCTGAGCACTTACCCCGGCGATGCGCAGCCGACCCTGCGTCCTGTGATCCGCGGCAGGCAGTATGCCGTCGCCTCGATGAAGCCGGAGGCCACGCAGGTGGCCGAACGCATCCTGCGCGCGGGCGGCAACGCTTTCGATGCGGCGGTGGCCTGCCAGGCGGTGCTGGGCCTGGTGGACGCTCCTAACAACGGCGTTGGCAGCGATGCCGTGATCCTGATTTGGGACGCGCGCGCCGGGCAGGCCTATTCGATCAACGCCGAAGGTACGGCGCCCCGGCTGGCGACCATCGAGTGGTACCGGCGCAACCAAGGCGGCAAGATCCCGGTGGACGAGGGCTTGCTGGCGGGCACCGTGCCCGGCGTGGTGGACGCCTGGTATCTGCTGCTCGACCGCTGGGGCACCATGACATTCGCGGAAACGCTCGCGCCGGCCATCGAGCTGGCGGAACAGGGCTTCCCGTTGAGCAATCGCCTGGCTGCGGCGATCAACAACAGCAAGAAGCTCAGAAAGTTTCCCTCCAGCGCCAGGCTCTACTTTCCCGGCGACCGGCGCTGGCAACCGGGAGATATCTTTCGGAATCCCGATCTGGCCCGCACCCTGCGCAGGCTGGTGGAGGCCGAGCGGGAGGCTGCCGGCAAAGGACGCCGCGAGGCCCTGCGCGCAGCGCGCGATCGCTTCTACAAGGGCGACATCGCCCGCGAGATGGCGCGCTTTTCCCAAGAGAACGGCGGCCTGTTCCGCTACGAGGACTTCGCAACTTACTCGGCGAAAATCGAAGAGCCGGTCTGGATCGAATATCGCGGCTACCGCATTTACAAAAATCCCTCGGCTTCGCAGGGACCCGCCGAGTTATTCGCCCTGAATCTGCTCGAAGGTTACGATCTGAAAGCCATGGGCCATAACTCGGCCGCTTACATCCATACTTCGGCCGAAGCGATCAAGCTGGCCATGGCGGACCGGGACAAGTATCTGGGCGACATGGACCGCATCGTGATCCCGTACCAGGGCCTGCTTTCCAAAGACTACGCCCGCGAACGTCGCCGCCTGATTGACCCGGATCGGGCTTCGCTCGAGTACCGCCCGGGCGAGCCCGAACGCTTCGTGCCGGGCATGCAGCTCCTCCACCGGCCCTCCGACTATCACGTGGCCGGTCCCGGGGATCCCGAAGGCGATACCAGTTACCTCGTGATCGTGGACAGCCGGCGCAACGTGGTGAGCTTCACGCCCAGCCTGCATACGGCCTTCGGGACGGGCGTCGTCATGGGCGATCTGGGCTTTACTTTCAACTGCCGCGGCGATTACTTTTCGCTGGTCGAAGGGCACGCCAACGCGCTCGAGCCCGGAAAACGCCCGCGAAGCACGCTCCAGTCCACACTGGTCGCGCGCGAAGGCAGGCCGTTGATGGCGATGGGCAGCCCGGGCGGCGATGACCAGTGCCTGCGCACCATGCAGACCCTGCTCAACATCGTCGAGTTCGGCATGAACGTGCAGCAGGCAATCGAGGCGCCACGCTGGACGACGCGCGGTTTCCCGTCCTCGGTCTTCCCGTTCCGCATGTATCCCGGCGATCTGGGCCTGGAAGAACGGATCCCGGAGGCCGCCCGCAAGGCCCTGCAAGCCAAGGGGCACAAGGTTCGCGTGACCGGCCCGTGGACGCTGGGATCCAACGCCGCCGTGGTCATTGACTGGGAGCGCGGCGTGATCAGTGCGGGAACCGATCCGCGCAGCGACGCTTTCGCCCTGGCCTGGTAGTTCGGGGACCCGGCAACTAGACAAAGAAGCCCCTAGCTGGGCCTAGGGGCTTCATTCAGAGGGGCTGGCGACGAGCTGGGCCTCGTCGCCGGGGATGCTGTTGGATAGCAGGTTTGATTTCATTGTAGCACGAATTTAGGACCTGTAAATCCCCATTTTGATTAAGATTATTTCATTTTCTGCCCCTCGTTGTCTCCGCTATCCTGCTCTCGTATGGCCTTGCTCGCAACCCGCCGCACGTTCCTGGCCGCTCCGGGCGCCCTGGCTTCGGTCAGGCTCCAGCCCGATGCTGTGGCCGCCATCGTCAGCCGCCACGATCGCTCGATCGAGGATTTGCTCCGCCGGCAGATCACGGACCCCGCCAGCGCCTGGTGCGGCGGATTTCCCGATCCTTTCGAGCTCCACCACGTGGGCAGTGCGGCCAACGCGCTCGAGACGTTCATGGCCGGCTTCCTTCAGCCGGCGTCCCGTTTCCATCGGAGCAGCGAGCTCGTTCAGCGGATGCGGCTGGCGGCGGGCTTCCTGGCGCGATTGCAGCGGGATTCGGGCAACATTGACCTCCTGATAACGAACTTCGACTCCCCACCCGATACCGCCTTTTGCGTGAACCCGATTGCGACGGCGACGCTGCTGGCCAGGCGTGCAGGCGAGGCCGAGCTGGCCGGGCTTGCCGACGGCTTCCTCCGTCGTGCGATGGGCGCCCTGGTGCGCGGCGGGGTTCACACGCCGAATCATCGCTGGGTGGTTTGTTCGGCGCTGGCGCAACTTTGGGAGCTTTACCGGGAGCCCGATTGCATCCGGCGCATTGATCAGTGGCTGGCGGAAGGGATTGACCTGGATGCCGACGGCCAGTACAACGAGCGCAGCACGCTGATTTACAACGCCGTCACCAACCGGGCGCTCATCGTCGTGGCTTCCAAGCTCGGCCGCGGCGAGCTGCTGGAACCCGTACGGCGCAATCTGGATGCGATGTTGTACTTGCTCCACCCCGGCGATGAGCTGGTCACCGAGATCTCCCGTCGTCAGGATCAGTTCCAGCGCGGCGATCCCGCTCCCCACTGGTTCGCCTTGCAATTCATGGCGCTCCGTGATCGGGACGGCCGGCTAGCCACGCTGGCCCGCCGCTATTTTTCACGCTACGCCTCTCTGGGCGCCGTGATGGAGTACCCCGAGCTGCTCGAACCTTTGCCGCCGGACGCCTCGCTCCCGGAGGATTTCGAGCGCCACTTCCCCTCCTTGCGGCTGGTGCGGATCCGGCGCGGGCGGGTCAGCGCGTCCATTTTTCTCGGCGGCAGCAGCCGGTTCCTGCATCTTCGTCACGGCGAAGCCGTCGTGGAGGCGGTCCGTTTCGCCAGCGCATTTTTCGGAAAGGGCCAGTTCGTTCCTCAACGAGCCGAAAAACACGGCGCCGGTTACGTGCTGTCGCAAACGCTCGAAGGGGATTACTTTCAGCCGTTCCATCCGCCCCGGAAAGTGGCGCCCGAAGAGTGGCTGTCCACCCGTCCCATGCGGCCTCGATCGGAGATTTGCCGGCTGACGCAGACAGCGACGGTGACCGAGGTGGCCCAAGGCTTTCGCCTTCGCATCCAGGTCAGCGGGACGGACAGGGTCCCCGTGGCGGTCGAGATCAATCTGCGGCCGGGCGGAAATCTGGAGGGAGCGGATCCGGCCCCGCAGGTCGAGGACGGGTGGCTGTTCCGGGATCAACGGGTACGATACCGGGCAGGGGCCGATGCCATCACAATCGGGCCCGGATTGCGCCAGCACGCCTACACACAAGTCCGCGGGGCCGAACCCAAGCTGCCGGGGCCGAGCCTCTACCTGACCGGATACGCCCCGCTGGATCACACGTTGGAGTTCCGCTGGGAGAAGGGCTGAGCGAACGGCTCAGTCCGCTTCGAGGATCGCCTGGATGAGGCCCTCCGTGGTGAAAACGCGCGCTTCGACGGCGACGGGCACTCCGTAGCGACGGAGGGTCGCGGAGGTCACCGGTCCGATCGAGGCGGTGCGGACGCCTTCCAGCGCGTGCTTGCCTGCGGCCTCGACCAGATTCGTGACTGTCGAGCTGCTGGTGAACGTGACCCAGTCGGGCTTCTGGGAGCCCTGAAAAATCTGGCGGGCACGGGGCGCCAGATCCGCGGGAGGGGCCGTGCGGTAGGCTGCGACCACCTCCACCAGGGCGCCGAGCCGACTCAATTCAGCCGGAACCACGTCGCGGGCGACCGCTGCGCGGGGCAGCAGGATGCGCCGGCCCGCAAGTTCGACCGATCCGAAGGCCTCCACCAGGCTCTCGGCCACGTACTCTTCCGGCATCAGGTCTGCCTTCAGATGCGCGTTTTCGAGCGCTCGCCGCGTCGCCGGGCCGATGGCGCAGATGCGTGCCCGCAGCGAGCGGAGGTCACGAGGCGAGGCGTCCAGGCGCTCCAGAAAGAAACGCACGCCGTTGGCGCTGGTGAAGATGATCCAGTCGTATTCGGGCAGGCGAGCAATGGCCGCATCCAGCGGTCCCCAGTCTTCGGGCGGCTGGAGCTCGATGGCGGGGAGTTCGATCACCTCGGCGCCGAGCTGCCGGAGCCGCTCGGCCAGATCGGCGGACTGATGGGCGGCGCGCGTGACGACGATGCGCCGGCCGGCCAGCGGACGGTTTTGTGAGGGGATCATCGCCGGTACACGGCCTCGAGGATTTCGCGAGCGCCGGCCTCCAGCATGGCCCGGGCCAGCTCCCGTCCCAACTCCACAGCTTCGCCCGCGGGTCCCTCCAGCGAATCGCGCACGGCGCGAGCGCCGTCAGGGGCCGCCACCACGGCGTGCAGGCGAAGGTTTCCATCCCGCGACTCGGCGTAGGCGCCGATGGGCACCTGGCAGCCGCCGCCCATGGCGGCGAGGAAGGCACGCTCGGCGGTCACGGCAGCACGGGCCTCCGCGTCGTCCAGCACCGCGCACGCCTGCAAAGCCTCCCCTTCCGCGCGCGTTTCGACGCCGAGCGCCCCCTGGCCGGGCGCAGGGCACATCGTTTCCGGCGCGAGGTACTCGGCGATCCGCCCGGACCAGCCCATGCGGTGCATCCCTGCCGCGGCGACGATCAGGGCGTCGTACTGGCCGGCTTCGAGCTTGCGCAGACGGGTGTCCAGATTGCCGCGCACCGGCTCGATCCGTAGATCGGGCCGCAGCAGTCTCAGTTGGGCGCTGCGGCGAAGCGAGCTGGTGCCCACCCGCGCGCCGGCGGGCAATCCGGCCAGCGGGCGCCCCACAACCACGTCGCGCGCGTCGTCGCGCACGGGAACGGCGGCCAGTCGCAGACCGGCCGGCAATTCCACGGGCAGATCCTTCAGACTGTGCACCGCCAGGTCCGCACGGCCTTCCAGCAGGGCCTCTTCAATTTCTTTGGTGAAAAGGCCCTTGCCGCCGATGCGGGCCAGCGGAACGTCCAGGATCTTGTCGCCTGTCGTGCGGATGATCTCAAGGCGAGTGGGATGCCCGAGGGCCTCCAGGCGTTCCTGCACCCAGCGCGCCTGCGCCAGAGCCAGTTGCGAGCCGCGCGTGCCGATGACGAGCATCGTCAGTCGTCCAGGCGGAACATGCGCCGGATTATCTCGATGGTCTGGAGGCCTTCGGGCTGGGCCGCCCGGCGCCGCAGCTCGGCCATCGGCCCATGAGCGAATTTGTTGAGCATGCCGCGCGTCAGTGCTTCCAGCGCTTCTTCCTGTGCCGGGGTGAGAGGTCCGAGGCGTGAGCGGTAGCGCGCCAGTTCGGCTTGCCGGATCTGTTCCAGCCTTTCCTGCATGCTGATGATGGTGGGCGCCACTTCCCGTAATTTCAGGCGATTCACCATCCGCTCGACCTCTTCCGCGATGATCCGCTCGGCCAGCTCGGCGCGCTGGCGTCGCCGGCCCAGGTTGGCGTCGGCCACGCGCCCCAGATCGTCAATGTCGTAGAGGAAAACGTTGTCGAGTTCGTTGACCGCGGGATCCACGTTGCGCGGCACCGCGATGTCAATCAGGAACATGGGGCGCCGACGCCGCGCCTCGATCACGCGCCGCATCTGATCCTTGCGCAGAAGGTAGAAGGGGGCGGCGCTGGAGGTCAGCACAATGTCCATTTCGGGCAGCGAATCCAGGAAGCGGTCGTACTCGACGATGACGCCCTGGAAGGCCTCGGCCATGGCCCGAGCGCGTTCCAGGGTGCGATTGGTTACGTAGATCCGTTGGACCCCGGCGGAACGCAGGTGGCGCACGGCCAGCTCTGCCATCTTGCCCGCGCCAATGACCATCACGCGGCGCTCGGCCAGCGACCCGTAAATCCGGCGCGCCAGCTCGACGGCGGTCGAGCTGACCGAAACCGGGTTCTCGCCGATCCCCGTTTCCGTGCGCACCCGCTTGGCCACGCTGAAGGCGCGGGTCAACACCGCTTCCATCCAGCCGCCCACGGCCCCGTGCGCTTTGGCGGCCGCGTACGCGGCTTTGAGCTGTCCCAGAATCTGCGGCTCGCCGACCACCATGGAGTCGAGGCTCGAGGCCACGCGGAACAGGTGACGAATGGCGTCGGCATCCTCGTAACGGTACAGGTAGGGCGCGAGCCAGCCCGGCTCGACCCCGCGCCGCTCGGCCAGGAAGCGCTCGATCACAGGCGCCGGATCCACGCTATCCTCGGAGGTAACGCTGACTTCGACGCGGTTGCAGGTGGAAAGGATCAGTCCTTCGCTGATGCCGGGGCGCGCCACCAGGTCCGCCAGAGCGGGGCCGAGCGAGTTCGCGTCGAAGGCCAGCCGCTCGCGCACGTCCACCGGCGCCGTGCGGTGATTGATCCCGGTGAGACACAGCTTCATGGCGTCAGGAGCTTGCGCAAGCCGGTGTGCGCCGCCCAGGTCACGGCCGAGCAACCCGCCAGCGCGATCACCATGACTGCCGCCTTGCGACCCCGCCAGCCGGCGCTCGCTCGCAGGAAGACCATCACCAGATAGAGGGCCCAGGTGGCCAGCGAGATCAGAATGCGCGGATCGCGGATCCAGCGCGCCCCGGATTCGATCGAAGCCCACGTGCTGCCCGCCACCACCCCCAGCGTGATGAAGACGAATCCCATGGTCATGCCCCGACCGATGAGCTCGTCCAGGGTGAGCAAAGCCGGCGCCTCAGCCGAGCTGGGCAACGCCTCCTTGCGTTTGATCTGGCGCTCGCGGATGAGGTAGGCGATGGAGGCCACCCCCGTCATGGCCAGCGCGGCGTAGCCGGCCAACACCAGCACCACATGCACCAGCAGCCAGGCCTCGCGCACACGTACGTCGGCCCAGCGCGCCGGCGCCGAGCCCAGCGCGCCGATGAGGGTCAGCAAGAACACCAGCGGGAAGATGAACATGCACAGGTTGCGCAGCCGGTAACGCCACCATACGAAAAGATAGAGCAGCGCGCTCAGCAGGGCGCAGAGGGAGGCCGACTCGAAGAAATTGTTGGCGGGGAAGTGGCCGGTGAGGGTGGTCTGTTCGATGATGGAGACGGCGTGCAGGATGGCGCCCACGCCGAAGGCGGTCAGCGCCGGCGGGAACAATCGCGACGTGCGACGCAGGGCGAGCAGCAGGGCATGGATCATGCCCACGGAATAGAATCCTGCCGCGACCCGCAGCCAAAGGATGCTCAGTTCGTGCATGAACCAGAGGCGGCGCCCAGCCGGCGGTAAGTTTTCATTATAGCGGGTCCGGACGACGGGCCTGCTTCTGTTCGCCTGCGGTCTTCAGCCTGCCCGGTCGCCTTGCTCCTCCCCGAACTCACCGCGCGCCAGCGCCTCCGGCCCTGTTCGGAACAGACGCTCCGCCGGGATGCGCGCCAGCGCTTCGGGATCCAGGTTGAAACGGCGGGCAAGCGCCTGACGCGGCCACGAGTGATCGCCATGCGCGAGACAGCTTGCCGCGGGATCGTCGTCCGGGGAAATGGGCGCGGAGCAAAAACGCAGCGACCACTGGCCCGGAAACAGAGGATGATCCCAGTAAAGTCGGAGCCGGTCGTCGCCGAAAGGATCCCGGTCGTCCGTCTCGTAAATCGTAAAAATGCCGCGTGAGTTATACGGCGCGAAGTAACCCGAGTTTCCCTCGCTCATTTACAAATCCACATTGAATTCGCGCCACTCCGTTACTCGCCGCTGGTAAATCGCTTCGCGGCCGAGGATGGCGGTCAGGGCCGCGGCGGCGCCGATCCTGATATCGGCCGGCGGCTGCCTTCCGGTTCGAATGGCGTCGAGAAACGCCGCCATATGCGCATCGCCCTTGCGCTCGGGCGCGGCTTCGACCAGCTTTTGCGGCGCGGCCTTGCGCTCTCGCGGATAATAGACCGAGGCTGAAACATCCACCGCGCCGTTCGTCCCGTAAACGTAGAAATACTGGCCGCCGCCGGGCAACCCGGGCGGGTGGAAAAAGACCTGGGTAAAGGATAATTTCACGCCGTTGGGATATTCGTAACTCAGGGTGTAGCCGTCCATATTGGTGCGGCCGGGAGGATCGTTCTTCCACAGCAGCGTGCCGCCGAAGCCTGCGGCGCGTTCCGGCCGGGTACCGATGATCCAGTTGCAAATGTCCAGATTGTGCACGGCCATTTCGACGATCACGTCGCCCGAGCGGCGGGCGTCGAAGAACCAGTCGGCGGAGGGCCCGTGATGATCCAGATCCTCGGAAGCATGACGCTGCGCCTTGACCATGATGACCTCGCCGGCCACGCCCTCGTGAATGCGGGCGATGGTGGCGCGCAGGCGCTCGTCGGAGCGCAGTTGCTGGCCCACTTGCAGAACGGTTCGGGCGTTGCGCGCCGCTTCCAGCAACTGGCGGACCTGGTCGGGCGTGATGCCCACGGGCTTTTCCAGGTAGACGTGCTTGCCGGCCGCCAGGGCGGCGACGGCCATCTCCGCGTGCAGGTCGCAGGGCGTGGCGATGAAGACGGCGTCAAGATCGCGCTGCTCGAGCAGCGCGCGGTAGTCGGTGTAGGTCTTCGGCTGGTGTTCGGCGGCGCTCGTGGCCGCTTTGTCCAGCCGGTCGGCTTTGATGTCGCACAGCGCGGCCACCCTGGCGCCCGGCTGGGCCATGAAGGCGCGCATCAGGTACATGCCGCGGTTGCCGGTACCGATGAAGCCGGCGGAGACGGGCGGCGGCTGATCTTGCGCGAGGCCGCGCAGGGCGGCTACGGAGCTCAACAAGAAGTGTCGGCGTTCCATCGAAACTCACGATACCAGGATTCACTGCCGGCTGCGGGCGGCCTGCTCCAGCGCAGCCAGGGTCAGCTCGGCGGTGCGTCGCCAGGGGAATTGTGCGGCGCGACGCGGGCCCGCCTCCTTGAGCTGCCCGCCGAGATCCCGATCTTCGATCAATCGAGCGAGCGCACCGGCGATCTGGTCTTCGGAATCCGGATCGAACAACAGGGTGGCGCCGGCGGCAAGCGAGATCAGCGGCTCGATCCGCGAACAGGCCGTCGGCAGGCCTGCCGCCATCGCTTCCAGCACGGGCAGGCCGAATCCTTCGAAGCGCGAGGGGTAAACGAAGGCCCAAGCCCGGCGGAAATGGTCGTAGAGCTCGTCGCGCGGGATCCATCCCGTCAACCGGACGGCCGCTTTGAGGTCGAGTTCCTCCACCAGTCTTTCGACGGCACGTGTGTGAAAGCCTCGGACACCGGTCACCACGAGGCGGAATTCGGGATGCGCGGCGCGAATGCGCGCGAACGCACGGAGCAGCCGGTCGAGGTTCTTGTGCGGATGCAGCGTGGAAGAGCACAGCAAGAAAGGTTCCGGCGTTCGCTTTGTGCGCTCTTGCCGGATCCGGAAGAAAACCGGGTCCACGCCGAGCGGCACGACGCGCACCCGCTCCGCCGCCACGCGGTAATAGCGCAGGAAGTCGGCCGCCGTGGCTTCCGAGTCCGCCAGGATCAGCGCGGAACGATGGGCCGCCAGCCACAGGAACAGGCGCCAGAACGGCAGGTCAAACCAGCGGAAGTACTCGGGATGGCGTTTGTGTTGAAGATCGTGAAACACCGTGACCGAGGGGCAGGGCGCCAGCACGGGAGCCGTGAAGCCGGGATTGAAAAGCACGTCCAGGCCGGCGAGGGCGGCGCGCAGCGGGAGCACGGTCTGTTCCCAGATCAGGCGGGCGGGGCGGAAGCGCGCGGGCGCCGGTTGCCGGAGCACGCGAAAGTTCGGCCGGGGCGGGCACAGATCGGCGCCGGTTTCGCGATTCGTGAAGACGACGTACTGATTGGCGGCATCCACGTCCGCCATCGCTGCCAGCAGGTTCCGCAGATAAATCTCGGTTCCGCCCACGCCGCCGGGAATCAAGTACAGGGCGTTGACGCCGATGGTGAGCGGCATCTCAGCGCACCTGGCGCAAGGCGGCCTCGGCCTGCCTCAACCCTAGCCGGGCGGCTGAATTGCGTGGATTCAGTTGGAGCGCTCTCTGAAACTCAGCCGACGCAGCCCGCGCATCGCCTGCCGCCAGATAGATGTTGCCGCGGTAGACATACGTCATGTCGAAGTTGGGGTCCAGACGCGCGGCCATGTCCAATTCCCGGAGCGCTTCCTCATGGAGATTGCGCTTGCCATAGACCATGCCCATGAGGGCGCGCACGTGAGCCGTGTTTTCCAGCGCCGCGGCCGCACGCAGCTTCTCCAAGGCTTCCTGGAAACGCCCGGCACAATCGGCCGCCAGGGCCCAGTCCACTAGGAGCCGGTAGTCAGCGCGTTCCAGGCGGGCGGCGTGCTCGAAGTGGGGCAGGGCCTCAGCGCAGCGGTTTGCCTGATAGTACGCGTAGGCGAGCTGGAAACGCGGCCGTTGCTTGCGGGGCGATTTGGCCACCGTGTCCTGCCACAGCGCGATGGCATCCGACCAGACCGCGTTGCGCTTCCAGGTCAGCACGCCCATCACCGCCAGCCAGACGCAAAGCAGGGCGGCCAGGCGCGCGACGTCGGTCCGCCAGCGCGCAAGCGGCTCGGCCAGGGCCAGCGCCAGCCAGGGGATGGCGAGGTACATGCGACGCTCTGCGACCGGATCCAGGATGGGGATGAACGACGAGGTGGGAGCCAGTGTCGCCAGGGCGCACAGGAACCCGTAGGAGGCGAGCGGGTACCGCCTCCGGACAACCAGCGCCAGCGCGAGCAGCGCCAGCAGTCCGAGCAGACCCCAGAGCGCGCCGTGTTCGAGCGGCGTGCGCGAGATGGGAAAGTCGTAATCGAGATTCTGCCCGTAGGGAAGAAGGAACAGGCGCAGGTAGAGCCACAGCGCGCGGCACTGGGTCAAGAAGTACTGCCACCACGTGAACTCGCGGACGGCGAAGCCGGCGGTGTCGCTGGCGGCCAGCACGTTCCATACGAACCGCGCGGCCGCAGCCGCGCCGGCGGCGATGGGCACATACAACCGCCAGTTCCGCCGGATACCCTGCCAGGCCGAGTTCCAGAACCAGTCCGTGAGAAACAGCACGGCCACCAGCGAGGCGGCGTGCTCTTTGCTCAGGACGGCGGCGCCGTAAAGCAGCAGGACGCCGAGTGCGACCGGCCACGTGACGGCGCTCGAGCTTCGCGCCCAGAACAAAGCCAGCGCCGCCAGATAGAAGAGCCCGCTCATAACTTCGGACCGCCCCGCGATATAAGCGACGCTCTCGGTCTGCAGCGGATGCCAGAGAAACGTCAAGGCTGCAAAGCCCGCCAGGATTTGCCGGCGCGGGGCCGGAATTTCTGCCCGTTCGAGAACTTTCCCGGCGATTATGAACACGAACATACCCGCCAGAAAGTGCGCCAGCACGCTGAACAAATGGTAAAAGTAAGGCTCCATCCCCGCCAGCCGGTAATTCAACCAGTAACTCAGCATCAATACCGGCCGGATGTAACCTAACCAGTACCGCAGCGGCGCATTCTGAAGGTCCGGGTTGGTGAAAGGCAGATACAGGTCATCGAAAAGGAACGGGCCGCGCAAGGCGGGACCGTAACTTTCAAGCAGCAGCCACAAGACGACGAGGCCCGCCAGCGCATGAACCCAGCCCCGCCGCGGCCGGGCCGTCGGCGGTTGCCGGCCCGAAGCCTCAGCCTTGCGTCGCCTTCTGCCCATGCGCCGATTCCAGGCGATATTCCAGGATCGCCACCCGCTGCGTCAGCGCGATGTTGGCGTCCTTGAGATCGGAGATGATCACCGAGAGCCGGAACAGGACCAGCAGGAACAGGGTGCCCACGATGAACACCAGGGCCAGCGGCGGGTTGCCGATGCCGAACCAGCCCGCCAGAGTGTGCAGCGCGCTCGGCCAGCGCGAAAGCACGAGCAGGGTCAAAGCCGCCCCGAACCAGCTCACCGAGTACTCCACGCGGATGTGCTGCCGGCGTATGGAAAACAGCACCAGGGCCAGCAGCGCAAGACTCATTCCGGTCGTGAAATCCAGCAGCTCTTCCATCTGTCCTCCTCGCAACCCGTTGCGCACGCGTGGCCGCACGGGTCAGCGGCGGCGCCGCTCGTACTTCAGAACGTTGACGAAAACCCCCAGCAGGACGTGGACGATGTAGTACAAGGACTTCAATACCGTGATCGTGCTGCGTCCGGCCAGGCGCGGACGCATCCGGCAAGGAACCTCCAGGAACCGGAAGCGCCGCCGTTGCAGCACCACCAAGGCTTCGATTTCGGGATACTCCAGCGGGAAGCTCTTGCTGAAGACCTGCAAGGCTTCGCGGTTCACGCCCACAAAACCCGAGGTCGGATCCCGCACCGGACGGCCGAGGATGGGGCGCAGGACCAGACGGAAAAAGCGGATGCCCAGCCCGCGCACGAAACTGCTCGGGGCGCCGTCGCCTTCCAGGAAACGCGAGCCGATGACCATCTGGCAGCCGCTGTTCTTCAGCGCTTCATAGATCCTGGGGATGTCGCGGGGGTCATGCTGCCCGTCACCGTCGGTGCGGATCACGTACTGGTAGCCCAGTTCGTAAGCCAGTTTGTAGCCCGCCTGGACGGCGCCGCCCAGTCCCAGATGGTAGGGAAGGGAAAGAACCTGCGCTCCCGCCCGCCGCGCCACGGCCGCGGTCTGATCGAGCGAGCAGTCGTCTATGACGAGAACCTCGACGTCGGGCAGCACCTTGCGGATCTCCTCGACGACCCGACCTACCGCCGCCTCCTCGTTGTAGGCGGGCACGATGATGAGCAGGGAGTTGAGAGCAGCAGAGTTCATAGGGCGGCTACCTGGCGCGCAGTGATCCAGTGCGCGTGGAGGAGCTCGCGGAACTGGCGCGGGCTCAGACGCGCCGTCCGCCGGATGGCTTTGCGTTGCCGCCAGAGGCGGCGCAAATGGAACAGGAGGGCCACGTGGGCGCGCGCCGCCAGGAAGACCAGCTCGACCGGATGGTGACCGGCGGCCTGGAACTGCGCGGCCAGACCCTCGCTTCGAAACAGCGCCAGCAAGTGCCAGAGATAGCGGGCCGCGGTGAAAAACGGCGCCTTCCACAGCATGCCCGCGGGATAATTCTTGAGCAGCACGAACAGGCGATTGCGTTCCACGTAGTAAGCTTTCAGCGGCGAAGCCTCGCCGGCGCTCTTCGAGTAGGCGTGCTCGACGACGGCCTCGGGAACGTACAAGCATTTCCATCCCGCCCAGCGCGCACGGAGGCCAAGGTCCGTGTCCTCGCAGTACAAGAAGAATTCCTCGTCGAAGAAGCCGATCTCTTGCAACATGGCTCGACGGTAGAGGGCGGCGCAGCCGCTGGGCAGCAACACCTCTTCGCGGCGGCCGTAACGGGCGGGAGGCTGGAACCGGCCGCGTTGCTTGCTGGCGCCATCGCCGCCGACCAGCATGCCCGCCGAGTCCAGCAGCTCGCTGCCCGCCAGCCGGATCTGGGAAGCGCACATACCCACGCCCGGCTCGGATTCCATGGCCTGGACCAGGTACTCCAGCCACTGGGGGTGCGCCACCGCGTCGTCGTTGATGGTCGCCAGATACGGCGCCTCTGACGACTGGAAGCCGGCGTTCACCGCCGCGCCGAAGCCACGATTGTCGTCGTTTTCGATCACGCGGTGGGCCAGGCGCGCCGCCGCGCTCTGCCGCACCCGACAGCGGCCGCTGTTATCTACAACGATGATCTCCACGCCGCTTTGGGTCTGGCGGTCCAGCGAGTACACGCAGTCCAGCAGCTCCGGCCCGGCACGCAACGTGGGGACGACCACGCTGACAATCGGCTTCGCCAAGTTACCGATTGTACCTGAGGGGGCGGCGCACTTGACGCGCGCGGCGCGCATCGCCCATGCTGGAACAGACGACGACCGCGCAGTCGCTCGCGAGGAGAGGAAACCAGGCTATGGCGCAAGTGGAACTGGTCATCGGCCAAACGGTGGTGCAAGCCGAGTTCAACGATACGGGGACGGCTCAGGCGATCCTGGAGGCTTTGCCGATCGAAAGCACCGGGAATTATTGGGGGAGTGAGTTTTACTTTCCGATCCCGGTGAAGCTGGGTCCGACCCCGGCGGACGTGGAGGTCGTGGAGCCGGGGACCGTGGCCTACTGGCCCGCGGGATCGTGCCTGTGCGTGTTTTGGGGTCCCACTCCTGCCAGCCACGGGGACGAATGTCGGGCGGCCAGCCCGGTGACGGTCGTGGGACGCGTGGTGAACCCGGAAGTGCTCGGCGGTCTGAAAGGGCGGAAGGTCCGGGTGCAGGCGGCGGGGACCGGCGCCTAAAGCGGCTAAGAGTTTCCGCCGATAAGAAGGAGGGGCGGCCCGGGGCAGCCGATGTCGGTGCCGGAAGGCGCTCGGGCGGTCCCAAGGGAGCAAGGCTTTGAAGATCCAGGACGCGTATCTGCCGAGCAGCGGAGCTTCCCAGCTCAAACCGACGGACCCCGCCACTCAAAACGCGCCCGTGACATCCTCACGCGCGGAGGCGGAGCGAAAAGCGGGGGCCTCGCCATCGGATCGGGTCGGCTTGTCCGAGCTTTCGGTGCGGCTTCTGGAACTGGTCCGGGTGGAGTCCCCTGAACGCGCGTCGCGAATCGAAAGGCTGGCCGAGCAGGTCCGCAATGGGCGCTACCAAGTGGACGCGCTGGCTGTGAGCCGCCGCATCATCGAGGAGGCGCTCCAAGGGTGAGCATGGGCGGCTGGGAGGAGCCCTGGAAGTCGGCGGAGGCTGCGCTGGGCAGAGCCGAGCAGTTGCTGATGGCGCCCAGCACGCAGGCCTGCGAAGCGACTGCGGTTCAGCTCGAGGCCGTCGAGGGCGCACTGAGGGCCACCTTGTCGTCTTCGACTGCCGCACGGCCAGAGCCCGGGCAAGTGCAGCGCTTGCGCGGGGGGTTGCGTCGCGTCACCCTGCTGCTCGATAACGCGGCGGCCTTTCGTCTGGGCTGGGCGCGAGTGCTTGCAGCCATGGTCGGCGGCTATACCGAGCGCGGAGAACCCAAACCGCTCCAGCCGCCGGCCTCGATCGAGTTGGAGGGTTGAGGAGGTCCCGATGGCGGGCTTCATGGCCTCCTTGAGCGCGACCTCGGACGCTCTGCGGGCGTTCGAAAAGGCGCTCAGCGTGGTGCAAAACAACGTCGCCAACGCCATGACGCCCGGCTACGCCCGGCAAAGGCTTTACCTTGAGGCGCTGCCCTTCGTCCCTGAGGCGGGATTCCCCGGCGGCGTTCGCGCGGCCCGCATCGAGAGCGCACGCCAGGACTACGCCGAACAGGCCGTGCGGGCGCGCCAGTCGGTCTGGGCGCGCTCGGATGAGCTGGCCGCCGCGCTCGGCAGGATCGAGCATCTGTTCGACGTCTCGGGTCAGATCGCCATTCCGCGGGCCATTACAGCCCTGTTCGAGGCTTTCTCGGCCTGGAGCATGGCGCCCAACGATACGGTGGCGCGTCAGTCGGTTCTGGAGCGGGCCCGGGATCTGACCAACCGGTTCCAAGAGATCGCGTCCGCGCTGGCCCAGGCCTTCCATCAGACCTCCAGCGCCATCCAGAATCAAGTGGCCCAGATCAACCGGCTGGTGGGGCGCGTGCGCGAGATCAACGTGCTCTACCGGCAGGACATTCGCAATCTGGAAGATCCCTCGCTCGATGCTCGCCTGCATGCCTTGCTGGAGGAGCTGTCCCAAGTGGCTGACTTCACCGCGCTGCGCCAGGAAGACGGCTCGGTGATGATCCTGCTCGGCGGCCAGACGCCCCTGCTGGTGGGCGAAGAGCAGTTCGAGATCTCAGCGGATCTTTCCCAGCCGCAAGCGCGCATCCTGGACGCCGCCGGGCGAGACATCACCTGGCAGGTGACGCTGGGCCGGCTGGGGGCGCAACTGGAATTTCGCAATCGCATCCTGCCGGAGCTGACGGCGGATCTGAATCGGCTGGCCGCAGCAATGGCGGACGTCATTAACGCCCGGCTCGCCGCGGGGCTGGATCGCAACGGGCAGCCGGGCGCGCCTCTGTTCGCCTACGATGCGCCGGAGATCGCCGCGGCCACCTTGCGCGTCACGGCGATCACGCCGGACGAGCTGGCGGCTGCTTCGGCGGAGGCTCCGGGCGGCAACGGAAACGCGCTGGCGCTGGCCGAGCTGGCCGACAGCCCGGCGCTCGACGGTTTCAACTTCATCGGTTTCTACGGCTGGATCGCGCGTCGCGCGGGCGGCGCCCTTCAGGATGCGCGCGAGGGCGCAGACCAGCAGAAGCAGATGTTGCTGCAAACCCAGTGGCTGCGCGAGCAGGCCTCCGGAGTATCGCTGGACGAGGAAGCCGTCAACCTCGTGCGCTTCCAGCGCGCCTACGAAGCCGCAGCGCGGATGATTCGGGCGATTGACGAACTGATGGAAACGGTGATCCGGCTGGTGGGTTAGGACGGCGGCCATGATCCGTGCGATTGATATCGGGGGAGAGCGTTTTCTGGCCGACCTGCAACGCATCCAGCAACGCCTGGACCGGGCGCAGAAACAAATCAGCTCAGGTTTGCGCGTCGCGAGCGCGTCCGACGCGCCGGATCAGGTGGGCGAAATCCTGATGGTTCGGGCGCGGCTCGATTTGACGGCGCAGATCCGCCTGAATCTGAGCCGGGCCAAAGCGGAAGTGGATACGGCCGAGCAGGCCTTGCAGGTTGCGGTGAAGGTCGTCGAGCGGGCCATGCAGCTCGGCGTGCAGGGCGCCAACGCGACTCAGACTCCAACCACCCGCCAGATGCTCGGCACGGAGGTGCGCGCCCTGCTCGAGCAGATGGTCGCCCTGGCCGCCACCCAGGCCGAAGGCCGGTACCTATTCAGCGGCGATCGCGACCAGACGGCGCCCTATGCGCTGGATCTGGATGCGGCGAACGGCGTGAGTGAGTACCAGGGGGTGACCGCCACGCGCGAGGTGCTGCATCCGGCCGGAACCCGTTTCAAGGTCGCGCGCAGCGGGGATCAGATTTTCGACGACCCGCAGGCCAGCGCCTTCGGCGCGCTCAACGCCTTGCGCCTGGCGCTTGAAAACGGGCCGTCCGCCGCGCCGGGCGAGCCGGGCTATCAGGAACAGTTCGCGGCGCAGACGGCAGCCATCGAGCAAGCGCTGACGGGTCTGCGCCGGGCGCACGCCCATCTGAACGTGCAACTGGGTTTTTACGGCGCGGTGCAGAACAAGATCGCGGAGGCGGTAACCTTCGCCGAGCGCATCGAGGTGCGGGAGCAGAATCTGCTGAGCGTTTTGCGCGACGCCGATATCGTGGCCGCGGCCCTCGCCCTGAGCCAGGCCGCCACGCACCAGCAGGCCGCGCTGTCGGCGCGCGTGCATTCCTGGCGAGGCAGTCTTTTCGATCTTCTCGGCTGATCGCGAGCGGGCCGGCTAGCTCGGCGCCAGTCCGGGGATTTCCGCGAGACCCAGGATCCGGCGTCGAAGCATGTCCATCGCGGTTTGGGCAGCGAAGGCGCGGATCCGATCGCGGTCCCCCAGGAAGCGAAAACGGCGCGCAGAAGTGCCTTCCGGGCCGGCCAGCGCAAGATAGACGGTGCCCACGGGCGTGGTTTCGCTGCCGCCTGAGGGTCCGGCAATGCCGGTCACTGCGAGAGCATAGGTGGCGCCGGTACGTGCCCGCGTGCCTTCGGCGAGGCCGCGAGCCACCGGCTCGCTCACCGCGCCGTGCTCTTCGAGAAGCGCAGCCGGCACGCCGGCCAGATCCGTCTTCGCTTGGTCGCGGTACACCAGAAAGCCGCCCAGGAAATACTCGGAGCTGCCGGGCACGGTCGTAATTCGTTCGGCCAGCATGCCTCCCGTGCAGCTCTCGGCGACAGCCAGCGTGGCGTGGCGTTCCCGGAGCAGCCTCCCGATGAGCACTTCCATCGGTTCGCCCGCCGAGTAAATGCGATCACCCAGGATGGCTTCGATCTGCCGGCCCGCTTGCTCGAGCAAGGCTTCAGCCTCCTCTTCGCGGGCGCACCGCGCTCGCAAATGCACCTGGATATCGCCCGGCGCAGCGAGCACAGTGGTGAAAAGGTCGGCGTATCGCTTGTAAATGGGGGAGATTCGCTGGTCGAGATCCGATTCCGCGATCCCGCTGACCCGGTACGTTCGGGTGCGAATCACCAGAGGGGGCGCGATCGCGCGCAGTCGCGGCAGAACGTGATCGCTGAACATGGGCTTGAGCTCGCCGGGCGGACCGGGCAGCAGGACCACAGCCCGGCTTCCGTCGCGAACCCACTGGCCCGGGGCCGTGCCGACGGCGTTGGGCAACGCCTCGGCGCCCTGGATGAGGTACGCCTGGCGGCGGTTGATTTCCGCCATGACGCGCCCGGCCCGGCGGAATCGCTCTTCGATGGCGGCGAGAATTTCGGGCTGGAAAACCAGCTCGCGTCCGAGGGCTTGCGCCACCGCCTCGCGGGTCACATCGTCCTCGGTCGGCCCCAGCCCGCCGGTGATCAACAACAGCCGACTGCGCCCCAGAACGGCGCGGACGGCTTGCGCCAGCCGTTCGCGGTCGTCCCCGATCACCATCTTGGTGACGACCTCGATTCCCAGGGTGTTCAGTTGCGCCGTCAACCAGAGCGAGTTGGTATCCAGGCGCTCCGGCGTCAGCAGCTCGGAGCCGACAGCGATGATCTCGGCCTCCATCGCTCAGATCAGCGATCTGCCTTTGATACCGACGTCGGCCCGGTACAGCGCGCTGTTGGTAGCCAGGATGAGAGAACCGCCCGGCGTGAAGGCCAGCCCCACGATGTTAGGACCGGAGAGAAACAGCTCGGCCTGGCGGTTCGGGGTGATCCGGACGATGCCTTTGCGTCCGCCCAGGGAGGCGGCGACGTAGAGCCGCCCTTCCGCGTCGAAGGCCAGACCTTGGGGCCGCCCCAGGCCGCGATAGAAGACTTCCACGTCGCCGGCGGGCGAGACGCGGTACACGCAATCGAAGCTGGAGGTCGTAGGGCCGGTCACGTACAGATAGCGGTCCGGGCCGAAGGCGAGATGGTAGGCCGAAATCGAGGGCTCCAGTGTGGCGAAGACATAGATCTGTCGGGTGGCACTGATCTTGAAGATGGTGCCCTGACGATCGCCCACGTAAAGGCTGCCTTCGTCGTCGAAAGCCAGGCCGGTGGCCACGCCCATGCCTTCCACGTAGACTGACATGCTGCCCGAATCGGTGGCCTGGTAGACGATGCCGTCGTAACGGCTGGAGATGTAGAGCAGGCCATCGCGATCCATAGCCAGGCCGGTGGCGTTCATCAGATCCGAGAGGAAGGGCTTGAGGCGATAGTTCAGATCCAGCTTGTAGACGGAGACCGGCGTTTTCTGCCCGCGTGAACCGCTGAAGGTGGTGTAGATGTTGCCGGCGCTGTCCACCACCGGGTTGGCCACCGGATGCACGCCGTCGGCGATCTGGATGCCGATCTCGCAAGTCCACGGCGCGCTGGCCTGCTCGCCATTTTCGACCACCAGCTCGCCCACGCAAGCGCCTTCGGGCACGCGCGCGATGATGAAAGACTCCGAACCGATGATCACAGGCGCCGCCACATCTCCGAGGCGGACGCTCGGCCGCTGTTCCGCGCGCGCCAGATTCCTGCCGCGAATGTGCAATTCCCCGCCGGCGATCGCGGCCGCCGGGACCACCTCGGTGATGTGGGGTCTCCCCTCCGGATTCCTTTTGGCTGCCATCGTCAATAGAAATTGAAACATCCTGCCAGTCGCAAAACAAGCGCCACATAGAGGCCGGCGATGACGTCGTCGGCCACGATGCCCGCGCCGCCCGGCCAGGCTTCCGCCTGCCTGACGGGCACAGGTTTGACGATATCAAAAATGCGGAACAGCAGGAAGGCCGCCGGCCAGATCCAGCCTTCCAGGCGCGTTGCCCCGGCCAGCGCCACCCACTGTCCGACGACCTCGTCAATGACGACCGCTCGCGGATCGCGCTCGCGAACGCTTCGCGCTGTCCGCCCCGCGGCCCACACGGCCGGCGGCAACGCCGCCGCCGCCAGCACGCCGAACTGCCACGGTTGCCAGCTCGCGTAGCGCACCAGCAGCCACGCGACGATGAGCGCAGCGGCCGAACCCACGGTGCCCGGCGCCTTCGGCGCGTAGCCGCAGCCGAACCAACTTGCCAGCCAGCGCGCCGGCGCCGTCGCTTCAGTGGGCCTGGTTCCTTGTAGATTCGCTTTCATCGCGCTGGGCCAGCTCCGTCCCCTCGCTTGCCGCGAGCGGCGTCGAAATCACGTATTTCTCGTCAAGCCAGTTGCCCAGATCCATCAGCTTGCAGCGCTCGCTACAGAACGGCATGTAGGGATCTGCCAAAGCCACCGGCTTTTTGCAAATCGGGCACTTCATGGCGCAGGACAAGCGAGAACGGGCAGCCCGACGGGCACGGGTTCGCGGGCTTCGGTTTCCGCCGGGGCGAGCAAGGTTCCGACCAGATCGTAGTCGTGGGCCTGGGTGATGCGCAGCGGCCGAATCTGGCCCGCCCGCGGCGGGGGACCCTCCACGTCGTTGATCAGGCAAACTCCGTCAATGTCGGGGGCCTGGGTGGGCAACCGACCCTGCCAGAGAAATTCCGTTTCCGGATGCGGTCCTTCCGCCAGCACCGGCAGCACGCGGCCCACCAGAGCCCGGTTCAGCGCAGCCGAGATCCGGCGTTGGATCGCCATCAGGCGACGGCGCCGGTTGTAAATGGTGCGCCGGTCCACCTTGCCGGGCAGTCGGAAGCTGGGCGCGCCCTCCTCGTCCGAGTATCCGAACACGCCCATGTGCTCGAAACGGGCCGCTTCGAGGAACCGGCAGAGCTCCTCGAAATCGCTCTCGGTCTCCCCGGGGAAGCCGACGATGAACGTGGTGCGCAACGCGATGCCCGGCACGGTGCGACGAATCCGTTCGATCAAGCGCAGGAACCGTTCAGCCGAGCCGCCTCGTCGCATCCGCCGAAGCACGGCCGCGCTGGCGTGTTGCAAGGGGAGATCCAGATAAGGAACGAGGCGGGGGGTCCCCGCCATCACGTCCAGCAAACGCTGCGTGATCCGGTTGGGGTAAGCGTAGAGAAAGCGAATCCAGTAATCGCGCGGCGAGGGCAGGCGCGCCAGTTGCTCCAGCAAACTTGCCAGGCCGTCCCGCAGGCCGAGGTCTTCGCCGTAACTGGTCGTATCCTGACCGACGAGGATGAGTTCGCGTACGCCTCGATCCAGCAACGAGGCAGCTTCGGCCAGCACCGAATCAGGCCGGCGGCTGCGCAGCGGGCCGCGCAACTGCGGAATGATGCAGAACGAGCAGGTGTGATCGCAGCCCTCGGCGATTTTGATGTAAGCGTAATGGGAGGGCGTGGCCGGCAGGCGCGGCGCGCGATCGTCGTAAAGGTAGCGACGGCGCGCAGGCCGCAGCGGTTTGCCTTCGCAAGCGGCTACGATTTGCTCGATTTGATCGGTGTCGAGCACCTCGTCCACTTCGGGAATGTGCTGCCGGATCTGGCCGCGATAACGCTCGACCATGCAGCCGGTGACGATGAGTCGCCTGGCGCGGCCGCTCCGCTTGTACTCCGCCATCTCCAGGATGGCGTTGACGGACTCCTGGCAGGAAGGCTCGATGAACGCGCAGGTGTTCACCACGAGCACGTCCGCCTGCCGGGCTTCGGAGACGATCCGGTGCCCCCGGGCGGCGAGACGACCCATCATGACTTCGCTATCCACGAGATTTTTGGGGCAACCGAGGCTGACGAAACCGATTTTCAAGGCTTGCATCCGCGGCGGCGAGGGTCTGCATCCCCCAGCATATCACGCCGGCGCCGCCTCGCTCAGACTCTTTCGGGAACCACGAACGGCTTGCGATAGTCGCGCGTGAGCATGCGGTTGGCTTCCTCGTCGCCCACAAACTTCTCGCGCTGGGCATCGAACTCCAGACGGCGATTGAGCCGGTAGGCGATGTTGCCCAGGTGAGCCAGGGCGGAACTGAGGTGCGCGGTTTCCACGGGCCCGTTCAACTTGGCCGGATCGCGGCTGCGCACGGCTTCGATGAAGTTGGCGTAGTGATCGCCGTCCTCGCTGCGGCTCGGTCCGGGCTCGCGCTTCTGGCCGAAGTAAATCTCGTAGCGGTTATAACCCTTGACGATCAGAATTCCTTCGGAGCCGTAAAAAATGTTACCCACCGTGACGCCCATCTCGTCGTTGGTGCACCACTGGCGGACGGCGACCTCGATGTACTTGTTCTGCTCGGGGTACAGGTAGCTCGCGGTCTGGATCTCCGGAGTTTCTTTGTCGTCGTCAAAAAGGAACCTGCCGCCTGCGGCGGTGATGTAACGTGGCAGTCCCAGTCCCAAGCCCCAAAGGCACATGTCAATCTGGTGCGATCCCTGGTTGCCCAGATCGCCGTTGCCGAAGTCCCAGCACCAGTGCCAGTTGTAGTGCACCCAGCTACGGGAAAACGGGCGTTCCGCCGCCGGTCCAAGCCAGAGGTTGTAATCCAGGTGCGGCGGCGCAGGTTCGAAACCCTGACGGCCAATGGAAGGGCGCCAGCGGAAAACGACGGCGCGCGCCATGTACACCTTGCCGATGATGCCCTGGCGAAGCCGGACGACCGCTTCCTGGAGCGCCGGGGAGCTGCGGAGCTGGACGCCGTGTTGCACGATGCGGTTGTATTTGGCGGCCGCTTCGACCATCTTGCGGCCCTCGAAGATGTTGTGCGATCCCGGCTTCTCCACGTACACGTCTTTGCCGGCCTGGCAGGCCCAGATGGTGGCCAGCGCATGCCAGTGGTCCGGGGTGGCGACGGAGACCGCGTCAATACTGCGATCCTCGAAGACGCGGCGCAAATCGGTCTCGGTTCGGACGCGCCTCCCGTAGGTTTTTTCGAAATCGGCGGCTCGCGCAGCGGCGACCTGCCGGTCAGGGTCGCAGAGCAGGGCGACCTGCACGTTGGGCAGTTTCTGGAATCCGGCGATATGATCGCGCCCGCGCCGGTGGACTCCCAGGACGGCGACGCGGATGGTGTCGTTCGGCGAATGGGACGCGCGCAACCTGCGCGTGGCGGCGGCTGCGGCGGCCATGAGAAAGATTCGACGTTCCACGGTATTCGTTCTCCGGCGATTGTTTGGCTCGCCTGTGCCCGCAGCCCAAGGCCGCGGACCTTCTACTGCGTCGCGGGCCGGCGAGGCCTGGTCAGACCTTGTCGGGCACGACGAACGGCTTGCGATAGTTGCGCGTGAGCATGCCGTTGGCTTCCTCGTCGCCCACGAACTTCTCGCGCTGGGGATCGAATTCCAGGCGGCGATTGAGCCGGTAGGCGATGTTACCCAGATGAGCCAGGGCCGAACTCAAGTGGCCGGTTTCCACGGGAGCGTTCAACTTCGCCGGGTCGCGGCTGCGTACGGCTTCGATGAAGTTGGCGTAGTGATCGCCGTCCTGGCTGCGGCTCGGTCCGGGCTCGCGCTTCTGGCCAAAGTAAATTTCGTAGCGGCTATAGCCCTTGACGACCAGGATGCCTTCCGAGCCGTAGAAGATGTTGCCCACGGTTACGCCCATTTCGTCGTTGGTGCACCAGTGCCGCACCGCCACTTCGATGAACTTGTTCTGCTCGGGATAGTGGAACGTGGCGGTGAGCACTTCGGGCGTTTCCTTGTCGTCGTCGAAAAGGAACTTGCCGCCGGCGGCAGTAATGTAGCGAGGCAGGCCCACGTCGAGTCCCCACAGGCACATGTCGGTTTCGTGCACGCCCTGGTTGCCGATCTCGCCGTTGCCGAAGTCCCAGTGCCAGTGCCAGTTGTAATGGACCCAGCGGCGGGAGAACGGCCGTTCGGACGCCGGTCCCAGCCAGAGGTCGTAATCCAGATGTTCCGGAGCAGGCTCGTAGCCGCGGCGTCCAATGGAAGGCCGCCAGCGGTAAATAATGGCGCGGGCCATATAGACCTTGCCGATCACGCCCTGCCGGAGCTTCGCCACAGCCTCCTGGATGGCGGGGGAACTGCGAAGCTGCACGCCGTGCTGCACGATGCGGTTGTATCGGGCGGCCGCTTCCACCATCTTGCGGCCCTCGAAGACGTTGTGCGAGCCCGGCTTTTCCACGTACACGTCTTTGCCGGCCTGGCAGGCCCAGATGGTAGCCAGCGCGTGCCAGTGGTTGGGCGTGGCGATGGAGACGACGTCAATGTCGCGGTCCTCGAAGACGCGGCGCAGATCGGTCTCGGTGCGCACGCTTCGGCCGTAGCGCTTTTCGAATTCCGCGGCGCGGGCGGCGGCGACCTGGCGGTCGGGATCGCACAGAACGGCGACTTCCACGTGGGGCAGTTTTTGGAATCCGGCAATGTGGTCACGGCCGCGGGCGTTGACCCCCAGCACGGCCACGCGAATCGTGTCATTGGGCGAGTTCAGGGCCGGCAACTTGCGGGCGGCGGTCGCTGCGGCGGCCATCAGAAAGGTTCGTCGCTCCATGTTTGGAATTCCTCCAGAGAGTTGCGCAAAACAAGAATAGCAGACCGGCGAGGCTGCCAGGAAGTGCTGCGGCTCCTGCGCGGGGCCGGCGCGGCGGGTTGCGCCGCAGTTGGTTCTTGACGACGGCGCGGCGTTCCGGACAAAATACGGAAAGTTGTATTTTCGGTCGTGGTGTGGTACGCAGTTTCGCAATCGAGCAGGATGGGTCATGGGGGCAGCATCCCGTGACCTTTTCCGTTTCAGGCCCGCCGGCCGGCCCCCGCGCAACTGTCGCACCTGCCACAGGTGTCTTCAGGAGATCGAAACGTGGCACGAGAAAGAGGCGTGGTCAAGTGGTTTAACGCCGCCAAGGGCTACGGGTTTATCCAGCGCTCTACCGGCGAAGACGTGTTTGTGCATTACTCGGCCATCCAGATGCCCGGCTACCGGACCCTGGACAGCGGCGTCGAAGTTGAGTTCGAGGTCAAGCACGGGCCCAAGGGCCTGCAAGCGGAGAACGTTCAGAAAACCTCCTGAAAGCCGATTTGGTCGGCGCGTACCGGCGGAGCCTTTGGTTTCTATGCAGGCTGGGGCGGGGCAGGGGTGTCGCCTGCCCGGCCGGCTGCGCTGTTTGCCCGATGCAGGCCGCACCAGTTTTCGGAGACCACAATCGAATTGGCCGGATTCGCGGGCAGGTACTTGACGCTGGCGTGACCCGTCAGGCCCGCCAGGTGCGCGGGCAGGCGATCGAGCAACCCGCTCAGGTCCTGCGAAGCCACATACTCGCTGCCGCCGACCTGGTAACGGTAATAGACCACCGGGCCCCGGAACTCGATCAGGACCCCGTCACAAACCCGGCCTTCGGTTTCGATGCGCCTGCGCCGGCGACGCTCGCGCTCCTCCGCGCCGGGCGGCCGGCGCCACTTCCGCCACGCGAACACGGCGGCCCCGCACAAGCCCAACGCAAGGGCCGCGCCCGCCAGCCCCATCCATCCCATCGCCATCGGCGCGCCGCCGACCAGCGGTCTACTTGCCCGCTGCGTACTGGCGGTAGAGCTCGGCGATGTTGGCGCTGCGGAAGTCGCCCGGGTGAATCACCACGCGGTAACGGAAGCGCAGAGTGCCGCCGGGCTCCAGCGTGATGCTGCCGTCGCGCGTCTTGTCCGCCATGAAGTCGCGCTCGCCGAAAATGTTGGCGGCGAACAAACCGTAGCTGCGCGAGTGCCAGAAGGTCGGATGTTTGGGATTCTGCGGATGGTCGAAGATGGCCACCCCGAGTTTCTCCCCCTCGACCTCGCCGAAGTAATCCACCCATGCCGAGCGCTTGCCCCAGACCTGGCGCTCGCCTTCCAGGCCCTCGGCGTTGACCATCTTGCCCGTTCGCGCCGGAAATTCGGGAGCTCCGCGAGCCGGTTCTTCCAGCGAGGCCGCCAGGCGCAAGGCAAAGGTCCCCTCCTTGGTATCGCCAAACTTCACCGTTTCGCGCGCCGTCAGCGCGATGTCGAAATCCACGATGCGCAACCGGGGATGGGAATGGAACACCATGGTGCGGCGCTCGGTGAGGAGGGCCGTGCCCGTGCCGTCTATCCACTCGAAGGCAGCCTCGATGGAGCCCTGCTTGGGACCGCTCTGGACTCCGATGACTTCCTTGAGGACCACCTTGCCCTTGCCTTTGCCGACGCCCCTTTGCATGGCTTCGCTCGCCCAGAAATCCCAGCCGTTGACGTCGCCATGCGTGAACCAGAGGCCGCGGTGGTGCGGGTGGTCCCGCCGCTCGCCGTCACGCACTTCCATGGGGTAGGACCGCGTGACCACCTTCCCGGAGGCCGCGCGCAGCGGGTGCAGGTAGGGCTTGGGAGCGTCCGGCCCCACGAAAAAGGTGGTGAACGGCTTGCCGTCTATTTCGACTTCGATGCGATCGGGCGCTTGCGTAAGCTTGACTTGAGCCCACAGGAAGCTGCCGGAAATGAACAGGATGAACCATTGCCGTCGCATGTGAATCAGTATACGACGGCGGGATCAAAGCAGCGCTTCCGGATAGGTGCCGTAGTGGTGCAAGATATAGCGCGGGCCGACGAGGAAACGCCCACTGATCTCATCCGGCACGACGAGATTGAGCAGGAAGCCGATCAGGCCGTGCGCGCATCCCAGCACCCACAGGCTGCGGTAGCGCACGTAGAGGCGCGTCGCCACGTAGCCGCCGGGCAGCGTCACCGCCATCAGGAACCAGTTCGGCAGATGCGCGAGGACGAACAGCGTCGTGGCCCAAAGGTGAGCGCTGCGCCCGCAACCGGCCTGGATCAGCCGATTCAAAAAGTACGCGTTCAACACCCACTGCTGGACCACGCCCCACAACAGATACACAGCCAGCGAACCCGGCGTACGTCGCAGCACCACGGGGTTGATCGTGCCGAACCAGGCGCCGCCCGCCACGAGCAGACCCGCCAGCAGGAGGACCCAGGGGGCCAAAGGTCGCAGCGCCCGGCGGGCCTCCCGAAAGCCAAGACCCAGCGCGACCGGACCTTCCCGCCGCGCCCAGTGCGAAAGCCCAACGATTGCGGCAATCCAGAGCCAGCGCCAGGGATGAAAAAGGCGAACCCGCCAGATGTAAAGCAGGATCAACCCGAAAACGCTCACACCCTCCAGCAAAGCCGCGCGGTCCCGCGATTCGACGCTGTGTCGCATAGGTTTAGCGGAAGAAGGTGTGCCTCACGGTGTTGACAAAAGCATGGAGCACGGCGGATGCCAGCACGCTGGATGAGCGCTGGAAGACGAGGCCGTAGCCGAGGCCGGCGATCGTGGCCAGGATCATGTACCGCCAGTTGGGCAGCGGCCCGGGAGCATTGTTCAGATGGGAGGCGCCGAACACCAGCGCCGCCGCCAGCAACCCTCGCACGGGATGGCCGAAGCGCCGCACCAGCCAGTTCTGAATCAACGAGCGGAACAGGAGCTCCTCGGGGATGGCGACCCCCAGCAGCGTGATGATGAACCGGCGGAGGAAGCCGACCGGGTCCGGCGGCGCCGGCAGTTGGAAAGGACCGAGAAAGCCGAGCAGGCGGCCCAACACCGCCAGCGGGAGCGCCAGCACGACGAATCCCACCAGGGCGTTCTTGAAGTCGCCGGCCCGCCTCGGCCAGCAGTACTTGTGATCCGGCCAGTCGCGGAAGACCACAAAGAGCGCCAGCGCCAGCACCGTGGCCGAGCCTTGCGCGGCCTCATTGGCGAGGCTATGGGCGTGTACGGGTATGAGAGACTTGCCCAGCGTGAACTCGACGGGCAACCAGAGCAACAAGACCGCGACGAGATCGCGCCATCCAAGCCGGCGCCCCCAGTGTCGGCCGGCATAGACCATGAGGCTGGGCATCAACAGGTAAGCAGCCAAGAGCAAGGCAAAGCCGGCGGTCACGCCGCCGACCAACGCCAGCACGCCCGTGAAAACGCTCCACAGAACCAAGGGGACCAGAAACAGAAGCGCCGGTCGCAGGCCCAGCCTCCCGCGCATCGCGACCCGTGGCCGCGAAGACAACAGAGCCAGCATGATCGCGACGTAGAACAATCCGAGCAGCAGCGCCACTGCCGTTCCCCGACGCCCCCTTGTCGCCCCCCGGCTCGAGGCGCCGTCACAAAACCTCGATACGGCGGTAAATGTCTTTCAGGGCCGGGTAGAGCGCGCGATAAACGGCATGTCCGCGCGCGTAGAAGTCCGACTCAGCCGGGTGCGGCTCGAGCGATTCGACTTCGCGGATTGCGACCCGGCAAACTTCGGGCACGTCGGCGTACACGCCGGTCCCCACCAGCGCCAGCAACGCGGCCCCATACGCGGAGCCTTCCTGCGTTTCCAGCACCACCACGCGGCGTGCCAACACGTCGGCCAGCAACTGCCGCCAGAATGCGCTGCGGGCGCCCCCTCCCGACACGCGCACCGCAGCCACGCGCACGCCCAACTGCTCGACCAGATCCAGACAGTCTTTCTGGCTGTAACTGACGCCTTCCAGCAGTGAGCGAATCAAATCCGCACGACTATGTTTCGCTGTGAGCCCGATCCATCCGCCGCGCGCCGAGGCGTCCAGATGAGGCGTGCGCTCACCCATCAGATACGGCAGCCAGAACAGGCCATGAGCGCCGGGCGGCGCGGTGGCAGCCTCGGCGGTCAGCCGGTCGTAATCGGTTCCCGGGGCGAGCTGGTTGCGGAACCATTGCAGGCTCAGGCCCGCGCCCTGCGTGACGCCCATCACGTGCCAGGCGCCGCGCACGGCGTGGCAGAAGGTGTGAACGCGGCCCTCGGGATCGTAAGCCGGCTGCTCCATGTGCGCGAACACCACGCCTGAAGTGCCCAGCGTGCAGGAGACGATGCCCGGCTCGACGATGCCGTTGCCCACGGCGCTGGAAGCTTGATCGCCGCCGCCGCCCACCACGGGCGTTCCCGCTCTCAAGCCGGTGGCTTCCGCGGCCTGGGGCGTCACCGTTCCCGTCACGTCGCTCGATTCGTAGACGGCGGGCAGAATGCTGCGATCCAAGCCGAGCCGTTCCGCCATCTCGTACGCCCAGCAGCGATGCACGACGTCGAACAGCGAGGTCCCGGAGGCATCCGAGACTTCCGTGGCGTACTCGCCGGTGAGCTTATACCGGACGTAGTCCTTGGGCAGCAGCATCTTTTTCAGGCGCGCGAAGTGATGAGGTTCGTTGTCGCGCACCCAGAGGAGCTTGGGCAAGGTGAATCCGGTCAGGACGGGGTTGGCCGTGTAGCTCAGAACCGCTTCGCGGCCGAGCGTCTGGTTGACCCAGTCCACCTGAGCCTGACTGCGCTGGTCGCACCAGATCAGGGAAGGACGGATCACCTGGCCGGCCTCATCCAGCATGACCAGCCCGTGCATTTGCCCGGAAAGGCCGATCCCGCGCACCTGATCGCCGCGGATGCCGGCCTCGGCCAGCACCCCGCGAATGGCCTGTTGCGCGGCGTCCCACCAGTTTTCCGGCCGCTGTTCGGCCCATAGCGGGCGTTCCATTCGCATGTCTTCGTGCGGCGCGGTAAAGCCTGCGCACACGCGCCCACGCTCATCCACCAGCAGCGCGCGGCTGCCGCCGGTGCCGATATCCAGACCCAACCAGTACATGAGTTCGTCCTCCTCGAGGAAGTCTTCAAGGTTGCCGACTGCGTGAAGCTTCAGGAGCCGCGGCCCGGCGTGCGGGCCTGGAAGGGCAAGCAAGCCGCCCCGTAGAGACCGGCTTCGTTGCCGAGGATGGCCTTTTCGATGCGCGTGGGGGAGTGTCGGTAGACGTAGGAGCGTCGGCGGACCTCCTCGAACATGGCGGGGGCGAAGAGGTCCCAGGCGGGAAGCATCCCGCCGCTCAACAGATACAAGGGAAAGTTAAACGTGTTCACGAGGTTTGCCAGGGCCGTCCCCAAAGCCTGCCCCATCATCCGGAAAACCACGCGCGCCTTCTCGTTGCCCTCGGCCGCCAGCCGGTAAACCTGCTCGGAGGTCAGATCGTCCCCGAGTCCCATCAACTTGGCCATCGCGCTGACCGCGGTCGCCGAGGCGTGCTTTTCGAGGCAGCCCGTGTTGCCACACCCGCATGGATTGCCCGTCGGCACCACCGTCATGTGCCCCAGTTCGCCGGCCATGCCGACGCAGCCATGCAACACGCGGCCCCCGATGATCACGCCGCCGCCGATGCCGGTGCCCAGCGTCAGCAACACCAGGTCGTCCACGTCGCGGCCGGCCCCCATCCATTTCTCGCCCAGGGCCGCGGCGTTGGCGTCGTTTTCCAGGATGACGGGGATCTGAAGCTGTTCCTCGACCCTGTCGCGCAGCGGGTAATCGTCGAAGCCGGGCAGGTTAGGCGAGCTGGTGATCACGCCCTTCTCCATGAGGATGAACCCCGCTGCCCCGATGCCGACGCCGATCAAGTCCTCGACGCCGAGATCGTTGCGGATCTGCCGTATGGCGGTGACCATGTCGGCCACCACCGCGTCCGGCCCAGCGGCCAGGTTGGTGGGAGTGGAAATCTTCCTGAGGATGCGGCCTTCGCCGTCAATGGCGGCAGCGCGCAGGTTGGTGCCGCCTAAATCTACGCCGATCGAATACTCTGCCATCGCTGGAATCATAGCAGAGCCGGGCGAGCGTCCCGGCGAGGTCAGCAGCGGCGGTCGGGCGCCACCGGGAGTCGGGCTTCCTGTTCCTTGTACTGAAGCAGGTAGAGCCGCCAGTAGATGCCGCGCTGGGCCAGCAGTTGCTGGTGGGTCCCTTGCTCGCGCAGGCGGCCTTTATGGAACACGAGGATGCAATCGGCGCGCTGGATGGTGGAGAGACGGTGGGCGATGATGATCGAGGTCCGGCCCTCAGTCAGACGGGCCAGCGCTTCGCGCACTCGGTATTCGGTTTCCGTGTCCACGCTGGAGGTGGCTTCGTCCAGGATCAGGAAGCGCGGGTTGTCGGCCAGAGCCCGGGCGAAGCTGACAAGCTGTTTCTGGCCGGTGGAGAGGCCGTCGCCGCGCTCGCGCAGCGGTTGCGCGAAGCCCTGGGGAAGGGAGTGGACGAAATCCAGCAGATTCACCTGCTCGGCGGCGCGCCACAGGTCTTCTTCGGTGATCGTCGGCGTGCCCAGCCGGATGTTGTCGCCGATGGTCCCGGAGAACAGATGCGGGTCTTGGAGCACGACGCCGAACTGCCGGCGCAGCTCGCGCGGATCGAACTCGCGAATGTCCACGCCGCCGACGCGGATGGCGCCGCGCTGCGCGTCGTAGAAACGCAGCAACAGGCTGACCAGGGTGGTCTTGCCGGCGCCGGTATGGCCGACCACGGCCACCGTCTGTCCCGGTTCGATGCGGAAACTGACGTCGCGCAGCACCCACTCTTCGTCCTGGTAAGCGAACCAGACGCCGTCGAACTCGATGGGGACGGGGCCCTGGGGTACAGGCCGCGGGGAAGCAGGGGGGCGAACCGCGATCGGCGTATCGAGCAGGGCGAAGATGCGCTCACTCGCCGCCATGGCGGCTTGCAGCAGGTTGTACTTTTCGCTGAGGTCCTGGATGGGGCGGAAGAAACGCATCCCGTATTGGAAGAACGCGACCAGCACGCCGAGCGTCAGGTCGCCCGAATGCACGCGAAAACCCCCGTAGGCGAGCACCAACGCCAGCGACAGCACAGCCAGGAACTCAACCGCCGGGTAGAACCAGCCGTAGGCGGTGATGGCCTCCTTGTAGGCGAGCATGTGATCGCGGTTGATCTTGCGGAAGCCCTCGAGGCTGCGCTCCTCGCGGTTGAATAACTGCACCACAGCCATGCCCGTGATGTGTTCTTGCAGGTAGGCGTTGATTCGGGCGATGGCGGCACGGATGCGCCGGTAGCTGGCCATGACGCGCCGGCGGAACAGCAACGTCACCCCGACGATGAGCGGCATGACGGCCAAAAGCGCCAGCGTCAGCCCAGGGCTGAGCCGGAGCATCACGACGAGCACGAGACTGAGCGAGAGCAGATCCCCCAGGATGCTGACCAGCCCCGAGGCCAGCAGTTCGTTGAGCGCGTCCACGTCGGCGGTGACGCGCGTGACCAGCCGGCCCACGGGATTGCGGTCATAGAAAGCCAGGTCGGCGCGATGCAAGTGGTCCATGAGCTGGCGCCGCAGGTCGTACATGGCGCGCTGCCCGGTCCATTGCATCAGGTAAGCTTCGGCGAAGCCCAGCGCGAAGGTGGCCGCGATGACCAGCAAATAGAGCAGGGCGATCTGGGCTACGCCGAGGCGGGGATCGGAGGTCAGCCAGGCATCCCAGGGGGCCGGCGGCTTGGCGACGGGCACCAGGTACCAGTCCACCGCGACCTTGGT
>Ga0209017_10000079_pt1 | contig 89483 bp, 78 predicted proteins | sample YNPBryunderm2012_FD_185812 | JGI IMG/M metagenome (GOLD analysis project Ga0209017, IMG submission 185812) | Anoxygenic and chlorotrophic microbial mat microbial communities from Yellowstone National Park, USA - YNP Bryant MS undermat 2012... ... | reverse complement strand
CCAGGCGGGCTTCTCGCCCGTCGCGGTTCAAATCGAGGCGCCGGATCGCTCGCGCTATATGGGCGCCGACCCCACCTGGGTCCAATTGGTGGCCGATCGCGCCACCTCGCGCCTGCTGGGCGGAAGCGTGATCGGCAAACGGGGCGTCGCCGGACGCATCAATGTCCTCGCCGCCGCAGTGACTACCGGCATGACGGCCGAGCAGCTTGCCTGCTTGGATCTCGCTTACACTCCGCCCGTGGCGCCGGTTTGGGACCCGCTGCTGGTCGCCGCGAACCAGTTACGGCGCGCGCTAGAGCGATAGCCGCAGCCTGACCGGCGACCCCGGAGTTGCTAGACTGGAAGCGATGGGTTCCTGGAAATCTCGGCGCATGCTCAGCATCGGCGAAAAAGCTCCGGAATTCGAGCTCAGCGACCTCACCGGACAGCCTTTCCGGCTCAAGGACGAACTGGCGCGCGGCCCGGTCCTGATCGCCTTTTTCAAAGTGGATTGCCCCATCTGCCAGTTCACTTTCCCGTTCCTGGAGCGACTGCACCGCAGCGGAAGCGGCCCCATCCGTTTCTTCGGAATCTCCCAGGACGGACCGCGCGCAACCCAGGAGTTCAATCGCGATTGCAACGTGAGTTTTCCGACGCTCCTCGATGAGGCAAGACGCGGTTACCCGGTCAGCAACGCCTTCGGCATTACGGTGGTGCCTTCGGCTTTCCTGATCGAGCCGGACGGCACGATTTCCTGGGCTATGGAAAGCTTCCGCAAGAAGGAACTTGAAGAGCTGGGTACGCGCGCCCGGGCCACGACGTTCCTGCCCGATGAACGCGTGCCCGACTATCGTCCTGGTTGAGGGTCCAAGAACTAGACTCCCGGCGGGAGTCACAACGAGAGAAATTGGAGGGGCTTCGGTGAAAGAAATTCTCGACTCCGCAGCAGCCATCGCCAAAGGCATGCGCGTCACCTTGAAGGAGATGTTTTCTCCCACGGTGACGGAAATTTATCCGGACGAGCCGCCCCGCTTCCAGGAACGCTATCGCGGACGCCACGTGCTGGAACGCGATGAGAACGGCCTGGAAAAGTGCGTGGCGTGTTTCTTGTGCGCCGCTGCCTGCCCGGCCGATTGCATCTATATCGAGGCCGCCGAAAATACCGACCAGATGCGGATCAGCGGCGCCGAGCGATACGCCAAGGTCTACAACATTGACTACAGCCGCTGTATCTTTTGCGGCTACTGCGTGGAAGCCTGCCCGACCGACGCAATTACTCACGGGCACGAGTTCGAACTGGCCAGTTACAGCACATCCAGCCTGATCTACCGCAAAGAGCAGCTTTTGCGACCCTGGCCCGCAGCCAAAAACGCCGAGCAGCCGGCCGCGGCCGCCGCAGCCGATTGATCGGGATCGCCGGCTCTGGCCCCGTGCACCGAATAAAGGCCCCGCGCTGGGCCAGCGGGATGTGTTCATGAAAACCGGCGGCGCCGAAACTGACTTGCCCCGCCGCGGCGATGGATGGTACCATGAGAGAGCCCCGTTGAGAAGGGGACCAGGACGGAACCAATTCAGGGTCAATTTATATTGACGCGGCGAAGAGGGGCGCAAGGGCGCCCCTTTTCCTTTGGTCAAAGGAAGGAAACCCTCGGGCGCTCCCTCAAGCGCACGCGCCGCAGGGCTGACTCAACCGGGCGCGCAGCAGGTTCATCATATCCGCCGCACGGAAGGGCTTGCGCAGGACAGCAAAGCCGTACTCTTCGCAAACCGCCTCTTCCTCGGGCGCCAGATCCGCCCCGGTCATGATGACGATCGGCGCCTGCCCGTCTCGGCGCCGCAGTTCGACGGCGACCTCGAGGCCGTTTCCGTCCGGCAGCAGGTAGTCCAGCAGCGCGGCGTCCGGCATGCGCCGTCCAATCTCTTCGTAAGCCTGACGGAGAGATTCCGCCGACAGGAGGCGCCAGCCTGCCTGCCCCATGCAGTTCTCCAAGTACCGCAGCAACTCGCGGTTGTCGTCCACCAGCAAAACCACCGGCGCCTGCTCGGGCGAGGTCCCGCGAGCCACCGTGCGGAATGCCAGTCCTGCGCCGTCCTCGCGGAGCAGAACCTGAACGCGCCCTCCCTGGGGAACCCCGCCTTCGGCCACCAGCGCCGCCAGAGGCTGAGTCAAGTGCCGGTGAATCGTGCGACGCAGCTCGCGCGCGCCGTATTCGGCGCTGGCGCCAAGGCGCAGCAGGAATTCCCGTGCGGGCGGGGAAACCTCTATGGCGAAGCCGTTCTCCCCAAGCCGCGCATTGACCAGTTTTTGCAGTTCGGCGATCTGCTGATCCAGGATGGCGGCGAGCGAGGCCGCGTCCAGGGGCCGGTAGGTGATGACGGCGTCAATGCGGTTGACAAACTCGGGCGAGAAGCGGCGCCGGACGGCGTTCAAACCAATGGCCTCCAGTTTTCCCGTCAGATCGTGTCGCGGCACGCCCGCCCGGAAACCGAAATCCGGGCGCAGCTCCTTGATCATCTCGCGCGCTCCCAGGTTGCTGGTCAGGAAGATCAGGCTGTTCTCGAAGTTGACCGTGGTATTGTCGCCCAGGCGCAGAGTCGCGCGGTCCAGAACGCCGAGCAACAGGCGCGTCAGCGAAGGCGCCGCCTTTTCGATTTCGTCAAACAGCACCAGCGACAATCCGCAGCGCTCACTGGTGACCGCGTTGAGCTTCTGCTGCGTAAGCATCGGGACGGTCTCGCGGTGGCCCAGGTAACCCGGCGGCGCCCCGATGAGCTTGGCCACCTCGTGATCCATCTGATATTCGCCGCAATCAATCTTCAGCAGGCATTTTTCCGAGCCGTGCAGCACGTCGGCCAGGGCCTCCACCGTGCGCGTCTTGCCCGTTCCGGTCGGTCCGAGCAACAGGAAGACTCCGGCGGGCCGCCCCTCGGGCGCAAGACCCGCCTGGAACATCTGAATGTAAGGGATGATTTGCCGGATCGCATCCGGCTGGCCGATGATCCGCCGCTCGAGCTGAGCGGCGAGATCGAATGCCGATTCAGCGGCAGGCCTTCTCGTTCTCGTGGCGCTTCCCGCGCCCTTCAATACCACGGATGTTCCCCTCGCTCGCATTATATCGGCGGCGGTTTCGGGCTCCCCTCTGAGACGGGTTGGAAGGCGGGCCTTACGCGCGCCCCTCAATCCCATTATCCAAAGAAAAATGAGTGGATTGCATCCGCAATGCGGACGCTGGCGCGTCCGTCGCCGTACGGGTTGTGAACGCGGGCCATCCGCTCGTACTCTTGCCGATCCTCCAGCAGCCGCACCGTTTCTTCCACGATGCGCCGCGTCTGGGTGCCCACCAGCTTCACGGTGCCTGCCGCCACCGCTTCGGGACGCTCGGTCTTCTCGCGCAGCACCAGAATCGGCTTCCCCAGCGAGGGCCCTTCCTCCTGGATGCCGCCGGAATCCGTCAGAACCAACCAGGCCCTCCGCATCAGGTCCACGAAGGGCACGTATTCGAGCGGTTCGATCAGCAAGATGTTGCGGATGCCGCCCAGATACGAACGGACCGGCGCCTGCACGTTGGGGTTGGGGTGGACGGGGTAAACGATTTGCACGTCATCCCGCCCGGCCAACTCCGCCAGAGCGGCGCAGATCTGCCGGAAGCCCGCACCGAAGCTCTCCCGCCGGTGCGCGGTGACGACGATCAACTTGCGGGAGCAGTCCAACTGCGGCCAGCACCGGCCCGGAAGAACCCCTTCTTCGAGCCGATCCCTCACCCACAACACCGCGTCAATGCCCGGATTGCCCGTCACGATGACCCGCGCTTGGTGCACCCCCTCCCGCAGCAGGTTCTCCGCCGCCCATTGGGTCGCCGCAAAATGCAGCGTGGCCAGCCGGCTCGTCAATACGCGGTTCATTTCCTCCGGGAAAGGTTGCTCGGGATCCCACGTCCGCAATCCCGCTTCTACATGCCCGACCGGGATGCGGTGGTAAAAGCCGCTGAGAGCCCCGCAGAGGGTTGTCGTGGTGTCGCCTTGCACGAGCACCATATCCGGCTGGGTGTCCCGCAAGACGCCCTCCAGCCCGCCGATCACTCGCGCAGTCGTCTCAGCCAGGCTCTGCCCCGGCCGCATCAGATCCAAGTCCCAACTCGGAGCGATGCCGAAGGCCTCCAGCACCTGATCGAGGAGCTCACGGTGCTGGGCCGTGGCGCACACCTGGGGAAGGAAATCGGCCCTGCGCTGCAATTCGAGGAACACTGGGCACAGCTTGATGGCTTCGGGCCGGGTGCCCACGATGAGTAAAACGCGTTTGGGGCGGGCCACTATAGGATCGCGCTGCGGCCTTCCTCTCCGCCGGGGACAGATGCTGCGGAGTTCAGGCGCTTACTTGTGCCGGTAAACGATGCGGCCCTTGGTAAGATCGTACGGAGACAACTCCAAGGTCACCCGGTCCCCGGCCAGCACGCGGATCCGGTTGCGCCGGAGCTTGCCCGCCAGGTGAGCGAGCACCTTGCGGTCCTGATCAATCTGCACGCTGAACAGGCCGCTCGGGAATTTCTCGACGACGACGCCTTGAACCTCGATGCAGTCCTCTTTGCTCATCCGCCTCCTGATACGAAGTTGAAATGGGGCGGGGCGCCGCAGCGCCCACCCGAATTCAGCATAGAAGATGGCGAGGGGAAAATCAATCCCACCCATGGCGAGGCCGAGGCGGGCGGACCGCCTAAGATTTTCGCCCCATAACAAGACGCCGTGCCACAGCCGATATCCCTACTAGCCGGCGGCGATGATTTCGCTTAAGAGGACCCTGGACGAAATCGAACACCACGAAAGGCTCTTCCGGGCCTCTCTGGAAGCGTACCGGGCAACGCTAGCCGGCCTGGCGCGTCACATCCCGCCCATGCTCAGCGACGAGGCCGAGAGCGTCCGTGCCCGTTTCGCCCAATGGCACAAGCGCTTGGGCGCCGAGCCCGACGTCGAAACCCTTCGGCAAAGCCGGCAGGAGCTGGACCAGCATCTGCGCGACTATAGGGACCGGCTCCAAGCCGTTTATGTCCAACAGCACCGCGAAGTGCAGGAAATCCTGGCCACCCTGGCCCAAGCGGCCACCCTACTCGAGCGACAGAACAGCACCTATTCCGACAACTTCCGCCTTTTCACCCGCCAGTTGGAAACGGTTTCGCACCTGGACAACCTCGCCGAGATCCGCCGGCGACTCAACATCCAGATCGCGCAGATGAAAACCACCATGGAGCAGGCCGCCCGCCAGCATGAGGAGTCGCTGAACCAGCTCCGCCGCGAGTTGCAGGCGTTCCAAAGCCGGCTGGAGCAGGCCGAACAATTGGCGGCGACCGATGGCCTCACGGGCCTGGCCAACCGTCGCGAGTGCGAACGCAGGCTGAGGGAGCGCCTCAGCGCCGGCCAGCCGTTCTCCATCCTCCTGCTCGATTTGGACCAGTTCAAGACCTTGAACGATCGCTACGGCCACCACGTGGGTGACCAGGTGCTCGTCCTGTTCGCGCACCGCCTTCGCGAACAGTTCCGCCAGACGGACGTGGTGGGACGCTGGGGCGGTGACGAGTTCCTCGCCATCCTGGATTGCCCGCTCGAGCACGCGCGGCACAAAAGCGCCGAAGTCCGGGACCGCGTGGGAGGCTGGTACAGCGTCACCGTGGCGGGTCGCCCGCTCCGCATCTTGCTGCGCGTCTCCGCCGGCGCCGCTGAGTACCAGCCCGGCGAGTCGCTCGAGGAACTCTACAACCGCGCCGACCAGGACCTCTACGCCAACAAGGCGCTGCGCTCAGCTACCTGATCTCGCAACGGGATCTGTGGTAGGGACGGGCAGATTCGAACTGCCGACCTGCCGCTTAGGAGGCGGCCGCTCTATCCAACTGAGCTACGTCCCCAAGCCTCTCTCATTGTAACCCGCCGGCGCCGGACTCCGGCTTGCCCCGCACTCATGGCTACGGCAAACTGGGCTTGATGGATGAATTCTGCACTTGCGGAGCGCGCCTGGTCCCCGACGCGCGCTTCTGCCACAAATGCGGACGTCCTGTGCGCGAACCCGAGCCAGAATCGCTCCCGCCGGTTTTGATCGCGGCGCCCCCCACCCCTTCGCCCCAACCGTCTTCAACCGAGATCGGCTTTCACAATGGCGCGGCAGTGCGAGTCGGTTTGCTGGCCGGAGCTCTGGCGCTTGCCTTCAGCTCTGTCCCGATCTCACCCTGGCTGCCTCTGCTCGCCTTGCTGGGTGGCGGCGCTCTGGCCGTCTACCTGTACAACCGCCGCACCGGCGAATCGCTCTCCGCGCGCTCCGGCCTCAAGTTGGGCTGGATGACCGGCTTGTTCGCCTTCCTCATCAGCATGGTCCTCATGACGATCGCATTGGCCCTGGTGTCGGGACGTCAGGATGCGCTCGAACGCACCTTGCGAGATCAATCCGGGCTGTCGGCCGAGATGGCGGCCCGCGTCCTGGAAATCGTGCGCAATCCGCTCGAACTCGGCCTCTCCTTGTTGTTCGGTTTTCTTACCTTCTCGATCGCGGCCGCGCTGGGAGGAGCGTTGGGCGCACGCGTGTTCCGCAAGCATTGAAGCGCGCTCACGCGGGCTGGACAGCTTCACCAGCGCAACTCCTGCGAAAATGACCGCCATGGCGGCCGCCTCGCGCAACCCGAACGGCTCGCGGTAAAACAACCAGCCCAGGGTCACGGCCACCACCGGGTTGACGTAGGAATAAATGGAAACCACGGCCACCGGCAGGTGACGCAAGGCGTAAAGGTAGGCGCTGTAGCCGACGATCGAGCCGAACAGGATCAGATAGACGACGGCCGCAACCCCCGAGACGCTCCAACGGACCGGACCGTGGGGGATGAGCAGCGCGAGCGGCAGAAAAAACAACCCGGCCGCTAATTGTTGCAAGGCGCTGCTCATCAGCGGATGCTCCGCTGCACTTCGGCGGCGCTGATAAATCGAACCGAACGACCACGAAGCGCAACCCAGTTGCAGCAACAGGAAGCCCTCCGTCAAACCCCGGCCTCCATCCGAGCCTGTCAGTTCCGGCGCCAGCAGCAAGGCGGTGCCTGCCAGACCGACCAGCATGCCGGCCACCGTCGCACCCCGCAACCGCTCCCCTCCCGGCATCGAGGCTTCGATGCCCACCATCCAGAAAGGCGAAACCGTGATCATCAGCGCGGCCAGACCGCTCGGCACCCAAAGTTGTGCGATGGTCAGGCAGCAGTTTCCCACCCCCAAGATCAGTACGCCCGCGATGGCGTTCACCGGCAACTGGCGCCTGCCCGGCCACGGCGCGCCGCGCCAGCGGGCCAGAGCGAGCAGCAATCCCCCTGAAATCAGAAAGCGGCTACTGACCAGCACCAGCGGCGGCAACGACTCCAGGGCCACGCGGATGCCCAGGTAAATCGTACCCCAGAAAAAGCAAACCGCCGCCAGCGCTGCGTAGGCGGCGACTAGCGGATCTCGTCTCAATCCCTCAGAGTAGCACTGATCAGCAGGACAAGACCGCCACGAACGCCCGAGACCTTCCCCCGTCGGGGGGACCGGCTGGGAACACCCCGCGACCGAACAGGAGATTCGGGTGGATCCGCCGAATTTTCCACTTGCGCGCGGGCCGGACCGATGTTAGCATGTATGCTGGTATGATGGGTTGGGCGGCCCGAGAGCCTCTCAGGGGTCGCACGGCCGCCACAAACAAGGGTGAGGTGAATGCTTCCATGATCAACAAGCGTAAACTTTGGTTGTTCACAGCGGGCCTGGGTCTCGCTACAGGCTTGCTCTGGGCTCAAACCTATACCGCCGCAATCCGCGGGGCCGTCAGCGACCCCACCGGCGCCGCCGTCCCGCGCGCCACCGTGACGGTGACCGACGCCGATCGAAACGTCGCTCACAGGACCGTAACCGACGAGGCGGGCCGCTATGTCGTGACGGCTTTGCCGCCAGGCAACTACACCCTGACGGTGGAAGCCCCCGGCTTCCGCAAGTACGTCCGCGGGCCCTTCGTTTTGACTGTCCAGCAACAGGCTACCCTGGACGTGCAACTCGAGGTGGGCGAGGTGACGGCCACGGTCGAGGTCCAAGCCGAGGCGCCCCTGCTCAATACCACGATCGCCAGCCTCGGCCAGGTGATCGAAAACAAGTACATCATCTCGCTGCCCAACATCGCACGGAACCCGATGGTCTATGTTTACCTGACTCCGGGCGTGGTCGGCTCGGGCGGGCGCCGCGGCGACAACAACACCAATTTCGTAGCCAACGGCGCGCGCAACTCCACTTCTGACGTGCTGCTGGACGGCGTCACCGTCGTGACCGTGGAGCAGAACTCGGGCGTGACGGACCTCAAGTTCGTGCCCTCGGTGGATGCGGTGCAAGAGTTCAAAATGCAGACCAACTTCTTCCCCGCCGAGTACGGGCAGACCGGGGGCGCGGTCGTCAACATGGTCACGCGCTCGGGCACCAATGAGCTCCACGGAACCGCGTATTATTTCCTGCGCCACTCGGATCTGAACGCCAACTCCTGGTTCGCCAACCGGGCGGGCCGCGAGCGCCCCTACTACCGACGGGACCAAGTGGGCGGCGTGCTGGGCGGCCCGGTGATCAAGAACAAAACCTTTTTCTTCACCACCTATGAGCACACCCGCGCCAGGAGTCCCCTTAGTTACACGGCTACCTTCCCCACGCTCCTTCAGAGGGAAGGGAACTTTTCCGAAACCCGCAACGCCGCCGGTCAGGTGATGACCATTTTCAATCCCTTCGATACGTTCATCAACGCCGCCGGCGCCATCGAACGCCGGCCCTTCCCGGGCAACATCATTCCCAGGGCCATGATGGACCCGGTGGCGCTCAAAGCTCTGGCTTACTTCCCCAGGCCCAATCAGCCCGGCGCGCCCTTCACGGAAACCGGCAACTGGTTCGAGCAGGGGATCAATCGGGGAATCAGCCACCAGACCAACCTCAAAGGCGATCACAATTTCTCGGAGAATAACCGCCTGACCGGGCGGTATAGTTACGGGCGCGGACGCGGCAATCCGCCCAATCTCTTCAAGGAGCTTGCGCCGGCCTATACTTTCAACGACGGCCCCAGTCTGAGCACTTCCACCTCGGTCTTCGCGGACTTCACAAGGGTACAAAGCGCCACCTCGCTTTGGAGCGTCCGCTACGGCTTGACTTACTCGACTTACTGGCGCAACCCCATGGAATGGTTCGATCTCACCACCCTGGGATTCCCCAAGTACATGAAGGACAACGCCACGTTTCTCGTCTTCCCGACCATTGCCCCCGATGGTTATACCGACATCGGAACCGAGGGCTGGCTCATCATGGACCGCCAGGAAGGCGTGCATCACTTCTCGGGCTTCTACAGCAAGACCGCCGGCGGCCATAACATCAAGATGGGAGGCGAGACCCGGCGTAACTTCCTGGACTATGCCCAGCCGGGCTATCCCTCCGGACGCGTGTTTTTCGGCCGCGGCGTCACGTGCAAAGATCGCTTCACCTGCCCGGGCAACGAGGGCAACGGCCTGGCCACCTTGTTGTTGGGCTGGGGCACCGGCGGCGATTTCCATATTGATCCCAAGGTCTTCAGTCGCTCGGCCTATTGGGGCTTCTATTTCCAGGACGATTGGAAAATCACACCCAAACTGACGCTGAACCTCGGCATTCGGTACGAATTCGACGTGCCCCGCTGGGAGAAGTACGACCGGCAGAGCTACTGGGACCTCGATGCCCAGTCACCGGTGCGGGCCCCCGGATTCGACACCAGGGGCGTGTTCCGGTTCGTGGACAAGAACCGGCGTTCGCCCTTCCTCGGCGACTACAACAACTGGTCCCCGCGCGTCGGCTTCGCCTGGGCCGTAACTCCCAAGCTTGCCGTGCGATCCGCTTACGGGCTGCTTTACCAGTTGAGCCGCGCCACCGTGTTTGGGCACACCGGTGACGGCTTCGTGGTGAATTCCACTCCGATCTTCACGCTGGATTCCAACGCCACTCTGTACGCGCGCCTGAACAACCCCTACCCGGAGGGCATGCTGCTTCCGCCGGGTCGCTCGCTGGGTGAGCGGACATTCCTGGGCTTGTGGGGAAGCACGATTCTGCCCAGCAACAACCGCAACCCCGAGTACCATTCCTGGAATCTTTCCATCCAGCGCGAGTTGCCGTTCCAGTCCCTGCTCGAGGTGAACTACACTGGCAGCCGCGGCACGCACCTGTTCCTGCCCTTCACCTCGCTGACGCCGCTCGATCCGCGATACTGGGGCTGGGGCCGGACCGTGTTGAACAGTTTCGTGCCGAATCCTTTCTTCGGCCAGATCACCGACCCACGTGCGACCAATTTGAATCGCTCCACCGTGCAGTTGTTCCGGCTGCTCCGTCCCATGCCCCACTTTGACGGCGCCGGCATGGCCACCTCCGAGCCGCCTCGCGCTGACTCCCACTACCACGCCTTGCAGATCAAGTGGGAGAAGCGGTACTCCAAGGGCCTGACCTCGCTGATCCACTACACCTGGTCCAAATTGATTGACAACTCGTCCCACGGCTCCGGAAACCTGGCCTGGCTGGGCGGCTCTACCAGCTTCCAGTACCCGCTGAACCTTGCTTTGGAAAAGGCCCTCTCCGCTCATGATGTGGCGCACCGCGTGGTGCTGACGGGCGCTTGGGAGATGCCTTTCGGCAAGGGGCGCCGCTGGGGCGCCAACTGGAGCCGGCCCTTGGATTGGGTCTTGGGCGGCTGGGAGCTGAGCGGAATGGCGATCCTGCAAAGCGGCACGCCTCTGCAAGTCACGCAGAGCGGCGGGACGATCTGGAACGGAACGCAGCGGCCCCACCTGATCGGCGACCCGAAGACCACCGGACCTGTGACTGAGAGGTTGAACCGGTATTACAACCCGGCTGCTTTCTCGCAACCCCCGGCGGACGTGCCCGGCACCGCGCCGCGCACGCTCAACTACCGCGGCCCAGGCATCAAGACGCTGGACGCCGCCCTGCTGAAGAGCTTCCGGGTCAAGGAGGGGCAGCGCTTCGAGTTTCGCATCGAGGCGCAAAACGCTACGAATACGCCCATCTTCAGCGACCCGGCCAGCGCCTTCGGCGCCGCCAACTTCGGCCAGATCACGGGCGTCAAGGTCGGCCCGCGCAACGTGCAGCTCGGCATGAAGTATTACTTCTGAGGCGAGTCCCGCCTCCTCGCGGCGGGGCAGGGAAGTGAGACTGCCCCGCCGCGCAACCGATCACAAAGCCAGCCACTCGCGGATCACACCCTCGGCCCTATCCCGGTTCGAGAGGGTCAACTCGAAGATGCGGACGTCCTTTCGCAGTTTCAGGGCATCCGTGAACGGGTGGGCGTGAGCGTGGATCGTCGCCAGCACGCGCGAAGGGGAATCGAGCGCCTGCAACACGACATGGCGAAACGCCGGCGAGCCGAGCTCCATCTTCCCGATCTCGTCAATCACCACGATGCGGCCTGCCTCCATGGCTTCCCGGACCGCAGGTAACCCGACGCGTTCGAGCGCCCCGAGGTCCACCCCATAGCGCCCGACCCGCACGGGGCCGGCGATGTTGACGTGCGCCAGCGTCGCGAAACGTCCGTCCAGGGTGATGAGCTGGAATCCCAGCCGTGCGCCGTGTTTCCGGATCTCACGCGTCAGAAACCCGCCGGCGCGTTCACCAAGCCGCGCGGCGATCTTCTCGATGAGCGTCGTTTTGCCGCAGCCGGGCCGGCCCGTAACGAGGATGTTCACTTCTTGGAGGGCAGGCGCCGCATCATGATGTTGCGATACTTGACCACGCTGCCGGGGTCGTGCTGTTGAAGCGCAAGGTGGCCTTTGGTGTAAGTGTTGTTGGGATCCGTGTAATCCACCACCACCTTGTCGTTCACCTTGATGATGATGCGGTTGCCGTCGGCGATGATGTGCTGGGTCCACCAGGTTTCGTCGGGCACGAGCTGCTCTTTGATGTCCACGATGCCGTAAAGGCTGCCGGTGCGCCGCCAGTCCTTGTGGCTGTTGTTGACCTGGGCCTCGTAACCCTTGGGCCAGCCCGGCCCGAACTGGGCGCGGAAATACATGCCCGAGTTGCCGCCCTTGTTGATCCAGACTTCGGCCTTGAACTCGCAGTTTTCGCACTCTTCTTCCATGTAGAACAGATGACTGCGCTCGCCCCGCCCGACGATGGCGCCGTCTTCGACCGTCCAGTTCTCCGGCCTCTCGCTGGCCTTCCAGCCCTTGAGCGTCTTGCCGTCGAAGATTTGCTTCCATTCGCCGGGTTGCTGCGCCAACGCAACCACGCCTGCAAGCACGCCAGCTACCAGCAGTCTCTTCATGGTTCCTCCTGTGAACCCACCCATTGTACTCGCGCGAGCCGCCCGGCGGCGCTGCCCCGTACAATGAAGGCAGGATGGTGCTGTGGGGCATGGTCGTTGCGTGTCTGCTGGCCGCCAGTGGGCCGGCGCAGACGGTCGGTGAGCGAATCGCGGAGCTGAAAGAGTTTCAAAAGACCCTGGGCTGGGAACCACCGCGCAGTTTCGCGCGGGTTGCCTCCAAACGTGCTTACTACCGCTGCTATTACACCGGCAAACTCGAGTTGCCCTCTTCTTACGAGGAGCTGAAGCTGCGCGAGGGCGACGAGGCCGGCTGCAAGCTGGATGAGAACAAATACGACGTGTTCTTCTACCGCATCGAAGCGGTGGCCGCCGAAGACGCGCCCGTGACAGAGGCCCTGGCGGAAAGCTCAGCCGAGCGACTCGCCGTGGTCGTCCTGCACGAGGATTTCCACCAGCAGGAGGCCGTGCGCCGGCTGCCCGAGACGATTGCGGAGGCCGCTTCCACGCTGGCCGGTTTTGCAGCAGCGGCGGAATTCGCCCGGACGCGCTGGGGCGCCGACTCCGACACGCACCGCAAGCTCGCCCGGGAAGTCGAGTTGTATCTTACGAAGTCCAGGCTCGTCAACGAAGCGCACCGCCGCCTGAGTGCCGTTTACGAAAGTCACCGACAGGGCAAGTTGTCCCGTGACGAGGCGCTCATGATGAAGCAGCGCGAGCTGGCGGAATTGGAGCGCCGCTGCCTCGAGATCCAGCCCGAGCCCGCCTCATTCAATCGGTGCCTGCCCGTGGCCAACAACGCGGGCCTGGCTTTCGATCACACCTACACGCGCCACTACCCGCTCGTGTACGAACTCTACCGCGCGCTCGGAGGCGATCTACGCGCTTTCAAAGCCGCTCTGGATGAGGCGGCGCGTTCCAGGGCGGCTGTCGTGCGGCATTTGGAGGGCGTCATCCTCCGTGCCCGCAGCTCTGCCGGTAGCGGGCCCTGAAAGCGACGCCCTCCGCGGACGCGATTTCACAACTCAGTACGGGACGGGTACGCGCGTGCGCGAATCCAGCACGATCGCCTGGTACGCCTGCGCAAAGCGATCGGGCCCCGAGAAGCCCAGATTGCTGATGAACGCGAACCCGTAGGCATGCTGGAAGTCGCACGACACCAGCATGTAACCCTGGAAATTGGGCCTGATGCTATGAAGCGTCCACAACCACTGGCCGCCCGGGGGAATCACGGGCGACTCCAGCGGAGGCACCGTGACGCCGGGCTGATAGAAGTAGGCCGTGCATTTGCCGCTTTGCCCCGGGGTGTTGAACAGCGGCCCATCCGCCGTACTGTTGGTCACGGCCACACCCGTATCCCAGCCCGGAATCGCAGTGAGGAACTGGAATAGCAACACGGTGCGGCAGACCTCGATGGTGAATGCCGGCACAGGGCTGGCCGTACTCACAAAGCGGGGCAGATCATCCGGTCCCGTGGTTGCTTCTCCCGCCGTGCTGGTCGGCGAGAAGCTGCCCAGCACGTTCGCGGTGCCCGCCGGCGGGGACGGCGTGTAGGCGACCGCTACGCCAAAGCTGACGGTCTCGGCGGCGGCGGCGCTGGAAGACGTGATTTCCCAATAGACTTCGCCACTCGCCGGCACGCGGTACAGGCCGCCGTCGGCTGGACTGTCCACACGGCAGGGCACGAAAGGTCCGCCAGGACTGGAGGTGCAGCGCGCCTCCACTCCGGGCGAAGTTCCTTGCCCGACCTCGCGTACGGTGACGAAAACCGCGACACCCGTCGGAACACTGCTGAAGACGACGCGGAGCCGCGTCCCGTGATCGGCTAGCCCGGCCCGGTTCCAGGGGAAAGGCAAGCTATCTATCACGGTGCCGTTTTCGCCGGCGCGGGGCCGGAAGGCAGTGCTGAAACCTTCCGCGAACTTCACGTTGAACGTGCGCCCGCCTCGGCCCGGTGGCGGCGGATAGTCACCGCCCGCGAGCAACGTTGCGTTATAAGGCGTGCAGTTCAACAAGGTGGGGACCTCGGCGGCCGAATCGTCGGTTTTGCGCACTTGCACGGTGAGTCCGGTTTGCGTCACCGCCACCTGCTGAATGGCATTGGTGATCGGGATGCTCCCTGCCGGGCCGGCGGCCGTCACCGAAAGATTGATCGGAGAGGCCAGTCCAACGAGAGTCGCGTTGACGCGGACGTTCACGATCCTGAGGACACGATTGCCGGCGCCCGGCTGAGTGATGGTGACCTGCGAGAAGATGACGGAGTTTCTGGTCAGGAGGCGCCCGCTCACGAAATTGCCCGGCCCGTAGGGCGGCCCGTCAATGAGCAGCAGAGCCTCCACACCGTCGGGAGGACTGAGAATGCGACTGGTGATGTTCGTGTTGGCGATAATCTGCACGCTCATGGTCAGCGGCTGCCCGCCGGTGCCGCCGGTACAGGTGAGCACATAATCGCCCACCAGCTCGGCCAACCCTTCCGCGCGCACCGCGATACTGGTGGCGCTCGCCGTGCACGAAAAGGGAGCTTGGGCTTGCGCTGGTCCCGGTGTCAACAACAAGATGATCAACGTGAGAGCGACGAGAGCAATTCTGGATTCACGCGCCATCTGAACAACCTCGCTTGAATGTTCCAAACCGCTTTATACCCGCCCGTCGCGCCGATGTCAAGAGCTGAAACGGAATTGACATCGCTGGACGATGAAGCCGGGCAAAATTCAGGCACTCGTCCAGTTTACCTTTTCTCTGCTCGCGTGTTCACAAATCCGGCAGGTTTCTGCGGCGACGCGATCCCAGCCCCGCCGCCATCGCGCCGCAATGACTTGCGGATCCCAGTCGCGCTCGAGCGCCTCCCGCAAAGCGCGGGCCAACACCGCGGGCCGGCCCGGCGGCACCAGGATCCCCGCGTCCGCACTCACCAGCTCGGGCACGCCTCCCACCTCGCCGGCCACCACCGGCCGGCCGCAGGCAAGAGCCTCGATCACCACGTTCGGGCATCCCTCGGAGTAGCTGGGCAGGCACACCACATCGGCCGCCGCCATCCACCGAGCGATTTTCTCCGGCGGAAGCGGACCCACAAACCGAGCGTGGGCGCCCAGTTTGCCGCGGGCTTCTCGTTCCAGGCGCTCGCGCAACGGTCCATCGCCCACCAGAACCAACTCCCACGAGGGCGACTGGGCCAGCGCGAGCCGCGCCGCTTCGATCAGCACGTCCACGCCTTTGACTTCGACCAGCCGGCCCACGAACAGGACCACGCGGCTTCCCGTCGCGATGCCGAGCTCGCGACGGGCCTCCAGCCGGTCCGCAGGGAAGAACACGTCGAGATCACAGCCATTGGGGATGCTTTGAACGCGTTCGCCGGGAACTCCCATGCGGACGGCAATTCGTTTCAGGTCTTCGCTGACCGTGATCACGAAGGCGGCGCGCCGCAGGGCCTGGCGAGCCAGTCGCGCGCTCAGCCGGTCCCCGGGCCGCCGCAAGTCCGAACCGCGCGCTCCCACCACCACGGGGATGCCCAGCGCGCGCCCCGCCCAGACCGCGCCCCAACCTTCCGGGTACAGCCAGTAGGCGAGCACAACGTCCGGTCGCCGTTCTCCGAGCCACCGCTGAATCAGTCGCCCGCTCAACAACCCGTTGAAAGGACGACCAACCGCCGGTAGCGTGCGGTATGTCCAGTACGTAACGTCCAACCCGCCTGGTCGGTAATGCGGATCAGGGACATGGAGCTTGTAAGTGCGAGGTTGCAGGAAACGCCACCGCGGGTAAACGGCAACCGGACAGAGAACGCGCACGCTCGCCAGACGCGCCAGCTCGCGCACGGTACGGTAAATGAAAATCCCGCGATGGGGCTCTCCCGGAAGCGGGAACAACGGGGACACAACCGCAATTTCGAGCAGCCTGGCCCCGCTGCCGCCGGGCGTGGTTTCACCGGCCGCGGGCATCTCTTCGCGCTGCGCCACGGGCTTTCAATTGCACTCGGGTACCAGCGGTCCAGCCAGCTCCTGGAGGAAGAACAGGCGGCCGGGCAGCGTCGGCATCCAACTGGATGGCACCCAGCGATCCGGGCCGTAACGCAGCGTGACCCACAGGCTCATGCCTTGCCACTGCATGCCGCGGCCCAGCACTCCGTCCGCGCCGCCGATGATGCGGTCCGCCTGCAAGAACAGCCCAGGCCCGATCGTGTTGGCGAACGCCGGCACCAGCGTGGTGCGGCTCTTGAAACTGGTGATGGCGTTCTGCTCGATGGTGAGCGGGTGCAGCTTCGCGCCCAGCCGGTACATCTGCCGCTTCCATTCCTCGTCGCCCGCGAACTCCGCCGCAAAGTGCGGCTCCCAGAAGGCGATGTGAAAGACGCGGCCAATGCCGAAAATCACGATCAACTGCGCGCCCTCGGTCTTCAGCGCGCCGATACGCTCCGGGTAGGCGGGCAAGACATCGCGGGTGGCAAAGTGCCGCTGGTTTTCGGGCACCGTCAGTTCACCGAGCGGCCCGTAAAAGGCCTCCTGCATGGCGTAGCGGAACGCGCCCGGGTTGTCCGGCGGCAGCGTGTTGCCCTCGGCGTCGCTCCACTCGTCCATGTTGAAGCCGTAAACGTGATCGCAAGGAATGCGCCACTCTCTTAGAAAGTAGACCGCCCAGCGGTACATGCCCATCGGTCCCACCGGCAGGATCAGGGCGAGCTTGCGTCCCGCCTCGCGCGCCTGCCGAATGCGCAGCGCGATCTCGTGGCCCAGCATGGTGTCGAAATCGCTCAGCGTTGCGCAGGGGACCGGCTCGAACTCCGGATGCCACCACGGCTGCCGCTCCAGGATGGCTTCCGGCGGATGACTGCAACAGGCCTCGATCTTGTCCAGATCCCAACCCGCAGGGAAGAAATTCTCGAGCAAGGAACCCTTCAGCGTACTCCGCAAGTCAATCGTCATCGTCAAACCTCCACCATCTTGCCTGTGCGCGCCGATTCGTAGCAGGCGGCCAGCAGGCGCTGGTTTCTCAAGCCGTCCTCGCCGCTGACGGCCGGCGGCCGCCCTTCCCGCACGGCACGACTGAACTCTTCGATCTCAGCCCGGTACAGGTTCACCGGCTCGGGCGCGATCTCGATGCCGCCGGCTGCGGCCCGTGCCTGCTGGGCGTCGTAACCCGCCTGCTCGCCGCGCAGGCGCGCCACCATGAATCCGCCGCTGCCCTGGCCGATGGTCCCGCGCGCCAGGATCGCGCCGAGCGAGCCGTACAGCTCGAGCACGTTCTCGCTGGCTTCGTCGGGAATGGAAAAGAACGTGTCCACCGTGCCCAGGGCGCCATTGGCGAACTCGACGAGCACGGTGGCCCCGTCCTCGACCGCGTAGCCGTGCACGGCGCGCGCGGTCAGGCAGACCAGCCGCCGCATGGGCCCGAAGAACATCTCCAGCAAATCCAGGCAGTGCCCGCCCATGTCCATCAGGGCGCCGCCGCCGCCCAGCGCCGGATCCTGCCGCCAGGCGCCTTCGATCGGCGGGTACCAGCAGGAAAGCTGGGCGCGTGCGTACACCGGCTGGCCGAGGCGCCCCCGGCGAATCAGCTCCAACGCCGCCCGGTGCCGGGAGTGAAAACGCATCATCAGGGCCGTGCCCAGCAGCACGCCCGCCTGGCGACACGCGGCCACCATCTCCTCGGCTTCGGCCACGTTCAGCCCCAGCGGCTTCTCGCACAAGACGTGCTTGCCGGCACGGGCGCAGGCCAGCACCTGCTCGCGATGCGCGTGCACCGGAGTGGCCACGTAAACCGCCTCCACGTCGGCCGCCAGCAGCTCATCCAGATTCGCGGCCGCCCGCGCCCCGAAACGCTCCGCCGCCTGCCGATTGATTTCCTGATTGACATCGTAGACCGCGACGAGCCGGGCGTTGGCAGCCGGAACAATTCCTTCGGGAATTGTTCTCCTCAGCGCGATCCCGCCCGAACCGATGACGCCCCAGGCGACCCGATCCTCAGCCGACATCCGCCCCTCCCACCATCACGGGCCGCTTCGCGTAGGCGTCAATCACTTTGACGAGCGCCCGCGCGATCTGGTGCATGTCCTCTTCGGTGAAAGTCGGATAGGCGAAGCAGGTGAAAGTGTGCGTTTCGTGCCACAAAGCGTTGGGCACCTCCACCTTGCTGTAATCCACGCTGGCGGGATTCGTGTACTCGCGAGAGCGGAAGGGAAATTTCGAGCGGCCGAAAGCGTTGTGCTCCTGGAAGGCCCGCTCGGTGTGGCACTGCGGCCAGAAGACTTTCCAGCAGGGCGCTCCTTCGGCTCCCGCCGCCTCGACGAACTGCCGGATCGTGCAGTTCATCTTCTCGATTTCCAGCGAAAACGCCAGCACGTACCAGCCGTTCTGCCGCTCGGGCGTATCCACGGGGAAAAATTTCACGTACTCGGGCCGTTCGCGCAGGGCGTTGATCAGGATGTAGGCGTTGCGGCGCCGCGTGGGCAGGTTCCAGTTGTCCATGCGCTCCAGCTCGACCAGCCCGATGGCGGCCTGCATTTCGGTCATGCGGTAGTTCCAGCCCACCATGTTGTGGATGTAGGGCAGCTTCTGCTCCAGCTCGAGCAGATTGAGCCGCTCCTTGACGTCGTAGCCGTGATCGCGGAAACTGCGCGCCTGCCAGGCCAGCTCCTCGTCGTCGGTGGTGACCATGCCGCCCTCGCCGCCCGTGGTGAAGGTCTTGTTCTGACAAAAACTGCAAGCTGCGATGTGCCCCAGGGTGCCCGTTTTGCGGCCCTTGTACACGCCGCCGAAAGCCTCGGCGTTGTCTTCGATCACGAACAGGTTGTACTTGCGGGCCAGCTCCCGGATGGGATCCATGTCGCAGACATTCCCGTACAGGTGCACGGGAATGATGGCGCGTGTGCGCTCATTGATGAGCCGCTCGGCCGATTCCACGCTGATGCAGTGATCCTCCAGGTTCACGTCGGCAAAGCGCGGGATCGCTCCGGCTTGTACGACAGCGAAGCTGGTGGCGATGAAAGTATAGCTGGGCACGATCACCTCGTCGCCCGGGCCGATGCCCAGCGCGCTCAAGGCCACATGCAGCGCGGCGGTCCCGCTGGAGACCGCGATGGCGTATCGGCTCCCTTGCCACTCGGCATACTTGCGTTCGAACTCCATGCCCTTGCGCCCGGTCCAATAGTTGACCTTGCCCGAGCGCAGCACCTCGACCACGGCCTCGATCGCCTTCTCGTCGAACTGCGGCCACATCACGAGCTTGTTGGTGACTGCCTTGGGACCGCCTTCGATGGCCAGTTTTTCCGACATTGGCGTGAGTCCTCCCGTCGCGGCTATCATACAACTTCGCGCGGGTCGAACAACATGACGATCAGCGCCTTGCGCACGAGGACGATTGTGCTGGCGTTGCTCACCGCCTCACCGCCGGCCGGGGCGCTGTCTGCCTGCGACTCCGCCTGCATCGAGCGCCTGGCGGGGGTGGGCAGGGTCTGGGCCGCCGTGCACTATTTCCACCCGTGGCTGGCCTGGCGAGAGGTGGACTGGAATGCGGCGCTGGCGGCGGCCATTCCCGCTGTGAAAGCCGCTCGCGACCCGGACGAGTACGCGCGCGCCGTCCAGCGGATGCTCGACGCACTGGATGACCCGGCCACCCGAGTCATACACCGTTCCCCCGCACCGGTCCCGCCTCACACGCCCCTGGCGCGCCTCACCGAGGACCAAATCCTGATCGTCACTCTGAATCCGGCCACCTATCGCGATGCCGGTTCGCCTTCCGTGGCGCTCGCTCCCGCTCTGGCGCAATGGCGCAAGGCCCGGGGTGTGGTCTTCGACCTGCGCTTCCAGCGGGAGTGGCAGGACCGCAACCCGGCCATCATCGGCATGCTCTTCCAAGCAGCCGGTCTCAATCAGTTGCTTCAATTCGCGCCCATGCGCGCGCCCGCGCAACGCTCGCGCATGTACTCGGGTTTGCCCCCGACCGCGCCGGGCGGCAGCCTGTTCTTCCACCACGCGCATTACCTGCGCGACGGCGGCGTCATTCCGCAACGCGCCAACGCCCGCCCGAAGCCCATCGTCTTCCTGGCAGACGAATCGTCGTTGCTGCCGCCGATCGCGCCGGCACTGCAAGCGGCAGGGCACGCGCGCATCGTGGCGCAGGGGCGCGCCGGCGACGCGGGTCTGGTAGAGCGGCGCAGGATCGAATTGCCCGCCGGCCTCGAGGTGCTGTTGCGCACCACCGAGCTGCTTTACGAAGACGGCACAACCGGCCTGGCGCCCGATCATTCCGTGCCCGCCGACGACGCCGAAAGCGCACTGGCCGCTGCCCTCGAGCTCGCCCGCAAGCCCGCCTCCCTGCCGGCCCCCGTGCGCATGCGGCTGCCGCTCGTCACCGCCCCGCTCGGTGCGAAAAGCTATAACGATTCGGAGTACCCGCGCGAGGAGTTCCGTGTGCTGGCGGCTTTCGAGCTTTGGGCGGCGGTCCGTTACTTTTTCGCCTACCGCGACCTGATGGAGGAAGACTGGGACGGGATGCTGCTACGCTCGTTGCCGCAATTCCTCGAGGCGAGGGATGCGCTGGAGTATGCGCAAGCCGTCGCCCGGATGGTGGCGTGCCTGGGCGATACTCACGCCGAGGTTAGCAGCCGCGCGCTCTCGGCCTGGTTCGGCTCCGCAGCGCCGCCTTTGCGCACGCGCATGATCGAAGGTCGGCCCGTCGTCACGCAACTGCTCGACCAACAGGTAGCCCGCGATGCCGGCATCGCCCGGGGCGACGCGGTGCTCGAAGTGGATGGCGAGGAGGCCGGGCAGCGAATCGCAAGGCTCGCCGCCTACCTTTCGGCTTCCACGCCGCAATCGCTCGATCTGCTGGTGATGGAGCGCTGGCTGAACGGTCCGCCGGCCAGCAAGCTGAGCCTGAAGTGGCGCGACGCAGCCGGTCGCGTGCGCACGGCCGCCATCGCTCGGCGGGGATGGCCGGGTCGGCTCCCGTGGCGCTCGGGACCGGTGTGGACGATGCTGGCGGGCGGCGTCGGCTACGTGGATCTGGAACGGCTGCTGCCCGAGAAAGTCGAAACCATGTTTCGCGACCTGGCGCAAGCACGCGCCATCGTATTCGATCTGCGCGGTTACCCGCGGGGTACGGGCTGGCTCATCGCGCCCCGGCTCACCCCGCGCGGGCACGTGATCGCAGCGCGTTTTCGGCGTCCCCTGGTTCTGTACCCGGAGGGACGATCCGGAGACGTGCGCTCGATGGCGGCCTGGTGGGACTTCGACCAGTATCTGCCCGACCCCGTGGCGCCGACTTACTCCGGCAAGACCGTGGCCTTGATTGACGAGCGCACGCTGAGCCAGGCCGAGCACGCAGCGCTCTTTCTGCGTGCGGCAAACGGAACCGTGCTGGTGGGCAGCCGCAGCGCGGGCGCTAACGGTGACGTGACGCGGTTCACGCTCCCGGGCGGCATCCTGGTGAGCTTCACCGGACAACAGGTGCTGCTGCCCGACGGTTCGCGCTTGCAACGCGTGGGATTGAAGCCGGACGTCGAAGTACGGCCCACGATCGCGGGTATCCGCGCGGGGCGCGACGAGGTGCTCGAAAAGGCCCTGGGGCTTCTCGGCGCGCCGCTCGAGGCGGCGCGAGGGGTGGCCGAAGCGCGCTGATCTCAGGCGGCCACGGCGGTCGAGGCCGCAGGGATACGACGAACCAGATCCGTCAGCTCGTCCCGGTTGGCCGGCCCGATCGTGAAGCAGTCAATGCAGTCGAGCCAAAGCGTGTAGCGCAGCGCTTCGTCCACCCGGTTGCTCAGGCCTCCCTCGCCCAGAATCTTCATCCCGATGATGCCCTTGCCGGCCGCCTTCATGCGCCGCAGCACGGGGATCACCGTGGCGGGATCGGCGTCCATGATCAGGCCCGCGAAGTTGATGCGCGCCAGATCCACGCGCACCCAAGGCTCGCGGGCGGCCCTTTCCAGCGCCTCCAAGGCATGGCACGAAACGCCGTGCGTGCGCACGATGCCGTTTTCGCGCGCCTCGGCCAGCACTTCCATGGCGCCCTTGCGTTCCTCGGGCCAGTCCGGCCGCGTCACCGCGTGAAGCAAAACAATATCGAGGTAATCTGTATCGAGCTCCTTGCGGAAACGGTCCAGATCCGCGCGCATTTGATCGGCCGTGCGCGCCCGCGTTTTGGTCATAATGGTCACTTTCTCCCGGGCCACGCGCTTCAGGGCCTCCCGGACGTGGGGATGGGTTCGATAGCCGTCGGCCGTGTCCCAGAAAAACAGTCCCTGGTCGTAGCCGAAGTGCAGCAAGTCCGCCAGCCCCTCCAGGCCGAGTTGACGCTGGATGCTGCCGCCCTTGGTTCCGGTGCCGATGGCGAGTCGCGACAGCCGGATCTTGTCCGGCCCCAGGTGCACCACGTCGTTGGCCTGCCTGGCCGATCCCGCCCAGCTCATGTGGCGCCAGCCGGCCATCAGCCCGGCCGCTCCCAGACTGCTCCGCAGAAATTCGCGTCGTTTCATCATGATCATCTCCCTAAGCTCTCCTCGACCTGCGCGAGTCGCTCCGATTATACGCTGAACAGGGGCCGCGCCGCTGCCGGCGTGCCCGGCTCGTTATACTGATAGCTCGATGAGCGCGCGCAACCCCGGCAAACCCATTCGTTACCGAGACGCCGGGGTCAACATCGAGGAAGCCGAACGCGCGGTGGACCGTGTACGCGCCCTCGCCCGGCAGACTTTCGATCGTCGCGTGCTCGCCGGAATCGGGAGCTTCGGCGCCGCGTACCGTCTGTCGGGCTATCGCAATCCGGTGCTGGTTTCTTCCGCCGACGGCGTGGGCACCAAGCTCAAAGTGGCCGCCATGGCGGGCCGGCACGACACGGTGGGCGAGGACCTGGTCAACCACTGCGTCAACGACATCGCCGTGCAAGGGGCCGAGCCCCTGTTTTTCTTGGATTATTTCGCCACCGGCGCGCTGGATGCCGCCGTAGCGCATCAGGTGTTCGAAGGCCTCGCCCGGGCCTGCAAAGCCAACCGCTGCGCTCTCATCGGAGGGGAGACGGCGGAGATGCCCGGCATGTACGCCCCCGGCGAATACGATCTGGCAGGCTTCATCGTGGGCGCGGTCGAGCGCACGCGCCTCGTCACCGGGCGCAGCATTCGCCCCGGCGACCCGCTGATCGCCTTGCCCTCAACCGGGCTTCATACCAACGGCTACTCGCTGGCGCGCAAGCTGCTGTTCGAAGTCGCCGGATACCACGTGAACAGCTTCGTAGCGGAGCTGGGCTGCACCGTGGGCGAGGAGTTGCTCAAGATCCACCGCAGCTACCTTGCGGTCCTGCGCGCTTTGCACGCCAAAGGTTTGCTGCGCGGCGCGGCTCATATCACAGGCGGCGGCATCACCGACAATACGCCACGCATGTTGCCGGACGGGCTGGCGGCCGAAATAGACACCGCTTCCTGGAGGCCTCCGGCCGTGTTCGAGTTGCTCCGCCGGCTGGGCAACATCCCGGAAGACGACTGGCGCCGCACGTTCAACCTGGGCGTTGGCATGATCATGGCGATCCCGCGTCGCCGGCTCCGGGAAGCCACAGGCCTGCTCGACCGACTCAAGGAAACTTACTGGATCATCGGCCGCGTAGTTCCGCAACCGCGCGGCGAACGCAAACGGGTTCTCTACCGATGAAGAAGCGACTGGGTATTCTGCTTTCCGGACGCGGCTCCAACTTCGAAGCCATCGCCGACAACATCGCCGCCGGCCGCCTGGACGCGGACATCGCCGTCGTCATCTCCAACCGCCCGGAAGCGCGCGGCTTGGAAGTGGCGCGCCGGCGCGGCCTGCATGCCGTCTGCATCCCCTCCAAGGGCCTGGACCGCGAGGTCTACGACCGGATGCTGGCCGAGGAGCTGCGCCGTTGCCGGGTGGACCTCATCTGCCTGGCCGGCTTCATGCGCCTGCTCAGTGCGTGGTTCGTGCGCGAGTTTCCCTTCCAGATTCTGAACATCCACCCCTCGCTGCTGCCGGCCTTTCCCGGACTGGACGCGCAGGCCCAGGCTCTGGAGCACGGCGTCAAGATCAGCGGCTGCACCGTCCACTTCGTGGACGAGTATCTGGATCACGGCCCGATCATCATCCAGGCTGCCGTGCCGGTGCTCGAGGACGACACGGTCGAAACGCTCTCGGCTCGCATCCTGAAGGAAGAGCACCGCATTTACACGGAAGCCATCAAGATCGTGCTCTCGGGGCGCTGGCGGATTGAGGGAAGGCGCGTGCGCATCCTGCCCGAGTGAACGGCCACTCAAACCGGCGGCGCGGGCGCGTCCAGGGCGTCCCGGATCTTGCGTGCCAGCGACTCCAGACTGAAGGGTTTGGCGAGAAAATTCAACCCCGCCTGCAAAACGCCCGCCCGCTCGATTTCCCCGTCGCTGTATCCCGACAGGAACAGAACCTTCATACCCGGCCTCCATTGCAAGGCAATTTCGGCCACGCGCCGGCCGCTCATTTCGGGCAGGATGACATCGGTGATCAGCATGTGAATCGGCCCGGGATAGTTCTGGCAGATCTGTTGCGCGGCAGAAGGAGTGGCGGCTTCGAGCACGGTGTAGCCCAGACTTTCCAGAGCGCGGCGGGTCATCGTGCGGACGCCGTCTTCATCCTCCAGCAGCAATAGCGTTTCGTTCCCGTGAGGTTTGCCGTCCAGGGTCACCTTGCCCAATGGGGTCACTGGTTCCTCCACCCGCGGCAAGTAGACGCGGAAAGTCGAGCCCTTGCCGGGCGCGCTGTCCACCTCGATCGCGCCGCCGTGTTGTCGCACGATGCCGTAAACGACGGCCAGTCCCAATCCTGCGCCATGCCCCACGGGCTTGGTGGTGAAAAACGGCTCGAAGATCCTGCCGCTTGTGGCCTCGTCCATCCCGCAGCCGGTATCAGTCACGCTGAGCACGGCATAGGGGCCGGGGGGAACGGGTGCGTCGGCTAAGATCGTGCCGGCAGTCAAGTCCACGCTGGCCGTCGCAATCGTAAGCCGCCCTCCTTCGGGCATCGCGTCCCGGGCGTTCAAAGCTAGGTTCAGCAACACTTGTTCGATCTGTGTCGGATCGGCTCGCACGTTGCCGGCGTGGGGACTCAAGGCCAGCTCGACGGCAATATGCTCGCCGACAGCCCGCCGCAGCAAACGGTCGGTCCCCAGCACCAGATCGTTCAAACCGAGGACGCGTGGTTGCAGAACCTGGCGGCGCCCGAAGGCCAGCAACTGGCGCGCCAGTTGGGCCGCCCTCTGCGAGGCCTGGAGGATCTCACGGGCGGCTTCACGGCGCGGGTCTGCCGGATCCAGTTTCTCCAGCAACAGCTCGGCATATCCGCCGATGACGGTGAGCAAATTATTGAAGTCGTGAGCGACGCCGCCGGCAAGACGCCCCACAGCCTCCATCTTTTGCGCCTCCCGCAGCTGCTCTTCCAGCCGCTTCCGCTCCGTGATGTCGCGGACCGAGACGACCCGTAGGTTTCGTCCCTGCCACGGCAGGTTCCGGGCCCGCACCTCGATAGGAAAGATCTCGCCATTGCGGCGCACGCCGGCCAGTTCGTAGCTGAGCTCACGCTGGGCATGCACCCTGGGATCGGCTAGGCGGCGGGATTCTTCCGTCAGGTACTCCCAGACCAGGTGGCCCCTCATTTCCTCGGCCGAGTAACCGAACATTCGGGCCAGCGCGGAATTGAGGTCCACGATGCGGCCCTCTTCGTGGATCAACAGACCCTCGAAAGCGGCTTCGGAAAACAGCCGGAAGCGCTCCTCGCTGTGTTGGAGGGCCTCATCCAGGCGCTGATGCTCTTTTTGCTGCCTGGCCAGGAATCGGGCCTTCCGGCGCCACCGCGTCAGCGCTACGGCCAGAGTAGCCGAGATGGCGCCTGAGACCAGCGCGACCAGGCTCGCGCAGCCGAATCCCATCAGAGCTTGTTATCAGTTTCGCTCAAATGACGGGTGATTTACAGGGCCGAAATCCCAAAAAGCTCAGGTTCGATGAGGGGCGAGTCCCATAAAAGGGTGGGGGCTCAGTACCCGCCGTCTAAGCGGATTACCCGGGTCTCCGCGATGTCTGCGAGACCCTCGCTGTCTGCGGTTGGCTCAGAGCCTGGCCTGCCGGCTACGGTTGGGGCCGGGGCTTCGACGCCGCGCCCGGTATGCCTGCGGGCATACTGCGCCGCCCGCTCGCCTGGCGCCAAGCGCTCCAGCAAGCGTTGTTCGTACCGGCCACTGCTGGCCACAGCGACCCAGCCCCGCTTCATGCCGAAGGAAGATTTCGGAGCCGCGTATGAGATGCGCAGGCGCAGTTCGCAGCCGCGATTCTTCGGGCTGGCCTCCAATACGGCGCATTCAATCCGGACGTTGCCGGAATGGCGCGCCCCTCCCTCCTCGGGGAGGATGAACTCCTCGAGATCCCCGGTAGCTCGCAACCGCCCCATGCGCCGCTCATCGGCCCACATGAAAGAAGCAATGCCGCCTGCGGGATCCCGGGCCACCAGACGAAAGCCCTCGCTGGTTAAGGTGCGGATCGCTTCGGGCCAGACCGATTCACAAGGGCGAGCGAACCAGCGCCGATCGGGATTTTCGAGTGCCTGTGTGCGCAGCTTGGCGCCCGATACTTCCAGGCAACCTTGACACAGAAGTGCGACAGCCACGAGCGGGATGATGAGGAGTGGTCGGCGCCACATAAGCCTTGTCCGCGAATTCCGGCTCCCATCTACACAATTAAGCCGCAACCTACGGAAAAAACAACAGTAATTTCGTACTTGCGGCACTACGACCGGGTACTAATACTCCGGATCCAGACCGGCCACCACCCTGCGGGCTATCCTTGGTGCTATGCTGGCACCTGAAACCCCAACCAGGAGGCAACATGCCCACCCGGAGAAGCTTCCTTGCCGGCGCGCTGGGGGCCCCGGCCGTCCTGCATGGTCGCCGATACACTTCGGCGGAAATTCAGCGCCTGATCGAGCGGGGCGACGTCCGCGGAAAAATCAGCAAGGACGATCTGCCCACACCCGCACTGCTGCTGGATCTGGACGCCTTCGAAGCCAACGTTCGCCGCATGGCCGAGCACTTGCGCCGGCACGGACTGGCCTTCCGCCCCCACGGCAAGACCCACAAATGCGCCGAGATCGCCCGGCGGCTGATCCGCGCGGGCGCCGTGGGTTGCTGCGCGGCCAAGATCAGCGAAGCCGAGGCATTCGCTCGCGAAGGCGTTCGCGGGCTGCTGATCACCACGCCGGTCGTCGGGCGTCACAAGATCGAACGCGCCGTCGCTTTGGCTCGCCGCTGTCCCGACACCATTTTTTCGGCGGACAGCCCGCAAAATGTGCGCGACTTGGATGCCGCTGCCGGGGCCGCGCGGATCCGGCTCAACCTGGCAGTGGATTTGTACGTCGGCCGGCGCACAGGCGTCATGCCGGGCGAGCCCGCGCTGAAGCTGGCCGAGTTGATCATGTCGCTGAGGAACCTCCGACTGGCGGGCATCCAAGCCTATGCCGGGCACGCTTCCCACGTGGTGGGCTTCGAGAAGCGCCGCGAGGCGTCACGCGAGGCGATGCAACAGGCGGTGGCGACGCGACAGTTGTTCGAATCCAAAGGCATCCCGTGCCCGCTGCTGAGCGGGGGATCCACCGGGACCTACAATATTGACGTCGAAATTCCCGGAATTACCGAGCTCCAGCCCGGCAGCTTCATCTTCATGGATGTGGATTACAACCGAATCGGCGGGCGCGACGGCGATTTTTACGGCGACTTCAGGAATTCCCTCACCGTGCTCACCACCGTGATCAGCAAGCCGGCCGCGGACACGGCCATCGTGGACGCCGGCCTGAAGGCCTTCTCCACCGACAGGCCTTTCGCGCCCGAATGCCGCACACGCCCCGGCATCACCTACAGCTTTGCCGGCGATGAGCACGGCCGGCTGACGCTTTCCGCAGAGGCCAAGGGTATCGAACTGGGGGACCGCCTGGAGTTCGTCATCCCCCATTGCGATCCGACCGTCAATCTGTACGACCGGATCTACTGCCTGCGGGGCGAGGCCGTCGAGGATTGCTGGCGGATCACGGCCCGCGGTATGAGCCAGTAGCTCCGGCGCGCCCCGCCCGCTTCAGGCCTCGAATACCACTTCGCCGCTCAACCAGGTGCGTCGGACGGCAAGCCGCGGCGGGTCGGACTGAAAGTCAAATTCCACCAGATCGCCCGCTTCGCCAGGCTCCAGCCCGCGCTGCCGCCCCTCCAGGCGAATGGCTCGTGCAGGGTTGACGGTGGCCATCGCCACGGCCTGCGCCAGGCTCAGCCCGGCGAGCTTCATCAGGTTCTCGATGCCCCGGTCCATACGCAGCGCCGACCCTGCCAGACGGCTCTGCCCGGCCAGCACGACCCGGCCCTCTGCGGTCAACTCGAGCTCCTGTTCACCTAAACGGTACCGCCCCGGCGAGCAGCCGGCGGGCGCGCTGGCGTCCGTCACCAGAAAACTGCGATCCACGCCCTTGGCGCGCAGGGCCACCCTGAGAAAACAGGCGGGCAGGTGAATGCCGTCTACGATGAAGCCGGCCATCAGCCGGTCTTCGGCGAGTTGCTCCCAAATGTAGTTGGGATGCCGCGGGAGCATCATGTGAGCGCCATTGCCCAGGTGAGTGGCAACCGAGGCGCCTGCGTGCACCGCTTCCCGGATCTGCTCACCGGAGGCGGCGGTGTGGCCTATGGCGACCGTTACGCCGCGCGAGACCAGCGTTTCGATGTAGCGCGGCGCCTGTGGCCACTCCGGGGCGAGCGTGACCAGTCGGATCAACCCCTCGGCAGCTTCCTGCATGCGTTCGAACTCGTCCAAATCCGGCGGCCTCACCCACTGCGCGGGATGGGCGCCCCGCGGGCCATCCTCAGGCGAGATATGCGGTCCTTCCATATGGATGCCGGCAATCGCCTCTCCTTCCGGCAACTGCCGTCGCGCCTCGGCCAGCTTCCGCACGGCGGCCATCATGTCCGCCGGGGCGCCGGTGATCACCGTAGGCAGGAAGCGGGTGACCCCCGTGGACAACAAGGCCCGCAAGGAGCGTGCGATACCCTCGAGGCTCACCCCCGGATCGTTGTAATCCACACCGGCGAATCCGTTGACCTGCAGATCAACAAAACCGGGCGCCAGCCAGGGACCCGATACGGGCGGGGCAGGGGACTCCACCGCTTCGACAACGCGGCCGAGATCGAGCGCGACAGCGGTTCCTCGCAGGACGTCGTAGCCGCAACGTTGGGTCATAGCCATGATTTATCCACAACATTCCCACAGTCCGGCGCCCTCAAGTTCGCGACGCCGCGGCAGAAAAAACTTGTTGAAAGCAGTACCGCAGCCCTCGGCGGCCTCTGGCGCGCGACACGCCCGGTGCGGTACAAACACCTAGAGGCTCGGTAGAGTGCGGCCGGGCGCTCCAGAATTCTCGGGGGAGGGAAGCGCCCGGCCCGCACTCCCCAACGCGGGCTCTCCTCCCTCACAGCGCCGGCCCCGCCCATCGCCCTCACGGATTCCTGACGGGCTCCGGCGCACCCACAGGGGTGAGCCATCCCCGGCTGTCCGGCTTGGTTCCCTCGATTACCGCGAAAAATTCCTTTTGAAGTTTCTCCGTGATCGGGCCCCGGCGCCCCGAGCCCACGACGATGCGATCCACCGATCGGATCGGAGTGATCTCGGCCGCAGTACCCGTGAAGAAGAGCTCGTCCGCAATGTAAAGCATCTCACGCGGAACCAGCGTCTCGATCACGGGGATCCCTAGATCGCCGGCCAGTTGGATCACCGTGTCCCGCGTGATGCCGGGCAGCACCGAGGCGCCCAGCGGCGGCGTCAGGATGCGCCCGTCGCGCACCACGAAAATGTTTTCGCCGCTGCCTTCGCTGACATAGCCGCCAGGATCCAGCGCGATCCCCTCCTGGTAGCCGTTCGTCAACGCCTCCATCTTGATCAATTGCGAGTTCATGTAATTGGCGCCTGCCTTGGCCAGCGCGGGCAGCGTGTTCGGCGCCATGCGGTTCCAGCTCGACACACAGACGTCCACGCCTTCGGCCAGCGCCTCGTCGCCCAGATACCGACCCCATTCCCAACAGGCCAGAAACACCTCCACGGGGTTCCGGCGCCCGTACACGCCCATCTCGCCGTAACCCCGCATGACGATGGGGCGAATGTAGCATGAACTCATGCGGTTGACCCGCACCAGTTCGACAATCGCATCCGCCAGCTCATCCGCCGTGTAGGGAACCTCGATGCGATAGATTTTCGCCGAGTCCAGCATGCGACGGATGTGCTCGCGCAAACGAAAGATCACCGGTCCGCGCGACGACGAGTAACATCGAATGCCCTCGAAAACCGAGCTCCCGTAGCTGATGACATGCGAGAGCACGTGGACCCGGGCTTCCTCCCAGGGGATGAATGCGCCGTTATGCCAGATTTTTTCCGTCGGCTTCAACATGCCTGCCATTATAGTGGACGGCCTTCGACGGTTGCTCACCGCGCCGTCGTAAGCTAATGAGATAACGCGCAGACCATGAGCCGACACACGAACCGAAACCCAGGCTACGAAGCCGTTCTTTTTGACTTTGACGGCGTTTTGGCCGACACGGAGCCGCTGCACTGGGAGGCATGGCGGGACGCCGTAAAACCATTAGGTATAGAGTTAACTTGGCAACTCTATCGTGATGAACTCATAGGCGTTAGCGATCCGGACCTCGTCCGGTTCCTCGCGTCCGTTGCCCGGTCCCCAGTGCCGGAGCAGCTTGTCTGGCAACGGTTTCCCGAAAAGCAACGATTGTTTCTGGCCAAGGCCTTGGCGTCGCCGCCGATCCCCGAGCCGATACGCCAGATGATCAATCATTTGTCTCACATCAAGTTAGCCGTCGTAACCTCAACCTCCATCCGAGAGATCGAACCTCTGCTCGTGGCCGCCGCACTCCGCGACTGCTTCCAGACGATCGTTGCCGCCGAGGATGTCACGCGCCACAAGCCGGACCCCGAACCCTACCTCGAGGCAGCCAGGCGGCTGTCCGTGAGCCGGGCTCTGGTGGTCGAGGACTCGGACGCCGGGGAGGCTGCGGCGCGGCGGGCGGGATTCGACGTGCTCCGCGTCGGTTCACCGCAAGAGGTCCCCGAAGCGGTCCTGCGACGGCTGCAGGAAGCGGCCGGTTTTTGAGTCCGATAACAATTATTATGTAAACTTGAGAACGTCGCCGCCCTCGGACCCAGTCCCCTCTCCCCCTGTGATACAGTGTTCCCCAATGGCTTTTGCCACCCGACCCCAGCTCAAGGACCCGTACGGCCTCGACCCCGCTGACATCGAGGTTCCACCGCGCACGCTGGCCGCCATCCTGCGCCGCATCGGTCCGGGGATGATCCTGTGCGCCTCCATTGTCGGATCCGGCGAGCTGATCGCGACCACCGCGTTGGGCGCCCAGGTGGGCTACACGGCTTTGTGGGTGGTTCTGCTGAGCTGCTTCGTCAAGCCTGTCGTGCAGGCGGAAATGGGACGCTATACCATCGCGACCGGCGAAACCGGGCTGGCCGCCTTCGATCGTGTGCCCGGGCCGCGCTGGCGCGTCAACTGGATCGTATGGGCCTGGGCGTTCATGGTTTCGGTAACGCTGTTCCAGGTCGGCGCCATGTACGCCGGCGTTTCCCAAGTTATGCACTCGCTCGCGCCCGCCGTTCCCATCAACGCCTGGGTCGTGCTGCTGGTCATGCTCACGCTGGCTTTGTTGCTGGGCGGCGGCTACGAGCGGATCGAGCGGCTGGCCACGGTCAAGGTCGGCTTCTTCACCATGTTGACGGTGCTCTGCGCGCTCCTGATGACCCGGATGCCGCAGTATTTCACCTGGCGTCAGGTGCTGGACGGATTGAAGTTCCGGCTGCCTCCGGGCGGGTGGACGCGTGCGGTCGGGGTGTTCGGCATCACCGGCGTGGGCGCCACGGAGTTCTTCATGTACCCGTACTGGTGCGTGGAGAAAGGGTATGCGCGCTTTAGCGGACGCCGCGACGGAACGCCATCCTGGCGTGACCGCGCCTTGGGCTGGATCCGCGTGATGCAGGTGGACATCTTCGCGTCCATGCTGATTTATACGCTGGCGACGGTGGCCTTTTACTTGCTGGGCGCCGGGATCCTGCACGGCATGGGCCTTCAGCCGGCCGCCGACGCCATGATCGCGGTCCTGTCCAACATGTACACGCAGACGCTGGGGGGGTGGGCGTTATGGGTTTTCTACGCGGGCGCGATTGTCACGCTTTACGGCACGGTCTTCGCGGCTACGGCGGCGCACTCGCGGCTGTACGCGGATATGCTGCGCCTTATGGGCTTCTTCCCCGCCGGCGATTACGCGGCGCGCGTGCGCTGGCGCCGCCGCTTCGTATGGTTGCTGGCCATCGTCCCCGCCCTGCTCTACTGGCTTTTCCGGGAGCCGGTGGGAATGGTTTTCGTCGGCGGTCTGGCGCAATTTCTGATGATCCCGGTGATCGCGGCGGCGACCTTGTATCTGCGTCACCGGCGTTTGCCCCCTGAAGTTACTCCGTCCCTGGTCACCACGGTCGCCGTCTGGTGCGCTTCGCTGATCATCGGGGCTTTGATGGGTTACTACGTGATCCAGCAACTCGCGCGCTGGTTCTGAGCCCGGTCAGTAAAAGAACAGCACGTCGGGCCGCACGAACGATTTGGCGTCGGCGCAGACGCCGCACTCCATGCGGTAGCCCGGCCAGCCCTGCCGGACCAGTTGCGGGATGCGCACGGGATCGTCCTCGCGGTGATACGCCGAAAGCGCCAGACGCGGGCGGAACCGAGCCAGCGTGCGCTGCGCGCCGGCCAGCGCCTTCTGCTCCGCGCCCTCCACGTCCATCTTGATGAAGTCCACTCGCTCGAGCCTGAGTTCTTCGACCAGCTTGTCAATGGTCGTCAGGGGCACCTGCGGTCCTGGCCGCGCCTTTTCGGGCCGCATCACCACGCTGTCGGCCGGAGAGTTGCCCGGATCCACCCACAGGGTCATCACGTCATCCTTGTCCCATACGCCTTTGGGGTAAATGATCACGCGTCCCGCCTCCACCTCCTCAGCCAGGTTGCGGCGCAGGCACTCCAGGTTCTCCGGCGCCAATTCGATGGCGACGACCAGGCGAGCGCCCGCCGAGAGCGCCTCGCGTGTGAAGACGCCCACCGCCGCCCCGCAGTCCAGCACCACGTCGCCCGGGCGCACACCCAGCCGGCTGTCGCCGTAAATCTTGCGTTCTTGCTCGGCCAGATTGAACGGCAGAGAGTAGTCGCTCCCGTCGGGCACCCAAAAAGAACCCTTCGGCGTGCGCCAGAGGTTGAAGCCGGCCGGATCTTTCTCGACGAGCTTGCTGGCCTCCAGGATTCGGTCCTTGATTTCGATCTGCCAGCGCAGGTTGTCCGCGCTTCGCATGGTCTCGCGCCAGGGACAGGGCCCGGCGCGTCTGAGAAGATACAGTCCTGCCAGGCGCACCGGGTCCACGAAGTACACGGCGCCGCCCAGGGCGATGACGGCCAGGGCCACCCACTTTACTTTCATGCCGTACCGAGTCTTTCCATGCTAGCAGAGCGCCGGCTGCGGGGCGGTTGCTCGAAAGAATTCGCGCATCTTTTCCCGCCCCCGTTCGTATGGCTTGTGAGTGGATCCGAATGCTGCTGTTCGCCGAGCTCCTCCGCGAGCACCACAGCATGGTTTACAGCCTTGCGTACCATGCTCTGGGAGATCGAGCTGCGGCGGAAGATCTCACACAGGAGGTCTTTCTGGCTTTGTACGAGCACTTGGACGAGATCGAGTCTCCGGCCCATGCCAAAGCCTGGCTGCTGCGCGTGGCCGCCAACCGCTCGATTGACGAAATCCGCCGGCGCGGGTACCGGCGCAGCCTGTCGCTCGAGGTGGCCGAACCGGCCCACGGACCCTCGCAGGAAGAAACAGTCTTGCGAGCCCAGGTGCGCGCGATGGTTGCCAGGCTGCCCGCAAGGGCAAGAACCATCCTGATTCTGCGCTATCAGGAGGGCATGGAGCTTGCCGAAATCGCCCAAGCGCTCGAGGTGCCGGTTCAAACGGTCAAAAGCCGGCTGCACCGCTCCTTGAACTTGCTCCGGCAGAGCATCTTCCGGCGGGCGCCGGATCTTCGGGCCGCGAGGAGAATATGACCGGGCAGAACGACTTTGAAGATCTGCTGAAAGCGTCCCTGCGCCGGGTGGAGCCGCCCCCGGGGCTGCAAGCCCGCATCCTGGCGGCAGTGCGGTCGCGGCCCGCCCGGCGCCGGACGGCATGGCTCTGCATTGCGGCCGCGGTGTCGCTCGCCGTGCTCGCCGCCAGCCTCGCTGTCGCATGGCGGCGGGAGCGCCTCCGTGCCGAGCAGGCCGAACAAGCCAGGCGTCAGTTCGAGTTCGCCATCCAAATTACCTGCGAGCGGTTGGCAAGGCTGGACCGGCAACTCGCCAGCATCGGGGTCCGAAGGATCCACTTCGAGGAGGGTCTCCCATGAAGCGTCTGTCTTTGCTTGCCCTGGGTTTGCCTGTTTCGCTCCTCGCCCAGGCCATTGACTGGAGCATACTGGACCGCCTGGCGGACAAGGCCAGGCAATCGGCCGTCGTCAACCTGGGGCCCGAGCAGCTTTCTTTGATTGCAGGCTTGAAGGGCAAAGAGCAGGCGGAAATGGTGTCGGAGCTGGCCAAGGGCCTGAAATCAGTCCAGGTGCGCAGTTTCGAATTCGACGCTCCGGGCATGTACGACCTCGAGCTGGTGCGCTCGCTGCGCGACAGGATCAAAGCCTCCGGCGAATGGGCGAGCCTCGTGTCCGTCAGGCAAACAGACGGCTTTACCGAGATCATGGTCAAGAAACCGTCCGGCGACAAGCCCGGTGGCTTGCTCATCATCGGCGCCGAGGCAAGGCAGCTCAGCGTGGTTCACATAGAAGGCGCGGCGCATCTGAGCGTCTTGGGCAGGCTGGGCGGACTGGCCGGGATTCCTGAGATCGAAACTTCGCGCAAGAAAGCGCTCGCGCCGGACCGGCGCAAAGACGAGAAAAAGTGAGGCTGTCGGCCTCCCGCTTGCCGCCCCGGGACGTCTGCTCCAAGTCGTGCGGCAGCGCCTCGACTGTCCAGCTCGCCCGTATCTCTCCTGCCTTGATATAATCCCCAACGGCTCAACACCGAACGGTATGCGCCAAGGAGGAAACTCGATCATGTCTCGCACTGTCTCATCCAGCCAACGAAGGGGCTTTTTCAAGCGTCTGATGACGCTGGCAGGCGTCGCTGCGGCGGCTCGAACGACCGCGAACGCCCAGCCTGCGCCTCCCGAGCGGTTCGACTTCCTGCCGGCTTATGCCCGCGCCCAGAACTACCGCTCTCTCAAGCAATCCAGTTACGACCGCACGGGCGGCAACGCCGATCGCTGGCAGATCCCGCCGGGCGGCACGCAGGAGATCTTCAACGCCGCCGGCCCCGGGATCGTCACCCATATCTGGTTCACCATCGCCTCGCCCAGCAGGATGCACCTGAAGGAAATCGTGCTGCGCATGTACTGGGAAGGCAACGCCAGACCGAGCGTGGAAGCGCCCATCGGCGACTTCTTCGGCTTGAACCTCGGGGAGTACCAGATTTACCAGTCGGCTTACCTGGCCTGCTCGCCGGCGCGCTCACTGAACTGCTACTTCGCCATGCCCTTCCGGCGCTCGGCGCGCATGACGGTGACCAACGAAGGCTCGCAGCAGGTGGGCGCCTTTTACTCCAACATAGACTACATGCTCGTGGAGGCTCTCCCGCGCGACGCGATGTATTTCCATGCCCAGTACCGCCAGGCGACGCCGTGCAAGGCCAACCGCGCCGCCACACTCAACCCCGACGGCAAGGACAACTACGTTTACGCGGAAGCGCGGGGCCGGGGCCATATCCTGGGCTGCACGCTGGGCGTGCTGATCAACGAGGACGGCTGGATGGGCGAAGGCGACGACATGATCTTCATTGACGACGAGACCAAGCCCATCATCATCGGTACCGGCTCGGAAGACTACTTTCTGGGAAGCTGGAACTTCGGCGGGCGCGACGGCGCCACGCCTTTCGCCCATCACTATTACGGGGCGCCCTTGATCGTCATGGCCGAGCGCACCGGCGGCCGTTACTGCTGCTATCGCTTCCACGGCGACAATCCCGTGACCTTCACGCGCTACATGAAGTACACCATGGAGCACGGCCACGCCAACGATCGCGGCGACAACTTTTACTCGGTGGCTTACTGGTACCAGACCGAGCCCTATACCGACTTCCCTCCCCTGCCCCCTCTGGCCGAGCGGATTCCGCGCGTGCGGCTGCCGGGCTGAGCCGCTCAAGCGGCATGAAACGGGACCGATAAGTCCCATGTGCCGGCGTACCTGCAAGTCTTCCTGTATTTGCAATTGCTCGACTTCCTGACCACGGTCGTCGGGCTGCGCCTGGGCCTGGTGGAGCTGAGCCCGTTCATCCGTTGGCTCATGGGCGCCGGACCCGTCTTCGGCGCCCTGCTGTCCAAGCTGATGGCGGTGGCGCTGGCCGGCTTTTGCCTTTGGATCCAGCGCCGCCGCCTCATCCAGTGGCTCAATTACTGGTACGCCGCGCTGGTGGTCTGGAACCTCTCGATCATCTGGATCGCCCTCTCCCGCTCCTGATCCCTGGCCGTATTAGACTGGGGAGCGATGCGTACCCAACGTCTGCTTGTCGCGTTGGCTCTTGCCTTCTGCCTGCCCGGCCAGGAACCGCTCCATGAAGCCGAGCTGATCTTTCCCCTGGACCGGTTGCACAATCACTCGTCTTCCATCGTGGAGCTTCCCGGCGGCGATCTGATGGTTTGCTGGTATCGCGGCTCCGGGGAGCGCACTGCGGACGACGTCCAGATCATGGCCGCGCGCCGCGCCGCCGGCCAGCCGCAATGGAGCGAGCCGTTCGTGCTGGCCGACACCCCCGGCTTCCCCGACTGCAATCCCGTACTGTTCGTGGATTCCCGCCAGCGCCTGTGGCTGATCTGGCCCGTGATCGTCGCCAACGAGTGGCACACGGCCTTGCTGAAGTACCGCATCTCGACGGATTACCGTCGTCCCGGCCCTCCCCAGTGGCAGGTGAGCGAACCGTGGCTCGTCGTCCCGCGCAACTTTCAGGAGAAAGTGCGGCGCACGGTGGAGCCGCTGCTTCTGCCGGACGCCTCCGAACTGCAACGACAATGGGGCAAACGGTTGCTCGACCGCGCCGCAGACAAGTACTTCACGCGCATGGGCTGGATGCCGCGCAATCACCCGATCGAGCTGCCTTCGGGGCGCATCCTGCTTCCCTTGTATTCCGACGGCTTCAGTTTCTCGCTCATCGGCATCACGGACGACGGCGGGTTGACCTGGAGCACGAGCGAGCCGCTGGTGGGCCCCGGCTCGATCCAGCCCACCTTGGCGCGCAAGCGCGACGGCACGCTGGTGGCTTACATGCGCGACAACGGCCCCCCGCCCAAACGCATCTTGACCAGCGTCTCGCGGGATGACGGCGTCACCTGGTCGGCCGTCTTCGATCTCGACATCCCCAATCCCGGCTCGAGCATGGAAGTGACCGTATTGCGCGACGGCCAGTGGGTGATGGTCTACAACGACACCGAGCGCGGCCGCAACTCGCTCGCGGTAGCGCTTTCCGACGACGAGGGCGCAAGCTGGAAGTGGAAGCGGCATCTCGAGCTGGATCGTCGCGAGCAGGGCGCGGGATCTTTCCATTACCCTTCGATCATGCAGGCCCGCGACGGGACGATCCACATCACTTACAGCTACTTCCTGAACCACTTGCCCGAGGGCCGGCCCCGCAAGACGATCAAGCATGTGCGGATCAACACGGCGTGGATCCGGCAGGGCGATTCATGAGCGGCGGCGATCGTACCATCGGGAGACTCATGCGAACCACCTTCGCCTTGGCGCTGTTGCTGACATGCGCAGAAGTGGCCGTTCAAGCCCGCCAGCCCGTGCGCGCGCGCCACGCCATGGTAGTCACGCGCGAGCCGCACGCCACGGATGCGGGCGTCACAGTCCTGCGCGCCGGGGGCAACGCCGTGGATGCTGCCGTCGCCGCAGGATTTGCCCTCGCCGTCACCCATCCGGCCGCGGGAAACCTTGGCGGCGGTGGCTTCATGCTCATCCGGTTCGCAGACGGGCGCGCGACGTTCCTGGACTTCCGCGAGCGCGCGCCGGCGGCGGCGTCGCGCGACATGTATCTGGGACCGGACGGCAAGCCCACGCGCGACAGCATCGAAGGCTGGCGCGCCGCCGCCGTGCCTGGCACGGTGCGCGGGCTGGAATACGCCGCGCGCAAGTACGGCACGCGGCCCTGGCCCGAGCTGGTTGCTCCGGCCATTCGGCTGGCGCGCGAGGGTTTTCCCGTTTCCTGGGGACTTGCGCAGAGCCTGCGACAGAGCAAGTTGCTGGCGCGCTTTCCCGAATCCCGCCGCATTTTTCAGCGCGAGGGCCGCTTTTTCGAGCCCGGCGAGCGACTCGTGCAGCCCGAGCTGGCCGCCACGCTGGAACGCATCGCGCGCCGCGGGGCGGACGAGTTTTATCGAGGCGAGACCGCCCGCCGGCTGGCTGCGGCCATGCGCCATCACGGCGGCCTGATCACTCTCGAGGACCTGGAGGCGTACCGCGTGATCGAGCGCGCGCCGCTTCGCGGCCGGTACCGCGGCCTCGAGATTTTGACCGCCCCGCCGCCTTCCTCCGGTGGCGTCGGCATCCTGCAAATGCTCGGCATCCTCGAGGGCACCGGCTACGAAAAACACGGCGCCGGATCAGCCGCAGCCATTCACTGGATGGCCGAAGCCATGCGGCGTTTCTTCGCCGACCGAAGCGAGTACCTGGGCGATCCCGACTTCACGCCCGTGCCCGTGCGGGGATTGCTCGATCCGCGTTACCTGGTGCAACTCCGTAGCTCGATAGACCCCGAGCGCGCTACGCCGAGCGAACGACTCAGACCCGGCAACCCGCGCCGGTACGAAAGCACCGAAACCACGCACTATTCGGTCGTGGACGCGCAGGGTAACGCGGTGGCCGTGACTTACACCCTGAACGGCGGCTACGGGGCGGGCGTCACCGTGCCGGGACTCGGCTTCCTGCTCAACAACGAAATGGATGATTTTGCCGCCCGGCCCGGCTATCCCAATTCCTACGGCCTCATCCAGGGCGAGGCGAACGCCATTGCGCCGGGCAAGCGCCCGCTCTCCTCCATGACGCCCACCATCCTGCTGCGCGACGGACGCCTGTACATGGTGGCGGGATCCCCGGGCGGGCCGCGCATCATCACCACCGTGCTCCAGGTGATCGTCAATGTGGTGGATTTCGGAATGAATATCCAGGAAGCGACCGACTGGCCGCGTTTCCATCACCAGTGGCTTCCCGATAAACTGTACTTGGAGCCCGGAATTTCTCCCGACACGCGAGCTCTGCTGGCCGCACGCGGCTTCGCCCTCGAGAGCGTCGGCTCGATGGGCGAAGTCGCCGCCATACTGGCGGAGGGGGGATGGCTCCACGGGGCCGCCGATTCCCGCGTGGAAGGCAAGGCGGCCGGTTTTTGAAGCCTATGATCCGCGCCCTTTCCACTCACCTGTTCGTCAATTACCGACTGACCACGGCACTGCTGGACAAGATTCAGAAGGCGGGCCTGGCCGCAGTGGAGATCTTCTGCGCCCGGCAGCACCTGGACTACCGCAACCGCGCCCAGATCACCGAGCTGGCACACTGGTTTCGCGATTCGGAATTGCGCCTTCACGCGCTGCACTCCCCCATCTACAGCGACGACGTCTGGGGGCGCTCCGGCCCCGGCGCCATCCTGAACATCGCCGAACCCTCCAAGACGCGGCGCATCCAGACCGTGGACGAGATCAAGCGCGCCATCGAGATTGCCGAGTCCGTACCCTTCCGGTACCTGATCCAGCACCTCGGCCTGCCCGAAGAGGAGTACGAGGAACGGAAAATTGACGCGGCGTTTTCCTCGCTCGACGAATTGTCGGTGTTCGCGCGCCAGCGCGGCGTGGAAATCCTGCTGGAAAACATCCCCAATGCGCTTTCTTCCGCCGAGCGCCTGGCGAGTTTCTTCGAGATCACGCACCTGAACCTGGGCGTGTGCTTCGACGTGGGGCATGCTCACCTGGGCGAGGGCGTCGAGCCGGCGTTCCGCAAACTACAGAGCCGAATCCGTTCCACGCACGTGCATGACAACGACGGTAAAGAAGACACGCACCTGTTCCCGCTGAGCTCGCCGCAGGGAACCGTGGACTGGAAAAAGACGGTGAGTCTGCTGCGTTCCTGCGGCGATGACGTGCCCTTGCTGCTCGAGGTGCGCGAGGTTCCGGAGATGAAAAATCCGCTGGAAACCGTGCAGCAGGTGTTCGATCGTCTGGAGAATCTCTGAATGTTCGAGCCGGATTTCCCTCCCCGCATGGCGATTTCCGAGGCCGCCCGGCACGTTGGCGAGCGCGTCAGCGTCGCGGGCTGGCTGTACAACCTGCGCGAGAGCGGCAAGATCGTCTTCCCGTTGGTGCGCGACGGCACCGGCATCATGCAATGCGTGGCCGTCAAGAGCGCGCTGCCGGCGGAAGTGTTCGAGACGGTCCGCGATCTGACCCAGGAGTCCTCGATCATCATCACCGGCACGGTGCGCGCCGAGCCGCGCGCGCCCGGCGGCTACGAGTTGGAGCTGGACGGCGTCCGCTTGATCCAGCGCGTGCCCGAGAGCGATCCTTACCCGATCACCCCCAAGGAGCACGGCATTGACTTTCTGCTCGACCGGCGCCACCTGTGGCTGCGCAGCCGTCGCCCGCACGCCATCCTGCGCATCCGCCACGAGGTCATCCGCGCGGTGCGCGATTATTTCGACTCCCACGGCTTCACGTTGGTAGATACGCCCATTTTTACGCCCGCGGCCTGCGAGGGAACCACCACGCTGTTCGAATTGAATTACTTCGATCACGACAAGGTTTACCTCACACAGTCGGGCCAACTTTACAACGAAGCCACCGCCATGGCGTTCGGCAAGGTGTACTGTTTCGGGCCCACCTTCCGCGCGGAACGCTCCAAGACGCGACGCCACCTGACCGAGTTCTGGATGGTCGAGCCCGAGATGGCCTACGCCACGCTGGAGGACGTCAAGCAGGCGGCCGAGGAGCTGATCTGCTTCGTCGTGCAGCGCGTGCTGGAGAACCGGCGGCAGGAACTCGCCATACTCGAACGGGACATTTCCAAACTCGAGAACGTCAAGCCGCCCTTCCCGCAAATCAGCTACGACGAGGCCGTGCGGCGCTTGCAGGCCAAGGGCAGCTCCCTCCAGTGGGGCACGGATTTCGGCGGCACGGACGAAACCCTGCTGAGCGAGGACTTCGACCGTCCGTTCATGGTGGACCGCTTCCCGGCCGCCATCAAGGCGTTCTACATGCAGCCGGATCCGGAGCGGCCGGAGGTCGTGCTGGGCGTGGACGTGCTGGCGCCGGAGGGATACGGCGAAATCATCGGCGGCGGCCAGCGCATCCACGATCTGGACCTGCTTCTGCGCCGCATCGAAGAACACCAACTGCCGCGGGAGGCGTTCGAGTGGTACATAGACCTGCGCAAGTACGGCACGGTCCCGCACGGCGGCTTCGGCATGGGCATCGAGCGCTGCGTGGCGTGGATCTGCGGGCTGGACCACGTGCGCGAAACCATCGCCTTCCCGCGCATGCTGTACCGGACGCGGCCCTGAGCTTATGGCGCCCGCGCATATCGCCGTCATCGGGGCCCCGCTGGACCTGGGCACGAATCGCCGCGGCGTGGACATGGGACCGTCGGCAATCCGCGTGGCTAACATCGGCCCTCGGCTGGCCAGTCTGGGCTACCAGATCGAAGACTGGGGCAATGTGGCGGTCGAACAGCCCGAGCGGGCGCCCCAGGGACCGGCCAACGCGCGTTATCTTCCCCAAATCGCTGAAACCTGTCGCCGGCTGGCGCGCATTGTCGAGCAGGCGATGGCGCGCGGCCAGATGCCCCTGGTGCTGGGCGGGGATCACTCGGTCGCGATCGGCACCATCGCCGGCGTTTCCCGCCACTTCCGTAAACGCAAGGCGCGCATCGGCTTGATCTGGATTGACGCCCACCCCGACATGAATACGCCGCAGACCAGCCCGAGCGGCAACGTGCACGGAATGCCGCTGGCCTGCTCGATCGGCCTGGGGCCCAGACCGCTGACGCACATCTACGGGTATGCGCCCAAGGTCGATCCGAAGAATGTGGCGCTTATCGGCTTGCGCGACGTGGACTTGCTGGAAAAACCTCATGTAAAACGTTCGGGTGTGCGCGCCTTCACCATGCGCGATATTGACGAGCGCGGCATGCGCGCCATCCTGGCCGAAGCCCTCGAAATCGCCTCGGCCGGAACCGACGGTTTCCATGTCTCGCTGGATATGGACAGCGTGGATCCGCAGGAAGCCCCCGGCGTGGGCACGCCCGTGCGCGGCGGCCTGAACTATCGCGAAGCCCATCTGGCCATGGAAATGATCTGCGATTCCGGGCGCATGGTCTCCATGGAAGTGGTCGAGGTCAACCCCGTGATTGACGAGGCCAACCGCACCGCGCTGCTGGCCGTCGAACTGATCATGTCCGCGCTGGGGAAGCGAATCCTGTGAAACTCCGGGTGGCCGTGATCTATGGCGGGCGCAGCGGCGAGCACGAGGTATCCCTGCGTTCCGCCGAGAGCGTGATCGCGGCCATGGACCCGGAGCGTTACGAGGTTCTGCGTTTCTTCATCAGCAAGGACGGGCGCTGGCAGCCGCATGCGATCCTTCCCCAACCCGGCGCCAATCCCGGCATTGATGTTGTCTTCCCGGTCCTGCACGGCACTTTCGGCGAGGACGGCACGCTCCAGGGTTTGCTCGAGCTGGCGGATCTGCCCTACGTGGGCGGCGGGGTGCTGGCCAGCGCGGTTTCCATGGACAAGGACGTGATGAAGCGACTGTGCCGGGAGGCCGGGCTGCCCGTCGTCGAGCACGTCGTGCAGTGGCGGGGCCGCTTGAACGCAATCGCGATCGAGCAGCGTTTCGGCTATCCGGTGTTCGTCAAGCCGGCCAACCTGGGCTCCTCGGTCGCCGTCAGCAAGGCTCGCAACCGTGCCGAGCTGGAAGCCGCGTTGGAGCTGGCCGCGCAGTACGACCGCAAGGTGATTGCCGAGCGCGCCATTACGGGTCGCGAGCTGGAGTGTTCGGTGCTGGGAAACGAGCAACCGGAAGCTTCCCTGCCCTGCGAGATCGTTCCCTCGCGCGAGTTCTACGATTACGAGGACAAATACATTCTGGATGCGGCCCGGTTGATCGTTCCGGCGGACTTGCCTGCGGAAATCACGGAGGAGGTCCGGAGGCTGGCCGTTGCCTGTTACCAGGCCGTCGAGTGCGAGGGCATGGCGCGCGTGGATTTCCTGTGGGAGCTGCCGAGCCGGAAGCTGTACATCAACGAGATCAACACCATTCCCGGCTTCACTTCGATCAGCATGTTCCCGCGCATGTGGGAGGCCACCGGCCTGCCCTACCCGCGACTGATTGACCGTCTCATCGAGCTGGCGCTCGAACGGCACCGGGTGCGACGGCAGCTTCGCTACAGCATCTGAAGAGGGGATGGGCTGGGTCCGCCACCTTTGGTATCCCGCGCTGGTGGTGCTGGTGGTGTGGTCGTGGGTGTGGCTGGATGCGGCGGTCGGCTGGAGCGGTCCGCGCGTGCGCTGGCTGGGCGGGGCGCTGCTGCTGGCGGGCAGCGCGCTGGGCGGCTGGTGTTCGTGGCTGCTGGTGCGCCGGGGACGCGGTACGCCTCACCCGTTCGCGGCCAAAACAAAACGCCTGGTGACCACCGGGCCGTATGCGGTGGTGCGCAATCCGATGATGTACGCCGTGGGCGCCATCCTAGCGGGGCTGGCCCTGTGGCGCGGCTCGGTGGGTTTGTGGCTGTGCTTCGCCGCCTTCATCGTCTACATCCGTTGGTTCATCCGCGCCTACGAAGAGCGCGACATGGAGCGCCGCTTCGGCGAGGAGTACCGCGACTACTGCCGGCGCGTCCCCCGCTGGCGGCCCGGCCGGAGGCAGAGCACCCACTGAGCGGGCCGGCCATCCGGTAAAATGCAGCGCATGAGGACCTTGCTGACCCTGGTTGCATGCGCGGTTTCACTGGCCCAGGCGCAGTTGCCGGCCGACGAGTTCGCGACCACGGCGGGTACGGTGCGCATCACGCCGGTTCATCACGCCAGCCTGATGATGGAGGCCGGGGGACAGGTGATCCATGTGGACCCGGTGGGCGAGCACAACTATCGGGATTTGCCCCCTGCGGATCTCATCCTCATCACCGACATTCACGGCGATCACCTGGACACGAAAGTCATCGCCAAATTACGAAAGCCGGGAGCCCGGATATTCGCCCCCGAAGCCGCTCTCAAGACTCTGCCGGACGCCGAGGTCATCCGCAACGGCGAGAAAAAGAATTTCGGAAAGTGGGAGATCGAGGCCATCCCCGCCTATAACTTACAGCGCGGTCCCGCGCCCGGCCGCGTCTACCACGAAAAAGGACGCGGCAACGGTTACGTACTCACTTACGGCGGCAAGCGGTTTTACATTTCGGGCGATACGGAAGGCGTTCCCGAAATGAAGGCGCTGCGCGATATTGACGTGGCCTTCGTGTGCATGAACCTGCCGTACACGATGCCGCCGGAAGAAGCGGCCGAAGCCATCCGCGCTTTCAAGCCCAAGGTGGTGTATCCCTACCACTACCGGAACTCGGATCTGAGCGTGCTCGAGAAGGCGCTGGCGGGTTCAGGCATCGAAGTGCGACTGCGCACCTGGTACCGCTGAGCGACTCAGCGCGCCGGCGGGGCGGCGGGCCGCAGGCGGAGGCCGCCTCGCGTCCCCGGCGGAAGGGGCAGGATGCCGCCCTTATCGGTTCGCTCCTCGCGCATCTCCTCATCGTCCGCTTCGATCTCGTACGCCTGATCGGGCTTGAGCCCGACGAGGAACACGCGCCGGGCGCCCTCCGGAATCTCCAGCCGCGTGCGCCCGGCCACGGGGATTACCAGCGTCTCACCCACCGGAAGCGGCTCGGCAGATTTATCCGCGCGCAAGCGCCTGGGCTCGCCGTCCCGGAAGACTTGCAGAGTACCTTCGAACCACCCCAGCCAGGTCGCATCGTCGTCCCAGCTCGAGCGCAGGAACAACCATCCGAATCGCGGATCGTGGTAGGTCAAGGGCAGGCTGTGGTAAGTGAGCCCGGGATGGTACGGATTCGCCCAGAGAAACTCGTAGGGAATTCCGAACGGATGCCGCATCAGGTAACGGTGCTGCATCAGCCAGCCTTGCAGAAACTGGGTCTCCTGGGCATTGGGCTCATAAGCCACCATGGCCATGTCGGCAGCGCGGGACAACATGGAAGCGATCAGATCGGGCTCGGCCTCCGGAGAAACGGGAATACGGTAGTCGTTTTCGGCGCCCGGGTAAGCGGCGGGATAGTAAGTGACGAGCCGGTAAATCGGCAGGTCCTTGAAGTACCACCGAGCGTCCTCGCGCAGGTCCATATCGAGATTGTCGCGCAGGGCGTGAAACAACTCGATGAGCGGGTAATGGTCGCGGCGGAGGATGGGCTTGCCGAGGGCCAGCGCGGATACGATTTTTCCCTTCCACCATTCCTCCACGACGCGTTTCAGCTCGGCCGCACTCCGGTGAGGCCTGTGGTCGGCCAGCGCGATGGCCGCCAGGACGCGCGAACGCGTTTCCGCCACGCTGTCGCGGGCCGGCGCCGTGAGAGCGGCTTCCAGCCGGGTGACGAGGGCCCGGATTTGCGCCTCGTTCATCAGTGGGGCGCACCAGTCCATCACCAGCGCGAGCTGACGCAGATCGCCGCCTGCGGACAGAGCCCACCCGACCGCCTGGCGCCCGGCGTGGGCGTCTCCGCTGACGCGATAATAAAGCGCCAGGGTGAACCCCGGTTCAGGCAGGATGGCGCGGCCCTCGACAAGAGCATGCAACTGCTCCCAGCGCATGGACTGGCGGCTGCGCTCCCGCTGCAACAGCCGCAGTCGGTGCGGCCGCAGCAAAAGGCGTGGCGGGGCGGTTCCAACCTGGTAGTCCGGCTCGTCCTGGCGGGCCGGTGACGCCGGGCAGGCCAGCGACGCCAGCACCAACCCACAAAGCTTCCGACGGGTCAAATCCGATTGTGTCACAGCGACACACGGGCTGTGGCGGATCTCACCATCGGGGCCGGAGGCAGCTTCTAAAGTGCTATTCTTTCCAACAACTTAGCGCAGAGCCGAGGCGGCACTGCGCTTGCGAGGACCTCCAGTGAGTTGATGAAAGATCTCTGATCGACCTGCCCTCTGCTGCGCCAGGCAGACCGGCAGTGAGCGGTGGAGTCCGAGACAGCGTGCTTGCGGGAGCCGATTGTTTCATGCCAGAGCCGCTCGACGAGGCCGGCTGCGGGTCGCAACAGAGGGTATTTTTTTGCACTCATCATCAGTTTCTCTCCCGGGACCGCAGGTTCCGGGTGCAGTCCGGCCTTGCCGGCGTTGCAGATTCGGACGCGGGCTTCGTCGGTGAGGTCATGCGAAGCGGGTGCTCCATTCCGGACCGCCCCGGCGCCCGGTCCCAGCCCGAGCACGGGCGCCCGCGCTGAGGTCCCACCCCGTCGCGCGGGTTTCTCCTTACCAGCAGAGCGTGCCGCTGCGGGGCTCTTCTTCCGGATGGGGCAGATAGAGCGTCTTGCAACGCTCGCAACGATAGATTTCGGCGTTCTCCCCGAACCGCCGCTTGATTTCCTCCCCGAAGAAATACCAGCGCTTCAGGTGGCCCGCACAGAGCTTGCCCTTGGCGTCCTTTTCGTTGCACGCCCGCTGGCGCAAGATGCGCCGTTTGACTTTGGCGCCGTCAGGCAGTCGCTCGATCAGGTTGGGATCCTGAACTTGCGTCTCGGTGGCCGCTTCCATGACCTCGCTCCCATCCGGCCTCGAAGTAATCGAGTATAGCACCCAGGGCGCCGGCCCCAGGCTTCTGCAAGTGGACCCGAGGCTCGCGTCTTTGTTACCCTGAAAGGTTCGCTGATCGCTGATGCCGGCCCGCGTGAGCGAAGCCTTCGTGCTTCGTACTTATCCTTTCAGGGAGGCCGACTTGATCGTGAGTTTCCTGGCGAGGGACGCGGGCAAGCTGCGCGGGGCGGCGCGACGCGCACGACGGCCCAGGAGCCGTTTCGGCGCAGGCCTGGAGCGACTTTCGCACGTGAGGATGGCTTACTTTCAGCGCGAGACGAGGGAGCTGGTGACGCTGGATGCCTGCGAGCTCATCTGGTCTCCCTTCGCCCTGGCGTCCGACTACGCCACCGGCGTGGCGCTGGACTATATGGCCGAAGTAAGCGAACAACTGCTACCGCCCGCCGAGCCCAACGAGCGGTTCTTCCGACTGCTGCTGACGGTGCTGGAGCACCTGCGCACGACGGGGGCCGCCGGCGTCTGGCAGGCCGTCGCCTACTTCACGCTGTGGGCAGTCAAGCTGGCCGGATGGCTGCCTCCCCTCGCGGTGGCGCCGGAGTCGCAGGCGCTGGCCGATGAGATGCTGCATACGCCGATCGGCCGGATGTCGCCCCGAGCCTGGGACCGGAGCACCGGGGCGGACCTGCGGCGCTTCCTGATTCGCCAGATCGAGGAACATATCGAGCGCAACCTGGTGACGGCGCCGCTGCTGGAGACCGCGTGACCATGGCGCGGCGCGAATCTTTGTCCTGAGGAACATGTACGCGTTTCAAGACATCCTGATGAGGCTCAAGCAATACTGGGCCGAACGCGGCTGCATCGTGCAGGAGCCGTACGACCTCGAGGTAGGCGCGGGAACCATGTGCCCGGAGACGTTCCTGCGCGTGCTCGGGCCGCAACCGTACCGCGTGGCTTACATCCAGCCCAGTCGCCGCCCGGCGGACGGGCGGTACGGCGAGAATCCCAACCGGCTCTACAAACACTGGCAGTTGCAAGTCATCCTCAAGCCTTCCCCCGAGGACATCCAGGAGCAGTATCTCGACAGCCTGCGCGCCATAGGAATTGATCTGCGCAAGCACGACATCAAATTCGAGGAGGACAACTGGGAATCGCCCACGCTGGGGGCCTGGGGCATCGGCTGGCAGGTCATGCTCGACGGCCTCGAAATTACCCAGTTCACTTACTTCCAGCAGTGCGGCGGTCTCGACCTGGACGTGGTTCCCGTGGAATTGACTTACGGAATGGAGCGCCTGGCCGCCTTCCTGCAAGACAAGTCCAGCGTTTACGAGATCGAATGGGCGCCGGGAGTGACTTATGCGGACGTGCGCCGCTCCGACGAAGTTCAGTTCTCGGTCTATAACTTCGAACTGGCCGACATACCGACCCTTTGGCGGCTGTTCGAACTGCACGAGGGCGAGTGCCGCCGCCTGCTGGAGGCCTGGCCGCAATACCCGGACAAACGCCGGTTCCCGGTGCTGGCCGCCTACGATCAGGTGCTCAAGTGCTCCCACCTGTTCAACCTGTTAGACTCCCGGGGCGCTCTGAGCGTGACCGAACGAGCGGCCGTGATCGGGCGAGTTCGCAAACTGGCCGTTGGCGTCGCCGAGGCCTGGCTCGAACAACTTCATCAGGAGGGGAAGTCGTGACGGATCTGGCGTTCCTGCTGGAAATCGGCACGGAAGAAATCCCCGACTGGATGATCCCGTCCGCCCTGGAAGACCTGCGGACCTCGTTCCGGCGAATGGCCGCGGAAAAGGGCGTGGCCGGCGAAGGCCTTGCCATTGCCGTCGATGCCACCCCTCGCCGCCTGGTCCTGCGCGCGGAGAACCTGCTGCCGCGCCAGGCGGACCGTGAGGAATGGGTGCTCGGCCCGCCCCGCGCGGCTGCCTTCGAGGATGGCCGGCCGACTCCCGCAGCCGAGGGCTTCGCCCGCAAGATGGGCGTCACCGTCTCCGAACTGCAAGTGCGGGAAACTCCGCGCGGCGACTACCTCGCCTGCCGTCGCACCATCGCCGGCCGCCCTGCCCGCGATATTTTGGCCGAAGCGCTGCCCGAGCTCATCCTTGGCATCCACTTCCCCAAAACGATGTACTGGACCGGCAAGGGGGGGCCCCGCTTCATCCGGCCGATACGCTGGTTGGTGGCCCTGCTGGGCGACGAGGTCGTGCCTTTCGAGCTGGCCGGCGTCCGCTCCGGCAACCATAGCCGCGGCCACCGCCTGCTGGGATCCGATCGCGTGCCGGTGACCGTCGGGACCTACGCCGACGAACTGCGCCGTAACTACGTGCTCGTTTCGGCCGAGGAGCGGAGGCAAAGAATCGAAAGCCAGATCGCTCAGCTCCTGGAGGGAAGCGGCCTGCGCCTGCGCCCGGACCGCGCGCTGCTCGATACCCTGGTCTACCTTACCGAGTACCCGACGCCCATCCTGGGCAGCTTCGATCCGGAATATTTGAGCCTGCCTGAGGAAATTCTGGTGACCGTGATGCGCCATCACCAGAAATACTTCTCGGTGGAGGATGCCGAGGGCCGCCTGGCGCCTCATTTCATCGCCGTGATGAACACGGACGGCGATCCGGAAGGGCTGGTGCGCCAGGGCAACGAAAGAGTGCTCCGCGCGCGCTTCAATGACGCGCGGTTCTTCTGGGAGGTTGACCAGCACAAGCAGCTCGAGGATCGGGTGCCCATGCTGGCCCAGGTTACGTACCAGGCCAAACTGGGGACTTATCTGGACAAGGCGCGGCGCATGGTTCGGCTGGGCGGGCGACTGGCGCGCATGCTGAAAGTGGATCCCCGGCCGGTGGAACGGGCGGCCCTGCTCGCCAAGTGCGACCTGACCACGGAAATGGTCAAGGAGTTTACGGAACTGCAAGGCGTCATGGGCGGGCTGTACGCGCGCCGGCAGGGTGAACCGGAAGAGGTCTGGCGGGCGATCTACGAACACTACCGCCCGGAGAGCATGGAAGACGCCATTCCGGGCACTCTCGCCGGATGCCTGGTATCGCTGGCTGACAAACTCGATGCCTTGCAAGGCTGTTTCCGCATGGGGCTGATTCCCAGCGGCTCGCGCGATCCCTTCGCGCTGCGGCGGGCAGCCCAAGGCGTGGTCAGGATTCTGGCGGAGGCGCGGCTGCCCCTTCCTCTGCGACGCCTGCTGGGCAAGGACCAGGCGCTGATCGAGTTTTTCGAAGACCGGTTGCGTTACTACTTCCGCGAGGTTCGGGGCTTTGCCTACGATGAGGTCAACGCCGCGTTGAGTGCGGGCTGGGACGATCTGACGGATCTGGAAAGCCGGTTGACGGCGCTGCGGCAGGTCCGCCCGACGGAGAATTTCGAACCGCTGGCGATCAGCTTCAAGCGGATCAAGAACATCCTGCGACAGGCGGGCCGGCCGGCCACGCCCGGCGAGGGCTGCGAGGTTCGCCAGGACCGGCTGGAGCCCGGCCCCGAGGCCGAGTTGTGGCAGGCGTTCCAGCGCGTGCGGCGCCAGGTACGGCGTCGCCGGCGCCACAAAGAGTACCGCCAGGCCCTGGAGACCATCGCATCGCTGCGCCCCGTGGTGGACCGGTTCTTCGACAAGGTTCTGGTGAATGCGCCCGATGCGGAGATCCGGCAAAACCGGCTGAACTTACTCAGCCAACTGTTGAGCGAGTTTTCATCCATAGCCGACTTCTCGGAAATTCTGACTACGCAAGAGGAGAAATAACGGTATGCCCAAATACGTTTATGCCTTCGGCGGCGGCACAGCCGACGGCGACGGAACCATGAAAGACATTCTCGGCGGCAAGGGCGCCGGCCTGGCGGAAATGTCGCGGTCGGGCGTCCCCGTGCCACCGGGCTTCACCATCTCCACCCAGGTGTGCAACATCTACTTCGAGCGCGGCGGTGAGCTGGCGCCCGAGATCGAGGAGGAGATTGCCCAACATCTCCGCCAGCTCGAAGAGCGCATGGGCCAGAAGCTGGGCGATCCGGAGAATCCGCTGCTGGTGAGCGTGCGCTCGGGGGCCAAGTTCTCCATGCCCGGCATGATGGACACCGTGCTCAACCTCGGGTTGAACGACGAGACGGTGAAGGGGCTGGAGGCCAAGACCGGCAATCCGCGCTTCGCCTACGACTGCTACCGGCGTTTCATCCAGATGTTCGGTAACGTGGTGCTCGGGATCCCGAAAGAGGAGTTCGAGCACATCTTCGAGGCGCGCAAGAAGAAGGTCAAGGCCCGCTACGACACCGATCTCACGGCCGAGGACCTGAAAGCCATCATCGCCGAGTACAAGAGACTGGTCGAGAAAAAGACCGGCCGGCCCTTCCCCCAGGAGGCCCACGAGCAGTTGCGCATGGCGCGCAACGCCGTCTTCCGCTCCTGGTTCAACCCGCGCGCCCAGCACTACCGCAAGATGAACAAGATTCCGGACGATTTGGGCACGGCGGTGAACGTGCAAGCCATGGTCTTCGGCAACATGGGCGAGAACTCGGCCACCGGCGTGGGCTTCACGCGCAATCCCGCCACGGGCGAGAAGGAATTCTACGGCGAGTTCCTGGTCAACGCCCAAGGCGAGGACGTGGTGGCCGGCATCCGCACTCCCCGGCCCATCCAGGAGCTGGAAACCCTCATGCCCGACGTCTACAACCAGCTCCGCGAGATCACAGCCATGCTCGAGCGCCACTACCGCGACGTGCAGGACTTCGAGTTCACCATCCAGGAAGGCAAGCTCTACATGCTGCAAACGCGCAACGGCAAGCGCACCGGGCCGGCTGCGGTCAAAATCGCGGTGGACATGGTGGAGGAGGGCCTCATCAGCAAGGAAGAGGCCGTCATGCGCGTGGACCCGCAGCAGCTCGATCAGCTCCTGCACCCCATGATCGCGCCCGAATCGCGCAAGAGCCTTCAGAAAATCGCCGAAGGCCTGCCCGCATCACCGGGCGCCGCGGTGGGTCGCATCGTCTTCACGGCCGATGACGCCGTGGCTCAGGCCAACAAGGGGCCGGTCATTCTGGTGCGGTCCGAGACCGTGCCCGACGACATCCACGGCATGGAGGTCGCCAAGGGCATTCTCACCTCGCGCGGCGGCATGACCAGCCACGCGGCCGTGGTGGCCCGGGGCATGGGCACCCCCTGCGTGGCGGGCGCGGGAGCGATCGAAATCAACGAGCACAAGAAGCAGATGTCGGTCCGGGTGGGTGATCGCACCGTCACCCTGAAGGAAGGCGACTGGATCTCGCTGGACGGCTCGACGGGCGAGGTCTTCGCGGGACAGGCCAAGACGGTAGATCCGGATCCCACCTCGGGCGTGCTCGCCAGGTTCATGAGCTGGGCCGACGAGTTCCGCGGCCCGTTCGGGGTGCGCGCCAACGCCGATATCCCGCGTGACGCCCAGGTGGCCCGCCGCTTCGGCGCCGAGGGGATCGGGCTGTGCCGCACCGAGCACATGTTTTTCGCCCCCGACCGCATCCCGCACATGCAGGCCATGATCATGGCCCGTGACGAGAAGGAGCGGCGCAAGGCGCTCAACAAGCTGCTGCCCATGCAGCGCAAGGACTTCATCGGGCTGTTCAAGGCGATGGACGGCTATCCGGTGGTCATCCGCACGCTCGACCCGCCGCTGCACGAGTTCCTGCCCAAACGCGAGCAGATCATGGTGGATCTGGCGAAGCTGCCGCATGCCGACACGAAGACCAAGCGCGAGATGGCCGAGCGCTACGGCGTCAAAGTCGGCGAGCTCAAGAAGCACCTGCCCGAGCTGCTCAAGCGGGTCGAGGAGCTGCACGAGTTCAATCCCATGCTCGGGCTGCGCGGCTGCCGTCTGGGCATCACGAACCCGGAGATCACCGAGATGCAGGCCCGCGCCATTTTCGAAGCCGCGGCCGAGTGCCACAAGCAGGGCGTCAAGGTCATCCCCGAGGTCATGATCCCGCTGGTGGGCAACGTGGCCGAGCTGGCGCACCAGAAGGAGATCGTGGTGCGCGTGGCGCAGGAGGTGCTCGCCAGGCACGGCATCACCGACCTCAAGTACATGGTGGGCACCATGATCGAGGTGCCGCGCGCAGCCCTCACGGCGGATCTGGTCGCCCAGGAGGCCGAGTTCTTCAGCTTCGGCACCAACGACCTGACCCAGATGACGCTGGGGATCTCGCGCGACGACTATGTCAAGTTCTCGAAAGTTTACGAGGACGCGAAGATCTTCAAGGCGGACCCCTTCGCGGTCCTGGATCAGGAAGGCGTCGGCAAGCTGGTGGAAATGGCCGTCAAACTGGGCCGGCAGACACGCCGCGAGCTGGAAGTGGGCATCTGCGGTGAGCACGGCGGCGAGCCCAGCTCGGTGGAGTTCTGCTACCGCGTGGGGATGGACTACGTGTCCTGCTCGCCCTACCGGGTACCCATCGCCCGACTGGCAGCCGCCCAAGCCGCCATCGCCGCCAAAGCCGTCGAAGCCAAAGCCGAACTGATGCGCACCGCATGATCGCGTTCCCCCGCCGGCCCGGCGCCGACCGGCGCCGGGCCGGCCTCGTCCTCACCGGCCGGGTTTGACGCAAAACAGATCCGTCCGGGTTTTCCCCCCTTCGGTGATGCGCGAAAGCGCATAGACCGTGCCGTCCTTGCCCACCGCGATGGAGTTCACGTAACTCGGCCTTTCGCCGTTTTCGAAGAAAATCGGCCCGTGATCTTTGTAAGTTCCGGTGGGGATATGATAGGTAATCAGGTGCAGGTTTTCCCTTCCCTTGGCCTCGCCCATCGCGGTGGTCGCCTTGCCGGTAACTCGCTTGCCGCCCTCGTAAATCGGGCCTCCCGTCAGATAGTAGATGGTGTGCCCGTCGGGCCCGGGCGTAAACCCGAGGTAACCGTAGCTGAACTGGTCGAACATGCCGGCGCGTCGGGAAGGCTCCGAGGTGATCCGTTCCAGCACCTCGACGCGCGGACCGCGGGGATCGAAGGCGAACAGATAGCCTGAATTCCCGTGAACCGCGTAGATCCGCTTCCCGGGGGCGTACCAGAAAGTCTGCCGCCAGTTATAACCCATATGCCCGGGCGAAGCCGGGTCGTACTGGCCGAAGTAATCCTTGCGCAGATCTTCGCCTTCCACCGTTTCCACCGCATCCTTCCCGTACACGTAGCGCAGGATCTGGCCGTCGGCGTTGCTGAAGTAGGCCGAGCCGTCTTCCGGATCTATGGCGACGGACCGGCACAGAGTCCGATATTCGGGGCCGCGCCCGCTTTCGCCCTTGCGAGCGTACAAGCCCAGATTTTTCCACTCCCGGCGTGCCACATCGTAACGGAAGAAATATCCCGTGGGCCAGGTGATGCCGTAAATGCGGCCGCGGCGGGTGTCCATGTTCATGCTCAGGATCCCTTCGCGCTCCGGCGCCACGCCGAAGTCCTCGAACTCGCGGGTCCTCATGTCGAAAGAGAGCAGGTGGCCGCCCGGGTAGGGCTTGTAACCGGGAGGCGGTACGCCGATGGTTTCCATGCCGTCCTTGATCGTGTAGTACCCGATGTGCGTGGCGAAGTAGAGCTTCCCGTTGCTTTCCACCGGGGTAACGTGGACTTTGCCCTGGGGGATGGCCTTGAGACCCTTTTCCCCGCAAGCTTCCGTGAGGTCGCCGAGAAACTCGATGCGATCCTGAACCGGATCGTAGGCGAACATGCGGGCGCCCACATCCAGGGAGTCGGTGCTCAGAATGTAATAAATGCGCCCGTCACTGCCGGTGACGATGCCGTTGTAAGTGTCGTGCGCCTCCGCAAAGCCGGAATTGAATGTGCGGGCGCGCAACGGCTTCACCCGCCCGGGCGACGGCTCCGGCGGCCGGCAGCAGCAGGCGAACAGAAGTCCAATCAAGCTGACCAACCCAACGGGTCTCATGACCTGTGCGAACCCTCCTTTCGAACCGGGCCACCAGGCTCCATGCGGCCTCGCGGCGCGAACTGCCATCCTATCGCTCAGCCGCCGGCCCCGACAACCACTCACCGTACATCGCCTCGATGCGGTCCATCTCCGAGTCGCGGAGGATCGCAAGGCAAGCTCGGGCCCTCGCCCTTTCCCCGGCGCGGATCGTGCGCCCGAACAGACTGAGATAGAGCGAGTAATGCGGTTCGTCGTGGTGCGGCATCGCGACGGCGAAGCAATCCCCGGGCCTGCCCATCAACACCGCGACCAGACCCAGGCGGCGGGCGCGACGCATGGCAAGCGGCGCAGCCAGGTTCGGGCGGATCGCCCAATCCACTGGGCTGGGCGGGATTTTCCAGCGGCCGTCGCGGATGAGCGCCAAGGCGGCGGGGTCGCGGGGGAAGATTTGCCAGACGCCCTGTTCAGGGGAAGCCTCGACCCAGCGGGCGGGGGCGCCGGCGCGGGCCGCGGCAAAATTGAAGTCCTTGCTGAAGTAGGAGGCAAGAAACACTTCGAAATCAATGAGTTCTTCGTTTGCCTTCACGCTCGTCTCGACCTCGACCCAACCCGCTCGCCGCCACCGGTAGACCGCCGCCAGCTCGAACGGACGGCCCGAGTCGCCCGGCCACAAAACTTCAACCTCTCCTTCAGGATTGACGCGCGCCTCCCCGGGCCAGTCCCACGCCCCGTCTCCATACCGCCTCCCTGACGTGAACACCCGGTAGTGGCTCAACAGGCCCATGCCTCGGGAAAGGATCGCGCCCGTAGGCCCGTGCACCACGCGCGAAAGCCCCAGGGCTCGCCCGCCCTCCCGCAACTTGCCGCTCAGCTCGCCAGTGTCGAACACAAACTCCGAACCTGCGGCCTCGAAACGCAGTCTGTCCGGTTGCGACCACGCGGCTAAAGCAACGAGCACAATGCCTGCCGTCAAACAGGGCCCGCCGCTCCTCATCACAGCAACCTCGTCACGCCGGGTATGAACACCGGGTAGATGCCTTCCGCGTCCGGGCGCACCGGGGGCTCCATATCTTTGCGGACCTCCTCGGGCCGGGGCGGATAGTAAAAGTCAGACTCCGAAATGCGCTCCCAGGCGATTTCCTCTCCGGTGTAACAACTGATCTGGCCCATGATCGCGATGAGCGTGCTCCGCACCATGTAGTCCCCGTTGTTGATGGTCCGGCCGGAGCGGATGGCCTGGAACAGGGCGACGTGTTCCAGATCGTAAGGATTGGCTTTGGGCCCCTGATACTGCCAGGCGGTTTCCCCCTCGATTTTCATTTCGAGCAGGCTCGCCCGCCCTCGGGTTCCGAAGATGCGGCTGGAGGTCTCGTTGTAACAGTTCGGGATGGTGCGGCAGAAAGCGTAGACGCGCGCGTGGTTGGGAAACTCGTACACCACGGCGTGATGATCGAACACGTTGCCGTAGATTTCTCCGCGCAAGGTGGATCGGCCGCCCATGCCGTGGCACTTCAGGGGCGCTGCCTCGCGCAGGACCCACGAAGCGCGGTCCAGATTATGAATCAGCGACTGGGGCACGTCGTCGCCCGACAGCCAGTGGAAGTGATATTGGTTGCTCGCCTGGTACTCAACTTCCGTCAGCCCGGGCCGGCGCGGATACAACACGTACGGGGCGCGCAGAAAATTCTCCTCGATGGCCACCACCTCTCCGATCACGCCGTCGTGGATGCGCCGCACGGTCTCGATGTAGCCGGGATGATACCGGCTTTGCAAGCCGGACACCACGCACAGCTGTTTGCGGCGCGCCAGCTCGCAGACCTCCCGGACCGTCTTGACGCCCGCCGGGTCGATGGCGTGCGGCTTCTCGACGAAGACGTGTTTGCCCGCCTCGATGGCCGCCTTCATGTGCAGCGGATGAAACTTGGCGGCGTTGGCGATGAGCACCACGTCGGCGCACTCGATGACGCGCAGGTAGGCATCGAAGCCGGCGAAACAGCGCTCGTCGGTGACCTGAACCTGCTCGGGCTTTTTCCACTTCAAGGCCGTGCGCTTTTCCTGGATGCGATCCATCAACACGTCGGCCATGGCCACCAGGTGCGCGCCTCGGTCCGCGTTCATGGCGTTGAGGGCAGCCGCTTCGCCGCGTCCGCCGCAGCCGATCAAGCCCACGCGGATCACATCGCTGCCCGCCACATATCCGGCCGCGGCCGGCAGCCAGCCCAGGCCCACGGTCGCGTTCCTCAAGAACCGTCTTCGGGATTCATACGCCGAACCGCTCATGGCTCCGGCTCTCCTCCGCAACAGTGTAATCCAGGAGCGGCGACGCCGGGCCCGGCTTGCGCGAGCGCACGCGGTTTACGACAAAAGCGGTTTACGATAGAAGAGGAAGGTATGTTCTTTCGTCGCGTACGCTCGCAAGAGCCGGGTTACCCGGAACGGATCGAAGGCCTGAAAAGCTGGGGCTTCGCCGTGACGCCGCAAACCGACGGCAGCGTGATCGTCCGCCGCGATGGTTGCCGGGCGCGCCTGCGCCGCGGTCAGGATGAACGTCCCGTGGTCGAGGAGGCGGGGCGCGATTGGGAGGGCGAAACCGCGCGGTTGGTGGATGCCGGCTACCAGAAATTCTGGGTGGCGCCGGGCGGGCGCCGCCGTCCCGCCCTGGCCGATGAGCTGAAGGCTTTGCACGCTTTCGAGGAAGACCTCCGCGAAGCGCTCGGTCTGACCAGCCTGTACAATACTTCTCTGGGCACGGTGAACGCGCTGCATCGCTACGATCGGCTGCGCGACCGGCAGGACGGCGCTTCGCTCTAGCCCGCGGCCGGCCCTTCAGCCCACAGCTTCGCAGCTCCCGGCGACGCGACTCACTTGTCGGATTTGGTGCTAAAATCGGGTGACGCGGATAGAACTTGCCGCAAGGCCCCCGGGGGATCTGGCCGGAGGAGAAAGTTTATGGACAAGCCAGCGCAAAACATCCAGGAAGCCTTCCTGAACAATGCGCGCAAGGAGAAGATCCTGCTGACCATTTACCTGATGAGCGGGGTCAAGTTATCCGGCCGCATCAAGAGTTTCGACAAGTATTCGGTGATCCTGGAATCCAACAATCAGGAACAGCTCATTTTCAAGCACGCGATTTCCACCGTGGTGGTTCCCAGGCCTGGTCACAGCCATGCCGTTCACGCGTCGGGCCATGCTTCGAGCGAAGCAGCGCACAGCGCGCCCGCCGCGGGTGCGGAAGCCTGAGGCGCAGCGAGGCGTCCGGCTGAGGCATGGAACGCGCCATCCTGGTCGGCCTGGACTTGAAAGAACCGCGCCGCCGGCCTCGTTCCTCGCTCGATGGCGCGGATTACGGCGCGGAAGAATCGCTGCAAGAACTGGTCGCACTCGCCGAGAGCGCCGGCGCGCAGGTGATCGGGACGGCGCTGCAGTCGCGTCCGCGCGCGGAGCCCGACACCCTCATCGGCTCGGGCAAGGTGCAGGAAATCGCCCGCTGGGTGGAGGCCGAAGGGGCCGATCTGGTGATCTTTGATCACGAACTGTCGCCCTCCCAGCAACGCAACCTCGAGCAAGCGCTGGCTCGCAAGGTCGTGGACCGCACCCAACTGATCCTGGACATCTTCGCGCGCCGGGCGCGGACGCGCGAAGGTCAGCTTCAGGTGGAACTGGCGCAGTTGAGTTACCTGCTTCCTCGCCTGACAGGACGGGGCGCGGAAATGTCGCGTCTGGGCGGCGGCATCGGAACGCGCGGGCCGGGGGAAACGCAATTGGAGACCGACCGCCGGCGAATCCGGCGGCGCATCCGCAAATTGATGGAGGAACTGGAAGCGGTCCGGGCCGCCCGCAGCGTCCAGCGGCGACGCAGACAGGAGGCGCCGCTGCCCACCGCAGCCCTGGTGGGATACACCAACGCGGGCAAATCCACGTTGTTCAACCGGCTCACCGGGGCCCAGGTCTTGACCGATGATCGCCTGTTCGCCACGCTCGATCCGACGGTGCGGCCCGTGGTGTTGCCTTCGCACCGGCGCGTGCTGTTGAGCGACACCGTCGGCTTCATCCGCAAGCTCCCTGTCTCCCTGGTGAAAGCCTTCCGGGCGACGCTGGAGGAAGTCACCGAGGCGGCTCTCATCCTGCACGTGGTGGACGTGGCGGCGCCCCAGGCCGCCGCGCAGATGAGTCAGGTCGAAAACGTCCTCTCCGAGCTCGGCGCCAGTTCCACACCCCGCCTGCTGGTGCTCAACAAGACAGACCTTTTGAAGCAGCAGGACCTGGACCCGCAGGCCTGGCTGGCGCGGCTCGCCGGCGATCAAGCCGTGCCGCCGGAGCGAGCCGTGGCGATCTCTGCATTGACGGGGCAGGGCCTGGACCGTTTGCTGGCCGCCATGGATGAAAGCCTCTCGTTCGATCCGATCACCACGGCCGTGTTCCGGTTTCCCGCCGGGGAAGCCTCCAAAGCGGGCCTCTTGCATCAGCTCGGCCGGGTGATCTCCGCGCGTTTCGACGGCTCGGACTACCAGATCGAGGCCGCGGTTCCGCAATCGCTCAAGCTGCGACTCGCCCGGTACCTCGTCGAAAGCTGCTGAGAACGGCGTCTGGCGCCGCAGCCGCTGGATTATGATTGAAATTACCTGATGAACATCCCGACGCTGCTGACGCTGCTGCGAATCTTTTTCGTCCCGTTGCTGGTTGCGCTGCTGGTGCAAGGGAGAGTCTCGCTCAGCCTGCTGGGCGTGGTGGTCAGCAGCGAACTGGTGGCGCTGGGCATCTTCCTGGCGGCGGCGGCCACCGACATGCTGGACGGCTATCTGGCGAGACGTTGGGGCCAGATCACCACCGTGGGGACGCTGCTGGATCCGATCGCCGACAAGCTGTTGATCTCATCGGCTTTGATCGCGCTGGTGCAAGTGCACATGGCGCCGGCGTGGATCGTGATCGTGATCATCGGGCGGGAGTTTGCGGTTACCGGCTTGCGCAGCATCGCGGCCAGCGTCGGCTACACCATCCAGGCCAGCGAGCTGGGCAAGACGAAAATGGTCACGCAGGTCGCCGCCGTATCCCTGTATCTGCTCGCCATGCGCTGGCCGGGGCTGAAGCCGTGGGCAACGGCCTGGATGTGGGGCGTCACCGCTTTCGCTTTGTGGTCCGCGGCGGATTATTTCCGCAAGTTCTGGCGGGCGGTGGACGAGGAAGTCAAACGACGCAGGCGCCGGGAACTACTGCGGGTCGAGCGTGAGCGGCGGCGAAGCCTCGCCACCCGGCGTCCCGGATGAAGGCTGGGGTTCGGTTGCCGGCGTCTTCGGCCTGGGCGCGATGATGTTGTACGAGTCGGCAGTGATCTCGACGGTGCGGATCTGTCCTTCGGGACCGATGGGCCCCACTGGAGACCCGTTGCGCAGGATTTGCAAACCGCCGGCATTGCCGGTCAGGATTCGAATGCGCTCCGACGCCTGGAATGTCCGGCTCTGCCCGGCCTGAAGCGTATCCGCGAAGACGACCCTCCCGTCGGAGTTGACCTGGATCCAGGAGGCCCTCTGCGCAATGACTTCGACCACGAGCGCACGCGACTGGGCTGCGCTTTCTGTCCCAGGCGTCCCTTGGACCCACTCGGCGGCTTGCGGGGAGGACGTCTCGGGGCGCGGAACGGGGGGCGTCACCGCGGTTGCCTGCGGCGCATGCGGGAACGGCTGTTCTGGGGCAGGAGGCGTCACCGCGGGTTCGCTCCGCTGAATCGCTTGCAACTCAGCCTCAGCACGCACCCGCATCTGTCGCCAGCCCAGATACACTCCCAGGATGCCGGCGAGCACCAGCGCGGCCGCGGTGGCGTAGGCCAAACGCCGCGATGCCGGCTGCGTGCGCCACAACACGGGCGATTGTTCCGGCCCGCTCACACTCAGTCCGCTGAGCACCTCCTCGGCGCTTACCACAGGTCCGGGCTCCCCGAGCTGGCGCTTGATTTCCGCTTCCAGTTCGGGGTCATCCAGTCCGATATAACGCGCGTACTGGCGGATGAAGCTCCGCGCGTAAAAGGCGCCCGGTAACTGGTCGAACCGGTCGTTCTCGATCGCTTCGAGGAAGCCGGTGCGGATGCGCGTGAACTCGGCGATTTCCGAGAGCTTGACGTTCTTCCGCAGACGTTCCTCGCGCAGTCGCTGGCCGATCGAGTACATCGCTTTTCCGGAGGGCGCCCGATAGTTATAATACGACAGATCCTTCTCGTGAGAGTGGAACGATCCAGGTGCGCGGCCGGCGTACTCGCAGTGCAAGAGCTTCGAAGATGCCTGAAATTTCAGTCATCGTAGTGAATTGGAACCGGCGCGACTTACTGCGGAACTGCCTGCGGTCGCTGGCGCAGCAGCAGGGAGTGTCCTTCGAGGTCATTCTGGTGGACAACGGCAGCCAGGACGGCTCGGCGGACATGGCCCGGGCCGAGTTCGGATCCGGTTCGCAATTCCCCCTGCGAATCCTCCGCAATCCGGTAAACCGGGGGTTTTGCGCCGCCAACAATCAGGGCATCGGCGCAGCGCGGGGCCGGTACGTGGCTTTGTTGAACAACGATGCGGAAGCGGCGCCCGGATGGCTTGCCGCACTCAGGAGCGCCTTTGATTACGGGCCCGATGTGGGCATGGCGGCCTCCAAGATCCTGGTCAAGGAAGAGCCCGGCCGCATTGACAAAGTCGGCCACCTCATTTACCCCGACGGACAGAACCGGGGCCGCGGTTCCGGCGAGCCGGACCTCGGCCAGTACGAGTCTGTCGAAGAGGTCCTCTGGCCCGACGGCTGCGCGGCGATGTACTGCCGGCACATGCTCGACCAGATCGGGGGATTCGACGAGGATTTCTTCGCTTATGGAGACGATGCCGAGCTGGGACTGCGCGCGCGTATCGCAGGCTGGCGTTGCTTGTACATCCCCTCGGCCGTCGTCTGGCATCAACGCGGCGCCACGCTGGGATTGAGCTCCGCCCGGCGGCTGCAACTGATCGAGCGCAACCGGGTCCTGCTGGCGGTGAAACTGTTCCCGTGGACCCTGCTCGCGCTGAATCCTTTCTACTTTGCCGCTCGCCTGGCGGTGGGAGCGTGGGCCGCGGTTCGCGACAAGGGCGAGGTGGCGCGCTATTCTGGTTTCTCCGGCAAGTTCAGAGCTGCCCTGGCGATCCTTTGGGGGGACCTGACCGCTGTGCCCCTGATTCCCCGGATGCTTCACAAGCGCAGGCAGCTCAGACGGATCCGGAAATTGAGCGACTCTGAACTCAGGCGACTGATCCTGGAACACCGTATCGGCCTCCGGCAGATGATGGAACTGGCGGCGTGATGATCGGGCAGACGGCGGCAAGCAGACCTTGCCCGGCGTGCGACGAACCCGGGTTTCGGACGCTGTTTCAGGCCGGCGACCGGCTGTATCAGACGACCGCCGAGCGCTTCCGGATCGTGCAATGCACCCGTTGCGGGCTGATCCGGCTGGACCCGTGGCCTACGCCCGAAGCCCTCGCACGCTATTACCCCGCCGAGTATTGGTTCGCTCCCTGCGATGGCGTAGCCGATCGCCTCGAAGAAGCTTGGCGGCGGCTGGTCCTCAGCGACCACGTCGAGTTCGTACGCAAGGCCTTGGGTCATGCGGGCGGAGACGACGGTCTGCTGCTGGATGTCGGCTGCGGCGGCGGCCTCTTTGTCCGGGTGTTGCGGGAGAGAGGAATCCGGGCCGTGGGCCTGGATGTTTCGACGCGAGCCGCGGCCCTGGCGTGGCGAGCCAACGGGGCTCCGGTGGTCTGCGCTTCGCTGCAAGCGGCGCCCCTGCCCCCGGGCAGTTGTGCCGCCGTCACCATGTTCCACGTCCTCGAGCATCTGGCCGATCCCACCGAGTATCTGGATGCCGCCTGGCGTCTGCTGGCCCCTGAGGGTCGCCTGATCGTGCAGACTCCCAACGCGGCCTGCTGGCAGTTCCTGCTGCTGGGTGAAAACTGGAGCGGTCTCGACGTCCCCAGGCACCTGATCAACTTCCGGGATCAGGATCTGGAGTATTTGCTGGATTGTTGCGGCTTCGAAGTCGTTCGGCGGAAATATTTTTCGCTCCGCGACAATCCGGCGGGCCTCGCCACGAGCCTGGCGCCCTGGCTGGACCCGATGGCGCGGCGCGTGCGCAAGATCCCGGAAACTCCCCGGACTCGCCTGTTCAAGGATTTGCTCTACCTTGCACTGGTGATCGCCGCGCTGCCTTTCACCCTGCTGGAAGCGGCCTGTCGCGCCGGCTCCACCATCATGCTGGAGGCCCGCAAGAAACGGTGAGATACAAGAAGATCCGCCGCCATCTGCCCGACTGGCTTCGGCGCCGCCTGCTGGCCTTCGAGGCCTCGATCGAGGATGCGGTTGGAGCCTTTGCCGCGTCGCTGCCCGCCGGAGCCCGGGTGCTGGATGCGGGAGCGGGCGAGGGCGCGTACGCCCGCTACTTTTCGCGCCAGCGCTACCTCGGCGTGGATCTGGCGGTGGGCGATCCCGCATGGGATTACAGCCGGCTCGACGCCATTGCGGACCTCGCCGCCCTCCCCTTCCCTGACGGTTGCTTTCAAGCCTGTTTGAACGTGGTGACGCTGGAGCACGTGCGCGAACCGTTGACCGTGTTATCGGAGATCGCGCGCGTCCTGGCGCCGGGGGGCCGCCTGCTGTTGGTGGCGCCGCAGGAATGGGAAATCCATCAGGCGCCCCACGATTATTACCGGTTTACCCGCTACGGCCTCGCGTACCTGATGGAAAGGGCGGGCCTGCGGGCGCTGAGCATCGAGGCGGCGGGCGGGTTCTTCCAGCTTCTCGGCCGGCGCCTGCTCAATGCCTTGCAGTTTTTCCGGGGACCTTGGTTTGTCCTCGCCGCCCTCCTTGCCGCGCCGCTGGCGCTGGTGGTCCCCTGGCTGGACGGGCTGGACCGCGAGCGCAATTTCACCCTGGGTTACATATGCATCGCCGCCAAGTCCTGATATTGACGCTCGGGGCAATCTGGGAAGCCTGCGGGCAGGTCCGCCCCGGGGACTTCAGTGGCCGCACCGCGTTACGCCATGCCCAACGCGCCGCCGGTTTCGGTCCCCGGCCTCCGGGGTCACCGGCGCTGGCTCAACTGCGCGCGTGGATCCTCGGGGAACTGGCCAAGCTCGGCTGCGAGGTGATCCGCGACCGTTTCACGGCCCGGACGCCGCTTGGCCCCATCGAGATGGAAAATCTGATCGCGCGATTCCCCGGACGCAGCGGGCGCATGGTAGCCGTCAGCGGTCATTACGACACCAAATGGATGCCGGAGATCCGCTTCGTAGGGGCCAACGACGGCGGGTCTTCCACCGGCTTCCTGCTCGAGTTGGCGCGCGCTGTTTCCACGCGCAAGTTCAACAACGAAATTCTGGTGATCTTTTTCGATGGCGAGGAGTCGTTCGGGCCTTGGTCGGACCAGGACGGGGTCTACGGGAGCCGTCATCTGGCCGGGCGCTGGGCGGCTGACGGAACGCTGGCGCGCCTGAAGGCTCTGATCAACGTGGACATGATCGGCGACCGCGATCTCGGCATCCTGCGCGAAATGAATTCCAGCGCCTGGCTGCGCGATCTGGTCTGGCAGACCGCGGCCGAACTCGGCTTGAGCCGTTACTTTCTGGACCAGCCGGCCTGGATCGAGGACGACCACGTGCCCTTCATCCGCCGCGGCGCCAGCGCGGTGAATCTGATTGACTTCGAATACGGCCCCGGCAATTCCTACTGGCACACGGAACAGGACTCCCCGGACAAACTCAGCGCAGCCAGTTTCGAGGTGGTGGGGCGCGTGGTGCTCGAGGTCCTGCGCAAGCTCGATTGACGGCGTCCCTCAGGTTTCCGGACGGTCCTTGCGGGCCGGATCCTCGGGATCGAACAGCGGGCCGTCAGGACTCCAATCCTCGGCGCGGAACATGCGGCCCTGACCCGGTGTGCCGCTGAGCTCCTTGATGGTGAAACGAACCTCCGTCCCTTTGACGGTCACCCACACGTGGTGATAAAAGAAGCCGCGCGAAAAATTGGCCGGGTCCGAGAGATACCGCGCCAGGTTGGCGCCCGAGCTGCCCACGATCATGTAGGTGACCCCCTCGCGCGTCAAGCGGGCGAAGTTGTGGGTATGACCGCTGATGACGTAGTCCACCCCGTACTCACGGGCAAGCTGATGAAGGCGGAACTCGCCGGATCCCAGCCGCAGGGGCGCAAGCCAGTACGGCTTGTGGAAGAAGACGAACTTGGGCCTGCGGTCGCGGTTGGCGCGGAGATCGCGCTCGAGGAATTCGTGCTGGTCGTCCCCTAACGTGGTGGTCTGGCTGTTATCCAGCACGATGAAATGGGCGTTCTGGTAGCTGAAGCTGTACGGTGGCTTGCGGCCCGCGTATTTCTCGAAAAGCCGGCGCGAGTGGTCGCTCCAGATGTCGTGGTTGCCGGGCACCAGAAACAGCGGGTAGCGCTTGTAGCGGTCCATGACGGGCAGGACCTGTTGCCAGTCTGACTCAGCCCGCTCGTCGTGGCCGCCCTGGATCGTGTCGCCCACATTGATGACGAAGGCGGGACCGAGCAGGTCAATTTCACGCCAGATGCGCCCGTAAATTTCGGGCGCGGCCGAGCCGGTCCGGTCACCCAGAATCGAGAAATGGAAATCGTTCGGAGGCGCCTGCGGGGCCGGCAGGCTGAGGCCCAACAACAGGAACGCCAGCGCGACAAAGACAAGACTCCGGAGCTTGCCTCGCATTCTTCTATTTTGCTCCACGCTCGCGAAGCCATGCGAGTTTGACCGTCCGGCGCCCACTAATTCAGGATGAACACCTCCGCGCGCGGAGAAGCCGCATGAGCTGGCTCGACGGTTGGATTGCGGCATGGCTCGCCCCGCTGGCGGTGTGGTTGCTGGTGAGCGGCCTCGACGACTTGTTCGTGGACCTCGTTTGGCTGACAGGAGCGCTGCGGCGTCGGCTGCGACGGGCGGGGCCCGGGGCGGTTCCGCCCGAACCGCGGGAAGTCGCTTCGGCGCCCCGCAGGCGCATTGCGGTCTGGGTGCCGCTGTGGCGCGAACACCGGGTCATCGGCCGGATGCTGGAGAGGAATCTGGGCATCTGCTCGTACCAGCCCGTGGATTTCTTCGTCGGTTGTTATCCCAACGACGAGCCGACCATCGAAGCGGTGAGGGAGGCCGGTGCGCGGCATCCCAACGTGCATCTGGCCCTTTGTCCCCATGACGGCCCCACGTCGAAGGCCGACTGCCTGAACTGGATCCACCAGCGCATGCTGGAGTTCGAACGCGAGCGCGGCGTGCGTTTCGAAATCATCGTGACCCACGATGCCGAGGACTGGATGCACCCGCTCGAGCTGGACTGGATCAACTTTTACGCACAGCGCTACGACATGGTGCAGATCCCGGTGTTGCCGCTGCCCAGCCCGGCGCATCACCTCACGCACGGCGTCTATTGCGACGAATTTGCGGAGTACCAGCACAAGGACATCCCCGTGCGCCTGAGGCTGGGCGCAGCGCTCCCGGGCAACGGTGTGGGCACGGGATACACGCGCCGGGCCATCGAGTTGCTGGCGGCGGCCCGGGACGGGAGGGTCTTCGAGCCGCGTGAGCTCACCGAGGATTACGCCAGCGGCCTTCGCCTTCACAGCCTGGGATGCCCGCAGTGGTTCGCCGGAGTGCAATTCCTGGACGGCGTTCCCGTTGCCACACGAGAATTGTTCCCCCAGTCGCTGCCGGCGGCCGTGCGTCAGCGCAGGCGCTGGGTGACGGGAATCGCCTTGCAGGGATGGGAACAGTTTGGCTGGCGCGGGAAACCGGCCCAAGTCTACTTTCTGTGGCGGGACCGTAAGGGTCTGATCGGCAATCCGCTTTCGCTGTTGGTGAATTTCATCTTCCTGTACGGCGGCTTGACGTGGCTGATCGCACAACTGACAGGCTCGCGTTGGGAACTGGGACATCTGGCGGGCAGCCCGTGGCTGCTCGCGGTCACGTTCGCGCTTCAAATCTGGCGCACGGCGGTTCGCTGCGTCCTCAGCGCCCGCGTATACGGCAGGGCGCTCGCCCTGTGGGCGCCGGTGCGCATCCTGTGGGCGAACATGATCAACGCCGCCGCCACCCTTCTGGCCGCGTACGATTTTGCGCATGCGCGGCTGCACAGGCATGCCCTGCCCTGGCAGAAGACCGAGCACCGGTTGCCCCAGCGCGCCCCCCTGGTGGAAAACCGTCCCCGTCTGGGGGAGCTGCTCGTTCAGTCGGGCTGGCTTTCGCGCCGGGAACTCGAACTGGCCCTTGCCTCCAAACCCGCCGATCTGCGCCTGGGTGAGTACCTGGTGCAAGTGCAAAGACTGGATGAACGCCAGGTGTACTCCGCCTTGAGCCGGCAACAGAACTTGCCTCTGGAGAGCCTGCGTCCGGAAGACGTTGCACCGATCATCGCACGCAGCTTGCCTGCCGCCCTCATGCGCCGCTGGAAGGTATTGCCTTTCCGGGTGGCCAGCGGCAACCTCTTCGTGGCGAGTCCGGAGATTCCCTGCGAACAATTGGAGCGCGAGCTGCGCCGGCACACCCGCCTCGAGATCCGTTTCCACCTTGTGACCCCCGGCGATTTCCGCAAGCTGGCGGGGCCATTGCTCGAAATTCCGGAACAGGCGACCACTCACCAGACGTTTTCTCAGCCGACGCGCGGTACGCTATCGTGATTGAGGGGAGAGCGGCCACCCAACGCCGGCTACGGCCCCTCCGCCTGCCGCCGGCAACCATCGAACGACGCCGATGAGATGATGAGCGCCGGGCGTTACCGCTGGCTGTTGATCGCAGTTGTCCTGCTCCTCGTCTTCGGGGCCGCGGCCGCGCTCACCCTGCACTTTCTTCCCCGGCCCTGGCGCCGGGGGGATTATCTGGTGGCCGGCTCCGTCGCCACGCTGGTGACGCTGCTGGTGCTGTTCATTTTTCTCGCCGTGGCCGGCCTTTTGTCGGGCCGCGTTTCCCTCGGCCGGCGCCGGCCCCGCTGAAGCGGTGGGGCGCCGGCAGGCTAGGCCTTGCGCAGTTCGATGAGATCGTAAAGCTCGCGGGTCTGCTCCAAGGTGGCGAACTGCACACCCGGCAGGCGGGCCGAGGCCGTACCGGCGGCGACAGCCCATCGCAGAGCGTCGGGCGGCGAACTACCCCGCTGAAGGGCCCACACAAACGCGGCCGCCAGGGCGTCACCGGCGCCGATCGGGCAGACCGCCTCCACCGAGGGAGGGACAGCCTCGATGAGGGCGTCGGAGAAGGCCCCGACGGCGCCGCGACTTCCGAGCGACAAGACGACGAGCTCGGCGCCCATTTGGCGGATCTGCCCAGCCGCCGCCAAAGCGTGCGATCGCGTCAGCAAAGCCGTGTCCAGCAGACGCTCCGCCTCTTGCTGATTGGGAGCGACGACCGTGGGGCGCGCAGCGATTCCCAGGCGCAACGGCGGTCCGTCGGTGTCCAGCAGGGTTCTGACTCCGCGCTCGCGCGCCACGGTGATGAGCCGGGCGTAAAAGGAATCGGGGACGCCGGGCGGCAAGCTGCCGCACAACATGAGCCAATCAGCCCCCTCCAGGCGGCGGCGAACGGCCTCCTCGATGCGACTCACTTCCTCCGGCGTGAGTCGCGGGCCCACTTCGTTCAGCTTGATGGTCAGGCCCTGGCGGTCGGTGATCGCGATATTGGTCCGGATCTCGCGATTGACCGGCACCAGTTCGAACGGGAAGCCGGCTTGCTGCAAGTAGCACTCGAACCGCTGCCCGCTTTCCCCTCCGGCGGTGGCCACGGCGAGAGTCGCCGCTCCGAACGAGTGAAGCATGCGCGAAGCGTTGATGCCGCGTCCTCCCGCGGTCTCGGTTCGATCCAGAATGTAAGTGCGATCTTCGAAAACCAGCCGGTCGGTCGTAAAGGTGCGATCAATCGCGGGGTTGATGGTGACGGTGACGATCAACCCTACCATTCTAGCGAGGATGGACCGCGCCGGCGCCGTGCTTGTGTTATGCTTGCCCAACGGATGGCAGCGGTTACCCGACGGGATTTTTTGGCCGCGCTGGGGAGCGCGGCAGTGTGGGCAGCGCGCCCGGCCGGGCGGCGCAATGTACTGTTCATCGCCATTGACGACCTCAATGACTGGGTGGGGTGCCTGGGCGGGCATCCGGACGTCAAGACGCCCAATCTGGACCGCCTGGCGGCGCGGGGCTTGCTCTTCACCAATGCCCATTGCGCAGCGCCGCTCTGTAATCCTTCCCGCGCCGCCCTGATGACCGGCGTGCGCCCGTCCTCCTCAGGCGTCTACGACAATCGCCAGCCGTTTCGCAAGGCGGCGCCGTCGCGCGACGCCGTAACCCTCGCTCAACATTTCATGGCGCAGGGCTACCGCGTGGTGGGTGGCGGCAAGATCTTCCACGGCGGATTTCCGGATCCCGTGAGCTGGCATGAGTACTTCCCCTCCCAGACCCGAAACAAGCCGCCCGATCCCATGCCGCCCAAACGCCCTCTCAACGGAATTCCCGATACGGGGCATTTCGACTGGGGCCCGTTGCACGTTCCCGACCAGGAGATGGGCGACTGGAAAGTAGCCGAATGGGCCCGGCGCGAGCTGGCCAGCAAACACGACCGGCCTTTCTTTCTGGCCGTCGGGTTTTTCCGGCCTCACCTTCCCTGGTACGTTCCCGGCAAATATTTCGAAATGTACCCGGAAGACAAAGTAACTCTGCCTTTGGTCAAGGAGGACGACCTCGACGACGTGCCGCCCATGGGTCGCAAATTCGCGCGACCCGAAGGCGACCACAAGAGAGTTATCCAGTACGGGCAGTGGCGCAAGGCGGTGCAAGGTTACCTTGCTTCGATCACCTTTATGGACGCGCAGGTGGGCCGCGTGCTGGATGCGCTGGAGGACGGGCCCAACGCGGGCGATACCATCGTCGTCCTGTGGAGCGATCACGGCTGGCACCTGGGCGAGAAACTTCACTGGCGCAAGTTCGCTCTCTGGGAAGAAGCCACACACAATCCGTTGATCATCGTTGCGCCCGGCGTCACCACTCCGGCGAGCCGCTGCTCCCGCCCGGTGAGCTTGATGGACATTTATCCCACGCTCGTCGAGCTGTGCGAGTTGCCCCCGCGCAGCGGTCTCGAAGCTGCGAGCCTGGCCCCGCTGTTGCGCAACCCGCAGTCGGGCTGGGAGCGGCCCGCCGTGACCACCTATCTGCGCGGCAATCATTCCGTGCGCAGTGAACGATGGCGCTACATCCGCTACCGCGACGGCTCCGAGGAGTTGTACGACCACTGGAACGATGAGCTGGAATGGCACAATCTCGCTGACAAGCCGGAGTACCACACGATCAAGCAGGAGCTGGCCCGCTGGCTGCCGCCTTCCGATGCCCCCGACGGCCCGCGCGAGCAGGGCGAGCCGGACGCCGAGGACTGAGCGGGGTCCGCGAAGCGGCGCCGATGATTGACGCGGCCCCCCGTTCGCGATATGCTGAGATTGGTACCGCAGCAAGGCGCGGTAGCCAAGTGGTAAGGCAAAGGTCTGCAAAACCTTCATACGTGGGTTCGATTCCCACCCGCGCCTCCAAATCCGTGTCGAAGTCCCGGAACCCCCGCTTCGGCCTCGGTCCTTGCACGGACTGACCTTCCGGTCTGGGCATCGGATAGCGGGCAGGGCGGCTCGAACCGCCTCGACCTGTTAGAATCGGGATCTGAACATGGGCACGGTCGCCGTGATCGCCGTGATCGTCGCTCTGGCGATCTGGGCCTTCGCTCTGAGGCAAAGCAAGTGAACCCGGAAGCAGCTCTGTGGAATGTCGCCCTGTTTTGGGGACTCACCGCACCTCACGAATACGCCCACGCCTGGATGGCTGTTCGGTTGGGCGACGACACCCCGAGGCAAGAGGGGCGACTGACCCTCAACCCTTTGGCGCATGTGGACTGGCTCGGCACCGTTCTACTGCCCGCCCTGACCTCTCTGACGGGCGCCGGCTTCCTGGGGTGGGGCCGCGCCGTCTCCACCAACCCCGGGGCGCTGCGCGGTGGCTGGAACGGTCTTGCGCTGGTGGCACTGGCTGGACCGATGATGAACGTCCTCATGGCGGTGCTGTTGGGAGCACTGGCCGCTGCCACGGTCGTGACGCTGCCCGGCGTGTCGGGGGTGGCCATCCGGGGGATGTGGCTGAGCCTCTACCTGGCCCTGTTCAATTTGTTGCCGGTGCCGCCGTTGGATGGTTCAAAGTTCTTGCTGGCAGCCAGGATCCCCCCGGTGTTTTACGAACAGGCCAGCCGATACGGATTCCTGGTCCTGGTGCTGGCGATGATCACCTGGGATTTGGGGCGATGGCTCTCCGAGGGTAGTTGGTTGGGTACCCGCCTCATCCTGGGATGGTTCGCCTGATCTCACTGGGGCGGGGGCAAGGCGAGGGAGGCCTTGGCCAGCGCCCGCCGGACCAGCTCGAAAGCTTCGGACTCGGACATGCCCCGGGAAACCGCAATTTCGGAGACGAGCATCTGGCGGGCGCGCTCGAGCATCCGCTTTTCACGGAACGACAGCGGTTTCTGTAGCTGCAACAAAAGCAGGCTCTTGAGCACCTCGGCGATCTGAAGCAGGCCCCCGACCCGCATCTTCTCGCAGTTTTCCTTGAACCGGTTCTTCCAGTCCCCGCGGGACTGGCACACGCCGGTGGACAAAAAGGCCAGGACCCGCTCCAGCTCGCCATTTCGGGACAGCCGCCGCAAGCCGATCTCGGCTGCGTGCGAGAACGGGACCATTACGGTCATGTGATTGCAGATCAGCCGCAGCAGGTAAAACTTCTCGGGGCGGCCGCCAAAGTACCGAATGCTGATGTTTTCGATGATCCCGATGCCTTGGTTCGGGTAGACTACTTTCTCGCCTACCTGGAATGCAGGCATGCCCTGACCCCTTCCGCGCTTTCCATCGTCGGCCGTTGTGTACGCACGAAAGTTAGAAGTGAATAGTAACCGGAAATCGGCCTAAAGTCAACAGAAATCGTCATGCTCCCCGCGGGAAAGGAACACCGGCGACGGCAGAGGGCCGTGAAAACATTTTAATCTCCGGCGCGGTTCCACCTGCCGCCCCATTTCGGGCAGGAACCGTCCCCTTCCGGCCATCCGGCGCCGCCGGCCGAGCTGCAATCCCCAAGAACCTCCGGCCCATGGAGCTTGGCAATCCAAGTGCCTCCTGAGTTGACGGACCCCGAAACATGTCGCTCCGATTATCCCGCGCCTTGGCGCTTGTGGCGCTGTGCCTGTCGCCGGGTTACACCGGGCAAGGCAGGATCGAAAGGCTGGAGGAGTTGATCGCCGAGGCTCTCCGGGCCAACCCTGAGGTTCAGGCCGCCCGCCACCGCTACCAGGCGTCCCGCCAACGCCCCACTCAGGAAGGGGCCTTGCCGGAGCCGACCATCTCGATCGGCTACGCCAGCGTGGGCCGTCCCTACCCGTTTGCGGGGCTCGGTACGGAGCCGATGGCCAATGCGGGGGTCATGTTCATGCAGGAATTCCCGGCGCCGGGAAAGCGCAGGCTGCGGGCCGGCATGGCCCACCAGGAGTCTCGGGCTGCCATGCAGCAATACCATGCTGCGCAACTGCAAGTGGTCTCCCGAGTCAAACAGGCCTATTACCAGCTCGCGTACGCCCACGCCCTGGAAGAAGTTGTAGAGCGGAACCGGCGCCTGCTCGAACAAATCCTCCGCGTAAGTGAGGCCCGGTACGCTGCGGGGTTGGCGCCCCAGCAGGACGTGTTCAAGGTCCAGACGCAACTGAGCCTGCTGGAAGCCCGTCGAGAGGAGATCACCGAGCAGCGAAAGTTGCGACAGGCCGAGATCAACCAGTTGCTGGGCCGGCCGGCCCGGTCGTCGCCGGTACAGCCGGAGCCCCTCGTCATGCCCGGCCGTCTGCCGCCGCTGGCCGACCTGCTGGAGGCGGCTTCCCGCAATTCTCCGGCGCTGGCCGAGCGCGAACGAGCCATCGCCGGCGCCGAGCTCGCCGTCAATCTGGCGCGAAAAGACTATTACCCCGACTGGGCGCTCAGCGGGGGGTACTTCACGATGGGCCGAATGGGTTCCATGTACATGCTTCGCGCGGACTTCAGGCTGCCGCTGTTCCGGAGCCGCAAACAGAGGCCCGCCCTGATCGAGCAGCACGAGCGTCTGCTCGCCGAACGACGCGCTTACGAAGCCGAGGTTCTTGCGCTGCGCCTGCGCATCGAGCAGGAGTATCTGGCGGCGGAGCGTGCGGCGCGGGTGGCGCGGATTTACTCCGGGGCCGCCGTTCCCCAGGCCGGCCTGACGCTGGAAGCGTCCCTCGCTTCCTACCAGAGCGGGGCCGTGGACATGCTGACCGTACTTAGTAACTTCGAAAGTCTTCTCGAGTTGGAGATCAACTACCTGACCGAGCTGGCCGGTTACTACGTATCCGCAAGCCGGCTCGAGGAACTTACCGGGGAGGCGCTGCCGAAATGAAAGTTCGCTTTGTGCTGCCCGTCCTGGCCCTGGTCGGCGGCTTTCTGGCGGGTTATCTCATCCAGCGGCCGCGGGCGCCGCAAACGTCGGTGGACAGCAAAGGACGCCGCATCCTCTACTGGGTGGACCCGATGCACCCGTCTTACAAGTCCGACCGGCCCGGCATCGCGCCCGACTGCGGGATGAAACTCGAGCCGGTTTACGCGGAACCCGAGGCCCCCGAGGAGCCGAAAGGCCGCGTCCTTTACTGGCGCGACCCTCAGGATCCCGATTACCGATCCGACAAACCGGGACTGAATCCGGAAACCGGCAACGTGCTGGAGCCGGTTTACGAGGAGGGTCCGCGCCATCCCCCGGGGACCGTGCACATCAGCCCCGAGAAACAGCAACTTATCGGTGTGACTTATGGCCGGGCGGAGATCGTGCCGCTGGTCACGCAAGTGCGCGCGCTGGGCCGGGTGGCCTATGACGAGACCCGGCTGGTCGAAGTGCATGCCCGGGTCGAGGGTTGGGTCGAGACCGTCTTCGTGAACTTCACCGGCCAGCGCGTGGCCAAAGGCGATCCGCTTCTGACGGTGTACAGTCCCGAGCTTCTGGCCTCGCAAAGCGAGTTGTTGCTGGCGGCTCGCGCCCGCGAGATCCTGGACGGCGGCCCTTTGCCCAAGGCCGGCGCGTACAGTCGCTCGCTGATGGAGGCAGCCCGCAAGCGCCTGGAACTTTGGGACGTCTCGCCCGAACAAATCCGGCGAGTGCTGGAGACCGGTGAGCCGATCCGCTCGGTTACTATTTACGCGCCTGCCGATGGTTATGTGCTGGAGCGCAGGGCGTTCCCCAGTCAGAAGATTACTCCGGAGACGAAACTGTACACGCTGGCGGATCTGAGTCGGGTCTGGATCCTGGCGGAAGTCTTCGAATCCGATGCGCCCCGGATCCGCGAGGGCCAGCCCGCACGCGTTCGCCTGACCCACGGAGAAGGCCGGCCCCTGAAGGCCCAGGTAAGTTACGTTCAGCCCGGCCTGGATCCGGTGACGCGAACTTTGAAAGTCCGGCTGGAAGCGCCCAACCCCGATTTAAGCCTCAAGCCCGAAATGTTCGTGGAGGTGGAGCTGGACGTAGCTCTGGGCCGCCGGCTCACGGCGCCGGTCGAGGCGGTTCTCGATTCCGGTGTCCGCAAGACGGTGTTCGTGGATCGGGGCAACGGCTACCTGGAGCCGCGCGAGGTCGAAACCGGCGAACAGGTGGGTGACCGGATCGTGATTCGCAAGGGTCTGCGCCCGGGCGAGCGGGTCGTCACTTCCGCCAATTTCCTGATTGATTCAGAAAGCCAGTTGAAAGCGGCGCTCGGCGCAATGGGCGGCGCAGCGTCTCCGGCAGCCGCGGGCCACCAGCACGGCGGACACCAGCATGATTGACCGGCTCATCGAGTTTTCGGCGCGCAATCGCTTCGTTATCTTCACGCTGGTGGCGGCCGCCGTGCTGGCCGGAATCTGGTCTCTGCGCAACGTGCCCCTGGACGCTTTGCCCGACCTGAGCGACACGCAGGTAATCATCTATTCCCGCTGGGACCGCAGCCCGGATATCATCGAGGACCAGGTGACGTACCCCATCGTCACCACCATGCTCGGCGCGCCGCGGGTCCGAGCGGTGCGGGGATTTTCGGATTTCGGTTACTCGTACGTCTATGTCATCTTCGAGGACGGCACCGATATTTACTGGGCGCGCTCGCGCGCCCTGGAGTATCTCTCGGGCGTTTTGCCCCGGCTGCCCCAGGGCGTGCGCACGGAACTCGGGCCGGACGCCACCGGATTGGGCTGGATCTTTCAATATGCGCTGCTGGACCGCAGCGGGCGGCACAGCCTCGCGGAGTTACGCTCCTACCAGGACTGGTATCTGCGCTACCACCTGACGTCGGTCCCCGGCGTCGCCGAAGTAGCGCCGGTGGGCGGCTTCGTGCGCCAGTACCAGGTCAACGTGGATCCCCTTCGTTTGCAGGCCTACAACATCCCCATCCACAAGGTAATTGACGCGGTGCGGGCGGCCAACAACGAAGTGGGCGGACGGCTCATCGAACTGACCGGCGCCGAGTACATGGTCCGCGGGCGCGGCTACCTCCGCTCGACTCGCGACCTGGAACAAGTGGTTCTGGCGCGGACTTCGGCAGGCGTGCCGGTGCGTGTGGCCGACGTGGGCAAGGTGACGCTCGGCCCCGAGATCCGCCGCGGCGTGACCGACTACAACGGCCAAGGCGAGGTCGTCTCCGGCATCGTGGTCATGCGCCAGGGAGAGAACGCCCTGCAAGTCATCGAGCGAGTCAAGCGCAAGCTGGAAGATCTCAAGCCGGGCTTGCCCGAGGGCGTCGAAATCGTAACCGCGTACGATCGCTCCGACCTGATTTTGCGTTCCATCCGGACGCTGGAGCGCACGCTGCTCGAGGAACTGGCGATTGTCTCCCTGGTCATTCTCATCTTCCTGTGGCATCTGCCCAGCGCGTTGATCCCGATCGTCACGATCCCGGTGGCCGTGGTGATCTCTTTCATCCCCATGAAGATGATGGGGCTGACCTCGAACATCATGTCGCTGGGCGGCATCGCCATCGCCATCGGCGCCATGGTGGACGCGGCCATCGTGGTGGTCGAGCAGACCCACAAGAAGCTGGAGGAATGGGAGCGCGAGGGCCGCCGGGGCGACTACCGTGAGGTCGTCATCAGCGCCGTCAAAGAGGTCGGAGGTCCCAGTTTCTTCGCCTTGCTGGTGATCGCGGTCTCCTTCCTTCCCGTGTTGACGCTGGAAGCGCAGGAAGGGCGACTGTTCAAGCCGCTGGCCTACACCAAGAACCTGTCCATGATCGTGGCGGCGGTGCTGGCGATCACCCTGGACCCCGCCATGCGCCTGCTGTTTACGCACATGCGCGCCTTCGAGTTTCGTCCGCGCTGGATCGCGCGCGCCGCCACCGCCGTGCTGGTGGGCAAGATTCATTCGGAAGAAAGGCATCCGCTCAGCCGCCTGCTGATCCGTCTCTACGAACCGGCTTGTCGCTGGTCTCTGCGATGGAGATGGGCCGTCATCGCCGGGGCGGTGGGCACCGTGCTGTTGACCATTCCCGTGTACCGTCGCCTTGGATCCGAGTTCATGCCGCCGCTGGACGAAGGCTCGCTCATGTACATGCCCAGCACGCTGCCCGGCATTTCCGTTACCGAGGCGCAAAAGTTGCTCCAGGTCCAGGATCGAATCATCAGGAGCTTCCCCGAAGTGGACACCGTGCTGGGCAAGGTGGGCCGGGCCGAAACCTCGACCGATCCGGCGCCCATGTCCATGGTGGAAACCATCATTACACTCAAGCCGCGCGATCAGTGGCGATCGGTCCCCACTTGGTACTCCGACTGGGCTCCGGAATGGCTCAGGCCCGTGCTGCGGCGCATCACTCCGGACCGCATCTCCACCGAGCAACTCATCGAGGAACTGGACCAGGCGCTGAAGATTCCGGGCGTCAGCAACTCCTGGACCATGCCCATCAAAGGCCGGGTGGACATGCTCACCACAGGGGTGCGCACGGCGGTGGGACTGAAAATCTCGGGCGCCGATGTCGGCCAGATCGAGCAGATCGGCCGGCAACTGGAGCGCCTGCTGAGCACTGTGCCCGGCACGCGAAGCGTGTTCTCCGAGCGCACGGGCGGAGGTTACTTTCTGGACATCGTCTGGGACCGGCAAAAGCTGGCGCGCTACGGGCTGAGCGTGGACGAAGTGCAGATGATCGTCGCCTCGGCCCTGGGCGGCGAAACCATCACCACCACCGTCGAGGGCCGCGAACGTTACCCGGTGAACGTACGTTACTTCCGCGATTACCGCAGTGCGCTGGACCGCGCCGGCCGCATCCTCGTGCCGGTTGACGACGGTCGCATTCAACTGCCGCTGAACCAACTGGCCGAGCTGCGCCTGACGACCGGCCCCGGAATGCTGCGCAACGAAAACGGGATGCTGACCGGCTATGTGTACGTGGACGTGGCCGGCAGAGACCTGGGCAGTTACGTGGCCGAGGCCCGCCAGGTGGTGCGCGAGGGATTGAAACTTCCGCCGGGCTATGCCATCGAATGGAGCGGCCAGTACGAAGCCATGGAGCGCGTGCGCCAGCGGCTCCAGATCGTATTGCCGTTGACCCTGTTCCTGATCCTGGTGTTGCTGTACGCCAATACGCGGTCGCTGACCAAGACCATGATCGTCTTGCTCGCGGTGCCCTTCTCGGCGGTGGGGGCGATCTGGTTGTTGTATCTGCTGGACTACAACATGTCGGTCGGTGTCTGGGTGGGCCTGATCGCCCTGCTCGGAGTGGACGCCGAAACAGGCGTTTTCATGCTGCTGTATCTGGATCTGGCCTACGAGCGGGCGCGGCGTGAGGGCCGGCTGCGCAGCCTGAACGATTTGAGGGAAGTCATCGTCGAGGGCGCCGTCAAGCGCGTCCGGCCCAAGTTCATGACGGTGGCCACCATGTTTCTGGGACTGCTGCCCATCATGTGGTCGGTGGGCGCGGGTGCCGACGTCATGAAACGCATTGCCGCGCCCATGATCGGCGGAATTCTCACCTCCTTCATTCTGGAGCTGCTGGTCTATCCCGCTGTCTACGAGGTCTGGAAATGGCACTACGAAGTCAAACCCTCGCTTGCGCGTTCTTGAGCCTCTCGGCCTGTGCGGGCGAACTTCACTACGACGTTCGCCATGATCACTGGCTGCGCGCGGGCCAAGGCACGCTCCGGGTCAGTCCCGAGGGAGTTCGCTTCGAGGAGTTGCGCCACCGCAAGCACCGCTGGAGCTGGCGCTGGGAGAACGTCCAGCAACTTACTATCGCTGCGCGAACCATCCGCGTGCTGACTTACGAGGACGTCAGACTGAAGCTGGGACGGGATCGCGAGCACCGCTTCGACCTCATCGGGCCGGGCGACTTTCGGGAGGTTTGGCGCTTGCTGCGCGAACGCTGCGACGTCCGGCTGGTCGCGGCCCTGGCGGATCCCGCCGGCGCCGCAGAGTGGCGAGTTGCGGTCAAGTTATTGGAGCGCTTCGGCGGGGTCCAGGGGAGCCTCGTGGCGACTGCGGAAGGACTGACGTTCCAAGCCGACCTCCCCGACCGAAGCCGCACCTGGCGATGGTGCGACCTGGAGAATGTCAGCCAGGCGGGGCCGTCGCTGTTGACGGTTAGCACTCTGGAGCGCGCCCTGGCGGACTACGGCGGCCTGAAAAACTTCGCTTTCCAGCTCCGGCAAGCGTTGCCGGAAGACCGCTTTCATCGCCTCTGGGAGCGTATCCATGCAGGCCGCGGACTCAAATTGATCGCCGATTACATGAAAAGGAGCGAGAAACCATGAAACAACTCGTTACGTTGCTGATCCTGGCCGCCTGGTGGCCGGCGGCCCAGAAGTCCGCCGTTTTCACCGGGGTGATCACTTGCACCATGTGCAAGAACGATCACAAGGCCATGGGGATTTCACCGGACGACAAATGCGTGCGCGAGTGCATCAAGCACGGCGCCCAGTACGCGCTTTTCGACGGCAAGAATCTCTACCGGCTGAGCGACCAGCAAACGCCGGAGAGATATGCAGCCCAAAGAGTGCGGGTGACGGGCGTGCTGTACGAAAAGACCGGCATCATCAAGGTCGAGAAAATCGAACCTGTAGGGGGCAAACCGGCGGCGCCCGCCAAGTCCGAATCCAAGCATCGCCACTGAGGCGATAATGGATTCGGACGCCACCGTGAAAGCGGAACCCAAGGCGCGCCTGCGGGCGGCGCTGGCGGCGGCGGGTATCGCGTTGGCCAGCGCCGGCCACTATCTGACGCCGCCCGAGCTGTTACTGTGGCATAACGTTTTCCAGCGCCTTTACTATCTGCCCATCGTTTACGCCGCCATCAGTTTCGGCACGCGGGGCGGGCTGGCGGCGGCAGCGGTCTCGGCGGTGGCCTACATCCCCCACATCATGATCACGTGGGGCGGCTGGGCGGAATATTCCGCCCATCAGTACGCCGAAATCATGCTGTTCTTTGTTGTCGGGGCCGTGACGGGGGTTCTGGCGGACCGCGGTCGCCGGCGGGAAAACGAGCTGCGCCGGGTGTACAAGGAGCTGGAAAGCAGTTTCCAGCAGGTCCGGAGGGCGGATCGGCTTTCGGCGCTGGGCCAGCTTGCTGCGGCTCTGGCGCACGAGATCCGCAATCCGCTCGCCGCCATCGAAGGCGCCGCGGAGATTCTCGGCCAGGCGAACACGCCACCCGAGGTGCGGGAGGAATTCCTGTCCATCGTACGCAAGGAATGCAGCCGGCTCAACCGGCTGCTGGGAGGCTTGCTGGACTTCGCCCGACCGCGACCGCCCGAACGCCGTCCCACTGAACTGGCCCGCATCCTGGAAAACGTGGTCGGGCTGACGCGTCATTCCGCCGAAAAAAACGGCGTCCGCATCCGCACGGAAGTCCCCGCCGGCTTGCCCGCCCTGGTGGCCGATCCCGAGCAACTCACGCAAGTCCTTCTGAATCTGACGATCAACGCCGTGCAGGCGATGTCGGAGGGCGGTGAACTCGTGCTCTCAGCCACTCCCGAAAACGGGGGGATCGCCATCCGGGTGCGGGACCAGGGCACAGGGATTCCCGAGGAACACCTGGAACGGGTGTTCGACCCGTTTTTCACGACAAAGACGGACGGAACCGGATTGGGTCTTTCCGTGGCTCAGCGCATCATCACCGAACACGGCGGTACGATTCGAGCCGTGCGCAATCCCGATCGCGGCATGACCTTTGCCGTCTGGCTGCCTTGCCGAATCCCATGAGTCGCCCGCATATTCTCGTGGTCGAAGACGACGAAAGCCTGCGCCGCGTGACTCAGGTGCAGCTCGAGCAAGCCGGTTACGAAGTCGCCACGGCCGCAAACGGCGATGAGGCGCTGGCCATGCTGGCGCGCGCGCCTCAGGACCTGGTCATCACGGACCTGAGAATGCCCGGGCTGGGCGGAATGCAATTGTTGCGCCGCATCAAAGCGGAACACCCCGAGGTCATCGTCATCGTGGTGACTGCCTTCGGCACGATCGAGTCCGCGGTCGAGGCGATGAAACTGGGCGCCTATGACTACCTCACCAAGCCCGTGCACGCCGACGCTCTGCGCCTGATCGTCGGACGCGCGCTCGAGCATCACCGTCTGAGGCAAGAAGTCCAGGCTCTCCGGCTCAGCCTGGACCGCAAGTACGGCTTCGAGAACATTCTCGGCCGCTCTCCGGCGTTACAGGAAACCTTGCAGGCGGCGGCTCGCGTGGCGCCGACCGACGCCACCGTCCTCATCCGCGGCGAGACCGGCACGGGCAAAGAGCTGCTGGCCAAGGCGATTCATTTCAACAGCGCGAGGCGGGGCGGGCCTTTCGTGACCATCAACTGCGGCGCCATCCCGCGTGAGCTTCTGGAATCCGAGCTGTTCGGGCATGTGCGCGGCGCCTTTACGGGCGCCGTGGCTCACAAGAAGGGCCGTGTCGAGCTGGCTGACGGCGGTACGCTCTTTCTGGACGAGATCGGAGAGCTGCCGCTGCCTCTTCAAGCCAAGCTGTTGCGCCTGCTCCAAGAGAAGGAAATCGAGAAGCTCGGCGCCCCCCAGCCGCTGCATGTGGACGTGCGCATCATCGCAGCGACTCACCGTAACCTCGAAGCCATGGTCGAGGACGGAACCTTCCGCGAGGATCTTTACTACCGTCTGGCCGTCATTCCTCTCGAGTTACCCCCGCTGCGGGAGCGCGTGGAAGACATCCCCGAACTGGTTACGCACTTCTTCGAGCGCGCCAAACACAAGTACGGACGCACCCGGCTTGCCCTTCCCCAAGAGCTGCTGCCCAATTTCACGACCTACCGCTGGCCGGGCAACATCCGGGAGCTGGAAAACGTCATCGAGAGGCTGGTGTTGCTGAGTCGGGGCGACGAAGTCACCTGGCAAGACCTGCCCGAGTCCCTGCGCCGCGAGCGCCCGCCGCTGGACGCCATCCAACTGGAGCTCCCCCCGGAAGGCATCAGTCTGGAGGCGGTGGAACGCGAGCTGATCCGGCGCGCTCTGGAAAAGTTCGACGGCAACCAAACCAAGGCCGCCCGATACCTGGACATCAGCCGCAAAACGCTCATCTATCGCATGGAAAAATACGGGCTGAAGGCTCGGGTGGAAACAGAGTACGGCGAAGGGACCGAGGCGGAGGCCCGCTGACCTCCTGCGGCTGACGCGCGGCGCGTCCCGGCCGCAGGCTTTTCGTGGCGCCCGGCAGAATCAACAGGTCCGGTCCCCCGGCGTTTTCGTCAGAATAGCGCGGAGCCGGCGAATCCGGCCGGATGCAGGCGGTGATCAGCGCCATCAGGAGAGCGCCGGCCGGCTAACCGAGGAGGCAAAACGCCGGCGGGGAAATGCGCTCGCCCGGCGCCGACCCGGGCTTTCCGCCCGGCACGCCTGCGCAAACCGAACCGCAGATAGAAGGCCTTGGGGGGCAGTGGCGCTCCGAGCCGACCAGCGCGTCAGGCCCGGACAAAAAGCCGATCCCGATCCAGCCCTACTCCAGTGCTTCGCGGCGATCCCCCGGCGCTCGGCCCGCACTATATTGATTGGGATTCCTGAGGCAAGCCCCGCTGTTGCCGCCCGCTCTGGCCGTGATCCTCGGCCTCGTGGCCCAGCAGCGGCTCCTGTGGGAGGCCGCCGAGTTGTGGCCGGGCCTGGCGGCCCTGCTCCTGCTCGGCCTGCTGGCGCTGGCCCTGAGGTGCCCAAGAGGAGCTGCCCTTGCGGCCCTGGCGGCTCTCGCCTTGGCCGCAGCCCTTCGCAGCGCCTCCCGAATCCGCCCTCCTGCGCCCGAGCTCGATGCCGCGCCTCGCGAGTTGCTCCTGTTCGCCGGCTGTGTGGTCGAACCGCCGCAGTTTTCGCCGGACCGCGCTCAATTCGTTCTCGAAATCGAACCCGGTGCACGGGCTCGAGTGAACTGGTACGGACCCGAGAGCGGGGCGCTTGCTCCGCTCCGTTACGGGCAGATCGTGGAGTTCACGGGCCGCGCCCGTCCCGTCCGCAATTTCCTGAATCCCGGCGCATTCGATTATGCCGCTTATCTGGCTCGCCGGGACATTTACTGGACGGTCACCGCCGCCAGGGGCTCCCCCCTGCGCATCGTGCCCGGATCGTGCGGCTCGCCTTTTTACCGCTTCCTCTACCGGGTTCGCGACGCCGCCTCGCGGAGGATCCAGCGCCTCTTCGGCCATCAACCTTACACGGCGGCCATGCTGGAAGCCATGCTCATCGGATCCGCGGCCGGGCTGGAAAAAAGCTGGATCGAAACATGGCGCCGGACGGGAACCTACCACGCTTTGGTCGTCTCCGGGGTGCAGATCTCCGTGCTTGCCGTGGTCCTGCTGTTTCTGCTCCGACTGTGCCTGCTGCCGGAGCCAGTCGCGCTGGGCATCACCGTGGTCTCGGCGTGGCTGTACGCGCTGATGTGCGGGGCCGATCCCCCCGTCTTGCGCGCGGCCGCGGGCTTCACCTTGTTCGTGGCGGGTCGCCTGCTGTATCGCCGCTTGCGCTTGATCAATCTCCTCGCCGCGGTGGCCATCGGCTTCCTTCTCTGGGATCCCGGACAACTGTTCGATCCCGGTTTCCAGCTCTCGTTTCTCGCCGTGGCTGCCATCGGCTCGCTGGCGCTGCCTTGGATCGGGGCCACCTCTGCGCCGCTGGCCCAGGCTCTGAGGAACCTCGCCGACCGGGATCGCGACGCCTCACTGCCGCCGCACGTGGCCCGGTGGCGCGTCGAAATCCGGCTGTTGGGCGAAACGTTGGCCCTGGCGCTAAGGTGCAGCGAGCGTCGGGCTCTGGCGCTACTGGGCTGGCCTCTGAGGGTGGGAGTTTTCTTCCACGAGCTGGCCGTCGTCTCCCTGGCGGTCCAGGTCGGGCTGGTCCTCCCGATGGTGGCTTACTTTCACCGTCTTTCGATTTCCGGCCTGTCCGCCAATCTACTCATTGGGCCTCTGGCGTCTCTCGCCGTGCCGGTCGGCTTCGCCTGTCTGCTGACAGCGTGGCCCCCGCTCGTGCACGCGCTCGGCTGGCTGATGGATCGGACTCGGAGGATCGTCGAATGGCATGCGAGCTGGGAGCCCAACTGGCGCATCCCGGATCCGCCTCTCTGGCTGAGCGCCGCCGTGATCCTCGTCCTGCTGGCGGCGGCGTGGGCCGCTCACCGGGGCGGTCGCCGTTGGCGCGCGCCGGCCTTCATCCTGGTCGGCTTGCTCTGCGTGCTCGTCGCGCATCCCTTCCCGCCGGCGATCGAGCGCGGCGCGCTGGAACTGAGCATGCTCGATGTCGGCCAGGCTGAAAGCCTGCTGATCGCTTTCCCCGAGGGAACCCTCATGCTTGTGGACGCGGCCGGGAGCGCGTACATGGGAGGGCGACCGTCGCGCCTCGAGCCCGGCGAAGACGTCGTCTCGCCCTACCTCTGGCGGCGCGGCATCCGCCGTCTGGACGTCGTGGTTGCCACCCACGGCCACTCTGATCACATCGGCGGTCTGCCCGCCATCGTCGCCAACTTCCGGCCCCGCGAGCTCTGGTACGGCGTCATGCCCGAAACGCCGGCCTGGAAAGCCATACGGGAGCAAGCCCTGCGCCTCGGGACCCGACTCATCGCCTTACGCGCAGGGGACGTGCGGCGCATCGGCCAGGCGCGCGTCGAGGTGCTAGCGCCCTTCGAAGACTACCAACCCGCCGACCAGCCCTCCAACAACGACTCGCTCGTCCTCGCACTCGTCTACCGGCGACATCGTTTCCTTCTGACCGGTGATATCGAGCGCCCCATGGAGTCGGAACTGCTGCATCGTGGCGTTGCCGGACGCGCCGATGTCCTCAAGGTCGCGCATCACGGGGGGCGCAGCTCGACCGGTGAGCCATGGCTGGAGACGGTCCGGCCGGCGCTGGCGCTGATCTCGGTGGGCTTCCAGAATTCGTACCACCTGCCCCACCGTACGGTGCTCGAGCGGCTCGCCACCCGCCGGATTCTCGCACTCCGCACGGACCGTCATGGCCTGATCAGCGTGCGCAGCGACGGTCGGCACCTGCGGTTGGACACGGCGCGTTGGGAACCGTGAATGAAACTGCCCGTCTCGCTTGCACTGGGCTCAGCAGCCCGTGGACGAAGTCCAATCCTGTGAGACCGTCTATTAGAAACAAGCTACTTACCCGTTCGGGAATCGGCTACAAGATACTTTATCCACGGGCTGTTAGCGCAGGATGCGGTAAATGCCGAATGTTGGTGACCTGTGTACCACGGCCACGCCGGAGTATTCGTCGAGGCGTTCACCGAGCTCGAGATATGCCTGAACCGCCGACATGGGGAAGCTCAGCCTGTGCCCCGCGTCGGTGATTGCCTCTGTGGGTTGCCTCCAGTAAATGTAATCGAACCCGTGGTCTCGCGCGAAGACAGGCAAGGCGGCAATATACGCGCGGATGGCGCCTTCGTCTCTCGTATACAGCAGACGTGAGGGAACACGGGGACATGCTCCCTGCGTCCCCGTGTAAAGGTACACAATCACATCATCCAACGACAATACGCGGGCGTCTGGCGCCACTGCTCTCTGCAGCGCCGCAAACTCGACGAGTTGAGCTCGAAAATCCCTTCTGACGAGATCGTACCTGCCGGGTAATTGGGCGAGCCCCGCCGCATACATCAACACCCAGTGCCACGCGACCCAAAAGGCCGAGAAACCGGTGGCCGCCAATAACGCGAGGCGGCCCGGATCCCCCCTTTTCCACCACGCCCACATCTGATGGTAGATGACGGCAAACGTGCCGCCGAGGCCGCTCAGAAATACCGGCAACGTCGGCAGGATGAGTCGCTCGAATTGATCGTGCTCGGTCAGGTGCCAGCCGAGGAGCGTCGCGAAGTAAAGGCACGCATACACATGAAGCGGCGCGACCCGGCATCTTCTTGCAGCAAGCAGGAGCCCGCCAATGGCGCCCCCCGCCACGAGAGCGACCAGCAATTCCCCTTCCCGCCCCGGCAGGATGCCGAGTAACAACAGTCCCGCAACCCCCTCGACCAGACCCGCCCCGTTCACGTGCAGCAGCAAGGGCAGATCCGAGAAACCGAAGTTCGCCAAGTGATAACCCAAATAGTTCGTGTAGTACAGCGAGATCTCATCCCGCGCGGGCGTTGCGTGGACGCTCACCCACCACGTCCACCCGGCAATCGCCGGCAGCATCAAAGCGGCAAAGACCAAAGCCTCGCGGTAGCGCCGGCGCAGCGCCAGCCAACACGGGCCCGCCGCCAGCCAAGGCAGGGCCGCGGTACGCAACAGGTACGTGGCCGCCGCCAGCGCCCCTGCCATCGCCGCCCGTCTCATCCCGGCATACCTCCCCTCGCCGCCTTCGAGCAAGAGACTGATGCCCAGCAACGCGCAGCCGAACGGTATTTCGGTCATCAGCACGAGGCTGTAGATGAGCGTGTAAGGGTTGAAGGCAACCAGCGCGGTCAGCACCCACGCCGCCAAGGATGAAAAGCCGCATCGCAAAAAGAACCGGCGGGACAGCCACAACCACAGCGGCAGCGGCAGCCACGCCGCCAGCGCGGCCCAGCGCAGATTGCTGGGAAAGTCAGGATCCAGCCGCCAGATCCAGGACAGCAGCCAAGGATAGAGGGGCGGGTATTTGGTTTGGTGCGGCTCGCCCGGCAGGCTCAGGATGCGATAGCCGCGCCCCTCGGCCAGTGCCTTCGCGCCAATCCAGTACAGCGCGTCGTCGTGGCGCGACCCCAACTGGGGCATCTCACGAAAGCTCCACGCCAGCCAGGCCGAGGGCGCCAGCAGAGCTGCAAACAGAATGGCGCTGCATAGTTTCCGGCCCATACGGCGCCTCTCTGTCGTTCGCGCCGCTCGATTATACCCGACTCAGGACGCCGGCAGCTCTTGCCGCAGGCCTCGCCGTCTCCCTAAAATGAAATCAGAGGCGGTAGCCCGAGGGCGCGATCTATGGTCCGCGATCCGGTCCTGACCCCTCGCAACGTCGAGATCCTTCATTCCATCGTGGAGACTTATATCCAGACCGGCCAGCCGGTGGCGTCGCGGACCATCTCCAAGCGCACCAGGATGGGCCTGAGCCCGGCCTCGATCCGCAACGTCATGGCCGATCTTTCCGAAAGCGGCTACCTCGAGCAGCCCCATACCTCAGCCGGACGCGTTCCCACCGAGAAGGCTTTCCGCGTGTACGTGCAGTCGCTGGGCGTGCGCCGGCTGCGCAGCGCCGAAATGGAGCGCTTGCGCGCCGAGCTCCAGGCTGAGGAAACCATCGAGGGGCGTGCCGAGCGCTCCTCCCACGTGCTGACCCAACTCACCGGCAACGTGGGAATCGCCGCCACGATTCCGGCCGCCAGCCAGACCCTGCATCAGGTCGAGTTGCTCTCCCTGGCCGACGGCCGCATTCTGATGATCGTGGTGACCCGCGACGGGGTGGTGCGCGAACGCATCGTCTCGCTCGAGGAGCGCTTGAGCCAGCAGGATCTCGATTCCATCCGCAACTACCTGAACTGGAACTTCAGCGGATGGATCCTCGAGGAGGCCCGGCGTGAACTGGCACGCAGGCTCGAACAGGAAAGCGCTCTCTATGACGCCATTCTGCGGCGGCTGGCGCTGCTCCGTGCCAAAGGCCTGCTCGATTTCCGGCTCGACCCGAACATTTTCCTGGAAGGCACGGCCAACCTGATCGGTCTGGATCTGCAACTGACGCGTGAGAAAATGCGCGAACTGCTCCGAGCGTTGGAGGAGAAAAAACGCGTCCTCCAGATCCTGGACCGCTTCCTGGAAGCGCCCGGCGGCCAGATCGAGGTGCACGTCGGTCTCGCCGAGGCGCATCCCAGCATGAAGGCGCTGTCGCTCATCGGTCTCAAGGTGCTGCTGCCCGGAGGGCTATCCGCCAAGATCGCTGTCCTCGGCCCCATGCGCATGAACTACGAGAGGGTGATCTCGGCGGTAAGCCACGTGGGAGACACATTCCGCAACCTCCCCGTCTGAGGCCTCGGCCGCCCCATGGCGCCGCTGATAGTCTTGGAAAGAAGGATGGTGTTACACCATGGCTGATAATGATCGCAGCTTGGAGTCGCCGCAGCAATCGCCCGCTGCTCTGCCCGACACCGTAGCCACCGAGGGTCCTCAAGCCGGACTCGCCGGCCCCGAGCAACCCCCCGCGGCGGCAGCCCCGCCCCCAGACTCCGTCGAGGTGCAGGACCCAACGGCTCTGCTGGCCAGTCTGGCAGCCGAGCGGGATCAGTTAGCCAGAGAGCGCGACGAGTACTACGACCTGTTGCTGCGACGCAGCGCCGAGTTTGAAAACTACCGGCGGCGCGTCGAGCGCGAGCGGCGCGAAATGCTCGAACTGGCCGGTATGGAAACCGTCCGCGAGCTTCTGCCCATCTTGGACGACTTCGAGCGCGCCTTGCAAGCCGAAACTTCCGATCGCGAGTACGCCAAAGGCATCGAACTGATTTACCAGCGGCTGATGGAAACCCTCAAGAAAATCGGCCTCGAACCCATGAGCTGCCAGGGAGAGAAATTCGATCCCCACCAGCACGAGGCTATCGAAATGACTCCCACCGAGGAGGTCGAAGATCACACGGTCATCGAGCAATACCGCCGCGGTTACAATTTTAGGGGAAGGCTGCTGCGGCCGGCGCTGGTGAAGGTGGCCGTCAAGCCCGAATCCAATGGCCGAGGCCAAGCGTGATTACTACGAAATCCTGGGCGTGGACCGCAACGCCACCCAGGAGGAGCTCAAGGCCGCTTACCGACGGGCTGCGCTCCAATACCATCCTGACCGCAACCCCGGCGACAAGGATGCCGAAGAAAAATTCAAACAGGCCGCGGAAGCTTACAGCGTTCTGAGCGATCCCCAAAAACGCGCCCTCTACGACCGCTACGGCCATGAAGGCCTGTCCGGCGCACCCGCACCCAGCTTCGATCCCTCCGTGTTCGCCGATTTCACCGACATCCTCGGAGACCTGTTCGGGTTCGGCGACCTGTTCGGGACAACGCGCCAGCGCAGGCCGCGTCCTCGTCGCGGTGAGGACCTCCGGTACGACCTCGAAATCGGCTTCGAGGACGCCATGCGCGGCGCCGCCGTCGAAATCCAGGTTCCGCGCCAGGAAACGTGCCACCGCTGCCACGGGCGTGGCGCCGAACCGGCCGATGTCGCCACATGCCCGAGCTGTCACGGGCGCGGTGAGCTTATCTATCAGCAAGGCTTTCTGACCATTCGCCGCACCTGCACCCACTGCCACGGCGCGGGTCAGGTAGCCCGCCGCGCGTGCGGCCTCTGCCGCGGCCAGGGATCCCTGCGCACCGATCGCAAAATCAAGGTCAACATCCCGCCCGGCGTGGACACCGGCACTCACCTCCGCATGGCGGGCGAAGGAGAACCGGGCAGCAACGGCGGTCCGCCAGGGGATCTTTATGTCGTTCTCACCGTCAAGGAACACCCCTTCTTCGAACGGCGTAACGACGACCTGCATTGCACCATTCCCGTCAACGTGGCGCAGGCCGCTCTCGGCGCCGACATCCAGGTCCCCACGCTGGAAGGACCCGAGATCATCCACATTCCCGAGGGCACACAAAACGGCGCCACCTTCCGTTTGCGCAACCGCGGCGTGCCGCACCTGAATCGCAGCGGACGGGGAGACCTGATCGTGCACATCGAGGTCAAGGTGCCGACGCGCCTCACGCGCGAGCAGCGCAAGCTCTTCGAGCAGTTGCGCGACACGCTGCCGTCGGAAAGTCAGCCGAAATCCAGGGGCATCTTCGAGAAGGTCAAGGACTACTTCCAGTAGCCCCGCGGGCGCTCAATCCGATCTGTCCCGGGGCGCACGCGCGGTAGCACGAACCCGGAGCCGGCGCCACATC
>Ga0209017_10000076_pt1 | contig 90258 bp, 74 predicted proteins | sample YNPBryunderm2012_FD_185812 | JGI IMG/M metagenome (GOLD analysis project Ga0209017, IMG submission 185812) | Anoxygenic and chlorotrophic microbial mat microbial communities from Yellowstone National Park, USA - YNP Bryant MS undermat 2012... ... | reverse complement strand
GCGGCGGCGAGGACATTGATGCGTCCGGCGACGCCCCGTTTGCCGATCACGCTTCCGCCCAGCAGGCGCGAGGTGGTGCGATCGGCCACCAATTGGACCCAGGTGGGGTCGGCGCCCATATAGCGCGAGCGATCCGGCGCCTCGATTCGAACCGCGACGGGCGAGAAGCCCGCCTGGCGCGCCTGAGCGACCGAGAGGCCGGTTACCGCCACCACGATCTCGCGCAGGGCGACGATGAGCGTGCCTGCGACGCCCGGGAAACGTTCGCGGCGACCGGCGGCGTTGGCGCCTGCCACCCGTCCCATCTTGTTGGCCGTGGTGCCCAGAGGAAGGTACGCCGGCGCCCCGGTGACCACGTGAACTGTCTCTGCGCAGTCGCCCGCCGCATAGATTCCGGCGAGATTGGTCTCCATGCGTTCGTTGACGCGGATCGCTCCATGACGGCCCAGCTCGATGCCCGCCTCGGCCGCCAGCTCGACGTTGGGGCGGAGGCCCGTAGCAAGTACGACCAGATCGGCAGGCGTCCCTTCCACCCCGTCGGGATGGATCGCTGAGACTTGCGCGGCCAGACGGAACTGAACTCCCCGCGCGGCGAGGCGCCGCGTCACGGTCTCAGTCAGCTCGTGGTCCTGGCGGCCGAGAACGTCCGGTGACGCACCCAGCACGGTAACGCCGAGGCCGCGCTCGGCCAGCGCATCAGCGACCTCCAATCCGATGTATCCGGCGCCCACAACAGCCGCACGCTGGGGCCGGCGTTGCTCGATGAACTCCCGCAGGCGCCGGGCATCCTCCAGAGTGTGCAACGTGAACACGTGCGGCAAGTCGGCGCCCGCCAGCTCGCCAACGGGCCGCGCGCCGCAGGCGATCACGAGTTTGTCGTAGCCAAGCCGCTCGCCGCCGCGCAAGACAACCTGGCGCCGCGCCGGCTGGATGGCGACGACCTCAGCGCCTGTGCGCACGTCAATGTTGCGTTCCCGCCGGAAGTACTCCGGCGAGTGCAGGATGAGATCGTCCAGCGACGCCACGCGCCCGCTGACGTAAAAGGGCAACCCGCAAGCCGCCCATGACACGTGCTGCCCCCGCTCCAGAACGACGATTTCCAGCGAAGGATCCACGCGGCGGGCGCGCGCCGCTGCGCTCATGCCCGCAGCCACGCCCCCGATCACGACCAGGCGCATCAGCCCAAGCATAACGCAGGTGCGGAAACGAAGATCCGGGCCGGGCGAAGAAGCGGGCCGACCATTACAATAGGAGACTTCATGTCGCTGCCGGAGTCGGCCGCAGCTTTCCTGGAGCGCCAGCGCGAGCGGTTGCGTGACGCGCGCGTGCGCCCGCGCATCGTTTTTCCGGAGGGCGATGACCGGCGAGTTCAGGCGGCTGCGGCGCGTTTGGCGTCGGAAGGGTTGGTGGAGCCGATTCTGATCGGGCGGCCCGCAGCCGGCGGCGGAGCTGCGAACTTCGTTGATCCCGCCCAGTCGCCGCGCCTGGAGCACTACGCCCGGCTGCTGTGGGAGCGGCGCCGCTCGCACGGGATGCTCGAAATGGAGGCGCGGGAGCAGGCGATGCACCGGCTGTATTTCGCCTGCCTGATGGTGGCCTCGGGGGACGGGGACGGCATGGTGACAAGCGCGGTCCACACCACGGCCGAATCGGTGCGCGCCATCCTGCACGTCATCGGGCTGCGGGAAGGCATCCGCCGGCTCAGCAGCGCCCATTTGATGGCGGTGCACAACCGCGACTTCGGGCACGATGGCCTGTTGGTGTTTGCCGATGCGGCCATCAACATCCGTCCCACGGCCAGCGAGCTGGCGGACGTCGCGATGGCCGCAGCGGAGATGACGCGCGAGCTGCTGGAAACCGAACCGCGGGTAGCCCTGTTGTCGTTCTCGACCAAGGGCAGCGCGCGCCATCCCGAGGTGGACCGGGTTCTGGAGGCGCTGCGCTGCCTGAAAGCACGCGCGGCCGAGCTGCTGGCGGACGGGGAACTTCAAGCCGATGCGGCGCTGGTTCCCGCGGTGGCTGCGTCGAAGGCGCCGGGATCGCTGGTAGCGGGACAGGCCAACACGCTGGTCTTTCCCGATCTGAACTCGGCTAACATTGGATACAAGCTGGTGGAGCGGCTGGGTGAGGCGGCTTTGTTGGCGGTGGTGCTGCATGGCCAAAGCCGTCCGGCTAATATCGTTTCGAGGGGCTGCTCGACCGAGGAGATCGTGCACACGGCCCTGGTCACCGCCGTCCAGGCCGCCCGTGCGCGCCAGGCGAGGGCCTGAGGCGGCTCATGTTGGGATTCAAGCTCGTCTATCATCCCGGTTACGATTTGCATCTGGGCGATCACGTCTTCCCCTCGCAGAAATACCGTCTGGTGCGCGAACGACTGCTGGCGGAAGGACTGGCGGATGCGGACGACTTTGTAGAGCCGGGGCCGGCCGGCGACGAAGACCTGCTTCTAGTCCACGAACCGGGATGGATTCATCGTCTGAAAGCCGGGACGCTGGATTTTCAGGAATTGCTCCGGCTGGAAGTTCCGTACTCGCGCCGGATGGTGCGGGCGGTGCTTCTGGCTACGGGAGGGAGCATCCTTGCCGGGCGGCTGGCTTTGCAAGACGGCGTAGCCTTCAATCTCAGCGGCGGATTCCATCACGCCTTCCCGGATCACGGGGAGGGCTTCTGCGCTATCCATGACGTGGCAGTCGCCCTGCGCAGGCTGCAACGCGACGGGCTGGTGGGCCGGGCCATGGTGGTGGACTGCGACGTTCATCATGGCAACGGGACGGCTTACATATTCCGGGCCGATCCGTCGGTCTTCACCATCTCGATCCATCAATACAATAACTACCCCAGCATCAAACCGCCGTCGGACATTGACATCCACCTGCCCGACGGGACCGGCGACGAAGAGTATCTGGAACTGCTGGGCCAGGCTTATCTTAAAGCTTTGGACGAGTTTGTGCCGGAGCTGGTGGCTTATATCGCGGGCGCCGATCCGTACGAGGAAGATCAGCTCGGAGGACTGGCCTTGAGCATGCGCGGATTGAAAGAACGAGACCGGCTCGTCCTCCAGGGGGCGTTGGATCGGGGCGCCTCGGTGTTCGTGACGCTGGCCGGCGGCTACGCCATGAACGTGGACGACACGGTGATGATCCATATCAACACCGTGAAGGCCGCGCAGGAAGCGCTGGCAGAGCATCGGGTGCGGCGGGGCTGAGGGAGGCCATGACTTGGGGTCTTCGCGTCGTCGGGGAACGATGGGTTGCGCAGATGGTCCTGCGCTTGCTGTACCGGATCCGGGTGCGAGGCGCCGAACACATCCCGGCGCGCGGGCCCGCCCTGCTGATCGCCAACCATGTGTCGTACCTGGATCCCTTGTTGCTGCGGCTGTGCGTTGCCGCGCCGTCGCGGTTCATGGTGAATCAGAGCTGCGTCGAGCGTCTGGGGGTCATGGCCGGGCTGATTGGCCCGATTGCCAGCGTCGAGGGCCACGAGCGGCAGGCGCTCGAACAAGTGCGGGCCGAACTGCAACGGGGCGGCGTGGTGGGAATTTTCCCGGAGGGTGACATCACGCCTACCGGTCACTTGCTTGGTTTTCGATTCGGCTGGGAGGCCGTCGCTGCTGAGACCGGCGCTGCGGTGGTGCCTGTGCACTTGGATGGCCTGAGTGGGGCGTTGTGGAGTTACCGGGACGGCGGTTTAGTCGAGCGTCCGCCGCAACTCAGGACGCCTGTGACCGTGAGCTTCGGACGCCCGCTTCCGCCTGGGGTGCGGGCCTCCGACGTGCGAGAAGCGATCCTCGAGCTGGCTGCCGAGGCGGCGGGCCAGCGCTTGGATCGGCACGATCGTCTGGAGCGGCGATTCATCTCCGTCGCGAAACGGCGATGGCGGCAGCTTGCGATCGCGGACTCCACGGGCCGCGAACTGAATTTCGGCCGCTGTCTGATTGCCGCGATGCTGCTGGCGGGTTGGTTGAAGCGGCGGGCGCCTGCCGAACCCATGATCGGGATCATGCTTCCCGCCACGGCCGGCGCGGCGCTGGCCAATTTCGGCGTATTGCTGGCCGGCAAGACGCCGGTCAACCTGAATTTCAGCGCCGGCCGCGAGGCCATGGACGCCGCGATCCGGCAATGCGGGCTGAAAACGATCCTCAGCGCGGGGAGTTTCCTGGAGAAAGCCCGATTGGAAGCGCCCCCGGGGACAGTGCTGTTGGAGGAGGTGAGCGAAGGCTTCAGCCCGTTGCGCAAGCTGGGCGCCGCGGTGGCAGCCCGCCTGGCGCCTTCGTGGTTGCTGGCGCGCCGCTATGGGGGCCGGTCGGTGAACGACACGGCTACCGTGATTTTTTCCAGCGGCAGCACCGCCGAGCCCAAAGGCGTGGTGCTCTCGCACGCCAACATCGCCTCCAATATAGATTCGTTGCGCAGCATTTTCCGGTTGAGGCCGGAGGACCGGGTGATCGGCGTGCTGCCTTTTTTCCATGTCTTCGGTTTCACCTGCACGCTGTGTTTCCCGCTCACTTACGGTTATTCGGCCATATATCATCCCAATCCGACGGATGCGCGCACCATCGGCGAGTTGACGGCCCGCTATCGCGGCACGCTCCTGATGGCCACGCCCACCTTTTTCGGCCAGTACTTGCGGCGGTGCGAGCCGGAGGAATTCCGCACGCTGCGCTACGTGATCGCAGGCGGCGAGAAGTTGCCGCTGTGGCTGGCGCGGGCCTTCGAGGAAAAGTTCGGCGTCGCGTTGTTGGAAGGTTACGGCGTGACGGAGACCTCCCCCGTCATCGCTGTGAACGTGCCGGATCTGCGACCCGGCGAGCGGCATGTGCGCACGCACAAACCGGGCACGGTCGGCCGTCCCATCCCGGGAGTGGCGGTTCGCGTCGTGGATCCCTCCACCGGGGAGCCGTTGCCCGTGGGTTCGGAGGGATTGCTGCTGGTCAAGGGTCCTTGCTGTATGGTCGGGTACCTGAATCAACCGGAGCGCACGCGCGAAGTCTTCCGCGAGGGGTGGTACGCCACGGCGGATATCGGTTCGGTGGATGATGAGGGCTTCCTGAGCATCACGGATCGCCTGTCGCGGTTCAGCAAGATCGGGGGCGAGATGGTGCCGCACGTGCGCATCGAGCAGGCGGTCAGCGAGGCGTTGGACGGGGCGCCGTGTGTGGTGATGGCGACGCCGGATCCGGGACGCGGCGAGCGGCTGGTGGTGATGTACACGCACCGGGATGTCAGCGCGGCCGAACTGTGGCGGCGCTTGCAGCGCAGCGGCCTGCCCAAGCTTTGGATCCCCAAGCAGGAGGATCTGTTCTTCGTGGAGGAGCTGCCGCCGCCGCTGCCCTCGGGCAAGCTCGATCTGCGGCGGTTGCGCGCTCTGGCGATGGAGACGGTTCGAGCGCGGGACGCCGCGCAGGCCGACTGAAGTAGCCGCCGGGGACGGATTGCTAACATAGTTGAATAGCAAGGAAGAGAATGGCCCTTCGCTTCTATAACACGCTGAGTCGGCAAGTCGAGGAGTTCGAGCCCCTGGAGGGCAACCGCGTCCGCATGTACACCTGCGGTCCCACGGTGTGGAATTACGTCCACATCGGCAATCTGCGCACTTTCACCTTCATTGACATCCTCCGCCGCTGGCTGCGTTATCGCGGGTATGAACTCGATCATGTCATGAACATCACGGACGTGGACGACCGGATCATCAAGGAATCGGCCGCGGCCGGCAAAACGCTCGAGGAATACACCGCGATTTACACGCAGGCTTTCCTGGAGGACGCCGCCACGCTGCGACTGGAGCGTCCCGAACGCCTGGTCCGCGCCACCGAACATATCCACCAGATGGCGCGGGACATTCGCCTGCTGGGCGAAAAAGGCTTCACTTACTCGAGCGGCGGCTCGATTTACTTCCGGATCGCCGGTTTCCCGGGCTACGGCAAGCTTTCGCATGTTGACTTTTCGCGCGTGCAGAGCGAATCGCGTATTGACAGCGACCGCTACGACAAGGACAGCGCCCGGGACTTCGCCCTGTGGAAAGCGCCCAAGCCCGGAGAGCCGTTCTGGGAGACCGAGATCGGGCCCGGCCGGCCCGGCTGGCACATTGAATGTTCCACCATGGCCCTCGAGTATCTGGGCCCCACGCTGGATATCCACGTCGGCGGAATTGACCTCGTCTTCCCGCATCACGAGAACGAAATCGCGCAGTCGGAGGCGCTCACGGGCAGGCCCTTTGCGCGCTTCTGGCTGCATGTCGAGCACTTGATCGTGGACGGGCAGACCATGTCCAAGTCGCTGGGGAATTTTTACACGCTCAGGGACGTGCTGGCGCGCGGTCATTCGCCGGAAGCGGTGCGTTACCTGCTCGCTTCCGTCCCCTACCGCAAGCAACTGAATTTTACGTTCGACAGCCTGAAGGCTGCGGGCATGGCCATCGAGCGGCTGCGGAACTTCCGGTTGCGACTGGATACCGAAAAGTTTCCGGCCGGGCACGCCGAGCCCATGGAAGAACGGACGCAAAAGGCGTTGAAGGCGTTCGAAGACGCCATGGACGACGATTTGAACACGGCCGAAGCGCTGGCAGCGGTCTTCGAGTATCTGCGCGAGGCCAATGCGGCGATGGACGCGGCCGAATTCCGAACCGAAAACGTCGCTTCCGCGCTCGATCTGCTCCATCGTTTCGATTCGGCGTTCGACGTTCTGAAGCCCTCCGCTCCGCCGCCCATTTCGGAGGCGGAAATCGAGGCTCTGATCGCGGAAAGGAACGCCGCCCGCAAGGCGCGGGACTTTGCGCGCGCCGACCGCATCCGCGCCGAACTGTTCGAGCGCGGCATCGTCCTGGAAGATACCAAGGAAGGAACGCGCTGGAAACGGCGCTGACCATGCGGGGCCTGGAACGTGAAAATCCACACCAAGGCCGTTCATGCCGGTGACCGGAAAAAGGCGGGCGATTTCATTCCGGTAACAACGCCGATTCACACCGCGGCCAGTTATTTTTATGAGCGTCTGGAAAAACTGGACCGAATCTTTGCGCGCGAAGAGGAAGGTTACTGTTATGCGCGCTACGGGAATCCCACGAACGCCGCGCTCGAGGAGCTGATCGCCGCTCTGGAAAACGGCGGGGGCGCGCTGGCCTGCTGTTCCGGCATGATGGCTTTGCAGACCGCCCTGCTCTCGGCTCTGGCCGACCGGCCCAAGCGCGTGGTGGCTGCCGACGCCCTTTACGGCGCGACAGTGACCTTGCTCACTTCGGTCCTGGAACCGCTGGGGGTGCAGACGCGCTTTGTGGACGCCCGCGACTTGCCCGCGGTGGAGCAGGCTGTGGCTGAGCATCGTCCGGGTTGCCTGCTCGTGGAGACGATTTCCAACCCCTTGCTGCGCGTGGCGGCGCTGGATCGCCTGGCCGAACTGGCGCAGCGGTACGAGGCCGGGTTGGTGGTGGACAACACGTTCGCCACGCCGCTGCTGGTGCGTCCCATCGAGCTGGGTGCGGATTATGTCGTGCACAGCGCCACCAAGTACCTGGCCGGGCATGGCGATGTGCTCGGCGGCCTGGTCGTCTGCCGGGCGGAATCGCTGGAGACCTTGCGGGCCCTGGCCCGCACGTGCGGCCCGGTTTTGGGCCCCTTCGAAAGTTACCTGACCATGCGTGGGATCAAGACGTTTGCCCTTCGCATGGAGCGGCAGTGCGCGAACGCGCGGCTGGTTGCACAGTGGCTCAAACGGCATCCGCGCATCGAGCGGGTTCATTATCCGGGCGAGCCCGACCACCCGGATGCCGAGACCGTGTCGCGGCTCCTGCCCGACGGGTTGTACGGAGGGATGGTCAGCTTCGAAATCCGCCACGCCGGCCGCGAGGACGTGTTCGCCTTCATGGACCGGCTGCGTCTGATCGTCCGAGCGACGTCGCTGGGCGACGTGCACACGATGATTCTCTACCCCGCCATGAGCTCGCACCGGGAGCTGTCACCCAAGCAGAGGCAGCGGATGGGCATTGGCGACAATCTCGTGCGCCTGTCCGTGGGTATCGAAGCGGTGGAAGATATTCTCGAAGATCTCGAGCAAGCGCTGGGTTGAGCAGTCCCGCAAGCGCCCGGATGGTAAAATTCCACCTGGAGGCCAGTCCTGGCCGGTGCCGGGCCCGGGCTTCAAATCCGGCGCGAGGCGCGTGGAACGCGTCTCGGGTGGGTTCGACTCCCACTGGCTTCCGCCAGGCTTCCTGCGGGACTGCCCCGCTATTCGGGCGGTGTGATATCTTAGGTGGCGGATAGCCCCATGCGGATGTGGCGGAACTGGCAGACGCGCCAGCCTTAGGAGCTGGTGGCCGTAAGGCCGTGGAGGTTCAACTCCTCTCATCCGCACCAAAGATACCCCCGAGAGACAAAGTTAGGCGCAACCAAATTCTTTCTCGCCCGCCGTCCCCGTCCGGCAAAGCCTGCGCTATACTTGCCATCTTGCCTGTTCTCGCCCCGCTGGAAGCAACGGAGGCCAGTGCGAGCCGATGAAGACCAGGTGGCCAGATCAGTTAGCCCGGCTGCGACGCTGGGCCGTTCGGCGCATGCCAACGGTCTGGCCCGGCAGTCGCCTGATGCCCTGGATCGCGGGATCGCTGGTTTTTCTGGCCGCGTTATGGCTGGGCGCCGAGCTGTACAAAACGGAGCGCAGCCAACTGGAACGCCACATCGAGCTGGGGGCCGGCCGAATCTCCAGCGACGTCAGCTCGGCCCTGGACGATCGGTTGAGGGCTTTGGACCGTCTGGCCCGCTTGGGGCATGCACGGGGGGGCTGGACAGCGCGCGAGTGGGAGGCAGAGGCCGCGTTCAGTCTGGGGGACTTGACGGGCCTTGTGGCGCTGGCGTGGTTGGGGGTTGATCAACGCCCCATCCGGTGGGCGCCGGCGACGGGGAACCCGCTCGGGGAATTCCCTGCGCAATTGCAAGAGCCGCTGGGAGCTGTACTGACCGCTGCAACCCACGCTGGACGGCCCACTCTCGGGAAAGTTACGATCCTACCTGACGGCAGCCACGCCATTTTGGGCGCCGCAGCGATGGGATACGGGGAGTCAAAGGGATGGATTGTAGGGGTATTCGACCCGGGGCTCTTGTTGGGCAGCGTGCTGGCGCGAAGCGTCGCAGCCGGCTTCGTCATCGAGATCACGGAAGGAGACCGCCTGGTCTATCGCAGCTCCGGCGATGCCATGGACAGCGAGCGGGCCTGGGCGCGGGAAGCCTTGCTTCCGGTGGGAGGAAGGCTCTGGTTGATCCGCGTCTGGCCGCGGCCGAACTGGGTGACCCGGCGCTGGCTGGTGCTGCCTTACATCGTAGCTGGCTTGGGATTGGCCGTGGGCGCACTCCTGTCTCTCTCCATCCACTGGGCTTACACGGCACGGCGACGGGCTTCGGAGGCGGAAACGATCAACCGGGAGCTCGAGCGCGAGGTCCGCGAGCGCAAGCAAGCGCAAGAGGAACTGGCGCGAGCGCACGAAATGCTGGAAGAGCGCGTGCGTGAACGCACGGCCGAGCTGGCGCGGGTCAACGAAGCGCTGCGCGCGGAAATTCTCGAGCGACAGCGTACCGAAGAAACCTTGCGGGCCAGCGAAGAGCGCTACCGAAACCTGTTCGACAGCGCCACCGACATCGTCTACACGCACGATTTGCAGGGGCGCTTCACCTCGATCAACCGGGCCGCCGAGCGCATCACAGGTTACACGCGGGAGGAAGCCCTGCGGCTGACGATCGCCGATGTGGTGGCGCCTGAGCATCTCGAACTGGCGCGCCAGATGATCGTGCGGAAGCTGGGAGGCGAGGTTTCGACCGTCTACGAGCTGACCGTCCTGACCAAGGAGGGGCACCGGCTGCTGGTCGAGGTGAGCAGCCACCTGATGTTCGAGGATGGCAAGCCGGTGGGCGTACTGGGCATCGCGCGCGAAATCACCGAGCGCAAGCGGCTGGAAGAACAATTGCGCCAGTCCCAGAAGATCGAAGCCATCGGGCGCCTGGCGGGCGGCATCGCGCATGATTTCAACAACCTGCTGACTATCATTGGCGCCTATAGCCACATGCTGTTGATGGACCTGCCCTCCGACCATCCTGTTCGCAGTTATGCGCAAGAAATCCTGGCGGCTGCGGAACGGGCATCGGCCTTGACTGACCGGCTGCTGGCGTTCAGCCGGCGTCAGGTGGTGCAGCCGGTGCTGGTGGATCTCAACGAAGTCATCCGGAATCTGGCGGGCTTGCTGCGCCGCATGGTGGGTGAGGACATCGAGCTGGTAACCAATCTGGCGCCGGATCTTGGGAAAGTTCGCGCCGATCCCACACAGCTCGAGCAGGTGATCATGAACCTGGTCATCAACTCGCGCGACGCCATGCCGGGCGGAGGCCAGGTCATGCTGGAGACGGCCAATCTGCTCGTGGAGCGCGCGGAGCCGGGCGGGATCGGCCCGGGAAGCTGGACCGTGCTTCGCGTGCGCGACACCGGCCACGGCATGGATGCGGAAACCCAGAGTCACCTGTTCGAGCCATTCTTCACCACCAAAGCGCCGGGCAAGGGGACCGGCCTGGGCCTGTCCATCGTTTACGGCATCGTCAAACAGAGCGGCGGTGAAATTGCGGTGCAGAGCGAGGTCGGCAAAGGGACCGTGTTCACGATTTATCTTCCTCACGCCGGCGCGGCGCCCGCGGCCGAGGCTCCGGTCCAGCAAGCGGCGCCCGAGCCGGTCCCCGGGGCTGGGGAGACGATCCTGCTGGTGGAGGATGAGCCCGGAGTGCGCAAGCTGGTGCGCCAAATGCTGGTGCAGCAGGGCTATCACGTGCTCGAGGCCGCCAGCGGCCCGGAAGCGCTGGCGCTGGCGGAGCGACATCCCGGGCGCATAGATCTGTTGCTTACCGACGTGGTGATGCCGCAGATCAATGGTCGCGAGCTGGCCGAACAACTGCAAGCTATGCGACCCGGCATCAAGCTGATTTATATGACGGGTTACACGGAGGATGCCGTGGTCCGCCACGGAGTCAGCACCGCGGGCGTGGTTTGCCTGCAAAAGCCTTTCTTGCCGGACACGCTGGCGCGCAAGGTCCGCGAGGTGCTGGACCGTGCGGAGCAAGGCGGGTACTGAGATCATCGCGGTTGACGCGGAGGGAGTCGACATGCGAAGGTTCGCAATCTGTCTGGTTGTCAACACCTCCCTTGCGCTGTGCGCGTGGGCGCAGGGGATCGCGCCGAAGGAGTTCATACGCATCCCGACTTCTTCGGCCGAGGAGGATTTGCGCATTTTGAAACTTTATGACGGGCTGCGCGTGGCGGATGTCAGTGACGGCATGGACATGGCTGGATTGCAGGACGTGGGTCTGATGCACCCTGACATCCGCCCCTTGTGGCGCGACACCGAGAACTTCACGCATCGCATCGCCGGCATCGCCGTGACGGCGCGGTACGTACCAACCAACAAACGGGCATCCAGGATGAGCGCGGAAGAGTTTCGCCAATGGGAGGCCGCCTGGTACCGTGACATTTCTCCGGAGCCCTTTGTGAGCCTGCTGCGGCCGGGTTCGGTGCTGGTCATAGACGGCGGTGAGGACGGTGACACAGGCACGATCGGATCCAACAATATCCTGGCCTGGAAACTGCGCGGCATGCTCGGGGTGGTGACCAGCGGGGGCGCCCGGGACACGGACGAGATCATCAAGCAGAAGGTCCCGCTCTATTACCGCCGTCCGGGACGGGGCATCCGTCCGGGCCGCAACGAGATCGAGTCCGTCAATCGCCCGGTCATGTGCGGCGGTGTGCTGGTGCGTCCCGGGGACGTGGTCGTGGCGGATGGCGACGGCGTCATCGTCGTGCCGCGGGAACATGCGGAAGAGGTCGCGCGGGCGGCGCGTCAAATCCTCGATGCCGACAAGGCGGGCCGGCGCAAGCTTTACGAGAAGCTCGGGCTGCCGCCTGACCGCACGGTGCTTCCGGAGTGAGTTGTGTTGCCGCTGTTGTGCGCCCTGTTGGGTGTGAGCTTGCCTGCGTCGGCCGCGGATGGCTTGCTCTTCCGGGCCTCGCTGGAGTCCGGAGGTCGGGCAGAGTTCGCGCGCGGCGATGCGGAGCCTCTGATCGCGGAAGGAGTGCGATGGGCCGGCGCAGCCGAACTCTCTCACGGCGCGCGACTGACTTACGATGCCCGGGGCAATCTGTATGCCGAGCAGGGGACCGTGAGTTTCCTTTGGCGACCGGACGAGCCTGTGGGCCGCGTCAGTTTCCCCTTGTTTCTGGTTTCCTACGAGCAGCACTCCACCTGGGATTTCACGTTTCTGCGCATTGGCTGGACCGGATCCGATCTGCAAGCCCGCATCACGGACCGCAATTATGTGAGCCGGGCGGCGCGGGCCGCGATCAAGCCGCAGGTCGGGCAGTGGGTCCACGTCGCCTGTAGCTGGAGCGAAGCTGACGGGCTGGCGCTTTACGTGAACGGCTCGCCGGCGGGCCGGGCGGCCGGTCCTCTCGCGCTGGACGCTCGATTGGACCAGTTCGGTTTGTTGACCCGCGCGGTGACGCCGCATCACACAGCGGGCAACGAGAACGCCGGCTCGATTCGCGACGTGCGCATTTACCGCGCTGCGCTGGATCCGGTTGCCGTGGCGCGGCTGGCGGCCGGCGAGGATCCGGGCCAGGTTCGCCGCCATCCGGTGGATTGGTCGGCTCGTTTCGGCTGGAGCGAGCAGGCCGCCGCGCCGGCCGGTGAAACCCTCACCATCCGTCGCGTGCCCATCCTGGAAGCCAGGGATCTTGGCAAGTTCTGGCTGAAAGGCGTGGACGGCAAGCAAGAAACGTTCTGGCCGATGATCGGGCATGGCTACGCCGACGAAGGCAAGCAATACCGCCTCGAGCCGGCTGCCGAGGCTGTCAATTGGATCCGCACGTCCGGGAATCTCGCCGGGCGGATCCTCGTGGACGGAGAGTTCGAGTATGTTCGTGCCGGCTCGAACCTGCTGCGCTATTACCGGCTGCCGGCGCCGCGCCTCGTTGCTCGGATCACGATCGAACGCGAGCAGGGCGTGCTGAACGAGCTCGAGTGCCTGCGCATCCAGGCACAAGCCCCGCCGGACAACGGGCGCTGGGTCCACTTCGCGCCCCAGGCTGCCGGTTCGTTCCATGAACGCAGGGATCCGGAAACCTATACCGTCTGGACGCCCGATTCGTCCGGGGGAGGCGTGGGCGGGCGCGGTTACCACTATTTCGTGATTCCCCTGGAGAAAAGTCCGGCTGTAAGTGCCGTTCGCATGCGATGGCAGGCCGAAGCCGGCGCCTATTACTATCTGGCGGTAACTGATCCGTCCCATCCGGCCCGGCAGTTGATCGAAGCCGACTTGCAGGCCACCGGGCGCCGCGCCGATGTTACTCTCGATTTCCCCGACCTGATGGCGTCCGCAGGCGCTGCGCTGGTTATCACCCTGGCATCCTCGGCAGAAACCATTGCCGGCGTGCAAGCTCAGCTTCTCAGTTCCGAGGAACAGACGGCGCGGCGCGAACACGTCGAACAACGCCTGCTGCACGTGCGCGACAGTTTCCAGTTATTGAGCGAAGCACGGCCGTGGATGCAGATTTCCAGTCGAACACCCGCTTCCCTGCTCCGACGGCAGCTCAAGCTCCTGGACGAACTTTACGTTCTCATGGAGGACCTGCTGCGCGTGGACCCCGGACACCCGGTGGGCCGCGCCTATTGGGGTTGGGTGAACCGGCTGGAGCCGCCGCCTCCCTTTGAAGAGGCCCCGCCCCCCGACGCGCGCATCCCGCTCTGGGCGCACCGGCAATTGACGCTGCTCCGGCAGTTCCGCCAGGTGGTGGACTGGTGGATCGCCAACCGCCAGATCCATACCGGCGAAATGGGAGGCGGCCTGGGCGATGACACGGACATGATCCAGAACTGGCCTGCCGTTGCCCTGCTGGAGGGGCCGCCGGAGCCGATCCGGGAATCGGCGCGCCGCGTGCTGGAAGCCTGTTACGCCCAGGGCATGATGGCCGACGGCCTGAACCGCATGCGGACCGATCCGCTGCATGCGTACGAAGAGGGCATGAACGCCTTCGGTCCCGTTTTCCTGCTCGATTACGGCAATCCCGTCATCTTCGAACGCATGATGGAAACGGCGGCGCATTATCCCCGACTCACGGGGATCAATTCCGCCGGCCATCGTCATTTCCGCTCTTACCTGTATAGCGCCACGGATCTGGTCGAAGAAGGTTATTACGGACGGGAGGACATCTACAGTCACCTGATCCTGCATCCTGGTTTGTACGTGGCGTGGTATAACGGGTCGCCTCGCGTCGTCGAGTTGCTCAAGGAATTTGCCGACTCTCTGCTCGCGCACTGGCGGCAGGAAAAATATCCTGACCTGGCCCGCACGATTTTCTTCGCCGACGACCGGGTGAGCGGGCGGTCGGCGCCGGCCTCGGAGACCTTCAATCTTTTTTGGGGACTTTACGAAATTACCGGCGAATCACGTTACCGGTGGCTGGCAGAGGAAGCCTTGCGTGCCCGGGATTTCGGGCGGCTGGCGCACGTGAATCCCTGGCGGCCCGATCCCTCCGATGAGCTGGCTGCGGCGCTGGTTGCCGACGCGCGGCGCCGCAACATCCGCGATCGCAATCTCCAGACCGACCAAGCGGGCCTGGTGGCCCGCGTGCTGGCGTGGCAAGCTACGGGCGACCTCTCGCTGCTTGAGGAGGCCCAGGCCGCGCTCGTGCAACACATGGCGCAGAACATGAACATGTACACCGAGGCCGAGCAATTCACCGATCGCATCTGGATCCCCACGCTTTCGGTGCAACGGGAGCGGCTGGGCGGCGTCGCTCACTATCGCAACTACATCTATCCCGGCCACGCGGTGAGCTGGGAATCCGGTGGCGGGAAAATCGCGGCGCTGGTCACCGGCGCCAGGTCCGATTACCTCAGCGTCGTCGTCTATAACACCGGGCAAGAACCGGTTGCGGTGCGCCTGCGGGTCTGGCGGCTGGACAACGGACGTTACGAGGCAACGCTTCGGGACGAGGAGGGCAGCGAGCTCAGCCGGTTCACGCTGGCGCTGAAACGTTATTCCCCGGTGCATTTCGAGGCGCCGCCGCGGCGCACGGTCATTCTCGAGCTCCGACAAATGGAGCGCGGCCGGCCCTTGCATGAGCTTCCCGACTTGGCTGTCGCCGCGGAGGAAATCGGCGGCGACCCCCTGGAGGTCCCGGTTCATAACATCGGGGCGGTAGCGGCGGGCGCGTTTGTCGTCCGCGTCTTCGACGAGACCGGGCGCCAGCTCGCCGAAGCCCGTCAGGAGGGACTGGAAGCGCCCGTGGACCTCAAGCCCCGCATAGCTCGCGTCCGCTTCCCCGGCTTGCAGGCCAGGCCAGGGCTCGTGGTGGCCGTGAACCTGACGGATGAATCCGAAGAAATCACGGAGGAGAACAACCGCGCCGTAACAGGCGCGACACGTTGAGCCTTACTGCGGCGGCTGCTCTTTGGTCTTCTCCTCGGGCAGCGGCTCAGGAGTCTCGAAGGTGATGGTGGCTTCCGCCGCGAACTTGCGGTACATGCGGAATTCCACTTCGTTCCTCAGCAGGAGCTTGCCTTCGCGCATGCGAACCACGGCGCGCAGCGGGAGCCAGAATTGTCGTCCCGCAATCTCGACGAAGTCGTAGTCGAGCACCGTGGAGGCTTCCTGAATCGGGAAATCGGGCGGTATGCCGATGGCATCGAGCGTGATGCGCGCCACCGCCAGCGTGTCGCTGTCCACGTAGACCAGGCCGCGATAGGCGGGCGAGATCTCGAGGGTTTTCTGGTAGCTGATGCGCCAGCGCGAGCGGGGCTGCTCGACGAAGTAAGAAAAGACGTGGGTCCGCCGGCCGCGGAGCGTTGCCCAGCGTTCCCACCGGAAGCGCGCCTGGGTTTCAGGAGCGAAAAGCTCGCGCATCATGCTGCCGAACTCGCCGGTGGAGGTGGCGCCGTCCAGGCGGTCATAGCTGATATCGGCCGGCCGGTTGTTGATGAGGATGACTTTGTAGTCTTCGCGCTGCTCGAAGTAAGTCAGACGCGCGGTAATGACATCCTGCTGGCTCCAGAATTCCAGGCCGGTGGGGTCCGCGTAGCGTCGGGTAACTTGCGTGCAGATAAAGTCGGGCAGGCTCCGGGTATATTGCAGCGCGTATTCACGCACCTCCTGGAGAATGCGCTCCTGCTCGGCAGGCGAGGGGGGAGGCAGCACCGGCCGGGACGGTTTGGCGGCGGGCCCCGCGGGAGCAGGCAGGTTCTGCGACGCCTGGCGGAGAGCTTCCAGGGCCTCCAGCGTCCGGGGGCCGGCGCCCAGCGCTCGCAACTGCTCGATTACGGCCTCCTCCAGCCGTTCGGTCAGGGCGACTTTCTTCAGGTACTCGGCCACCTGCCGGTCGGGGTGGCGCAACTGGATCGAAGAGCGGACAAAAGAAATCAGTTCATGCACGCTGAGCCGTTGCTGGGCGAAGCACAAAAGAGCCGCAAACCCCAAAACGGCCGCCACCCGCCGCATACTTTCATTGTCGCGCAGGGCTCGGGGGGGCGGCCAAGGGTCCGGCCGCGATCAGCGGCGTCGGCGGGAGGGGGGCGCCAGGGCCTTCTCGATGGCGGCCAGCGCCACGGGCGCCATCAACCGGTAGCCGGCGGCGTTGGGGTGCAGGCCATCGTCGGCCAGGTCCGCTCGCAGGGAGCCTGAAGAATCCGCCACTTGCGAGTAATAGTCCACGTAAACGAAGTTCCGCTGGCGGCAGAAGCTCTGGATCCACTCGTTCAAGCGCCGGATGAGTTCCGGAGGCTGGCGACGCGTCTGCTCGAATGCCGGATTCTTGTCTTTGTGGTGATCGCTCACCGGTAACAGCGAGGCAAACAAGGGCCGGATTCCATGAAACTCGGCCAGATCCGCGATCATGGTGAGATTGTTCTGGATCGTGGTCAACTCCACGCCGCGTGCGATATCGTTGGTTCCCGCCAGCACGAGCACCGCGGCCGGTTTCAAATCAATCACGTCCGCTTTCATGCGCCCGAGCATCTCGCCCGTGATCTGGCCGCTGATGCCGCGATTGACGAAATCGCGTCCCGGAAAGTACTCGTTCAGGGGCCAGCCGTCGGTGATCGAGTCGCCCAGAAAGACGACGCGCGGTGAGCCCGGCTGCGGGGGCGGCAGTTTGCGATTCGCCTCGGCGTAGCGGCGCAGGTTGTCCCGGTCGGGATGGCGGAGGGCGAATTCCTTTTGTTCGAGCAAAGCGCGAAAGTGGGTGTCCCAGCGGTCCGCCAGTTGGCCGAGTTCCGCGAGCTGCCTGAGCGCTTCGGCGGGCACGGGCTGCGGTTTGGGCAAGGCCTGCGCCAGCGAGAGGAAGGCGCGCAGGTTGGTGAGCAGCGTGTAAGTGAGCAGACCGTGCTGCGGCGACAACGTGCGCAGATGGAGGCAAGCCTGCCGCGCGTTCTCGATCAGCGGCACCGAGGCGCGAGGCAGATCAGGGACTGCGGTAGCCGTGGACTCCATCAAGTTGGCTGCCCGCTCGCACGTAGCCAGAATCTCCCGATTGCTGAGCAAGCCGCCTGGCTGGGCAGCCAGCGTTCCCAACCAACACCAAATCAGAACCAGGCGCAGCACGCGGCTCATGACGACTCCCCGGAGGATGGCTCCCGGTGACCGGATGCCCGATCCGGTTGCAGATCCAGCGTCACCGTACCGATGTAAAAGGGCAGGCGGACGCGGATTCGCACGGGCAGGCGCGACTCGTCGTCGGTCAGCCAGACGAACAGCCGTCCCGATCGCCGGTACAACACGTTATTGAAGAGAAAGGCCTCGTAACGGATCGTCTGATAAGTTCGCTTCTCGATGCGCAGAGTTTCCCGGGCCTGCGCCTCGACGCGCGCGGAGACGCTCTTCTTGCCGTCGCTGATCGGCAGGTAGACGACCTGGCCCGGTTCGACGCGCATGGCACGCAGCCGGTAAAGCCCGCCGATGACGTCGTGCACGCATTCCGGGATGTCTATTTCTTGGGTCGCCACGACCGTGTCTCGCGCCAGATCGCGTTCGAGGTAACTGGCCTTCCTGCCGGCGCCGTCGAAGCGCACCAGGATCTGCCGCCGCTTGCGGCCCTCGTGCGCCCTGAGCGCCGATTCCACAGCGCACAGGCCCGCGTCGAACAGCGCCGAGTACTCGTTGTTGACGCGGTGAAGTCGCGACACCACGCCCGCCGATTGCAGCGTCATCCGGACGGACCAGCCGTCGTTTCCCGGTCGCGCGGCCCAGCTCAGGCGTACGTTGCCCGCATGAACCAGCCTCCACTCGGCGCGATAGAACAGCTCCTCGTGCTCGGGGGCGCCTTCAGCGCGCACCGGGATGGCGTTCTCGGCCGGCTGCGGTTGCGACCACCCGCCCGTCAGATTCAGGGCGACCAGCGAAGCCAGAGCCAGCCTGACGACGCGAGAGCCTGCCGGCATGAAACCTGAGTGTCGCAGATTCCGTCGCAGGCTCGCAACCAGCGGCTCACCACGATTCTTCCAGACGGAACGTGTACCGTTCCAGCCGGATCGTCCGTCCGTCGGAAAGGCGAACCGTGGCCGGATCGTCGCCGAAATTCAGCAGGGCCAGCAACCCGTTTTCGAGCACGCTCCAGTAAACCGAGGCCGGTTTTTCCATGCGCAGCGCGCGACTCACAGGCGGACGCAGCGAATCCAGCATGCGCAACCGGTCCCGCACGAAACGGGCATAGGGCTCGCCCGGCTCCGGGTCGCCGGGGAAGAAAATGACGCGGCCGCGTCCCGTTTCTCCCTGCTGCCAGCGGCGCGAAACGGAAAGGTCGCCCTCGACGGTTTCCAGCAACCCGCGGGGTCGCTCGGGATAGATCACCACTCCCCCGCGCTCGACCCACTGCGCTATCTTCTCGAGCACGCGTTTTTCCGTAACGTGACCCCACAAGAAGATCAGCACGCGATACCGCTCCAGGGCCCCGTCCTCGATCATCGGCTCGCTGAGGTAATCGAAGTCCACCGTCGAGCGCATGGCCTCGGCCCGGCTCAGGAACGCTGAAGCCCACAGGTAGCGTATGACTTCATCGTCGAGTTTGATCGAGGTGTCGGGATAAAAAGCCGCCACGTCCACCAGCGGCGGCGCGCGCCGGTCCAGCATCGCGGCGTGACGCAACCACGCCTCGATCGCCTGATCGTTCCCGTACAAGTTGGCGTGGTAGTAAAAAAGGTGTTCGCCGCCATTGGTGATCATATTGAACAACCGCGCGACAACGCCGCGGGCGCTGCCGAAACCGCCGGGCTCGTATCCCAGTGCGGCGCCGTAAAAACGCGCCGCCGAAGACGCCATGCGCGTGATGGCAAAGTTTTGCGCGTAATTGTCGCTTTCGTTGGTGAGCCGGATGCCGCCTTTCAACCGGGCCATGGTTCGGGCCTGGTGGGTGTAATCCGTACCGATTTCCACCGGCCCCCAGCCTCCGGACGACTGATGGATCACGGCCTCCGGAAGCGCCTCGCGGGCCCACTCGGCCCACTTGCGGCACCACTCGCTCATGGCCTCCATGTACCAGTGAGCGAAATCGAGTCGCTGGCGCCGCGTGGCGGCGGTCACCGGCAGGAACGGTTCGATTTGTGCGAAGGAGGTGAACTTCCCGCCCCAGCTCTTGTTCAGTTCCCCGATGCCCGGGTAGCGATTCTGGAGCCAGGCCTGAAAGTGCGTGCGCGCGCACGGATCGCCCGCCCAGTAACCGATGTGGGTGTGAATCGGCCGGCCCCGCCATCCCCATTCCCCTCGCGCGGGATACTGCGCTTCGCCATAGTTGCCGCTCGGCCCGAGCCGCACGCCGAGAAGAACCCTGCGGGAGCCATAGTGCCTGCCGAATTCGGCCAGGAAACGCCGGACATACTTGTCCTGGTGGCCGCAAAAGATCGTCTGGATGTCGTTGCGCAACCCGTGCTCCAGGCACACAAATCCGCGATTCTCCCCGGAATGGTAAAACCACTCAGGCAGCGTGTAGGCCGAACCCACGATCAGCAAAGGGAACCAGCGCAGGCCGTGCCGCTCGATTTCCGCCACCACCGCGTCGTAAAAACTCCAGTCGAATACGCCGGGTGAGCGCTCGACGAAATCCCATTTCACGTAACTTTCGATCCCGTTGAAGCCGAGCGCACGGGCCAGAGGGAGTAACTCGCGGACCCGGGCCAGCACTTGGGGCAGTTCTTCCGGCCGCGTGGCGTCGGCGCCTGCGGTGGTGACAAGCTGGACCCGGCGGGCCAGCCGCACGGCGGGTTCGACGAGCGGCGGGCGTTCTTCGGGCGGCGCGACGTCGCTCAGCCAGGCGGCCCGCATGCGATCCAGGCCCTCGATATGAATCTCTGTTCCCGCGGTCACACCTTCGAGCTGAAACACGGCCCGCCGGAACCGCTCGGTATTGAGCCGGGCCACATTGGACTGGCCGCGTACGCTCACGCCGCGACCGTGCACGCTGATCAAACCGTAACCGCGATCGGGGTGTTCCAGGATCAACCACACCTGACCCGGCACCGCCCGGCTGGAACGCAGGATCATGGCCGCGCGCCGGAAGTAGTCGGGCACGGGGACTACAACGGCGACCCGCTCGCTGCCCTGCCCTTCCCAGCGGTATTGGGCGCGTTCTCCGGAAACCAAATCGAGCCCGCGGGAAGCGCCCGTCGCTTCCCAGCGGGCCAGCTCGGCGGCGCCAAGGATCGTCGCTGCCCCGAGCCAGACCAATCGCTTCACCGGACCTCCTGTGACTCCGGCGCCGGTCTGCTCTTTTGACCGAGCCGGGCGGCGATCCACTATAGCAAAGCTGTTCTGCGATGCAGGGCAGCGAATTTTGCGACCTTGACCTCCGCGGTGCATCAACTGTAGTGGCGGCTTCGGTTGCCCGCCCTCGCGCTGTTTGACCAAAATGGGAGGCAGGTACTCGGCTGGGCATGCAAGTTTTCGGTAAGCAGTTTGACAGGTACTTCAGGATCTTTTTGGCCGCTGTTTTGATGGCAGTTTTAGGCTCTGTAACTCTCTTTTCCTACGTCGCCCGGCCGCAATTCACGGAAGTCGGTTACTCCCCGGTGCAACCGGTTGCCTACAGTCACAAATTGCACGCCGGGAATCTGGGCATGGACTGTCGCTATTGCCATATCGGGGTCGAACAGTCCGCTCATGCCGGGATCCCGCCTGCCGAGGTGTGCATGAACTGTCACGCCAGGGTCAAGAAGGACAGTCCCCTGCTCGCCAGAGTGCGGGAAAGCTACGAAAGCGGGCAGCCCATCCCCTGGGTGCGCATACATCGGCTTCCCGATTATGTTCATTTCAACCACCAGGCCCACGTCAATGCCGGCGTGAGTTGCGTGAGTTGTCACGGCCGGGTGGACCAGATGGTCGAGGTCCGCCAGGTCGAGCCTCTGAGCATGGCCTGGTGCCTGGACTGTCATCGCAATCCGGCGCCGTTTGTGCGACCGCCCGAGCTGGTAACGCGGCTGGACTGGCAGCCCGATCGGGATCCGGCTGAGATCGGGCGGGAGTTGATCGCAGCCCGCGGGATCAATCCCCCGCAGAATTGTTCCGCCTGTCACCGATGAGCGAGAAAGCAAAACGTTACTGGCGCAGTCTGGGCGAAGTGGCCGACACGCCCGAGTTCCGGCAATGGCTGGAACGTGAATTTCCCGAGGGCGCCTCCGAATGGGTGGGCTCGCGGCGGGCGCTGCTGAAACTGATGGCGGCGTCCTTCAGCCTGGCCGGGCTGACCGCGTGTCGGCGTCCGGAAGAGAAGATTCTGCCCTTCAGCAAGGGTGTCGAAGGATACGTCCCGGGTCAACCGGTCTATTACGCCAGCATCATGACCCTGGGCGGGCTCGCCACCGGCGTGCTGGTCGAGTCTCACGAAGGACGACCCACGAAGATCGAGGGCAACCCCGAACACCCGGCGAGCCGCGGGGCAGCGAGCGCGTTCGCGCAGGCCTCGATCTTGAGCCTCTACGATCCCGACCGCTCCCGCACCGTTTTGCGCGAAGGACGTCGCGCGAGCTGGGAAGAATTCGAGGCGTTCGTCCAGCAGCACATGCAGCGGGCAGGTAAAGGCGAAGGCTTGCGTTTTCTCAGTGGCGCGATCAGTTCCCCTTCCCTGCTGGCCTTGAGGGCTTACCTGCTGGATCGCTACCCGCGCGCCGGTTGGGTTCAATACGAACCGCTCGGTCGTGAAAGCGAGCTGGCCGGAATCGAACTGCTTTTCGGTCGCCCGCTCCAGCCGGTTTACCGGTTCGAGCAAGCCGACGTGATCGTGGCGCTGGATGCCGACTTTCTCGGCCTGGACAATCTCGCGCCCGTGTGGATTCGCGATTACGCCGCCCGCCGTCGCCTCGGCACGCCGCAAGACTCGATGAACCGCCTGTACGTGGTCGAGCCGGGCTTTTCCCTCACCGGCGCCAACGCCGATCATCGGTGGCGGGCCCGTCCCAGCGAGATCGGCCAGATCGCACGCGAGTTGGCGCGCGAGCTGGGAGTGAACGGCCTGAAGGTTCTCGGCTCCGGCTCATCCCATCCCTGGCTGGCGGCGATCGCGCGCGATCTGCAAAGGCATCGCGGGCGATCGCTGGTTCTGGCGGGCCCGCGCCAGCCTGCTGCCGTGCACGCGCTCGCCCATTGGATGAACCACGCGCTGGGCAACGCTGGCCGCACTGTCTCTTACACGCAACCTGTCGTGCGCACCGATATGGCCGGGCTCACCGCGCTGGCCGAGGAGGCTCGAGCCGGCCAAGTCGACACGCTCGTGATCCTCGGCGCCAACCCGGTTTACAACGCGCCGGCGGATGCCGACTTCGCGGCGGCCATGAAGCGCGTCCCGGTCACGATTCATCTCGGCCAGGAGGTGGATGAGACCGCTGCACTTGCCGTCTGGCATCTTCCCGAGGCGCACTATCTGGAGGCTTGGGGCGACGGCCGCGCCTTCGATGGAACCGCCTCCATTCAGCAACCGACGGTCGCTCCGCTGTTCGGCGGACGCACGGCGAGTGAGATCGTGGCCCTCCTGGCCGGATACGAGCACCGTCGCGCGTACGACATCGTGCGCAATTACTGGCTCACACAGTGGAAGGGTCCCGAGGGAGAACGCACCTGGGAGCGGGCCGTCCACGACGGCGTGATCTCGGGCACGGACTTCACCCCCGTCGCCGTTACGCCCGATCTGCGGCGCGTGCAAGGTCTTCTCAACGAGCCGGCCCTGCCGGTCGCCGATCCGGAAGTCGTCTTCGTGCCCAGCTCGGCGACGTACGACGGCCGGTTCGCCAACAACGGCTGGTTGCAGGAGGCGCCCGATCCGATCACCAAGCTGACCTGGGATAACGCCGCCTTGCTCAGCCCGGCGACCGCGCGGCGCATGGGGGTGGAAAACGGCGACGTCGTGGAGATCGAATCGCAAGGCCGGCGGGTGCAGATGCCTGTCTGGATTCTGCCCGGCCACGCCGACGGCGCCGTCTCGCTCGCTCTGGGTTACGGGCGCAAGCGCTGTGGCCGGGTCGGGCGGAATGTCGGCCATGACCCCTATCCGCTGCGCACCAGCGCCTATCCCGGATTCGTGCGGGGAGCCGTGGTGCGCCGCACGGGCCGCCGCTACAGGCTCGTCACCACGCAGGAGCACCACAGCATGGAGGGTCGCCCCATCGTGCGCGAGGCGACGCTGGAAGAATTCCGCGCCCAGCCCGATCTGATCCGCAAGCAAAGCGCCAAGACCGAGCTGTTCTCGCTGTTCAAAGAGCACGACTACAGCCAGGGATACCAGTGGGGCATGGCCATTGACCTCAACGCCTGCATCGGTTGCAACGCCTGCCTGCTCGCCTGCCAGGCCGAGAACAACATCCCCATCGTGGGCAAGGACCAGGTGCGGCGCGGACGCGAAATGCACTGGATCCGCCTGGATCGCTACTTCGAAGGCGATCCCGAAGATCCCCGCATCGCCTGGCAGCCGGTGGCCTGCCAGCACTGCGAGATGGCGCCCTGCGAAACCGTCTGCCCGGTGGCCGCCACCAATCACAGCTCCGAAGGCCTCAACGACATGGCGTACAACCGCTGCATCGGGACCCGGTACTGCGCCAATAACTGTCCTTACAAGGTGCGGCGGTTCAACTTCCTCGACTATCACAAAGGATTGCAGGAAGTCCAGAAAATGGTCTTCAATCCCGACGTGACGGTGCGCATGCGCGGCGTGATGGAAAAGTGCACCTACTGCGTGCAGCGCATCGAGGAGAAGAAGATCAAGGCGAAAGCCGAAGGACGCCGGTTGCAGGACGGGGAAATCCTTACCGCCTGCCAGCAAACCTGCCCGGCGCAAGCCATCGTATTTGGCGATATCAACGATCCCGACAGCCGCGTGTCCCGGCTCCGCCGCGACCCGCGCAACTACTCCCTGCTGGAGGAGCTCAATACGCGACCGCGCACCACCTATCTGGCGCGACTGCGCAATCCCAACCCCGAATTGGCAAGCCAGGAGGGCAGCTAAGTCATGGCCACCGTTTCCCAACCCGCGGAAACACCCCTCGTGCTGGGCGGCCTCACACCGGCCGAGGTGACCCGCAGGGTGGCGGGCATCGTCGAACAGAAGACGCCGCGCGCCTGGTGGGCGGCTTTCGCCTTCACCGGATCGCTCACGCTGGTGCTGTTCGCGATGCTCGGCTACCTGGTGACCACCGGCATCGGCGTCTGGGGAAATAACTCGCCGGTGGGCTGGGCCTTCGATATTACCAACTTTGTCTTCTGGATCGGCATCGGACATGCCGGCACGCTGATTTCCGCCATCCTTTACCTGTTCCGCCAGCGCTGGCGCACCTCGATCAATCGCTTCGCCGAGGCCATGACGATTTTCGCCGTCACCTGCGCGGCGATCTTTCCCCTGTTTCACGTGGGGCGGCCGTGGCGCGCCTACTGGCTTTTTCCGGTGCCCAACGAGTGGTCCGGCATGTGGCCGAATTTTCGCAGCCCCCTGGTCTGGGACGTCTTTGCCGTCAGCACTTACTTCACCGTTTCCCTTCTTTTCTGGTATCTGGGGTTAGTCCCGGACCTGGCGACGTTGCGCGACCGCGCCAGGACGCGCGCCCGGCAGATCATTTACGGGATCCTGAGCCTGGGCTGGCGAGGGTCAGCCAGGCACTGGAATCATTACGAGATGGCGTACTTGCTGCTGGCCGGACTGTCCACCCCGCTCGTGCTTTCGGTGCACTCCATCGTCAGTTTCGACTTTGCCGTCTCGCTGCTGCCCGGCTGGCACGCGACCATTTTCCCGCCTTACTTCGTGGCCGGCGCCATCTTCTCCGGTTTCGCCATGGTGGTGACGCTCATGGTCATCGCCCGCTGGTTTTTCGGGCTGCATCACCTGGTGACGATGAAGCACCTGGAGAACATGAACAAGGTGATGCTGGCCACGGGACTGATCGTGGGCTACGCCTACGCGGTCGAGTTCTTCATCGCATGGTACAGCGGCAATCCGTTCGAGCGCTTCGCCTTCCTCAACCGCGCCCTCGGTCCTTACGCCTGGGCGTACTGGATCATGGTGGCCTGCAACGTTCTGGTTCCGCAGTTATTCTGGTTCCGCCGGATTCGCACCAGCGTGCCTGCCATGTTCGTGATTTCGCTGCTGGTCAACGTGGGGATGTGGTTCGAACGCTTCGTCATCATTGTTACTTCCTTGCACCGCGATTTCTTGCCTGCGGCGTGGGGCATGTTTCGTCCCACCTGGGTTGACCTGCTCACGCTGGCCGGCAGCTTCGGGCTCTTTCTGACGCTGTTCCTGCTGTTCGTCCGTTTTCTGCCCATGATTTCCATGAGCGAGGTCAAGGCCATGATGGCTGCGGAGGAAACGCCATGAAGCAGGTGCAGGCCGACGCGGCGCCGCGCAAGTTGTACGGCGTGGCGGCGGAGTTCGAGACTCCCGCCGATCTACTGGCCGCCATCCGCGCGCTGCGGCAGCGCGGCTACGCCAGGCTCGATGCCCTGACGCCTTTTCCCGTCCACGGATTGAACGAAGCTCTCGGCCTGCGCCGTTCACCGCTGGGCTGGGCGGCGCTGGCTGCGGGACTGGCGGGGGCATCAGGGGCGCTGTTGTTGCAGTGGTGGACGGGGGCGGTCGCCTACCCGGTCGTGGTGGGCGGCAAACCGTATTTCGCCGTGGAGCCCTCGGTCCCCGTCACTTTCGAACTGGCCGTGCTGCTGGCGTCGTTTGCAGCGGTGCTGGGCATGCTGGCGCTGAATGGCCTGCCACGCTTCTATCACGCGGCTTTTCATCACACGCGCTATCAAAGGGCCAGCGACGACGCGTTCTTGCTGGTCGTTGAAAGTGACGGTCCCGGTTTTGACGCGGCCCGGGCGGCGGAAGCGCTGCGCACCCTCGGCGGTCAGCACGTGGAGATCCTGGAGGAGGAATGCGATCGGCCGTCCTGATTTTGGCGCTGTTGACGGCGGCTTGCAGTCGCACTTCGCGGAAGCCGCCGATCGAAATCATCCCGGACATGGACCGGCAACCGCGTTTCCGGGTCCAGGGTGAAACCAGTTTCTTCGCCGACCGGCGTATGTCGCGCCCGCCGGTGCCCGGGACGATCCCGCGTGGCGGCCTGCCGACGGCTGCCCTCCCCGAATCCAGCCCTTTGCCCTGGAATCTTCAGACCCTCGAGCGCGGCCGCGAGCGATACGACATCTACTGCGCGCCCTGTCACGACCGAACCGGCGCCGGCCGCGGCATCGTCGCCGTGCGCGGCAACTGGCCGGCGGGGGACCTGCGCGATGCGCGTATTCAACAACTGAGCGACCGCGAGATCTTTGAAGTCATCAGTAATGGTGTGAGAACCATGCCCGCGTATCGCTACCAGATCGCGGAGCAGGACCGCTGGGCGATCGTGGCTTACGTCCGGGTGCTCCAGCGCGCCGCACGCGGCACATTGGCCGACGTGCCGTCCGACATGCGAGGGGATCTGCGGTGAACGCAGTCACTACCGAGATCGAAACCCAGGTTCTGCCCGAACAGACTTGGGCCGGCGTGCGCAAGGCATTGGTCGCCGTGGCCGTGGCGGCATGGGCGGCGAGCGCGCTCGGCCTGGCGGCGGATCCGGCACGGTTTGCCCTCTCCTATCTGGTCGCTTACCTGTTTTTCCTCTCGCTGGCGCTGGGGGCACTGTTTTTCGTCATGGTCCAGCACCTGAGCGGCGCCGTCTGGAGCGTCAGTTCCCGGCGCATCGCGGAAACGATGACGGCCACGCTTCCCGCGGCCGTCCTCTTGTTCGTTCCTGTCGCCCTGAATCTGCACCACCTGTATGAATGGACCCACCCGGAGGTCGTGGCTGCCGATCCGGTGTTACGCGGCAAGCAGGCCTGGTTGAACGTGCCCTTCTTCTTGATCCGCGCCGCCGTCTGCTTGCTGGTATGGGCGGGTTTGAGCCGGATCCTGTACCGATGGTCTGTGGCTCAGGACCGCCGGCCAGGCGTTCCGCTTGGGAGCGTGACGGCCTGGAGCGCCGCGGGTGTGCCGCTGGCGATCCTCACGGTCACCGTAGCGGCCTTCGACTGGGTTATGTCGCTCGAGCCGCATTGGTTCTCGACGGTCTTCGGCGTTTACTTTTACGCGGGCGGAGCAGCCGCGTCGGTGGCGGCGCTGATCCTCGCCCTGTTGGCGTTTCGGAAGGCGGGCCGGCTGGTCGAGCACGTTCATCTGGAACATTACCATGACTACGGCAAATGGCTGTTCAGCCTTATCGTCTTCTGGGCTTACATCGCGTTCTCTCAATACATGCTGATCTGGTACGCCAACCTGCCCGAGGAGACGCAGTGGTTCCGGACGCGCACTCAGGGAGGCTGGGCGCCTTGGGCGCTGGCGCTTGCCGCCGGGCACTTCCTGATTCCCTTCTTCGCTCTGATGCCGCGCGCGGCAAAACGCAACCTGCCGTGGCTGGCCGCGGCGAGCCTCTGGGCGTTGCTGTTCCACTACCTGGACCTGTACTGGCAGGTGATGCCTGCCATTCAACGCTCCGGCCCCGCCTGGCACTGGCTGGATGCTGCGACCTTGGTGGCCGTGGGGGCCTCCATGGCGCTGGCCTTCTGGTACAAGATTCGAAACGTGACGCTGATACCTGTGGGCGACCCACGCCTGGAGCGCTCGCTGGAGTTCCACAATGGCTGAGCAGCCTACGACCCATTCGTCGCCGGGGTACGACACCAGCGAACCGCGAGCCCGTACCATCGCTCTGTTCGGCCTCCTTACCCTCGTGGTTCTGGCGATCATCATTCTTGGCCTTCAGTGGTATGTGGACTACGCCCGCGAGCGCCAGATTTTTGTCAGACAACTGGAACCTGTGGCGGAGGACCTGCGCACGCTGCGCGCCCGCGAAGACGCGGAGCTGAACTCCTACGGTTACCTCGACCGCGAAAAAGGCGTCGTCAGGCTTCCCGTCCGGCGGGCCATGGAGTTAGTCATTCGCGAAAAGGAGTCGAAGCATGCGCGCTGAACGATACCTCTTGCTGGCGGCGCTGCTGATCGGCGGCTTGCAGGCCCAGTCGAAGCTGCCGGCCGAGCTGGAAGGCGTCGGGATCGTGGAAAAAATCGGAGAGAAGATCGACTTGGAGCTCGAGTTCATAGCCGAAAACGGCCGCCCGGTGCGACTGAAAGAGTATTTTCATAAGGGACGACCGGTTATCCTCAATCTCATTTATTACTCCTGCCCGACGCTGTGCAACCTGTTATTGAACGGCCAGACCGAGGCTCTGCGCGGGATTCCGGGCGAGCCGGGCAGCGACTTCGAGATCGTCACCATCAGCATAGATCCAACCGAGACCTTCGATTTGGCCCGGCAGAAACGGGCTGTCTATCTGGAGAGTTACGGGCGTCCGGCGCCCGGGTGGCATTTTCTCACGGACTACCGGGGCAACGTAAGAAAGCTGGCCGACCAGGTAGGATTCCATTACCGCTACGATGATCGGACCCGGCAGTATGCCCACGCCGCGGCCATTATGCTGCTCAGTCCGGACGGCGTCGTGGCGCGCTACCTCTATGGAGTTCAGTTCAAGCCGCTCGACTTGCGTCTGGCCCTGGCCGAGGCGGCTCGCGGGCACGGTTCGTTCAGCGTGGATCGTCTGCTGTTGTTCTGCTTCCATTACGATCCGCAGGCGCGCTCGTACGTGTTGTTCGCCACCAATCTCATGCGAGCGGGCGGCGCCCTGACCGTCATCGTCCTGGGCGTGGCGCTCTGGCGGCTGTGGCGGCGAGAGCGGCAGGCCGCAGCCATCGAGGAGAAGATCGCCTGATGTCCTGGTTGCGTGATCTTTTGATACCGCCGCAGGGCAGTACGTTCGCCCATCAGGTGGACCCGCTCTTTTTCTTCCTGGTGGTGCTGACCGGGTTCTTTTTCCTCCTCATCGCGGGTTTGACGGGATGGTTCATCCTGCGCTACCGCCGCGGAAGTCGCGCGCGGCGCGGGGTGGCGCCCACCCACAACACCGCGCTCGAACTTGTGTGGAGTCTGGTTCCGCTGGCCCTGGTAGTGGTGATCTTTTTCTGGGGATTTCACGGCTATATAAGCGCCGCCGTGCCACCGGCAGACGCTCTGGAGATCAAGGTCATCGGGAAGCGGTGGCTGTGGGAGTTTCAGTATCCCAACGGCGTGCGGACCGTCAACGAGTTGCGGGTGCCGGTAAACAAGCCGGTCAAGCTGGTGATGATTTCCGAGGACGTGATTCACAGCTTTTACGTGCCCAGCTTTCGCATCAAGCAGGACCTGTTGCCCAGTCGTTATACGCAGGTGTGGTTCGAGGCCACCCAGCCGGGCGTGCACCGAGTGCTGTGCGCCGAGTACTGCGGCCGCAGCCACTCGGACATGCTCGGCACGATACACGTGGTCACCGAGGAGGAGTACCGGCAGTGGCTGGAGTCGGGCGGGGCTTTGGGGGAGGGCCTTTCCTTGTCCGAGCTCGGGCGGTTGGTCTATACGCGGTACGGCTGCGAAGTGTGTCACTCGCTGGACGGCACCCGCCTCGAGGGCCCCAGCTTCCGCGGCCTGTTCGGCAAACCTGTGCTCCTGGCTGATGGCCAACGGGTGCTCGCGGACGAAAATTACCTGCGTGAGTCCATCCTGAACCCGCAGGCCAAGCTGGTGGCCGGCTACCAGCCGGTGATGCCCACCTTCCAGGGCCTGCTCAGCGAACGGGAAATCAACGCCCTGATCGAATTCATCAAGGAGCTGAAATGACAGGCGCCAGTTATCTGACCGAGCAGCGGGGTTTGCGCTCCTGGCTGTTCACCCTGGACCACAAGCGGATCGGCGTCATGTACCTGTGGTCCACCCTGCTGGCGTTCTTCCTGGGGGGCGTGCTGGCCATGCTCATCCGCCTCGAGTTGCTGACCCCGACGCGCACCCTGATGGACGCCGACACCTACAACAAGGCCTTTACCCTGCACGGCGCGATCATGATCTTCCTGTTCATCATCCCTTCCATCCCGGCCGCGCTGGGCAATTTCGTCCTGCCGCTGCTGTTAGGCGCACAAGACGTGGCTTTTCCCCGACTCAACCTGGCCAGTTACTACCTTTACGTGATCGGCGCGCTCATGGCGCTGGTCTCCATGGTCACCGGCGGAATAGATACGGGTTGGACCTTTTACACCCCTTACAGCACCTCCACCGGCGGAGCCGTCAATCTGGTGACGCTGGCCGTTTTCGTGCTGGGTTTCTCCTCGATTTTCACCGGCGTGAACTTCATTGCCACGACCCATAAACTGCGCGCTCCCGGCATGAACTGGTTCCGGATGCCGCTGTTTATCTGGGGCATCTACGCCACGGCGATCATACAGATCCTGGCCACCCCGGTGCTCGGCATCACCGTGCTGCTGCTCTTTCTGGAGCGGGTTTTCGGCGTGGGGATCTTCGATCCCAAACTGGGCGGCGACCCGGTCCTGTTCCAGCATTTCTTCTGGTTCTATTCCCACCCCGCCGTCTACATCATGATCCTGCCCGGCATGGCCATCATCTCCGAGGTGATCCCGGTGTTCTCGCGGCGACCCATCTTCGGCTACCGGGCGATCGCCTTTTCCAGCGTCGCGATTGCGGCCGTCAGCTTCCTGGTCTGGGGTCACCACATGTACGTGAGCGGACAGTCGGTGCTGGCTTCGGCGCTGTTCTCCTTTCTGACCTTCCTGGTCGCCATCCCCTCGGCGGTAAAGGTCTTCAACTGGGTGGCGACCATGTACAAGGGCTCGGTCTGGTTACAGGCGCCGATGATCTACGCCATTATGTTCCTGTTGCTGTTCGCCATCGGCGGGCTGACGGGGCTGTTTCTGGGCAGCCTCTCCGTTGACGTGCATCTTCACGATACTTACTTTGTCGTCGCCCATTTTCACTACGTCATGATGGGCGGAACCTTCATCGCCTTTCTGGCCGGGCTGCACTACTGGTGGCCCAAGATGTTCGGTCGGATGTACTCCGAGCGTTGGTCCCGGATCGCGGCTGCCCTGGTGTTTGTCGGTTTCAACGCCACGTTCCTTGCCCAATTTTTGATGGGGAGCCGCGGAATGCCCCGGCGATACTATAACTATCTGCCGGAATTCCAGCCCTTGCACGTCGTTTCTACCATCGGCTCCTGGATCCTGGCTCTGGGGCTGCTCATCACGGCGGGTTACCTGCTGGCTTCGCTCCGCAAGAGGCCGGACGCCCCGGCGAACCCTTGGGGCGGCCTGACGCTGGAGTGGCAGACCCCGTCGCCGCCTCCCACCCACAACTTCGCCTCGATTCCCGTGGTGGATCGCGGTCCCTATGACTTCCCGCCGCTGGAGGCCGAAGAAGAGCTCGCGGGGAGGCGCGCATGAGCAAGTCCCAGGTCGCCCTCGAGCACGGCGCGCACGAGCCCTTCTTGCAGCATCATTTTCATGATCTTGAACAGCAGGGCGAGGCCTCCAAGATCGGCATGTGGCTGTTCCTGGTCACGGAAATCCTGCTGTTCGGGGGACTTTTCGTGGGCTACGGCATCATGCGCACGCTTCATGCCGAGGCCTTCCATCAGGGCCACCTTCATCTGGACCGCACACTGGGCGCTCTCAACACCGTGGTGCTTCTGGTTTCCAGTTTCACGATGGCCATGGCCGTGCACAGCGCCCGCACCGGCGACCGGAGGCGCCTGATCCTGTTTCTCGCCGCTACCCTGGCGTTTGCCGGCGTCTTCCTGGGCGTCAAGTACTTCGAATATTCTCACAAGTTCCACGAAGGATTGTTGCCCGGCAAGTATTACCGGCATGCCGGGGATGCGGTCCCCGGGGTCGCCGCTTTCTTTGCCTTTTACTTCGTGATGACGGGGCTTCACGGCCTCCACGTGCTGGCGGGAATGGTGGCCATCGGCTGGCTGTTGCGGCGCGCGGCGCGCGGCGACTTCTCTCCCTCCTATTACTCCCCAGTGGATTTGACGGGACTATACTGGCACCTCGTGGATATGATCTGGATTTATCTGTTTCCGTTGCTTTACCTGGTCAGTTAGGCGAACGTTATGAGCGCGCATGCAGAAAGCCGCCGGGCTGTCCGCACCTATGCCTTGGTGCTCGCCGGTTTACTTGCGCTCACCGTGATCACCGTGGCCGCAGCGGGCGTCAACTTCGGCTCGGCCTTCGTGAACGCGGTGATCGCACTGGCGATCGCCAGCCTCAAGGCTTCGCTGGTGGCCCTTTACTTCATGCACCTGATACACGACCGGCCCATGAGCGCCGTGATCTTCGTGACCGGCCTGGTCATGCTGGCCATTTTCCTGATGTTCTGTTTTCTCGACACGCTCTCCCGCGAGCACGTCGAGCCCGCAGTCGCGGCTCAGATTCCGGTCCGTGCGGCCTCGATTTCCGCCAGGATGCTGAGCGCTTCCTGACGCGGATCCGGCGCCCGGGTGATCTGCCGCCCGATGACGAGGTAGTCAGCCCCGGCCCGGATCGCCTCGGCCGGGGTGGCCACCCGTTTCTGGTCCCCCTTGCCCGCGCCGGCCGATCGTACCCCCGGGGTGACCAGGATGGCGCGTGGCGCCATCGCCCTGACCGTGGCCACTTCCAGAGGGGAGCAGACGATCCCGTCCACGCCGGCCTCCATAGCCTTGCGGACCCGAAGACTGACCAAGTCCTCCACCGCGCAGGGGTAACCGAGATCGGCCAGATCCTCCTGGTCGAAGCTGGTCAACACCGTGACGGCCAGTACCTTCAGCGAGGAGGATGCACGCCCTTCGACCGCGGCCTGCATCACCGCCCTGCTACCATGCACCGTGAGAAAGTGCGCTCCGCTGCGCGCCGCCTGTACGGTCGCTCGCTTCACGGTCTCCCCGATGTCGTAGAGCTTCAGATCGAGAAAGACATCCTTGTCGCGATCCACGAGCTCGCGGACGAAAGCCATGCCGGCGGCTGCGTACAGCTCGAGGCCGACCTTGTAAAAGGTAACCAGCTCGCCGAGGCGATCCACCAGTTCGCGGGCTGCGTCCGCGGAATCGAAATCGAGGGCGACAATGACGGGGCCGGACTTCATAGGATGCGTATCCAGGCTGGCTGTTTGCCGACGACCCGACCGACGGGACAGGCGCGGGGGAAACGCCGGCGCAGGCGGCCGGCGTCGGCTTCAGGCAACGCGATGAGCAGGCCCCCGGAAGTCTGCGGATCATAAAACAAATCCATCAGATCTTGTTCGATCGGGCGCACCGTTTCCACCGCGCAGGATGCGAATTCCCGGTTGTTCTTCAGGCCGCCGGCCAGGGCCCCGGCTCGGGCGTATTCCCGCGCTCCCGCCAGCAACGGGACTCGCTCCGCTTCGATCTCGAGCGTCGCACCGGAGGCCACCGCCATCTCCCGCGCGTGCCCGATCAGGCCGAAGCCGGTGACGTCCGTCATCGCGTGGACGATCAGGCCTTCCAGCGCCTCGGCCGCTTCGCGGTTCAGCTCGAGCATCGAGGCGACGGAGGCTTCCACGTGGTGCGGATCCGCGATGCCGCGCTTCAAAGCCGTCGCTATGACGCCCGTGCCTAGCGGCTTGGTCAACACCAGCACGTCGCCCGGCTCTGCTCCCGCATTCGTGATGACACGGGAGGGAGGCGCCGTTCCCGTCACCGCGTAGCCGAACTTGATCTCGTCGTCCGCCACGCTGTGTCCGCCGAGGATGACGCACCCGGCCTCACGCATTTTCTCCGCGCCGCCGCGCAGAATCTCGCGCAGCAGCTCGGGGTCGCCGCCGGCCGGGAAAGCCACGATCGAGAGCGCGCACAACGGGCGCGCCCCCATGGCATAGATGTCGCTCAAGGCGTTGGCGGCCGCGATGGCTCCGAACGTGGAAGGATCGTCCACGATGGGCGTGAAGAAATCCACGGTCTGCACCAAGGCACACTCCGGCGTCAGCCTGTAGACGCCGGCGTCGTCGGCCGTGTCGAAGCCTACAAGCACGTTCTCATCCGTGACGCGCGGCAGCGCGGCCAGCACCTGGTCCAAGACCCTTGGACCCAGTTTGGACGCTCAACCGGCTGCCTTGACGTGCGCCGTAAGCTTGCGCAGGGACATCGTCTGATAGTGTAACGAGGGGGCGGCGCGCTGCGCGCGGTGACCGGGTTTAGCGCAGCCACGGCATGGCCCAGTGCAGTCGGTCCAGCAGCTCTTCCAGCGGCGCGGGGGCGAGAATTTGCCGGACCCGGTCCGCCAATTCGCCGGGGTCGCCGGCCATGTGCACGAACCCGCCGTCGCCGGCCGCGAGCAGCAGGTAAATTACGGTGAGGGCGACGAATTCCGGTCCCCGGAGCAATTCGCGGATCTCACGGTAGAAGGTGCGCACCGCATCACCTCCTCATGAGATGTAACGTACCACCCACGATTTTGGTGCGGCATTTTTTCGCGCCGGCCGGCGGGCGTTTCGGGGATCGCCCGGAGACGGATCAGTCGCTTCTCGGCGGATGGCTCAGGTTTTCACCGGCTTGAGGCGGGTCGGTTTCCGGGGCACTATAAGGGACGGAGCGACCCTCATGAAACCCGGCGAGCCATGGCGCCGTCTTTGGCGGGATGAAGGCGGCCAGGACCTCATCGAGTATGCTTTGATGGCCGGTTTCGTCGCCGTGGCCGCAGGCGCCATTCTCACCCCTGTGGCGCCCACGCTCGACCTCCTTTTCTCGCGCGTGCACTCCCTGCTGGTGAAGTACGGCGGTCAGTAAAACGCCTGCCGGAGCGGCGTCTGTGACCCCGCGAGGCGCCAGTGTACAATGAGACACTTGCGCGCGAATCAACAATGACGTCTCCCATCTGCCTGCTGGCTGCTGCGAGCACCCACGTGTTGACGATGGCCCCCGTGGACCTCGTCATCGTGGTCCTTTATTTCGCCCTGGTCCTGGGCATCGGTTTCTATTTGAAAAGGTTCTCCACCACGGGCGAGGACTTTTTCATGGCCGGCCGCGAAATGACGGCCTGGATCGCCGGTCTGAGTTTCATCTCGGCCAACCTGGGTTCGCTGGAAACCATGGGCTACGCGGCGGCCACCTACCAGTACGGCATCCTGGTCGGTCACGCTTACTGGATCGCCGCCATCCCGGCCATTCTCTTTCTGGCTCTGGTGATGCTGCCTTTTTATTACATCTGCCGCACCCACTCGGTTCCCGGTTACCTCAAGCTGCGTTACGGCGAGGAGGCCCGTGCCCTCTCCGCCATCTCCTTCGCCGTGATGACCATCCTCATGAGCGGCATCAACATGTACTCGATGGCCGTCATCATGAAAGTCATCCTGGGCTGGGACATTCACTTCTCCATCTGGGTGTCGTCGTTGACCGTGGCGCTCTACGTCATGGCCGGCGGTTTGCGTTCGGCCATTTTCAATGAGGTGCTCCAATTCTTCCTGATCTGGCTGGGCAGTCTGATCGTGCCCGTCCTGGGCCTGATCGAAGCCGGCGGGTGGAACGGGATGGTCGAGCGCATCGCTCGCAACTTCCCGGGCCAGGACTTTACGCACATGTGGCGCACCACGGGCGCTTTCGCCGACAACCCCATGGGGATCCACTGGACGGGCATCGTGCTCGGCTGGGGCCTGGCCATTTCTTTCGGGTACTGGTGCACGGATTTCCTGATCATCCAGCGTGTGATGGCGGCGCGCGATCTGCGATCTGCGCAGCTCGGTACCGTGATCGGCGGCTTCTTCAAGATGATGGTGCCGCTGATCGTGATTCTGCCCGGGCTGCTCGGTCGCGCCGTGTTGCCCTTCACGCTGGTCAGCGAACCGGAGGCTCTGGCCACCGGCGCCCACAGCTACAACGAAGTGCTCCCGCTGATGATGGCCCGTTATTGCGGGCCGGGCCTGCTGGGGCTGGGCGTGACGGCCCTGATCGCCGGCTTCATGTCCGGCATGGCGGGCAACGTCAGCGCTTTCGCCACCGTGTGGACTTACGATATCTACCGTCCCTTGATTCGCAAGAGCGCCTCCGACGCCCATTACGTCCGCATGGGCCGCTGGTGCACCATGCTGGGCGTCTTTGTCAGCATCGCCACCGCCTATCTGGTGATGCATTTCTCCAGCATCATCGTTTACGCCCAGGTCATCTTCGTGATCTTCGTGGTGCCCATGTTCGGCACGGTGCTGCTGGGCATGTTGTGGAAACGAACGACCCCCGCAGCCGGTTTCTGGGGCCTGCTGGCGGGCATGATTGTCTCCTTTCTGCTCTTCCTCTGGGTCAAGCTCGAACCCTCGGCCGTGCGCTACGTGGCCTTCTCGCCGCAGGCCAGCGACATGGCGGATAACATCTATCGGGCCATGTGGACGCTGGTCGCCAACGTGGGGGTCACGGTGCTGGTGACCCTGGTCACCAGACCCAAGCCCGAGAAAGAACTGGTCGGCCTGGTGTACGGCCTCACCGAGATTCCCTCCCACGGCCACTGGCCCCTCTTGCAGAGACCCGGATTCTGGGCCGCCGTGGTGGGCGTGCTCTTCGTGATTTTGAATATCATTTTCTGGTAGGGAAGCTGTGTCGGGTGACGATCATCGGATTTCGATCTGGTTTTTCATCGGGGCGCTCTTGGCGGTCTACGGTGTGCTGATCACCGGCGCCGGCGTCTGGAATGTCTACTACCCTTCGGGATTGCCGCAGGCCCTGGCTCATCTGCACGCCGCCATATGGTGGGGCGGCCTGCTCATGCTTCTGGGGGCGATTTACTGCTACAAGTACTGGCCCACGCGAGGGAAGAAGCCTTGAGCGAGGCGTCACTGGGTGGTGGCGGCCGTGACCGCCGCGCCGGCCAGTAACCGGTCCTCGAAGCTGTAGTCCATCGCCTGCCGGGGACAGTGCCTCGACCACCAGCGATAGGTTTGTTTGAGGCCCTCGGCGAAGTCCGTGGGTTTGAATCCCAGCATGCGCTGCGCCTTGGCGATGAGCATGGTGATGGGGGGCAAGTCAAAATAGGCCCCGAAGTAATACGGCGGGGTCATAACCCTCCCGCCCGACTGATAAATGCGGTCGCGCGGGATGCGAACGACTGTGGGTTTCTTGCCTGCGGCCTCGGCCAGGGCCTGGAGGAGGTCGGCCTGGGTGATGGCGCGCGGGTTGGCGATGTTGAAAGCATGCCCGGCCGCTGCGGGCACTTCCATCACGCGCAGGCACGCCCACACCAGGTCTTTCACGTACACGAACTGCATGAGCCGGCGGCCGTCGCCGGGCAGAATCAGAGGCCGGTTGTCCCGCATCCGATCCCAGAAGAAGGCCTCCCGGTAGAACGGATTCCCCGGGCCGTACACGAAGGGGGGGCGCAAAGTGACCACCGGAATGCCGCTGCGCTGGTGAAGGCGAAACAGAGCCCGCTCGGACATGGCTTTGTTGCGTACGTAAGGATCCGGATGGTCGTCCGGCGCCAGGGCGTCGCCTTCGTGGTGGTTCAACCCGTCGCCGTAGGCGGCGACGCTCGACATGAAAACATAGCGGTGGAGCCCGGAGTGGGCTGCGGCGCGGGCCGCGGCCTCCACGTGGGCCGCCGTGGTGCCTCGCTCCCAGTCGTAGACGTTGTCGAAGACAACCTCGAACTTCTGTTCCGACAGGATGCGGCGGACGCTCTCGACATCGTTGCGATCCGCAGTGAGGTTGCCCACGCGCTTGCCCAGATCGTGTTCCGCTTTGCGGTGCAGGATCCAGACTTCGTGGCCGGCCTTCAGAAGTTCCCGCACGAGCAGGCGGCCGATGAAGAGCGTGCCGCCTATGACCAGGACCTTTCTCGGACGTCGCTCCTCATTCTGATCCCGTTCCATATCCGCGTCGTTTCAGTCGTAGTATTCCAGGCCCAGGTGCGTGATCAGGTCCTCGCCGCGCATCCAGCGCAGCGTGTTCTTGAGTTTCATGAGCTGGATGAAGACGTCGTGTTCGGGGTAAAGACCGGGAGCGGTCATGGGCGATTTGAAGTAGAAGGAGAGCCACTCCTGGATTCCGCGCATGCCCGCGCGCTGCGCCAGGTCCAGGAACAGAGCCAGGTCGAGCACGATGGGAGCGGCCAGAATGGAGTCCCGGCACAGGAAGTCAATTTTGATTTGCATGGGATAACCCAGCCATCCGAAGATGTCTATGTTATCCCAGCCCTCCTTGGCGTCACCTCGCGGCGGATAGTAATTGATTCGAACGGTGTGGAAAAAATTCCCGTATAACTCAGGGTACAGCTCCGGTTGCAGAATGGTGTGCAGGACGGAAAGTTTGCTTTCTTCCTTGGTCTTGAACGAAGCGGGATCGTCGAGGACCTCGCCGTCCCGGTTCCCCAGGATGTTGGTGGAGAACCAGCCGGTCAGCCCCAGCATGCGCGCCTTGAGTCCGGGGGCGATCAGGGTCTTCATGAAGGTCTGGCCGGTCTTGAAATCCTTGCCTGCGATCGGCACATTGCGTTCACGGGCCAGTTCCACCAACGCCGGGATCTCGACCGTCAGATTCGGCGCCCCGTTGGCGAAGGGCACCCCGCACTTCAGCGAGGCGTAGGCGTAGATCTGGCTGGGCGCAATGGCCGGGTCGCTGTGAGCCAGCCCCCGTTCAAAGCCGGCCAGACTCTGGTGCACCTCCTGCGGTTGCTGGTACACCTCGGTCGAAGCGCACCAGATCATCACCAGCCGCGTGGCGCCGGTCGAGCGGCGGAACTGCTCGATGTCGTCCATGAGCATCTCCGCCAGCTCCATCTTCGACCGCCCGCGCTTGACGTTGGGCCCGTTCAGACGGCGCACATAGTCGGGGTCGAAAACCGCCTTCATGGGCCGCAGCGCCTCCAGAGGTTCCCGCACCTGATCGAGCAGGGTCCTTTCCAGCACGCCGGCCTTCAGCGCCGCTTCGTAGGCGTTGTCTTCGAAGATGTCCCAACCGCCGTAAACCAGGTCGTTCAGATCGGCCAGGGGAACAAAATCCCGGATCAGAGGACAGCGACCTTCGGTGCGCTTGCCCAAACGGATGGTGGCCATTTGCGTCAGCGACCCGAACGGGCGTCCCAGACCGCGTTTGATTGCCTCCACGCCGGCCACGAACGTGGTCGTCACGGCCCCGATGCCGGGCATGAGAACTCCCAGCCGCCCTTCGGCCGGTCGGATGGTCACATTACCCTTTTCAGCCAATCCTGAGCCCTCCTTATCGTACAGGTCTCGCTTTCCGGCAATGCAAGGTGTTATACTAACATACCGATGGTCCAGCGGGCAGCCGAGACAATTACCGCGCTGGTGGTGGATGACGAAAAGCCTGCCTGCGACGAGCTGGTGTATCTGCTGAAAAGCTTTCCCGGCATCGAGGTGTTGGGCGCAGCCACCAACGGCGTGGAGGCCCTGCGCCTGATCGAGCAGACGGACCCGGACGTGGTCTTTCTCGACGTCCAGATGCCCGGCCTGGATGGATTTGGCGTCATCCGCCAGTTGCAGGAGAAGAAGCTCCCGTTGCCGAAATTCGTGCTGGCGACCGCCTATGATCAGTATGCGGTGGAAGGCTTCCGGGTCCAGGCGCTCGATTACCTGCTGAAGCCCATCCAGCGCGAGCGGCTGGCCCTGACGCTGGAACGGGCCCGGCAGGCTCTGGAACAGAAGATCAAGGCGGGCGAATCCGCCGCCCCGCCCCGCCCGGGACCGCGCACCAAATTGCTGGTGAAAAGCGGCAGCCGCAATTTCATCGTGGACGCCAGCGAGGTGGTCTACGCGACCATCGAGGACGGGCTGATCACGGTGGTCGCCACCAGCCTCGAAGGCCATTCCAATTACCGCACGATCGAGGAGTTACATTCCAACCTCGATCCGGAAGTCTTCTGGCGCGTTCATCGCTCGTATCTGGTCAACATCAACCGCATCAAGGAAGTTATTCCCTGGTTCAAGTCCACTTACTTGCTGCGCATGGACGACAAGAAGCAGACGGAAATCCCCGTCAGCCGGTCGCAGACCAGGCGCCTGCGCGCCTTGCTGCGGCTGTGAGATCCGCGCCGTCCTGCCTCAGATGGCGATCCCCAGCGTCCACAGCCAGTAGGCGACGGCCTGGCGCAGGCACAGCCACCACTCCGTGATCGCGTTGCGGGGCGGGGCCGGGCGCGGTGAGCCGAAGACGCGGAACCCGCGCGCCTCCAGAATTCGCTTGGCCCGGTAGACGTGATAATCGTCACTGACCACGATGCACGAGCGCAGGTTCAGGCGCTGCATGATCTCGGCCGCCGCGGCCAGCGAATGGACGGTGCTTTCCCCTTCCGGCTCCACCAGGATGGCTTCCGAAGGCACTTTGTGTCGCACAAGATAGGCCCGGCCGACCTCGCCTTCCGTGTGCACGGGATCCCCGCCCGAGCCGCCTGTGGTCAGGATCCGCGGCGCCAGGCCGCGTCGCCACAACGCCAGCCCGTGATCGAGCCGCGCCTTCAGTACGGGCGATGGGCGACCGCGGTACGCGGCGGCCCCCAGAATCACGATCACATCCGCCGGCCGCGCCTCGTCCCGCCTGGCCTGATCGCGAATTTCAAGCGCCAGCTCCCACCACTGAACCAACACGACGGCCGGCGCCGCCAGCAGTGCCAGCCCGAGAATCCTGCCCCGTTTGCGGTATGATGCTGTCGAAACCGCACTGGGCCGCATCCGCCTGCCGTCCCTTCCAGCTAGTCTACACCGGGCGGCAGAGCCAGGCCGGCCGCGCGCAGGCATGATCGAGCCAGAGGTCCTCCGCAGCCCGGCTAACCCGTTCGTCAAGGAAGTGCGTCGCGCCGTAGAGCGCGGGACCTTGACCCGCAACGGCTGCTGCGTGGCCGAGTCCTTTCACCTTCTGGAGGAAGCCCTGCGCAGCGGCTGCCGGATCGAAGCCGTTCTCGCGTCCGAATCGGCCCGCAGCGCCGTGGAGAGGCGCCTTCGCGGCTCTTGCCGCTTGCGCCTGGTGGTGCTGGCTGACTCCCTGTTCGATACGGTGGCGGGTACCGAATCCACTCAAGGCGTTCTGGCGCTCGTGCGGCCGCCTTCCTGGACCCTTGACCGGTTGTTTCGCGAGCCCTCGCTGGTGATCGTACTCGACGGCCTGCAAGATCCCGGCAACGCCGGGGCCATCCTGCGCGCCGCGGAAGCTTTCGGAGCCACCGGCGTAGTGGGACTGAAGGGCACCGTCAGTCCGTACAACCCTAAGGCCGTGCGTGCCTCGGCTGGATCGGTGTTCCGCGTTCCGCTGGTCTGGGGGCTCGAAGAAACCGCGGCGTTGACCGCACTTCAGCAACAGCGGCTCGACCTCTACGCCGCCGCGCCCTCCGGCCGGCGCCTGCTCGACGAAGCCGACCTCCGGCGCGGTTGCGCATTGATCATCGGCAGCGAGGGACGGGGCGTCAGCCACACGTTGCGTGCGGCTTCCACGGAAATCCGCATCCCCACCTCCGGGGTCGAATCCCTCAACGCCGCCGTGGCCGCTGCCATCCTGCTCTACGAAGCTCGCCGGCAAAGGAGTCTGCCATGAGCCTGTTCGACACCGGACCTGCCCCGGCGCCGCGGCCACCGGACAAGGGCCGCCCGCTCGCCGATCGCATGCGCCCCGAAACCCTTGACGAGTTCGTCGGCCAGGAACATATCCTCGGTCCCGGCAAGCCACTGCGCGTTCAATTGGAACGCGATCAGCTCGGCTCGATCATCTTGTGGGGCCCCCCTGGCTCGGGCAAGACGACCCTGGCGCGCATCATCGCGCGCATGACCCGTTCCGACTTCGTGCCCTTCAGCGCCGTGCTCAGCGGCATCAAAGAAGTCAAGGCTGTCATGGCCGAAGCTGAGCGCAACCGCAAGCTCGGTCGCCGCACTCTGGTCTTCGTGGATGAAATCCACCGCTTCAACAAGGCGCAACAGGACGCTTTCCTGCCCTACGTCGAGCGCGGCGACATCACCCTGATCGGCGCCACCACAGAAAATCCCTCCTTCGAGGTCATCTCCGCCCTGCTGTCCCGCTCCAAGGTCTACATGCTCCGCCCGCTCACCACCGAGGAGATCCTGATCTTGCTCAAGCGGGCCTTGCAGGATCGCGAGCGTGGCCTGGGTGAGCTGCAAATCGAGACGCCGGAAGATCTTCTTCGCCAGATCGCGATCTACGCCGGCGGGGACGCCCGCGTGGCTTTCAACACGCTCGAGGCCGCCGTAGCCGCCTCTCCGCGGGGACGCCTCGCGCCCGAAGCCGTGGAGGCCGCCATCGAACGCAAAGTGCTGCTCTACGACAAGGCCGGCGAGGAGCATTACAACCTGATCTCGGCCTTGCACAAATCTGTGCGATCCAGCGACGTGGACGCCGCCTTGTACTGGCTGGCGCGGATGCTGGAGGCCGGTGAGGACCGGCTTTATATCGCGCGGCGTCTCATCCGGATGGCGATCGAGGACATCGGTCTGGCCGACCCCCGCGCCCTCGAGCAGGCGGTAGCCGCCATGCAGGCGGTTCATTTTCTGGGGATCCCCGAAGGCGATCAGGCGCTGGCCCAAGCCGCGATTTACCTGGCCCTGGCGCCCAAATCCGACGCCGCGTACCAGGCCCTGAACCGCGCCCGCAGCGACGTCCAGCAGACCGTCGCCGAACCTGTCCCGCTGCACCTCCGCAATCCGGTGACGGCGGCCATGCGCCAGTGGGGCTACGGCGAGGGATACCAGCATGCCCACAACTTGCCTGACGCCCTTCCCGACATGCCTTGCCTGCCGGCGTCGCTCGAAGGACGACGGTATTATTTCCCCACCGACCGGGGCGTGGAAAAAAAGATCGCGGAACGACTGGCGGAGATCCTGCGGGCGCGCAGCAAGAAATCCTGAGGGCGTCCCGGGCCGCCTTTGAGACCGGCGCCCGCGGCCATGCCTGTGATCTCAGAGCGACAGCAGCCGGATGGCGTCATGCCGCGTCAGCCCGTGCTCGGTCTTTTCCCAGTAATGCGGGCGCCGCACCAGTTGCCATAGCGCTTTGTACGCGGCCAGCGACATCAGCAGATAGTACACCGGCAGCAGCAACGCCCACCAGGCCAGGCCACGGCGACCGCGTTTCCAGGCGGCTATCATGTGGAACAGACACAACGCGATACCCGCCACGATGAGATTGGCGGCGGCGAACGTCCATAACCAGGGCGGGAACAGCGCTTCGATCCACGACGTCCGACTGATTTGCCACAGCGCGAACAGCGCCGCCAGCGGCAAGAAACTGAGTGGGGCGACGAACGCCCCGCCGATGAAGAACTGGAAGCCCAGGAACCCCTTTGCTCCCAGCCTGCGCGCCAGGCGGAGGGGATGGCGCATGTGCACGAGATAGGTCTGGATGTAACCCTTGATCCACCGCGACCGCTGCCGAATCCAGTTGCCGACGCGGGAGTTAGCCTCCTCGTACGTGGTGGAATCCAGCGTCGCCACCCGCCAGCCGTGCTGCGTGAAACGCAAGCCGAGATCTGCGTCTTCGGTCACGTTGAAGGGGTCCCAGCCGCCGAGCGAACGCAACACTTCGGCGCGGAAATGATTCGACGTGCCGCCCAGAGGAAACGGGATGCCGAGCGATTCCAGTCCGGGCAAATACCAATCGAACCACAGGGAATACTCGAGCGTGAACAAGCGGGTCAGCCAGTTCTCGTCCCAGTTGAAATAGTTCAGGCGCGCCTGGACACAGGCGACCTCCGGGGGCATCTGCCGGAAGGCTTCCACCGCGCGCCGGAGCTGCGAAGGCTCGGGAACGTCTTCGGCGTCGTAGATCGTCACGAACTCGCCCCGGGCGAAGCTCAACGCATAGTTCAGGGCTTTGGGCTTCGTGCGGGGGTGTCCCGGCGGAACCCGCACCAGCTCGACGTTGGCTTCCAGGCCGGCCTGTTTGCAGGCTTCGATCGTTTCCCGATCGTCCTCCTCCAATACCAGCTTGATGTCGAGCTTGGCGGGCGGATAATCGAGTCGCCGCAGCGCGGTCGCCAGCACCGGGACGACGGCCGCATCCCGGTAGAGCGGCACGAGGATCGAATAGACGGGCAGCTCGGCCTCAGGCAGCGTCGTCCCGAGCCGCGGTCGGGATCCCTGTCGCCTCTGCACGCGCCAGGTTCGCCACACCAGCGCCGAGCGAAGCAGGAAGGCGGCCGTCAGAAAGAGCGTGAGGACGGCGTTGGTTGCGAGCAGGGTGTCCGTCGTCCACTGCCAGACAGCCCAAGCCCACGCGCTCAAGGCCAGGTAAAAGGCGATCCACTGGCGCCAGCTCAGAATGATCCGTGCGGAAAACTGCGGGGCCTGATCCCAGAGAGCCAGAGTTGCCCGGTGCGTCAGTTGCTCGCTGGCCAGCCTCTGGATCGTCCACAGGACGTCGAACCGGGACGTCACCACGAACTCGGTATTCTCGCCGTAGTGTTCCCGCAGCGCCCGGAACAGCGCCTCGGACGGCTCGGCCACCGCAATCCGCAGCGATCCCTCACGGCTCCGCCAGGGCAAATATTGGCAGCGCGCGTATTCCTCGGCCCGGGCCGGATCGAACAAATCGGCATCCGGCGGATTCTCGACCAGGTTGACGAACGGCAGTCCGAAGTGCTCGGCCAGCGCCCGGTAGAAATCGAGGGCGCGAACCCATCCGCGCGCCAGCAGGATCTGACCCAAAGGGTCGCCTGTGCGCTTTTGCTCCGCCAGCGCCTTTTCCAGTCGGGCCGGCGTCAGCAAGCCGCGCTCCACCAGCATCTGGCCAATTCTGGGCGTGTCGCCGGCCCTCGCCTCCCGGGCCGCAACCTCCGTGCGCGAGGGGCAGCGATTCTCCCGCAAACGGTCGAACTCTAGAACGCCTGCCATAGACCCACCACCAGCGCGCGACCCGCACCCACGTTCCTGCCGCTCACATCCCACGACCAACCCACCTGGACGCGTGTGGAAGTGCTCAAGCGCAGCGTCGCCGAAGTTTGGACTTTGTGAAGGTCGAAACGTGGCTCGACCAGCGGGTTGGTGCTACGCTCGGCCGGCAGCAGGCTGCCCAAGCCCCGGATGGCGAAGTACTGGCCGGAAACCGTAACCCGTTTCGTCAGGTGCAGCCCCGCGGCGATTTCGGCGCGAAGCTGGTCTGCCGGCCTGCCCCAGCGCTTCCGGAAACCCGTTTCCGTCGCCAGATATCCCCAGCGTGAACCCACCGGAAAGCTTCGACCCAGCAGGAGGCTGCCTTCCCAGTCGGCCTGACCGTTCCCCGGACGCGGCCGGGTGCGCGCGCTATAGCCCGGAGCCTTGCCCAGCGTCTGCACCGCCACCTGCCAGCCTTGCTCGGCCCGGCGAAGCTGGTAACGTACGCCCGCTTGCACGTCTCCCAGCGCAAAGGTCTCCTCTCTACCCCACCGATCCTCATAGCGAAGACGCCCGGCAGGGACCACCGCCACCAGCGTCCACCGGTCCGTGATGCCGGCCTCGAGCCAACCTTGCAGGACCGTGCTTCGGAAAGTCGCTCGAGGACCGAGGGGTTCACGGCGCCCATCACTGTCGAATCGCTCGGTCGCGCGATACGAATAAGTCTGCCACACGATGAGACCTTGGCCTTTGTTGGGAGACCAAGCGGAGGCGTGCGCCTGGTTGACAATGACGGCGGCGAGGAGCCAGGCAATCCAGGCCGACAGCTTGCGTGACATCACCATTTCTTGATACATCGTCATTTCCGATCCATAAAGATTAGATGTCGGCTGCCGCCCGCAAGCTGATAGGCCGAAAGGTTCAATTTGAGGGATAACTAAGGTACTAGAGCGTGGGCTAACGTGGTACTACTTATCCGGTACCGGTTGGCTCTTCCTAGCTGTTCCGACGACAAGGTGAGTCAGACCGACCTCAGCGCGTAGCCTGACCGGTCCTTTGCGCTTTGCGGGCCGTGACCGTGATCTCGATGCGCGCCTTGCCGACCAGAGCCGCAACCCCCACCGTGGTCCGTGTGGGCCTCGGCTCGGGAAAATACGTGACGTAGACGGCATTCATGCGCGGGAACAAACTCATGTCGGTCAGATAGACCTGAACCGAGACCGCATCGGCGAAGCTCATGCCCGCCGCCTTCAGCACAAGGCCGATGTTATCCAGGCACTGGCGCACCTCGGCTTCGAAATCCTCAGGAATCGCGCCAGTCTTCAGATCGGCGCCGATCTGCCCGGAGATGTAAAGGGTATCGTCCACGAGCAGGCCGACGCTGAAGGGCCGTCCTGAGGGAAACTCGGGCGGATGAATCACGCGCTTTTCGGCTTGGGCCGCCGGGGCCAGGAGGACACCGATCAGCAATGCAAAAACTCTGGACTTATTCATGCGCATGGCGTCATAATAACCGATGTACTAGTCGGGTTGCAGAGGATCCAGTACTCGGGTTCCCCCGCAAATTGAATCCTTTGGGCTATAGTCGGCGGGGCACAGGCTGGGTCATCATGAGGATAAAGACGTCGTACGGAGGAGCATCCCGGAACATGGAACAAGCGGCAAACGCAGCTCGGAGGCGGCTGGAGCGGCGCGGGGCGACACGCTTTCCCCTCGAACAGGAAGTTCGTTTCAAGCTCTTTCAACGCAATGGGATCCAAATCGGATTGGGTCGAACCGTCAATATCAGCTCGCGGGGCATTCTCATCCAAACCGATCTCGAACTGGCGCCCGGCGACCGGCTGGAGATTTCCGTGAGCTGGCCGGTTAGGTTGGATAACCACTGCCCGCTCAAGCTGGTGGCGACCGGACGGGTCATTCGCGCACAGCCGGGAAAGGCCGCCATTACCATCGACCGTTATGAATTCCGCACCCAGGGCGGCCAGAGATCGGGCGCCGTGCCCGGCGCATGAGCCGGCCTGGAGTTCTTGCCAGGCCTGGTGCGCGGCGTTCCCTCACAGGGCGTTCCTCAGCCTTGCGCGCCTCTGCGGCGCTCTCGTATGATTGGTATTCCATCCCATGATTCCGGAGCAGATTCCCGAAGGACTCACCTTTGATGACGTGTTGCTGCTGCCCGCTCGCAGCGCCGTTCTGCCGGCGGAAGCGGACACGCGCACCCGGCTCAGTCGCGACATCGAGCTCAACATCCCTGTCGTCAGCGCCGCCATGGATACGGTCACCGAGGCCCAGCTCGCCATCGCTCTGGCCCGCGAAGGCGGCATCGGCATCATTCACCGCAACCAGTCCATCGAGCGCCAGGCCGAGGAGGTGGATCGCGTCAAGCGCAGCGAGGCGGGCATGATCGTGGATCCCGTCACCATGTCCCCGGAGCAGCCGATCCGCGAGGCGCTCGAGGTCATGAAGCGCTACCGCATCTCCGGCGTCCCGGTGACGCGCAACGGCAAGCTCGTCGGCATACTGACCAACCGCGACCTGCGTTTCGAAACCGAGCTCGATCAGCCCATCGGCAACGTGATGACACGCGAGAACCTGATCACCGTGCCGGTGGGCACCACGCTCGAGGAGGCCGAGCGCATTCTCCACCGCCACCGCATCGAAAAGCTGCTGGTCGTTGACGAGGAATACAACCTGAAAGGTCTCATCACCGTCAAGGACATTCAAAAGCGCCTCAAATATCCCAACGCGGCCAAGGATTCTCACGGCCGCTTGCGCGTTGGGGCGGCCATCGGCGTCACGGGGGACTATCTGGAGCGCGCCCAGGAGCTGGTGCGCAAGAAGGTGGACGTGCTCGTCATTGACAGTGCCCACGCTCACAGCGAGCGTGTCATGAACGCCGTACGGACGATCCGCCGCAAGCTCCCCGACGTCGAACTCGTCGCCGGCAACGTGGCCACCTACGAAGGTGCGTCCGACCTCATTGCCCTGGATGTGGACGCCATCAAGGTAGGCATCGGCCCCGGCTCCATTTGCACGACCCGTGTCGTGACCGGCGCCGGCGTGCCCCAGCTCACGGCTATCGCCGAGTGCGCCCGTGCGGCCCGGCCCGCGGGCATCCCGATCATCGCTGACGGCGGCATCAAGTTCTCCGGCGACATTACCAAAGCCATCGCCGCAGGAGCCGATACGGTCATGATCGGCAGCCTGTTTGCGGGCACGGACGAAAGTCCCGGTGAGCTCATCCTTTACCAGGGCCGAACCTTCAAGAGCTACCGGGGCATGGGTTCTTTGGGGGCCATGGTGGGGAGCGCCGACCGGTACGGGCAGGATTCCAGCGGCAAGCTCGTTCCCGAGGGCATCGAGGGACGGGTGCCGAGCAAAGGCCCGCTGGCCGAGCTGGTCTACCAGCTAGTCGGTGGACTGAAAGCAGGGATGGGCTATTGCGGCTGCGCCACGATTCGCGAGCTTCAGGAAAAGGCGCGCTTCGTACGCATCACGCCGGCAGGCCTGCGCGAGAGCCACGTCCACGACGTGATCATCACCAAGGAAGCGCCCAACTACCGACTGGAGCCGTGAGAGTCGGCGCGCCGCTCGCCAACGGTACGCCCCCGGAGCGGGCCTTCCCTGCCCCCGCTCGGTTTGTCCCAGCCGACGGAGCCGGCTCGCGATGAGTTCCCGCCGCTACAAACGCAGATCGTAACCCGCCGAGCGCAGGCCCTCGATGATGCGCGTCCGGATCTGGCCTGCCTCGTCCAGCGAAAGCGTGTGATCCCAGGCGCCTACGCGAAGCCGGAAGGAGACGCTCTGGAAGCCGTCAGGTATGGGCGGCCCGCTGTACGTGCGCAGGAACTCGATCGAGTCCAGCCACTCGCCCGCCAACTCCACCAGGCGTTTCTCGATCTCCCCGATCAACGCCCGCTGCGGCGCAATGATGGAAAGGTCGAAGGCGCTCGTGGGGAAGCGGCGAATCGGACGATGGCGCTTCTCGATCGGCCCCATTTGGTGGATCTGCTCCAGATCCAGATCGAGCAGCGCCGCCCGGCCGGTGAGCAGCGTTGGGTGCAACTCGAAGAGCCGCCCCACCACGACGCCGCGCCAGACGATTTCGCCCGAGCGCGCCGGGTGCTCGAAACGGCGCGAGGCGACCGGACGCACCTCAGCGCCCTCCAGCAGGCACTGGGCCATCCGAACCAGCTCATAGAGGCCTTCGCCGCCGTCCTGACGCGAGTAAACGGCCGCCACCACGTGGTGCAGTTCCTGCGGCAGCCCCCCGTGCTGGGGATGGATCTCGCGGCCGATCTCGAACAGGCGGAAGCACTCCAGATGCTTGCTGTTTTCCGTCAGGTTGCGGTAAACCAACGGAACGAGGCTGCGCCGCATGAGCTTCTGCTCAGGCGAAATCGGATTGGCCACCGCCAGATGTTCGGCCGGATCCAGATCGAACAGCCGCGCCAGCTCCTCACTGTAAAACGAGTAATTGTGGACCTCAGTGAAGCCCTGGGCCACCAAAGCCTGGCGCACGCTCCGGAGAAAGGCGCGCAGAGGATCCTGCGGCGGAACCGTGCACGCCACCTGCGGCGGCTGCGGCGTGATCGTCTGATAGCCGATCATGCGACCGACTTCTTCCACCAGATCGTCCTTGATCGAGACGTCCCGGGTGGCCCGCCAGCTCGGCGGCGTCACGAGGAAAACCCCTGGCCTGCCGGCCTCCACACGGAAACAAAGTCGCTCGAGAATGTCGCGCACTTCGGCATCCCGCACTTCGCGCCCCAGCTTGCGCACCAGCCACTCCCACGGCAACTCGATCGCCGCCGGGGGCGAGAACGGGCCCCGCGAGTCGGCAAGTCCCCCGACCAGCCGGATGCCCGGCGATACCTGCTCGAAGAGCTGCCAGGCCCGCACCAGGCCGCGCACCGTGTTTTCGGGATCCTGCGCTTTTTCGAAACGCATGGAGGCGTCCGTGCGGAGTTTGAGGCGCGCCGAAGTCTTGCGGATGGAGGACGCCTGGAAGCAAGCGCTCTCCAGCACGATCCTCCGCGTGCCCGGATGGATCGCACTGTCCAATCCGCCGATGACGCCCGCCAGGGCCACCGGCCCTTTGCCATCCGCGATCACCAGGTTGGAGGGATCGAGCTGGTAGGTTTCCTCGTTCAGCGCCGTCAGCCACTCGCCTGCCCGCGCCCGTCGCACGTAAATCGTCTCCCCGTGCAGCAGGTCCTGATCGAAAGCGTGCAGCGGCTGCGCCAGCTCTCCCATCACGAAGTTGGTGACGTCCACAATGTTGTTGATGGGATTCAGGCCTACGGCTTGCAAGCGGTACTGCAACCAAAGCGGCGAGGGCTTGACGGTCACGTTCTCGAACACCAGCGCGCTGTAACGCGGACAGAGATCGAAGTCTTCGATGGCCACCCGAATCGCAGCAGGACCCTCCGGCCGGCGGTCGGCGGGGACCGGGTCGCGCAGACGTTTCCTCAAAATCGCCGCCACCTCGCGCCCCAGCCCCAAATGTCCCCACAAATCGGGCCGGTGCGTCAGCGACTTGTTGTCAATCTCCAAAATCTCATCCGGCAGGCAGCCGGGCAGCGGTTGGCCCGGTTCGGCCTCCAGCTCGAGGATCCCCGCAGCGTCGCGGTTGAGGCCGAGCTCGGCCCCGCTGGCCAGCATGCCGTCGCTTTCCACGCCTTGGATGGTCCGCCTGTCAATGCGACCTCCGGGCAGTTCCGTCCCCGCAGGGACGTACGCCGAGATCATGCCCGGGCGGCAGTTGGGCGCCCCACAGACCACGGTCTTGACGCCGTAACGCCCGGTCTCCAGGACCACCTTCCGGTTGTGGCCCCCGGGGATCGGCTCGGCCGAAAGCACGCGCGCCGCCACCACATCCGCCAGGTGCCGGCCGTATGTCTCCACGCCCTCGCACTCGGCCGTCTTCATCGTGATCTCGAGGCCCAGGGCGCGCGCGTCTACATCCAGGCCTTCGACCAACTCTCGCAGCCAGTTGTATGAGAACCTCATAACGCAAGTCGGCGGCAGTTCCGGGGACCCGCCCGCTCAGAACTGCCTCAGGAATCTCAGATCGCCGCTTTGGAACCAGCGGATATCGTCCAGCCCGTAGCGCATCATGGCCAGCCGGGTCAATCCCAGTCCGAAGGCCCAGCCCATCCACTCTTCCGGGTCAATGCCGCTGATGCGCAGCACGTTGGGATGGACCAGGCCGCAGCCTAGCATTTCCACCCAACCCGTGTGCTTGCACACCGGGCAGCCGCGCCCGTGGCACACCAGGCACGCCAAGTCCAGTTCGAAGCCCGGTTCGACGAAGGGAAAGTAACCCGGACGCAGCCGCACCTCAGTCTCGCGCCGGAAAATGTGATTGACGAGTACCTTCATGAAGTAAATCAGGTGGGCCACCGAGACCTCGCGGTCAATCATCATGCCTTCCACCTGGTAGAAGGTGTGCTCGTGCGAGGCATCCACCTCCTCATTGCGGAACACGCGACCCGGCGCAATCATGCGCAGCGGCGGCCGGAATTTTTCCATGCCGCGCACTTGGACCGGCGACGTATGGGTGCGCAACAGGTGGCCGTCCGCCAGCCAGAAGGTATCCTGCACGTCGCGCGCCGGATGATCCGGCGGGATGTTGAGCGCATCGAAGTTGTGGTATTCCGTCTCGACCTCCGGACCATCCAGCACTGTGAAGCCCAGCGACGTGAACAGATCTTCGATCTCGTACTGGAGCTGCGTGATCGGATGAAGGCTGCCGGGCCGCGGACCGGGCGCCGGACGGGTCAGATCCAGCCACTCGGCGTCCAGCCGTGCCTCGAGCTCGCGTCGCTCGAATTCAGTCAGACGCGCTGCCAGACGCTCTTCCAGATCCTGCTTGACCGCGTTCAGCAGGCGGCCGATGCGCGCTCGCTCCTCCGCCGGCAGGCTGCCCAACTGCCGCGAGACCTGGGCCAGCGTTCCTTTCCGACCCAGCGCTTCAATGCGCACCGCCTCCAGCTCTTCACGGGTGGATGCGGCCGCGATGCGCTCACGGGCGCGGGCCTCCAGATCCGACAACAACGACTCCAGCGACAGGGCGGGTTCCGGCATGAGAGCTTAACCGCTTATTCTAGCGTGAGTTCGCAACGGACCGCGGATCAGGCGGCCGCGGGAACGAACACTCGTTCCGCTTTGCCCAGCTCCCAGCCCAGATGGTTGATGTAAAACACCAGGAGCGATTCGGGAAACTCGCCGCGGAAGCGCTCCCAGACCCGCTGCTGCCAGCCCTCGGTCAGGTACTCCGTTGCGTCCACATCCTTCTCGAAAAAGCCATCGCGGTTGGGGATCCCCAGAAAATCCAGTACCGCCTGCACCATTTCCAGGTTGGAGACCAGCACGCCTTGCGCCAGATCGCGCGCCAGTTCTTCATCGCCCTCGACCAGACGAGGCCACAACCGCGGCCCGCTCTTGCGCAGCGTCTCTGTGTTCAGCTTGCGTGCGTGCGCGCGGACTTTGAGGTTTTCGTACAGCTGGTAGGCGCGCAGGCGCCCGATGGAAACGTGCCGCAGCAGCTCGGCAAGCCCGTTTTCCCCCAGCGCGCGGAAGACCTCGCTCAACTGCATAACAGGCCAGCGTAACACGGCCCTCTTGCCGCTATCATGGAGGCGATGTGCGTCAGCCGGAGACTCTTCCTGCAACTGGCTTGCCTGGCGCCACGCGCGCATGCGGCGCCCGCCGTCGCGTTCCCGTCCGCGCCGCCCAGTGACCGCGCGTCATTCCCGCAGCCCCGCAACGGCGAAACGGTCGCCATCAATCCGCCCGGTTTTGCCTGGTGGAGAGCTGCCGGCGCAGCCATGTACCGTCTGCTGATCTGGGATGATCAGGGGCGCGAAGTGTACCAGGCGCCCTACTTGACGGACCCCGTCCACCTGCCCACGACGCCGCTGCCTCCCGGCGAATACTGCTGGGACGTCGAAGCCTGCGATCGCGAGGATCGGGTGCTGGCCAGGCGTGGCGTCTGGTATTTCATCGTTCCCGAGGGTCTGACCGAATTCCCCTGGATCGCGCCGGAACAAATCCTGGCGCTCGTGCCCGATACTCATCCCCGATATATGTTCTTGCGCGACGCCCTGCCCGAGATCCGCCGTTCTTTGCAGGCCGGGCGCAGGCAGGCTTGGAACTCGATCCGCTCCAGCGCGGAGCGCTATCTGAACACGGCGCCGCCCAAGCCGCCCGAGTATCACACCTACGCCGATCCCGCCCGCCAGCGCATGGGTTACGTCACCTACTTCCGCGAATTCCGCCGCGTCATTGACAATGCAATGAGCACGCTGGCGCTGGCTTACGTGCTTTCGGGCGATCAGCGCTACGGACTGGCGGCCAAGCGCATCCTGCTCGAGGTGGAAAGCTGGGGAATCGAGGGACCCATGTCCGTGATGGCGCCCTGGGGCGACGAACCCGGCCTCTCCATGGCCAAGCACGGTCACCGGGCCTACGACTGGCTGTACGATCTCTTCGATGAGAGCGAACGGCAACGCGTGCGCGAAATGACCATCGGCCGCGCCCGCCAGGTGCTGACGCGGCTCAGGCGCGCCGACTATCTGGCCACCCCCGGCGAAAGCCACAATGGCCGCTTGATCGCTTATCTGAGCGAGTACGCCGTCACGCTCAAAGGCGAGGCGCCCGACGCCGCCGAATGGCTCGATTACTCGCTTCGCGCGCTCACCACCTTTTATCCGCATTGGGGCGACAGCGATGGCGGTTGGGCCGAGGGCGTCAGTTACGCGCTCTCCTACAACCTGATTTACCTGGGTGCGCTGGAATCGCTGTTGGCGGCGACCGGCTATGACCTCTACCAGCGCCCCTTCTACCAGCGCGTGCGGCGCTTCCTGCTTTACTGCACCAGTCCCGTGGCCGAGATCAAGCCGTTTGGCGACGGCTTTGAAGGAGGCGTGGGCAGCTCCGGCGCTACGCTCATGATGCACCACGGCCGCCGCTTCCGCGATCCGACGTGCGTCTGGTACGCCCGCCAGACCGGCGCTTCGGTGACAGGCGACCCTCTCATCGCCTTGTTGACCGAGGACGACGTGCCTGCCCTGCCGCCCTCGGAGTTGCCCTCGGCCGCCGTCTTCCAAGGCGTCGGGTGGGCGGCCATGCACAGCGCTCTGGATAAGCCGAGGGAAGACACCTTCGTCCTTTTCAAATCCAGCCCGTACGGCACCGTCAGCCACAGCCACGCCGACCAGAACTCGTTCGCCATCCTCAAGGGCGGTCACGGCCTGGCCATCCCCTCGGGCTACTACGGACCGGCCTACGGCATGCCGCACCACGCCCAGTGGACGCGGCAGACCAAGGCTCACAACTCGGTCCTGGTCAACGGCCAGGGGCAGGTTTGGGGCAGCGCCAAAGCGCAGGGCCGCATCCTGGATTTCCGTCATCACCAGGTGCTCAGCTACGTGGCCGGGGACGCTGCCGCCGCGTACCAGGGCAGGCTGAAACAATTCGTGCGCCATTTGATTTTCTTGCGCCCCGCCCTGCTCGCGGTGCTCGACGAGCTGGAGGCGCCCGCCCCCGCTGAATTCAGTTGGCTCCTGCATGCCTTCGAGCCCATGGAGATGGACGAGGCCGGGGGACTCGTCGTGGTCCACCGTGCCGGCGCGACCCTCTCGGTCCGGCTGGCCTGCGATCATGGCCTCGCCTTCAGCCGGACCGACCGGTTCGACACGCCTTACAACGAGGGCAATCCGCCCGAATACCACGAGGACAAGCCCGACCAGTGGCACTTCACGGCGCGCACGCTCCGGACCGCTGCGGGCACGCGCATCGGCGCCGTCATGGTGGTGCGCGGCCCCGGCGACAACTTCGATACGGAATGGCTCGACCATCCCGGTTGGCGGGGCGTTCAACTCAGCAGCCAGGAGGGCGCCGGCAGGATCTGGATCCAGGTGACCCCGGACTCGCGCCCGCCCGAGGGAGTGCCCGCGGGCTCCATCCTCGCCGCCCTATGGCAGCCTCGAAAAGGCGGACCGGAATTGATGCTCGGGACCGCTTCCGGCATCTAAGAAAGGAGCAGGGAGGTTCTCATGCCAATGGTTCGCGCGTCGCGCAGAGAGTTTCTCACCGGCGCTGCCGCAAGCTGGATCGCGCTGGCTGAGCAAGTGATCGCCGACACCACTCCGGCCTCCGCCACCGGGCTTCCCATGCGCGTGCTGGGACGGACGGGCGTGCGTGTTTCCATCGTCGGTCTGGGAGGCTGGCATATTGCCGCCTCCAAAGAGGAGAACGAGGCCATCCGCATCATGCACGCCGCCATGGACGGGGGCGTGAACTTCTTCGACAATTCGTGGGACTACCATGGCGGCCGCTCCGAGGAGTGGATGGGCAAAGCCCTGGCCATGGACAACCGCCGGCAAAAAGTCTTCCTGATGACCAAGAACTGCGAGCGCGATTATGAAGGCTCGATGAAAAACCTCGAGGACAGCCTTCGTCGCCTGCGCACCGATTACATTGACCTCTGGCAGTTCCACGAGATCGTTTACGACAACGATCCCGACTGGGTCTTCGAGAAGGGCGGCATCCGTGCGGCCATCGAGGCCCGCCGCCAGGGCAAGGTCCGCTTCATCGGTTTTACGGGGCACAAGGATCCACGCATTCATCTGAAGATGCTGAACAAGCCGCACGACTGGGACACCGCGCAGATGCCCATCAATCCGATGGATGCCTGGTATCGCTCGTTCCAGCGCGAAGTGGTTCCCGTCTGCCTCAAGAAACGAGTGGGCGTCATCGGCATGAAAGGGCTGGGCGGAAGCCACCCGCAAGGAATCCTGGTGGCGCGCGCCGGCCTGAGTGCGGCCGAATGCCTGCGGTACGCCTGGAGTCAGCCGGTGGCCACCCAGGTGGTGGGCATCACTTCCATGGAGCAACTGCGCGAAGTGATCGAGCTGGCGCGCAATTTCAAGCCTATGACGCGCGCCGAACAGCAGAGCCTGCTCGAACGCGTGCGCGAAGGGGCGGGCGACGGTCGCTACGAGCTTTTCAAGTCCACCCAGGCGTTCGACGGCGGCCATCACCGCCGCCAGCACGGATTCGAAACCAGGTCGCCCGCCTGAAGGTCTGCGCTATGCTGGAAAGACCAGGAGGCTGAAACATGAGTGTGGAAGGCGCGACGGGGGGCAGCGGGCAGGAGCGTCCCCAGCGCATGGTGTTCTGCGTCAAGTTCAAGCGGGAACTGCCCGGTCTGGACGAAGTGCCCTTCGAAGGCCACCCGCTGGGACAGAAAATCTACGAGAACGTTTCCAAGGAGGCCTGGCGGCAGTGGGTCGAACTCATGAAGATCCTGATGAACGAATACCGGCTCAATCTGGGCACCCGCCAGGCGCAGGAGTTCCTGCTCAAGCGGATGGAGGAGTTTTTCTTCGGTGAGGGGACGGAGCTGCCTCCCGAATACGTACCGCCGGAATCTCGGCGTTAGCCGCTCCTGGACTCCGGCAGCGACCTGCTCCACACCCACCTGACGGGCCCGAAGCCGTGCCCGCGGCGCTCGATTCGATCCCATTCGGCCTGCGTGTAAACGAGCACGTCACAGGGAACCGGCAGCTCGGTCAGGTCCCAGGCTGCGGACCGGCGCGGTAGAGGTTCCGCCGAGTCTTCCACGACCAAAATCACGTCCAGATCGCTGCCCACGCCCCAAGCGCCCCGTGCGCACGAGCCGAAGTATCCGACTCGGAGCAATTCGTCGCGCTCCCGGGCGATCGCTTCGACCCAGCGGCGCAGAGCCGCGATGACCGCCTGCGCCTCAGGCCATTTGAGTACGCACGAACTCGAGGATCGCACGGGCATGGGCGATCGCCTCCTGGCTTTGCCGAGGGCCGTAGTGCTGGTACGGCGCTCCTTCGGGATAGCTGTCGGGGTAACGAGGCGGGATGTAGTAGCCGTCGAGCACCCGGGCTCTTTCCGCCAACTCTGCCGGAACGTCAATCGGAGCCGGCAGTTCCCGCAACAGGCGGGCCGGCAGATGTCCCCAAGCCTCCTGGCCGGACCGTAGGTGGAGCGCCTTCAAGGCTTTCTTGGCGGCTTGATGCGCGATGAAACAGGCCCATTCATGGAACCCTGTGCGAGCCGACTGCACGGCGAAGTCGAGATCGCGCCGGGCCTGAGCGAACCAGTGCTGGCTGCGGTCGGCCACGGCCGTCTGCCTTTAGCGTTTGCTCAATTCGCTCTCGATGGCCTCCAGCTCGCGACCGGCCTCCGCCCAGCGGCCCTGCGAAGCCAGCTCGCGGTAACGCCGGAAGTGATTGCGAATCGTCTCCAGCCGCGCGTCGGCGCCGGGCGGACGAGGGGCCAGCTCCGGTTTGGCCGGACCGGCAGCCAGACGCGCCGCTTCGGCCGCCTGGATGGCCGCGCCTTTCATGATCGCGTCGAGCTGCGCCACGGCCTCCTGGTAGGTGTCCGTGTAGATGAGGTGATTGCCCATGGCCATGACCACCTTGCGCAACTGCGGCATGCGCGCCTCGGACGCCTGGATATAGAGCGGCTCCACGTACAGGAAGGTTTCTCCCATGGGCAGCACCAGCATCTGCCCGCGGAGCACCTGCGAGCCTTGCTGGTTCCAGAGGGTCAGGTCCTTGGAAATGATCTGGTCCTGGTTGACGCGCGCCTCGATCTGCATGGGGCCGTAGATGAGCTCCTGCTTGGAGAGTTGCAGGAACAAAAGTTCACCCAGATGTTCTCCGTCGCACCGGGCCACCATCAGCCCGATCATGTTGTCCTTGTTGCGCGGCGTGAACGGGAGGATGAGCAGGAACTCGGGGGTGTCCTCGCCCGGCAGCGTGGCCACCACGTAGGTGGGCGCCACCGTCTGCGGCTGTCCGCCCTGCCCCTGGATGTTGCGCGCGATGTCCCAGACGTCTTCCTTATTGTAGAAAGCCTGGGGATCGAGCATGTGATAGGTGCGGTAGATCTCGGCCTGCACGCGGAAGAACGTCTCCGGGTAGCGGGCGTGGAAACGCAGCTCGGGCGGCATCTCCGAGGCGGGCTTGAGCAACTGCGGGAACAGGCGCTGGTAAGCGCGGATGACGGGGTCGCCCGGATCGAAGATGTAAATGGTCGTAGTGCCGTCGTAGGCGTCAATGGTCGCCTTGACGGCGTTGCGCATGTAGTTGACGTAGCCCGCGCCGGGCAGGTTGACGCCGCGCGAATAGGGATGCAGGCGCGCGGTAGTGTAGCCGTCAATCGTCCAGACCAGCCGCCCGGAATCGGTCAGCACGAGGTAGGGATCCGGATCCCAACTGATGAAGCCCGCCAGGCGGCTGACGCGCTCGCGCACGTTGCGCCGGATCATCATGCGGCTGCCGGGCGTGAGGAAGCCGGTCAGCAGGATGTTGACGTCGGCGTGGGCCAGGGCTGCGGCGATGCGCACGTGCCAGGGATACACCGGGAAACCGCCGCGGCCCTGGTAGCGCGTGAACACGTTCTCGGCGCCCGAGGGATAGCTGAACTCCGCCTGGGCGGTGTTGACGAACACGGGCTCGTGCGTGGATTCGCCGTAATACAGCTCGGGCCGGGCCAGCTTCAGGCTGGCAGTCTTCACCTCGGGCGGCGCATCCTGAATCAGCAGCACGGGCAGGCCATCCAGCGTGATCCGGTTCGCCTCCGCCATCACCAGCCCGTAGCCGTGCGTGTACATGAAGTGCGGCACAATCCAGCGCGTGCGAGCCTCGGGCAACTGGCGGATATCCAGCTCGCGCGGCGTCAACAGGACCTGGCGGAGCTGGCCGTCAATGATGTAGCGATCCACGTCGGAATCGGCGAAGCGGTAGTACGGGCGCAGCGCCTGGATCTGCGTGACGGTGTCATGGAACGCCCGCCAGTCCCACAGCCGGATGTTGTCCAGCAAAGCGCGATGCCGGCTCAGATCCACGCGCGTTTCCAGTTTCGCCGGGAATTCGAATTCGCGCGTGCGGTATTCCAGCCCGAAGGCGCTGCGCGTGGCGCGGATGTGCTTTTCGATGTACGGCCGCTCGATGGAAATCTCGTTGGGTCGCACGTAGACGGCTCCCACGATCGCCGGCACGGCCAGCCGCAACACGAGCGCTCCCGCCATCGCCGTCGCCCAGCCCCACCGGCCCAGCCACACGAACACGGCGGCAGCCAGGCAGGCTGCGATCAGCAGCCATTGCAAGGGCAGGCCCAGGCGGTGGTCCACCCAGTTGATGCCCACCATGAAGCCGTGATCGTTGACCAGCATCTGGTAGCGGCCCAGGTAGAAGCGGAACGCCAGGGCCGCCAGCGCCGCCACCGCCGCCAGTCGCAAGAACCGGGATTCCAGCGCCCCCTCCAGCCGCAGGAAGCTGAAGTCCAGTTCCTGGGCCTCCTGCAACTCCGGCAATTGGCGGCGAATCTGCCAGCCGCGCGCCGTGAGCCAGTAGACCAGGATGGCGACGACGGCCAGCGCGAGCAAGTACTTCCACAACAGCGAGTAGAACGGCACGTCGAACAGGTAAGCGCTCAGCGGCTTGGCGAAGATGGGGTCGCGCCAGGCCGTGGCCTCTTCAGGCAGACGCCGCCCGCCGAAGAAGCGCACCACCGTCCAGGTATCCAGAGTGCCCGAAGCGACCAGCCAGCTCGTCCCGAGCAGAACCAGGGCCATGATCCGGCGGTAGGCCGGGTGTCGGCGCGGACGGACGCCCACAAAGCGCAAGGCCCGCGCGTGCGCCAACAGCAGCACGACCCAGGCCAGCAGCGTCCCCAGCACCACCGGGGTGGCCGAATAAATCAGCATGTCTATCCAGGTGGGCAGTTGCTCCAGCTCCTTCCACCATTGGTACTCCAGGAAAAACGAAGCGATGCCGCGAGCGCCCAGCAGCAGGATCGCCAGCACGATGAGGACGGCGGTCAACCCCCAGCGTGGTCGCGGCGCGGGCAAACTTCTGGTTTCGGGGAAATCGAAGCTGGACATATCAACCCCTTTCCTGGCTGCGTTGCCAGACGATACGGCCTTTCACCACCGTGGCGACCGGGCCGCCACGGAAAGTCCAACCATCAAAAGGAGAATTCTTGCTTTTCGAGCAGGAGCGGTTGACGTCGTAGGTCCAGACCAGCTCCGGATCGAAAATGGTCAGGTCGGCCACGGCGCCCGGCTCGAGGCGTCCGCGGTTGATGCCGAGCACGCGCGCCGGCCCGGCGGTGAACAGCTCAATCAGACGCATCAGCGAGATCCGGCCCGTGTGCACCAGGACCTTGAGCGCCACGCCCAAAGCCGTCTCCAGTCCGATCACGCCGAACGGGCACTTTTCGAATTCCTGCATCTTCTCACTGCCGGGATGAGGAGCGTGATCGGTGGCGATGGCGTCCACCACGCCGGCGGCGATGCCTTCCAGCAGCGCCTCGCGGTCGGCGGCCGAGCCCAGCGGCGGCTTCATCTTGAAGTTGCTGTCGTAGTTGACGACGTCGGCGTCGCACAGCGCGATGTGGTGCGGGGTGACCTCGCAGGTCACCGGCAGCCCGCGCCTCCTGGCGTCGGCAATCATGGCCAGGGAACGGGCGGAAGAAACGTGCGCCACGTGCAAGCGCGCGCCGGTCAGCTCCACCAGCAACAGGTCGCGCGCCACCATGATCTCTTCGGCTACCGATGGAATGCCGCGCAGGCCCAGCCGCACCGACTGCTCGCCCTCGTGCATGTCCCCGCCGGCCGAAAGATTCAGGTCCTCGCAATGATCTATCACCGCCACGTCGAAGGCGCGCGCGAACTCCATGGCGCGGCGCATCACGCGCGAGTTCATCACCGGCTGCCCGTCGTCGGAGATGGCCACCGCCCCCGCCGCTTTCATCGAGCCGATCGAGGCCAGCCGCTCGCCTTCGCTGTTTTCCGTGATGGCCCCTACCGGAAAGACGTTGGTGATGGCGAAGCGTTCGGCCTGCTCGAGGATGTAGCGCGTCACCGCCGCGTCGTCGTTCACCGGCCGGGTGTTGGGCATGGCGCAGACGCTGGTGAAGCCGCCGGCCGCGGCCGCTCGCGAACCGGTCTCGATGGTTTCCGCGTGCTCATAGCCCGGCTCGCGCAGGTGCGTGTGCAGATCGATGAACCCGGGCGCCACCACCAGACCTCCGGCGTCGAAGGTGATCGCCCCGGTGGCCTGGATGTTCGGTTCGATGCGCACGATCAGGCCGCTCTTGATGAGCACGTCCGCCGCACGGTCCATGCCGCTGGCGGGATCCATCACGCGGCCGTTGCGGATCAGCAGCTTGGGCATGGCTTCAACCCAGGATCCTCTCCAGCACCGCCATGCGCACGGCCACCCCGTTCTCCACCTGGTTCAGGATCACCGAGCGCTGCGAATCGGCCACTTCGGAAGAAATCTCGCGCCCGCGATTGATGGGGCCGGGATGCATCACGATGGCGTCCGGTTTGGCCAGCTCCAGATGCTCCAGCCGCAGGCCGTAAAACTGGAAATACTCGTCCGGCGGGAAGGCCGCCTCCTGCTGTCGCTCCAGTTGCACGCGCAGCATCATGATCACATCGGCGCCGCGAATGGCTTCGCGCATGTCGTAGGTGATGCTGACGCCGGGCGCGATGCGCGCCAACTCGGGCGGCGCCAGCGAGGCCGGACCGCACAGCACGATCTCGGCGTTGAACTTCGAAAGCAGGAAGATGTTGGAGCGCGCCACCCGGCTGTGCACGATGTCGCCGATGATGGCGACCCGCAGACCCTCCAGCGTGGGCCGGTGGTCCAGAATGGTGCGTGCGTCGAGCAACGCCTGGGTGGGATGTTCGTGCGTGCCGTCGCCGGCGTTGATGATGGGGATGGGCAAATGGCGCGCCAGGAAATGCGGCGCGCCTGAAGCCGAGTGCCGCATCACGATGGCGTCCGGGCGCATGGCGGCGAGCGTGTTCAGCGTGTCCACCAGCGATTCCCCCTTGGCCAGGCTGGAGCCGGCTGCCGTGATCGAAATGGCGTCCGCTCCCAGGCGCCTGGCGGCGATCTCGAAGCTCGTGCGGGTGCGCGTGGAAGCCTCGAAGAACAGATTGACGATCATCTTGCCGCGCAGCGTGTCCAGCTTGACGAACGGCTGGTTCTGGGCGGGCTGGAAAGCCTTCGCCCGCTCCAGGACGGCTTCGATCTCGGTGCGATCCAGCGGCTCGATGCCCAGCAGTCCGGCGCGCATGCCCAAGCTTCTCCGCGGCCTCAGCCCGTCTTTTCCATGAGCAGCACCTTCTCGGTCTGGTCAATCTCTCGCAGCCTGACTTCCACCATTTCGTCGCGAGCGGTCGGAACCGCGCGCCCTACGAAGCGCGCCTCGATCGGCAACTCGCGATGCCCGCGGTCAATCAGGACCAGGAGCTGGACGCGGGCCGGCCGGCCGTGATCGAACAGAGCATCCAGCGCCGCCCGCACGGTGCGCCCCGTGAACAGGACGTCGTCCGTCAGAATGATGTCCTTGTCCGTCACCGGGAAGGAGATTTCGGTCGCATTGACCAGCGGCTGCGCGCCGATCATGGACAGATCGTCGCGGTACAGGGTAATGTCCAATGCGCCCACCGGTACGTCACGGTTCTCCAGCGCCTTGATTTTCGCCGCCAGGCGCTGCGCGATGGGCACGCCGCGGCGCCGGATGCCCACCAGGGCGAGCCGGTCCAGGTCCTCCGTCCTCTCTAGAATCTCATGGGCCAAACGCACGAGCGTCCGCTCGATCTCCGAGGCGCTCATGATCTGGGCCTTCTCGCGGGTGGCGGTCATGATGATCCGTCCGACAGGTTAACACAGAGTTCGACCGCTTCACCGCGGGCAGGGCCGTGCGGGCTGGCCGGCCTCGATTTCCCAGCAGCCCGCCCTCTCGGCCACGCCCGCATCCAGCCCGTTCCAGTTGATGCGTGCCGGCGCCCGGAAGGAAGGCACGTTCAAGCGCACCGCCGCCGTGCCCCGCGTCACGACGAATATCTCCTGAGTTTCCGGCAGATACTCAGCCTGGAGGCGCGCCGTCTGGGCCTCTTCGCGTTTGGGCAACACGATGCGGGTTTCGATCCGCATGCGCCGGCCGTCCCGCAAAACCATCACGGCCGTGTTGCGTTCCTCGGTCTGCCTTTCCATGAATTCCACATAGGCGCGCCCATCGGCAATCTCCCGCCCGGCGACCGCCACGATGCGATCGCCCAGCCGCAACGGACCTTTGTAATTGTCCGGCAGCCAGCCCACCAGCACACCCGGGCCGGGCGCGCCGGGATCGAATCCGAAGCCTCCCAACGCCGGCGAAGCCCCCGAACCGGGAGGCACCCGGGAGGACGGCAAGGCGTCGTTGCGCCGGCTGAAATCCAACCGGCTGATTTCGGCCCAATAGCAGCGGGCAAAGCCGGGATGCCCCGTCTCGCAATCAATTTTGTTTGGAAATGTTTCTTTGCGGTGCGTCCCCAGCCAGCCCAGCAGGTCAGCCAGCGTCATCTCCCCCTTCGGGGGTTGCACCAGACGGTAGCCCGCCTCGCGCAGCCGGTTCGCCACGGGCTCGGCCAGCGGATCATCTCGCCGCGGAAGCCAAAGCACGGGCGCCAGAGTGGTGTTTGCCGCAAACAGCCGGTTGGTCTCGATCGCCGTGCGGGGATTGCCGCCCAGCGCCGCTGCCGCAGCCCACAGGTCCGGGCGGCGTGAGACCAGGTAGAACACCGCTGATCCACCGGCGCCTTCGCCTACCAGGTAGACCGGCTGTGGGTCCGCCTTGGCCTCGGTGATGAGCGGGCCCAGCGCCTGCTCGAGCGCAGAAACCGTGGCATCCGAGCAGGCTACGCTCCCGCGCCAGACGGCCAGAGTCCACCCGGCTTGCGCTACCACCGGCTTCCAGCGATCGAAGGTGTCCCGGACAGCGTCCCGGGACCCGGGCAGCACCACCAGCACAGGCCCGCCCGGTGCGGTCGAGGCCAGCCAGGACGATGCGCCCGGCTGGGTCGCACCCGTGCTCACGGTCAACCACAGCAAGGCAAACCATGCCGGCATGCCTGACTCAGAACCGACGCAATCGCGAGCGTATGCGGCGCGCCAGCCGCTCGATTTCTTCGATTTTGCGCAAAGTCGAGACCGAGAGCACGTGCCTGCCCTGCTTCTCGAGTTCGGCTTTGAACTCTTCCGACAGTTTGACCAGCCGCTCGGCGTCGCGCAGGGAATTCTCGTAATCGGCTTTCAGCATTTCCTCTTTTTGCGACTTGCCGCTGGGCAGTCTCAGTTCCGGTTCCTCGCGCGGAAACTGGGCAGCCGCGGGAAAAGCCGCCACGAGGAATGCCATGCACAAAAGGGTTTTCATGAGGAGCTGTTCCCATTGTACGTGCCCCGTACCCCGAGAGCTGTGGCGCGCATCTACTGATTTAGAATGAGGGCAATGCCGGTCCGGGCATCGGCGATTCCGTGGCTGCTGGCCGTGGCGGTCCCCGCTCTGGCCTCCGGGGAGCTCGAGCGCGCCCGTCGCCACTACCAGCGCGCCGAGTACCGCCAGGTCATCGAGTTGCTCGACCCGCTCAAGACCAGAGAGGCCGCCGTCTGGGAGTTGCTCGGCAAGGCCTACTACATGGAGGGCGATTACAAGAAGGCCTCCCAATGTTTCGAAAAGGCGGTAGCCGCCGACTCCCGCAACTCCTTCTATCACCTGTGGCTCGGACGGGCCTACGGCAAGCGCGCCGAAACCTCGAGCTTTCTGACCGCTCCCGGGCTGGCTCGCAAGGCCCGCGAGCAGTTCGAGAAGGCGGTCGCGCTGGACCCCCACAACATCGAGGCGCTGAACGATCTGTTTGAGTATTACCTTCAGGCGCCCGGCTTTCTCGGCGGCGGTTTGGAGAAAGCGGCGGCGCTCGTGGAGCGTATCGGACGGCTCGACCCTGCCGAGCGACATTACGCCGAAGCTCGCCTGGCGGAAAAGCGGCGCGAATTCGCCCGCGCCGAACAGCAGCTCCGCCAGGCCCTCCAACTGGCCCCGCGCCAGCTCGGCCGGATCATGGATCTGGCCCGGTTCCTGGCTCGCCAGCGCCGCTACGAGGAAAGCGAGGCCCTGCTAGCCCAGGCCGAGAAAATCGCTCCCGACAGCCCTCGCCTGAAGTTCGAGCGCGCCGCCATTTACGTGGAGACCGGCCGCAACCTCGACCAGGCGAGGCGTTTGCTGCGCGAGTACCTGGAATCGCCGTTGACTCCCGAAGATCCGCCTCGACGCCAGGCTGAGCAGCTTCTCAAACAGCTCTCCTGACTTCGGCGTCGAACCCCGACAAAGCGCCGGCCAGGATCACCACCAGACAAGTGTGGTAACCGGCAAGAAACAGAATCTCTCTTCGCTCCCGGGGCCCGGCACACGTTCCCTGGAGCGCCTTCAGTGTTGCCGCTGAAAGGAAATGTCCCTCCTCGGCTTGGGCCCGGGCGAGCGCCTCCCAGGCAGCTTGATCCGCGAAGGTCCGTCCGCCCGCGAGGCAGCACCGCGCCAAAATCAGCTCGGCGACCAGGTCCCAGTGGTGCGCGCCTATCATGCGCTCTTGGATCTCGTCAGTCATCCGGATCAGGCGCACCCTTTCGGCGCGGGACAGAGCCCGGTCGGGAGAACGTCCGAAACCAGTCACATAGAAGACGGTATGGGTGATGGCGTAAATGTCTGATGGTTCGAGAGAAGCCGTCACCGGGCGAGTAGCGGCGAGCGTTCGGCGGTAGATCTCGCGCCAGCTCGGCAGGTTATGTCGGAGACCGGCCAGCTCGAGCACATAGCGGAGCTCGAGCTGCCGCGTCGGGGTCCTTTCCACTCGCGTGACGTTCCTTGCCTCCAAGAGCGCCTCTAGCTCCGAGCGGGTGATGACGCTCTCGGCAATCTCTTGTGGCAATGCCGCCCACATGAGCAGGTGCCCGGCAAAAGCGCCTACCGGCCCCTCGACGAGGAAGGAATGCACCTCCTTGCGCCGGAACGCATCGGCGAGCAAACAGGCAGCCGGTTCGGTCAACCATGCGTAATCGGCGGCGGACGGCAGACCGCGCAGCACCACGCATCCCAGCGCCAGCTCAGCCAGCCCTGTCCGCCGCGCCTCGCACAAATCGTTTCGCTCGCCGGGAGGATCGAAGTTACCCAGTTCGCGCCGCAACCAGCGCGAGGCTTTTTCGACCACAAGTGTTCGCGAACCCCTGCGGGGGGCTGTGGGTGGTCCACCCACCGGACCGGTCGGGTTCCGTGCGCCGGGCGTCACGGGCGAAACGCGCACGTGCGAGCTTTTGGCTTTCGCGTCAATGGAGGCCCCAGCCGTCCTGGGAAAGCTCCCGCGGGACTATTTCCTGGGCGGTCGAGGCTCCTGGCCCTCCGCGGCTTCCAAAACCTTGAGACTCTCGGGGTCCAATTCCTCTCGCTTCACTACGCCTCGCGCGACGACCTCCCTCAATTGCTGGGGACGTAGAGCCGAGGCGTTGGACCCACAGTTTACGATCACCAGCCAGGCGTCGGGCGGGACATCCGGCCGTAACCCCAGCCGCCTCAGGATCTCCGCGCGATCCACCACGGTTGCGTCCGGTAAAACCGCTTTGGCCTGGGGATTGACAGGCATCGTTGCCCGCCTGGCCGGCTGGTCCGCAGCCGTCCCGACGCCGGCGGCCATCACCGCCCCGGTCGCCGTAACTTTGAGAAATTCTCGTCTCTGTTTCTTGTCTTGGCGGTCGCTCATGAGAAGTCTCTCCTTGCTGTGGTCAATACCTCTGCGGTTGGCTCCGCAGAAAAAATCTGTTGCGGCCTGGCTCCGCCGTGCTCCAGAAAGTAAGTAACATTGTGGGCCAGCGTGCTCCGGAAGATACGCTGAAAGTCATCGCAGTAAGGATGGTACGGCGATCCGTGATTGTACTCGGCATACTGCGCGCATCCGCCGCCGCAAACCAAAGCGTAGGCGCAACGCTGGCACTCCGGCACGGTAGCCACGGAACGCTCGAACCAGCGTCGGACCATGGCTTCGTCCAGCGCCAGAGTGCCGTCCGGATTGTATCTGCCGAGGCGACTGCATGCCTTTCCGATGGACTCCCAGCACGCATAGACGTGCCAGTCCGGAGCGAAAACGTACATGCCGCTATTGGCGGCGCAATAAGTGCCCCGCAAGCGGTAACGCTCCCCTTCCTCGAAAACGGGCCGCATGGCCAGCGAGGCATGGAACTCCGGCGCGCTGGTGTATACGTTAGAGAACGACGCCACTCGCCTCCGAAGTTCCCGCACGATGTCGCCATTTTCCATCCGGGTACACACCTGGCCCCGGGCATCCTTGACGTACACCGTGTTGGTGTAGATGACCACCTGGGGATGGTTGAGCCAGCCTTCGGCGGAGAAAATTCCGAGCAGCTCGTCGAAGTGCTGAATGTTCTGCGGATCCACGTGCACGCGGATCTGCACCTCGGCATCCGTGCTAGCGAGAACCAGCCGGATATTCGCCATCACCTTGTCGAAAGAAGATCCCCCGCCGATTGCGATGCGGCGCCGATCATGAATGTGTTTCGGCCCGTCTATGGAGACCTGGACCTGTTCGATGGCGCCCCGCCCGAGTAGCTCAATGAACTCGTTGAGGTGGTGGCCGTTGGTGACCGCGGCAAAATAAAAGCCGCGCGCTATCCCCTGCCGCACGATCTCCCTCACCACCTCCCGATGGGCCGAGTCAAGCGGTTCACCCCCATAGAGTATGATCTGTCCTCCTCCAGGATGCCCCGCCTCCTGTTGGATCCGCGCGATGCACGCATAAACCGCCTTGACCTGCTCCAAGCCCATGACCACGTTGCCTGCGCCGTAGCTGATGTCCGCCCCGATCACATGCAACGTCCTTTGAAGTGGCCGTTCAAAGCAATAGGTGCACCGATAATTACAGTCCAGGTTCGGTACGATCAAAAACCGTGGCAATCGCCGAAGTTGTTCGTGCATGGCTGAAGCGATGGCAGCCACGATCTCCCTTTCCTGCTCCGGCGAGAGCTCCGTCAAGTGCCCGCGCTCCAGCCACTGCCGGCGGCTCTCTTCATCGAGGTATTCAACAGCCCGGTTGGCTTCCTCCGGGCGCTCGTTCCAGAGAGCCTCTGCCAGCATTGCGCCCAGTTCCGGGGAAACCAAATCGAGCGCTCCGCTGATGCCGTTCATGAGAACGTAGCGGCCATCCGGTAGCGGATCCGAAAGGATTGAGTAATGACTTATGCGAACCACGTCCTCTCCGGGCTCATCGCAGTAATTCGAATTGAGAACTCGCCAGCGACCGGGCGAGGTCTGAGGGCTGCTACGCGCCCAGTAGCCCCTCTTGCTCCACTGAGCACCGCGACTTCCGTGAGCGCGCGGCGCTTAGTTAAGCATATAACTGGCCGCTGGATATGTCAAGCAAAAAAAACGTTTTTGAGCGCTTTCGGCTTCCGCACAGCCCGGAAGAGCACAGATAAACCGACCCGTTGATCAGACCCGCTCATGGAAGCTACGTCTTTTTGCCGCGCTGATTACGGAGCGCCACGCCCGCCTGATACGATGAAACTGGACGGGTAAACCGTGTTTCTGGCCGAGGCTTTTCGCTTCAGTGTCAGCGCCCTGCGCGCCAACCCCATCCGCACCGGTCTGACCGCTCTCGGGCTGGTTATCGGCAACGCGGCCGTGATCCTGGTGGTCACCATCTCCCTCACCAGCCGCGAATACATCCTCGAGCAGATTCAGGGCGTGGGCTCCAACATGATTTATGCCTACTACGAAACCGCCGGTCCAACCACTCCGGAGGTGGAAGCCGACTACCTGAAGTGGGGCGATGTCGAGGCGGTGCGCACCCAGCTCAACGGGCGGATCCGCGCCGTGACCGGGGTCATGACCAGCTTCGATCGCATGATGATCCAGGGGCGCGAGGAGGACGTACGGATCGTCGGCTCGGATCACTATTACGCCGACGTGCGCAACCTTGTCATCCTGGCCGGGCGTGCGCTGGATGAGGCCGATGTCACGCTGCGCCAGAAGGTGGCGCTGCTCACCGAAAAGCTGGCCGAGCGCCTTTACGGCCGGTCCCAGGCGGCGGTGGGCGAGATCATCAAGATCCACGGGTTGCAGTTCACCGTCATCGGCGTCTTCAAGGAGCGGGTTGAGAGCTTCGGTCTCTCGGAGCTGACGCGCGAGACCATCCTGATCCCGATCACGGTGCAGCGCTATTTTACGCCGGTGGAGCGAATTGATCCCTTGTACGTGCAGGTGCGAAGGGCCGAGGACGTGGAGACCGTCACCGTCCAGGTGCGCGCCCTGATCGAAAGCCGCCATCGGCCGGGCGCCCGCTACACAGTGGAAAACCTGACTTCCATCCTCAGCGCAGCCAGGCGGATCGCGCTGGCGCTCACCTTGGTGCTGATTCTGGTCGCCGCCATCTCGCTCATCATCTCGGGCATCGGCATCATGAACATCATGCTGGTGACGGTGACCGAACGCACGCGCGAGATCGGCATCCGGATGGCGGTGGGCGCTTCGCGGCGCGACATTCTCCAGCAGTTCCTGCTGGAAGCGATTCTGATCAGCGTCTCGGGTGGCCTTTTGGGCGTCTTGCTGGGTGTGGGCATCCCGCTGACCGTGCGGTTCCTGGCGCCTATGGTGCCTGTGCCCATTTCTCCCATCTCGGTGGCGGTGGCCTTTTTGGTCTCCTTCGCGGTCGGGGTCATTTTCGGCCTGTTGCCGGCCAACCGCGCGGCCCGCCTGAATCCTACCGAGGCTCTGCGCTACGAATAGGCGCCCACGGGGTGGCTCGGGCTTTGCTGTAATGGCCATTTCGGGAGAAAACGTGACGGCCCCTGACTTGCTGCGCTCCACCGCCGTCGCTTTGTTGATCGGATTCCTGATCGGGGCCGAACGGGAGTTTTCCCGGGCTGAAGCCGAGCGTCAGCCCGGCGTGCGCGACTTCATCCTGATCGCGCTCGTGGGCAGCTTGTGCGGTTTGTTGCAAAACGTCTGGCTGGCGGTCACCGCGCTGGCGGCGATCGCCGCCCTGCTGGCCGTCTTCCACTACCAGAGCCCGGAGCGTTCGGGAATCACAACCGAAATGGCGGCGGTGGCCACGTTCTGCCTGGGCTATCTGGCGTCGGCGCCCGGCATCGGTTTCGGCCCCAATCTGGCTGTCGGGTTGACCGTCGCCATCACGATCCTGCTCGAAGCCAAGCGCGCCCTGCACCATTTCATTCGCCAAACCATCACCGAGCAGGAATTCACCGACACGCTCCGCTTTCTGGCGCTCATCTTCATCATCTACCCCGTGCTGCCGGCCGGCGGCGTCGGACCGGAGGGCATTTTCGTTCCCCGCCAGGTGTGGCTGTTCGTGATCCTGGTCTCTTCGGTCTCCTACGTGGGTTATTTCCTCGAGAAGTTCCTGGGACCGAGAGCCGGACTGCGACTGGCAGGCGTCCTGGGAGGCCTGGCTTCCTCGACCGCGGCCACCGCCTCCCTGTCGCGGAACTGCGCGGAAGAGCCGGAAAACCAGCCCCTGTACTGGCAGGCGATTCTGCTGGCCAATGCCATGCAGTTCCCCAGGGTGCTGGCGATCCTCGGCGCCGTCAATCCGCCCTTGGCGCAGGCGCTGGGAGCGCCCTTGCTGGCCATGACCGCGGTTGCGTTGTTGCTGGCGCGGTTGTCGGGCCGGGCATCGAGGCTCGACACGCAAAGGGCGCGGGTGCAGGTGCGCAACCCTTTCCGCCTCGGCCCGGCGCTGCGCTTCGGGGCCCTGTTCGGCGTAATCTCGCTGCTGGAACGAACCGCGTCGGCCACCGTGGGCAGCGCCGGTGTGCTGGTGGTGAGCGCGGCGGGCGGATCCGTGGACGTGGACGCTGCCGTGCTCTCGCTTTCCGATCTGCTCAGGAATGGCGGTTTGAGCATGTCCGCGGCCACTCTCGCCACCCTGGTCGCATTGGCCGGCAACGCTGCCGTCAAGACGTTCCTGGCTGCGCAATCGGGCCTGGCAGGGCTGGGACGGCGGCTTGCCCTGAGCTTCCTGCTGATGCTGGCAGCGGGCGCTCTGGCTTGGAGGTTGACCCTTTGAACTTCGGCCGTTCCGGGAGGAAGGCGAGATGAGCGAAGAACGCGTGCGAATCGGATTGGTAGGCTTCGGGGAAGTGGGATCGCTGCTGGCTTCCGTGATGCAACGGCACGGCGCCGAAGTCGCGGCGTGGGATCTGGCTGCCGACAAGGTCACCGTAGCCTTGCTGCCGCCCGAGGAACTCGCGGCTCGCTGCGACTGGATCCTCTCCACCGTAACGACCGAGGCCGCACTGGAGGTGGCCCGCAGCTTCGCTCCCGGGCTGCGGCAAGGGCAAGTTTACGTGGACTTCAATTCCACTTCCGCAGCCACCAAGATCGCCATCGCCGAGGTCATCGCCGCCACGCCTGCCGGCTTCGCGGAGGCCGCCATTCTGGGAGCGGTCGGCGCCGAGGGCCCTCGCACGCGCATCCTTGTCGGCGGGCCTTGCGGGCGCGAGGCCGCCGATCTGCTCTCCCGTTACGGCCTGAACGCCTGCTTCCTGAGCGAGCAGACGGGGCAGGCATCCCGGTTCAAGATGCTGCGCAGCGTGTTCTCCAAGGGGGCGGAAGCGCTGCTGATTGAAATGCTGGCCGCCGCGCATCGCGCCGGTCTGGCCCAGGAACTGTTCCGCGAACTGTCGGACTTCATGACCGCCAACCCCTTCGATCGAGTGGCGGCGAACTGGATCCGCACCCACCTGGCGGCCTGCCACCGCCGTTACCACGAGCTTCGTCAGGTGAAAGAGACTCTCCGCGAGCTGGGCCTGACTCCGGTGATGAGCCTCGCTACGGAGACATTCATGGATCGCAGCCGGGCGCTGGCGGGCGATCGAGCGGGCCCTGCCGAGAACTGGCAGGAGGCGATCGCCTGGATCGAGCAGCGTCTCGGCTCGCAGGATTGAGGGAGCCGGTCTCGCGCATTCGTAAGGGCGCCAGCCGGTCGCGTTCATTCGCGGGGCGCCGGGCGGAACTCGAACAGGCTCGCCGGGTCGGCGGAAAGAATCGCAGCCGCGTCGCGGCCCGCCGGCGGCAGCAGATGGTAACGGCATTGTGCGCCCGAGTGCTCCAGCACCACGCTGTCGCCTTCGATCAGGTCGAGGGTGCCGCGCCCGAGCGAGACGCGCGTCATGCCCATCAAGGCATCGAGCAGACAGCCGCGTCGCCGAGGGGCCAGGATCTTCAGAGTCCCGAGGTCTTTCAATTGCAACACATCCCAAAAGAAATGTTCTATCAGGCGCACCCCCAAGGCCAGCTCCGGGCATTCCTCGCCGTGAAAATTGATCGCCTGCTCGCGCAAGGACTCCCGCAGGTTTTCACGGCCGGCCGGGCGTCCGATGCGGGCATTGCGCGCCCCGAACGCCAGATCGCGGCTGACGAAATACGGCTTCAGGTCTATGACCGGCGTCCCGTCAATGAAATCCAGACGCGCTACCTGGATACGGCAGCCCTCCACCCGCTCGATGCGCGTCAGCGTCAGCCCGATGGGGTTGGGGCGAACGGGCGATCGAACCGCGAACACGCCGTGCAGAGCGTCGGGATCTTCCGGGCAGACGCCGCGGGGCGTCACCTGCAGCCGATCCCGTTCGGCGCCATGGAGCCATACCAGCACCCACAAGTGCGTGTGCTTTTCCAGATGCAACAAGCCGGGTTGATACTCCGGGAACAACTCGATCGTCGCCGGCAGCCCGAGCGGCGGCAGTTGCTTGCGCTCTTTGGCTTCGGAGCGCACGACGCCGATGGCTTGCAGTTGCCAGCCGGTTTCCTTCGTCATGGCGTGGTCCTTTACGAATTCTGGCCGGCGCCCGGGGCCGGGCGCGCGGCGCCTCCGGGCGACCTGCGGGCTTCATGCACAGCCGTGCCCGTTCAGGCGGAACTCCGCCACCACGGGCAAGTGGTCCGAGGCGAGCAGCGCGGTGCGGCTCCGGTGGAGCCAATAGCGCTCGGGCGCCAGTTCCGGATCGTGATAGATGCGGTCCAGACGGAGCAAGGGAAACAGGGACGGGTAACTCCCGGCCCGGGCGTGAAACCTGAGTGGCCCGCGCCCGCGCAGCTCGCGCTCCAGCAGGCGGCTGACCAGCCCGCGCGTCCACTCGTTCAAATCGCCCAGCAGCAGGCGCGGAGCCCGCAGCTCCCGGCTCCGCAACACCGCCTCGGAAACCAGCTTGCGCACCTGGCGGCGGCGTTCCAGCCATGCCGTTCCTAAATGCACGTTGAAAACGTGGAGCCGCCGACGGCCTCCCAGCTCCAGATCCGCGCGCAGGCAGGCGCGCCGCTCCCTCCAGGCGACGCTCAAATCGTAGTGCCGCACGTGAACAATGGGGAAACGGCTGAGCACGACGTTGCCGTAGATCGCGCCTCGATGCGCGCGCGTCGCGCCTCGCGCGTAGTGGTAGCCGAGCGAGCAGGCCAGAAATCGCGCCTGATCGGCTTGCGGGGGGCCGCCGAGCCGACTCAACACTTCCTGCAGCGCGATCACGTCGGCCTTCAATTCCCACAACACCTCGGCGATGCGCTCCGGCCGCACGCGCCCGTCCAGGCCGCGACAGCGGTGCACGTTGTAGGTGGCCACGCGCAGCACGTCCCGGCTCAAGCGATTGTCTCCTCGCGCGCGGTCATCGTCCGGATGAAGTCGTGATCCAGCTCGTAGCCGAATCCCGGCGCTTCGCTCACCGCGATCGTGCCGTCGGGGCTGACCTCGACCGGCGGCCGGATGATGTCTCGCGCCCAGTACCGCCTGGACGCCGACACATCTCCCGGCAACTGGAAATTGGGCAGCGTCGAAAGCGCGATGTTGTGCGCGCGGCCCACGCCCGATTCGAGCATGCCGCCGCACCAGACGGGAATGCCGGCGGCCTGCGCCACGTCGTGCACCCGGCGCGCCTCGAGAAAGCCGCCCACGCGACCGAGCTTGATGTTGATGATCCGGCAGGCGCCCACCCGGATGGCCTGCTCGGCGTGGCGCGCCGAACGGATGCACTCGTCCAGGCAGATGGAAGTCTCCAGACGACGTTGCAGCTCGGCGTGATCCACGATGTCGTCGTGCGCCAGCGGCTGCTCGATCATCATCAGATAGAACTCGTCGAGCCGGCGCAGGTGGTCGGCGTCCGCCGGCGTGTAGGCCGAATTGGCGTCCACCATGAGGCGGATTTGCGGGAAACGCCGCCGCACTTCGCGCACCACGTCCACATCCCAGCCCGGCTTGATCTTGATTTTGATCCGCTGGTAGCCGGCCTCCAGCTCGCGCTCGATCTTCGCGAGCAACGCGTCCACCGAATCCTGGATGCCGATCGAAACGCCGCAGGGGATCCTCTTGTGCCTCCCGCCGCCGATGTGAACGTACAGGGGAAGGCCTTTCAGCCGCGCCTCCAGATCCCAGACCGCCGCCTCCAGACCGCCGCACGCCATTCTGTGACCGCGGATCCGGGCCATCAGCGGCGCCGCCTCCGCCGCGCTTTCGAGCTTGCGGCCCAGCAGCCGGGGCCCGGCGTAGTGGCGCAGGATCAGCCAGGCCGAGTCCGTCCACTCCTCGTTGTAGAAGGGGTGCTCGCCTGCGGTGACTTCCCCCCAGCCGGAAACGCCGTCGGCCATGGCTTCGACCAGGATGATGCGGCGTTCCGTCGTCCGCCCGAAGCTGGTCTCGAAAGCGTGCACCAGAGGCATGCGGATTTCGCGCAGCCGAATGCGTTCGATCGTGAAGCTCACGTCCACTTACTCCGGGTTGAAGCGACTTAGTAAGTAAATGCCGGCGGCAGGGGTGCGCTCGAAGCCGGTCACCGTCAGCCCGGCGTCCAGCAACTCGAGAAAACGCGCGCTGACGCGCTGCTGGATCGAACGGGCCTGCCGCGGATCCTCCTGCTTGATGCGGCCGATCTCGGCCGGAACTTCGATGGTGGCTTCCACGGGAGGCCGGGGCAGCGGTTGCCCGCTCACGATGGCTTCCACGCGCGGGCTGCGAATCCACCACTCCGCCACGCAGCGGTCCGTGGGCAGGCCGCCGTGCAGATGGCTGGTGGTCATACCGTACTGGTTCAGCACGTAGCGGCGCACCACCGCGCCCAGCCGCTCCAGATTGAACCAGGCGTTCTTGAGTTCCAGCGGATCGAAGGTCCACTCCACCAGGTCGAAGTCACGCGCCAAAGCATCCTCGCGCTGCCGCAGCTTGAGCAACCGGCCGACGCCGCGGTTGCGGTACTCCTCCAGCACGCCCGTCATGTGGCTGTGCATGTAAAGCTTGCCGCCCGGCTTCAGCCCGGGGATCGCCAGCAGGAAGCCGACCATGCGGTCGCCGTCAAACGCGCCGAAGGTCTGGCCGCCGACGCCTGAAGCCACCACGAAGAAACGCACCGGCAGCACCTCCAATTCCTGGAAACCCCAGATCTGCCGCTGCAAACGCACCGCTTCTTCGAACTCGCGCGTGGTGGACAGGGTCCGGATCTGGATCTCGGTGCGTGACGACATCGGCGAGCCGACAGGCAGACTATCACTGTAACAAAGTCGGCGGCCCTTGCTGCCCCGCGCCGGCTCTCAGTAACCCGGCAGGCTCCAGGGAGTGGGGCCTTTGCGCGGCGGCGGGGCGTACCGCTTGCGGAGGATGGCCAGCGCCCGAGCCTGATGCTCGCAGCCGTATTCGAACACCGCGCCCTCGTCCAGCAGGATCTTCTGCAACTCCGCCACAGCAATATCGTGCACGGACGTGTCGCCTCGCACCGCCAGCGCTGCGGCGACGCCCGCGGCGTGCCCGATGATCATGTACTGAGGCTCCATGCGCAGACTGGAGTAAGCCACGTGGCTGGCGGAGAAGCAGACGGGAACGAGCAGATTGTCCGCCTCGCCGCGCCGGGGCAGCAGAATCCGGTACGGAATCTGATAAGGCTCCACCGGCACTTGCACGTCGCCTTCGTTCTCGACGAAGCCTTTTTCGTTGACGAACCGCTGCACGTTGTGCGAATCCGAGTTGTAGCTCCCCATGCCGATGACGTCGGGCTTGGTGCGATCGGTTTGCAGGTCCTTCTGGGTGGCCACGAACTCGCCCACCATGCGACGCGCCTCGCGAATGTAAAGCTGGTTGGGCCAGTGACCGGTGTCGAGAAACTCATCTTTGGCCGGCCCGTAACTGCGCACTTCCTGCTGAAGCTCCGCCGGCACCCGCGGATCGTGGGCGAGGAAGTAATAAAAACCTTTCTGATACTCTTCGTGATCGCGCCAGATGCGCTCACGCTCGGCGTAGGAGCCGTCGGGATAGCGGTAATTCTTGCCGATGTAATCCGAGGAAAAGCCGCCGCGGTTGTTGACGTCCACTTTTCCGTTGGGAATCCTGCGCAGCAGGCTTACTTCGTTGAAGGTAGGCGAGCGGCCCAGATACTTGGTGAGAGCGACAAGGTAGCGCGCCAGCAGTTCGTAACGCCAGGGATCGTAGTTCCCGGGCCTGGGCCACGGCACGCGATTCTCGGGCACGTTCGTGGCGATTACGCGGAAGTTGTACGCCTGGACGCGGTGATCCCCCGAGCCGGGTTCGCCGCGGGGCTCGGGCGAGATCTCCGGCAACAGCCGGCCCTGCTCGTCGTAGGCGGGGATGGGTACGGCGAACTGGTGGTGCGGGGTTACCGCGCGCACGCCGGCCAGGGACTCCCCGTACTGTGCCGTACTTTCGCGCCCTACCGTGTAACGGACCCCGGCCTGCGCCATCAGATCGCCCTCGTAAGAGGCGTCGGCGAAAACGCGCGCCGCCAGGCGTGCGCCGTTCTCCATCACGATTTCCACGATGCGGCTGCCCTGTTTGCGCACGCCGGTTTTCTCCTGTAACCGGTGGCGCTCCAGCAGCTCGACGCCGGCTTCGGCAAGCCAGTCACGGAAGATGCGCTCGGCCACTTTGGGTTCGGGCTGCCACGCGATCTCTTGCAGGTGGCGGTCCAGCTCGTAGTGGCGGCCGGCGCGGAAGTAAAATTCCAGGGCCATGCCGCCGATCACCTCGCGGCGCCCTACGTCGGTGCCCGACAAACCTCCGCTGACCATGCCGCCCACATAGTGCCGCGGCTCGGCCAGGGCAACCTTCAGTCCCCGGCGCGCCGCGGCGATGGCTGTGACAACACCGGCTGCGGTGGCCCCGTAGACCACCAGATCATAGCGGGCCGGCGTTCCGGCCTGCAACGCAATCTGCGATGCGGCGCCGGTGACGGCCGTCGCCGCCGCCGCGGAGCCTTGAAGCAGACGTCTCCGACTGATCATAGGACCTCACCCTTCGTTCAACGCGACTCGCTTGCGCTGCACCCGTACCTGCGGTGGCCCCGAATCTCAGAACACCAGGCGCAAGCCCAGTTGCAACCGCCGCGCGTCCATGGCCGAGGAAATCCTCCCGAACAACGCGTTGGTGTTGATGCCCTGACGGTTGGGCGAGAAGCTCGTGTTGGGATTGTTCAGGTTGACATGGTTGAGGGCGTTGAACGATTCGAAACGGAACTGCAAGGTCTTGCCCTCGGCAAGCCGGAAATTCTTGAAAGCGGAGAAAGCCAGATCCACCATGCCCGGGCCGCGCGTGTTGGGCAGGGTGCGCGGGGCATTGCCCACGGTCCAGTCCGCCGGATTGCGGAAGGCGTCGGTGTCGAACCACCGCGTCACGCCGCGTTGGGACCGCGGCAGGGTGGGATCGCGGACGACATCCGGGAAGTTGATGCCCGTAAAGTTATTGGCGCCACGGACCTGCAGGGGGACGCCGCTTTCCACCGTGAGGATGCCGTTCACCTGCCAGCCGCCCACCAGATGACCCGCCACGCCGCGCGCGTTCGCCAGCCACGGTTTGCCGCGGCCGAACGGCAGCTCGTACACCGCGCTGGCCACCAGCCGGTGCGTGACGTCGTTGCCGTCAATGGCGCGCTCCAGGCGGCGGTTGAAGCGCCCGAGGCGGAATTCGCCGATGGCGCCGGCGCTGCCCGCGCTCGAGAAGGAATCGTTGATCAGCTTGGAATCCGTGTAAGAGACGAGCGCGCTCAGCCCGCGCGAGAATCGCCGTTCGATCGTGACTTGCAGGGCGTGATAGATGCTCGAGGAGCCATGGTTCGCGTACGTGATGATCGTCAGATAGTCGGGATAAGGTTGCAGTAACTGCGACCGCGTCGTGGTGGCGCCCGAGAGCGCGCCGCTGCGGATCTGGCCGAAGAACGGGTTGGGAACCTGATCCTGGAGGGCAAGCTGCAAGGCGAAATACTGTGGGTCGAGCTGGTTCAAGTTGTAATTGGCGCCGAACAACTTTGTGCCCTTGTTGCCCGCGTAACTTACCGAAGCCACCCAGCGCCCGGGCAGCTCGCGTTGCAAGGTCAGGTTCCACTGCTGCAAGTAGGGCGTGGGTGCGTTGCGGTCCTGGTAGCGGACGCCCTGGCCACGGAAGGCGGACGGCCCGCCTGCCGGCCCCAGCGGCCGCACCAGCGAGGCCGGTCCCTCGCGGAAGGCGAAGGCCCGGAAGGGCCCGCCGCCCACGGGAACGAAAGGAGTGGCGGCCGAGAAGCCGAACGCGTTGGAGTCGTCGCCCTGGGTGTCGCCGGATTCCGTCAGCAGGTAAACCAGACCGTAGCCTCCGCGCAGCGCGGTGCGGCCGTCGCCCGTCAGGTCGTAGGCGAATCCGACGCGCGGGCCGAAATTGTTGCGGTCCTTGTCGACGAAGTGACGCGGATCGGTCACGCCCGAATACTTGAGCACGCCGAGCATCCGCGTCTGGTCGTTGATCACGAAGGGATCGAAGTTGGAATGGCGGTTGTGGCGTTCCACCGGCCCCGAGTTATAGTCGTAGCGCAGGCCGAGATTCAGGGTGAGCCGGCGAGTTACTTTGAAATCGTCCTGGATGTAACTGCCGTTGGACCAGGCGTGGAACGAGAAGGAAGGCAGGAACTCCTGCGTGCCGCCGGAGACTTCGCCCAGCAGGAAGGTGGCCGTCCCCACGCCCGTCCCCGCCGGCCGCTGCGGATCCCCGGTCAGGGCCGCCCCGAACGTGAACTGGCCGGAAATGTAACCGAACCGACGCCAGTTCAGCCGGAACCAGCGCTGATCCGTGCCGGCCTTGATGTTGTGGCGGCCACGCACGATGGTCACGCTGTCGGCCGCCTGCAAGTAATGCTGGGCGCGGATGCCCGCCGCGAAGCTGCTGGCCCCCAGGGGCAGCATTCCCGCGATTTCCACCCGCGGGAACAACTCGCGGGGGATGATGCCGGGCAGGCCGAGTTGATCGGGGAGGTTCTGGCCGAAGCTGGGGTGCAGGAACGGCAGGTTCTGCCGCGTGACGTTGGCTTTGAACTCGTTGATGACCGAAGGAGAGATCACTCTGGTCTCGGTCAGGATCCAGTTGTGGTTATCGCGCTGATCGCGCCGCGCAAAGGTGTCCGGATCGGCCACGCCCAATCCCCAGCCGCGTCCCTGACGCGTGTTGCGCGTCCCCGAATAGCGGAAGAACAGGCTGTCCTTGTCGGAGAAACGATGGTCCACGCGAATGTTGGTGACCCCCTGATTGAGCGCGTCCGCCGCCAGCGAGAGGAAGTTCAGCGAGTTGGTCAGCGGCACTTCCGGCGCCACGTTGGCCTTGGGCATGTATTCGAGAACCTTCAGCGCGACCGGGTCCATGCGCGTGCGCGGCACCACGTTGCCCGGCAGCGGATCGCGGACGAAGCCGGCGCCGGCCGGATTGGGTCGCGTGGTGGCGGGATCGAACAACGGGATGACGCGCCCGGTGGCGTCGTAGGTTGTGGAGAAGTCGCCGTTGCGCTGCGCTTCCGTGGGAACGGTCTGCTTGCGCAGCGACGAAGTGCGGTGCCGCCATTGCTCGTAACCGAAGAAGAAGAACGTCCGGTTGCGTCCGTCGTACACACGGGGCAAGCGCACCGGGCCGCCCAGCGTGCCGCCGTACTGGTTGTACCGCAGCACGGGCTTGATCCGACCCGTCAGGGGATCGCGCTGCGTGGCGAAGGCGTTGCGCGCGTCCAGCGCGTCGTTGCGGAAGAATTCGTACAGCGTGCCGTGGAATTCGTTGGTGCCCGCCTTGGTGGCTACGTTGACCACGCCGCCGCTGGTCTGCCCGAACTCGGCCCGCAGCGCGTTGGTCTCGACGCGAAACTCTTCGACCGCGTCCGCCATCGGCACCACCGAAATCTCGTTGTGCACCGGTACCGTGTTCATGCCGCCGTCAATGAAGAACTGGTTGCCGTAGACGGGTCCGCCGTTGAACTGGATCTGCGAGAACCCCTGGTTCGTCACTTCCGCAAAGCCGTCCAGTCCGCGATTGATGGGGCGGACGCCCGCCACCAGCCGCACCAGGCTGAAAACATGCCGCCCGTTGAGCGGCAGCTCTTCGATGCGCTGCCGCTCGACCACCGTGCCCAGGCTGGATTGCTCCACCTGGACGCGCGAGACCTCACCGGTCACGGTGACGGTTTCGGTCACCGCGCCCAGCTCCAGCGCGATGTCCAGCCGCAGCCGCTGCGCGACTTCGAGGACCACGCCCGTGCGCCGGAACTGCTTGAAACCCGGCGCCTGCGCGGTAACCTCGTAGGTTCCCACAGGCAAGTTGGCCAGCGTGTAGGTGCCATCCTCGGCGGAAGTCGTGCGGTAGGAAATGTTCGTGCCCACTCGGGTGGCCACGATCTCGGCGTTGGGCACGCGCGCCTGCTGGACGTCGCTCACCACGCCCGTGATCGTGCCCAGGGGCGATTGGGACCTCAGCAGCCCCAACGCCGCCAAGATCAAAAACAGGGTCGTTCTGCTGAGCGCTCGCATTGCCGTATCACTCCCACTTCAAAGGTTTGGATGCCCGTATCTTATCACACAGGCGCAACCAAATCTTCGGCGTGCCGCGGCGGGCCTGATATCGCGTTGTCTCGCCGATGCAACGCAACCGTCATGGTCCAGCCTTACACTGGGGAGGACAGCAACGCCGAGACCATCCTCGGAGGGATATGAGGTACGGTTATCTGATTGACATGGACGGGGTCATTTACCGCGGCTCGGAGGCCATTCCGGGGGCGGCTGACTTCGTCCGCTACCTGCAAGAGGAGAAAATTCCTCACCTGTTCCTGACCAACAACTCGGCCTACACCCCGCTCGACGTGGTGGTCAAGCTCAGGAAATTCGGCATCGAGACCTCGGTGGAGCATGTTTACACTTCGGCGCTCGCCACCGCCGAGTTCGTCGAGCAACAGAGACCCGGAGGCACCGCGTACGTGATCGGCGAGGGCGGTCTGCTGACGGCCCTCCACGAGGTTGGCTACGCCATCAGCCGGGAATCCCCCGATTACGTCATCGTGGGCGAGGGCCGCGTGCTCACCTTCGAGATGATGGAGATTGCGCATCGGCTGATCGTCAACGGCGCGGGCCTGATCTCGACCAACGCCGACACCTGGTGCCCGACCGATGCAGGGCCGCGTCCCGGATGCGGCGCCATTGTGGCGATGCTCGAGGCCGCCACCGGCCGGAAGGCCTACCACGTGGGCAAACCCAATCCCTTCATGATGCGGACGGCGCGCAAGAGGATCGGACTGAGCACCGACGAGGTGATCATGATCGGCGACACCATGGAGACCGACATCCGGGGAGCGACCGATCTGGGCTTTCGCAGCATTCTGGTGCTCTCCGGCTCCACGTCTCTGGAATCGCTCCGTCTGTACCCGTTCCGGCCCACTCTGATCGTGAACTCAGTCGCCGAGCTGATCCCCGAGGCCAGACCTTGGGGGCGGCTCGACATCCTCGAGGCGATGCAGCAAGCCGAGCTTGGGCCGGTAGCCACGAATGCGGGGGGTCGCTGAAGCCGGAGGCGAACCGAACCTTCCATCCCTGATGCCCGCGAATGCCCTCCCGTCGGGGAGCTGAAAGTCTTTCGCTCCCGATCGTTTCCGCGCGGGAAGGGCAACCGCGGGGGCCGGCGGGCAACCGCCCATAGCACTCGAAAACCGGGACGGGGGTGCGCTCAGGCCGAACGCCCCCGTGCAAAGGCGCCCTTGACAAGCACCCGGCATCCTTGCCATAATGCATTATCGTTTGAAAAACGATTTGCAAACGCTTATAAATCGGGATTCGGGCGAAGCCCGGGGCCGGCCGCCGGCCTCACCCTCGCTTGCCGCCCGGATCGCCAAAGGGGGAAAGATGCCCAGAATCCCTGTTCCCGCAGGGCACGAGGCCCTCTTGCTGCTGCTGTCCGTCCTGGCCGCCCACGCTCAGATCGGCGGCGGCTCCTTGGTGGGCCACGTTACCGATCCCTCGGGCGCGGCCGTGGCCGGCGCCCGTGTCATCGTCACCCACGTCGAGACCGGCGTCAGTCGCGAAACCCGCACCAACGACACCGGCTACTACGAGTTCCCGCTGCTGCCCGCAGGGCAATACCGCCTGGAGGCGGAACAGACCGGTTTCCGGCGCGCCAGCACAGGCGTTTTTCCCATTAACACGGGGACCCGGCCGCGCGTGGATTTACGGCTGGAGCTCGGCCAAGTCACCGAGACCATCGAGGTGGTTGCCGCCGCACCCGTTGTGAACGCCACCACCGCCGATCTCGGTGTCGCCATGCCGAGATCCATGATCGAGGCTCTGCCGCTCAACGGTCGCAACTTCCAGCAACTGGTCGGCTTGCAGGCGGGGGTGCTCGCCAACCCCGGCTCCAGCGCGGGTGGTCGCGGCGGCATTGAGTTCCACGGCGCCACCGCCCTCGGCAACAGCCTGCTGCTCGACGGCGTGGACATGTCGTTCGGCGAAGTCAACGCCACCGGGAACGCGACCGGCGGCAGCCCGCTCATCAACACCGTGAGCGTCGAGGCGATCGAAGAATTCAAGGCTTCGGGCAACGCCATGTCGGCCGAGTTCGGCCGCTCGATCGGCGGCGTGCTCAACGTGACCACCAGGAGCGGAACCAATCAATTTCACGGGGCCTTGTTTCACTTCTTCCGCAATGACAAGCTCGACGCCAACAGTTTCTTTTCCAACCGCGCGGGCCTGCCCCGCCCGCCGTTGCGCTGGAACCAGTTCGGCGGCAATCTCGGCGGACCCATACGCCGTAACCGGGCGTTCTTTTTCTTCAACTACGAAGGCGCGCAGGTTCGGCGCCCGAGCCAGGTGACCGGCAATGTCGCCACGCCCGCGCTCCTGGCCCAACTGACGCCCTCATTGCGTCGCCTGTTCGACGAATGGTCTCCCAGGCAGTTCGAGCCTACGGCCAATCCCCTGGTCGGATTTCACCGACGCAACGACCGTAACGTCAACGACGAGCATACGTACCTGGCTCGCGGCGACCTGGATCTCGCGCAGCGTCGGCTCACCCTGCGCTACAGCTACAACAACCAGGACGTCAAGACGCCTACGCTGCCCCCCGGCATGCCTCGCGTGTTTCCGACCCGTTTCCACAATGCCGTGCTGCAAGACAACTGGACGGTCAATCCCTCGGTGTTCAACGAGCTGCGGCTGGGATTCAACCGCACCGATTTGAATCGCAGAGAGGAAGGTCGGGATCGGGTGCCCGCGTGGGTGACCGTCGCCGGCGTCGGCGTCAACATCAGCCAGCCCGGTTACCTGCACTTCATTCCCACGACGTACACCCTGGCCGACAACCTGTCGCTCATCCGTGGCCGTCACAGCATGAAGGCGGGCGCCGAGATCCGGATCACGATGAACAACCGCGATCAGGGCGGCCAGCCGACTCACATGTACAACAACCTGGATGATCTGATCGCCGACAGGCCCAACCGCATCCGGCTGCTTTTCGGAGGCGGCAAGGGGCTGAAAACGACCAACTACGGCTTTTACGCGCAGGACGACTGGCGTATTTCGCCTGAAGTCCAACTGAACATGGGGCTTCGCTATGAGTACTCGCCCCCGCTGCGAGGCGGCTTCAACGTAGCCGGCTCGGACCCGTTCGGGCCCTTTATCCGTACCGCGCGCGAGAACATGTACATCCCGGATCGCAACAACTGGGCGCCGCGCCTGGGTCTGGTCTACGATCCCTTCGGGAGCCAGAAATTCGTGATTCGTGCCGGAGCGGGAATCGGCTACTTGCCGCAGCAGGCGATCTTTATCATGGACATGGCCTTCCTGGACCCGCGGCTGCCTTTCGTGGCCGATTTCAATCCCGCGGAGCTGGCCCCTGCGCCCACGGCCTATCCCTTCCCGCTCGAATTCGTTTACCGAATCGCCGCCAACCCGGCATCGCTGCCTCCCTCGATCGTCGTGCCGCGGCAGATCATGGACTACAATCGCCGCGACAGCTACGGCGCCAACTGGAACTTCAGCCTGCAAGGCGCCGTAACTCGCACCCTGGCCCTTCAGGCCAGTTACGTCGGCACCCGCAACCTCAAGCTCAGCTCCCCGCGCAACGTGAATCTGGTCATGCCGGCGCTCGGGCGGCGCCCGCGGCCGGACATGGGGGACGTCAACTTCATGGAAAACGCGGCCCGGATCAGTTACGACGGCTTGCAGCTTTCGGCCAACCAGCGACTCAGCCGCGGTCTCACCTTCGACGCCTATTACACCTTCGCCAAGGCCACCGCGTACTACGTCCCTGACGGGACCATTACCTTTACCCTGAGCCAGCTCCAGGATCCATACGACATCGCCGGCTCCCGGGGAGTCAAAGACGGGGATCTGCGTCACCGTTTCGTAAGCACGTTTTCCTATCGGATCCCCACCGGTTCGCTCGGCGGCATACGCTGGCTCGAGGCGCTGCTGGCGGGCTGGACCGTGCAGGGCATTCCGCAGTGGCGGTCCGGCTTGCCGGTCAACGTCCTGGCGGGCGTCCAGCTTGTTCCGAATGGCCGTGTGGACGGCCAGCGCCCCGACTATGTGGGGGGCGTCAACCCTTACGTGCGCGACGCCAGGGCCTTGGTCTGGCTGAACCGCGCCGCCTTCGACAACAACACGCCGCGCGCCCAGGCACGCTTCGGCAACCTCGGTTACAACGTCCTGCGTTCGCCCTCCGGCTTTTCCTTCGATGCCGGATTGCACAAGCAGTTCGCCGTCGGCGAGGGCCGTCGCGTCACCTTCCGCTTCGAGCTGTTCAATGCCCTGAACCACAAGATCCTGGGCGGACCGGTAGCCACCGTGAGCAATCCCAACTTCGGCCTGATCCAAACCGCGAGCGGCGGGCGAAACATCCAACTCGCCCTCAAATACAACTTCTGATGCGCAGAGAGCCCTCGGGCCCGGACACGGTTGAAATTCAGTTATTCTCTGATACGGATTTCTGACCGATGGCGAAACGATCGAAAGCTCCGAGACAGTCTTCCGAGGCCGACCGCGTCATGGATCTCCTCCGCCAGAGCATTTTCGCCGGCAAGCTGAGCCCGGGCGAGCCCATTCACGAAACGCGGCTGGCTCGCCAGTACGGCGTCAGCCAGACCACGGTGCGGGAAGCGCTGACGCGACTGGACCACGCGGGCTTCGTGCGCCGCATCCCCAAGAAAGGCACCTTCGTGACGCAGCTTTCGGTGGACGAGCTGCGCGAGCACCTCAGGCTGCGCCTGCTGCTGGAAACCCTGGCCGCGGCGGAGGCCGCGCGGCGAGTGACACCGGAATCGCTCGCCGAGCTCGAACGCCGGCTGCAAGCCATCGCCGAAGCCGTGGCAGTGAACGATTACTTTGCCTCGGCTCTCGCCGACCTGGAGTTCCACCGCTGGATCTGGCTTTGCTCGGGCGACCGGACTTTGTATCGCATCCTGGATCAGATCACGGCGCCGCTGTTCGCTTTCATCAGCATCCGCCGCAGCCACGGCAACGAGGATCTCAAACGCGTGGTCCTTTCGCACCAGCCCATCGCGGAGGCTTTGCAGAAGCGGGACCAGGAAGCCGCCAGGGAGGCCATCCGGGCGCATATCGAGAATTCCTACTTGCAGTTCCTGAGATTCGATCTGGGGACGCTCTTTCCGCCGTCGCCTGCGGCTCTCCGGCACGCGGGGGAGATCCTGGGCGCCGGCGAGGAAACCCTGCCGCGCTCGTGAGCCGCCCGGCATGCTTGCGCGGGAGGGCGCCGCCCTATGCCCCGCGCGGGGCACCCGGCGGTCGCGGCATGAAGCGAGCGAAGCGGTCGAGGGCCGCGACGAGGAGAAAGCGAAATGAAACAATTCATTTATTTTATGGTTTGGTCCGGCGCGGCCCTCCCCGTGGCCGCGCAACTCGTTCACGTGGAGGTCTTCCGCTCCGGCGAGGACGGCTACCACACCTACCGCATCCCCGCCATCGTCCGCACCACGAAAGGAACCCTGCTGGCCTTCTGCGAAGGGCGCAAGCACAGCGCGCGCGACTGGGGCGACATTGACATCCTGCTCAAACGCAGTCGCGACGGCGGCCGCACCTGGTCTCCTGCCATCCGAGTGGCCGACTTCGGCGAGGACACGGTCGGCAATCCCGCGCCCGTGGAAGATCGCAAAAGCGGCACGGTGTGGCTGCTGTTGACCCGCAACCCCGGCGATGTGCCCGAGAAGAACATTCTGCCGGGATGGGAAGGCCCCACGCGCACGGTCTGGCTCACCTGGAGCAAGGACGACGGGCTGAGCTGGGCGCCGCCGGTCGAAATCACCCGCTCGGTGAAGCGCCCGGAATGGAGCTGGTACGCCACCGGGCCGGTCAACGGGATCCAGCTCCGCTCGGGACGCCTGCTGATCCCGTGCGATCACGTGGTGCGCGCGGACCTCGCGCAGCGATACTCGCACGTCATTTACAGCGACGATGGCGGCCGGAGCTGGCAAATCGGCGGCAGCGTGGGTCCGGACTGCAACGAGTCCACGGTCGCCGAGCTGTCGGACGGGACGCTGATGCTGAACATGCGCAGCTACGGGGGCCGGAATCGCCGGGCGGTCGCACTGAGTCGCGACGGGGGCCTGAGCTGGAGCCCGCCGGCGTTCGATGAGACGCTGGTCGAGCCGGTCTGCCAGGCCAGCCTGATCGGAATGGGCAGGGGCAAGCGCCGCGTGCTGCTGTTCTCCAATCCGGCTTCGATCCGGCGCGTGAACATGACCGTCAGGCTGAGCCGCGACGACGGCAAGTCGTGGGTCGCCTCCCGGACGGTGTACGAAGGCCCTTCGGCCTATTCCAACCTGGTCGAGATCGGGCCCGGCGTGGTGGGCCTGCTTTACGAGCGCGGCGAAAAAGACCCTTATGAGCGGATCAGTTTCGCCCGTTTCCCGCTGCGCTGGTTGAGCGAACGGTGAGGCGGTAACGCGGTGCACGGCGAAGTCGGATTCTCTGGGTGCGAGGCAAGGATGGATCCCATGGAGACCATCGAGCTGGGAGGTATTTTGCCCGCTATCGTCACGCCCGTCCGCCAGGACGGCGCAGTTTCCGTCGAGGCCTTTCAACGCCTGGCCGCTCGTCTTTACGCGGCCGGAGTGGACGGCCTGTACGTCAACGGACAGACCGGCGAGGGATTGTTGCAACCCGTCGAGCAGCGGAAGCAGGTCGCCGAGGCGGCTCGCGCCGTGACGCCGCCGGGCAAGCAGCTCATCGTTCACGTCGGCGCCCACCGCACCGAGGATGCGGTCGAGCTGGCTCGGCACGCCTCGCGCCTCGGCGTCCAGGCGATCTCGAGCCTGCCGCCGCTGGGCCCGTATTGCCTCGACGAGGTCCGGGCTTACTATGAGGCCATCGCGTCCGCTTCCGGACTGCCTGTGATCGTCTACTACTATCCGGCGATCTCGCCCGGCGTGCGCACACTGGAGGAGATCGAGCGGCTGCTGGAAATTCCCGGCGTCATCGGCCTGAAATTTACCGATTTCGATCTCTATAAACTCTCGATCCTCAAGCGACACGGTTGTCGCCTCATTTTCAACGGGCACGACGAGGTGCTTGCGGCCGGGTTGCTCCTGGGCGCCGACGGTGGCATCGGCTCTTTCTACAACCTGATCCCGGAACTCTTCGTCGAGCTTTTCCGGCTGGCGCGCCAGGGGCAGTGGGAGCAGGCGCGGCAGGTCCAGCAGCGGATCAACGAGTTGGTGGAGATCTGTCTCCGTTTTCCGTTGATCCCGGCCATCAAGACGATACTGGGCTGGACCGGCCTGCCCTGTGGCGAAGCGCTGCGGCCCAGGCGGTCGCTGAGAGTCGAGGAGATGCAGCAACTCCGGGCGTTGCTGCGCGAATCTTCCTTCGCCTTCTTGCTCGACGGGGCGGCGTGATGGTCCGCCCGGGGTACTCGTGGCTGCTGGTCGCCCTGTTGTGGGTGGTCGCGCTGCTCAACTACGTGGATCGTCAGGTTATCTACGCCCTGTTTCCGCCGCTCGAAAAGGATTTCGGCTTGAGCGGCCCGCAACTGGGTTTGCTCAGCACGGTCTTCCTGTGGGTGTATGCCTTTGCCAGCCCGTTCGGCGGTTATCTGGCCGATCGCTTCGGACGCACGCGCGTAATCCTGGCGAGCCTGCTGGTATGGAGCGCGGTGACCTGGGCGACGGGCCAGGCGACCACGTACGGTCAACTGTTGACGGCCCGCGCGTTGATGGGCTTCAGCGAGGCCTTTTACATTCCCGCTGCCCTGGCCCTCATCGCCGATCATCACAGCGAGCGAACCCGTTCGACGGCCACGGGCCTGCATCAGAGCGGCCTGTATACCGGCATCGTGGTTGGGGGCGCCTTGGGTGGCTGGCTTGGCCAGCACTACGGCTGGCGGTCGCCCTTTACAATTCTTGGAGCCGTGGGGGTAGCCTATGGCGCGCTGCTTTGGATCGGCTTGCGGCAGGCGACGCGATCGGCCGCCGCCTCGCCGCCGAATCTGGCGGATAGCGTGCGGGGACTGGCGTCGCTGCCGGGCTTCTGGCGGATGACCGCAGTATTTGCCGTCGTGGGTCTCGCCAACTGGCTGGTCTACACCTGGCTGCCGTCGTATCTTTACGATCGTTTCGGCATGACCCTGGCCCGGGCGGGCTTCTCGGCGACCTTCTACATCCAGGCGGCGAGCTTTGCCGGGATTCTGGCCGGCGGCCTGGCGGCGGATTATTGGGGAACGCGCCATCCACGCGGCAGGATTGGGGTCCAGGCAGCCGGGCTGGCCGTGGCGGCCCCGTTCCTTTTCGCTGTGGGAAGGACGCATTCCGAGGCCGTGCTGGTCATGGCGCTCGTGTTGTTCGGACTGGGCCGCGGGATCTATGACAGCAACGCCATGCCGGTGCCCTGCCAGATCGCACCGGCGCACCTGCGCTCGACAGGTTATGGGGTTTTCAATTTCTTTTCCTGCGTGGTGGGAGGAGTGGCGGCGGCGGGAGCGGGATGGCTGAGATCGGTTCTGGGACTGGGGATCGCCTTTGAAATCGCCGCCGTGCTGTTGATTGTGAGCGCATGGCTGCTGCTCACTGTGAACCCTCGGCGCGCAGACCTGCGGGTCTAGACTGGCCGGGGAGAGTTCGGGGTGAGCTGGAGCGGGAGACGGGACTCGAACCCGCAACCAACAGCTTGGAAGGCTGTGACTCTACCCTTGAGTTACTCCCGCGCATGGCGCCGGGCGACTGCCGTTGGCCCAGCCTCCAACCCATATTTTACGCGGAGGGCGGCCTGCGGTCAAATCCCGGCCGCGATGCTGCGCCGGGTTGAAACGCCTTGGGGAATTTGTGGTAAACTCATTACGGTTAAGGACGTAATTCTGGCGGCGCGCTTCCGGGAGGACGAAACGGCCGGCGGCGGGCGCGGTGGCGCCCGGGACCGCGCAGAAGGCGAGCCACGGAGGCGGAAAGGGCCGCACGCCGATCATTGAAAGCTTGAGGACTGCTGGCGTAGCTCAGTTGGTAGAGCATCTGATTTGTAATCAGAGGGTCGGGGGTTCAAATCCCTCCGCCAGCTCCACATTCGGCGGCCGGGAGGAGCACGAAAGGGTTTCGGAGGACGGGTGGCCGAGTGGTTAATGGCAGCAGACTGTAAATCTGCCGCCCCTTGCGGGCTACGGAGGTTCGAATCCTCCCCCGTCCACCACAATTTCGTGATAATGAGAGTTCGCGAGCCGATGTAGCTCAGGTGGTAGAGCACGTCCTTGGTAAGGACGGGGTCACCGGTTCAAGTCCGGTCATCGGCTCCAGAGATCCAGTTCAGGTTCAGGACGCATCCCTATGGCCAAGGAGAAATTCGAGCGCACCAAGCCGCACGTCAACGTGGGCACGATCGGGCACATCGATCACGGCAAGACGACGCTGACGGCGGCCATCA